>Ga0209702_10000460_pt1 | contig 84311 bp, 42 predicted proteins | sample FRY01_FD_187210 | JGI IMG/M metagenome (GOLD analysis project Ga0209702, IMG submission 187210) | Freshwater microbial communities from Lake Fryxell liftoff mats and glacier meltwater in Antarctica - FRY-01 (SPAdes) (version 2) | ecosystem: Environmental > Aquatic > Freshwater > Ice > Glacier...
CTGGGCGGGCATGCGAAATCGGCTTCTGGCCATACCCAGTTCTGCCCCTCCAAGCCTAAAATGTCCAGCACTTTGTCCTTACTAACTTACTTTAAACTCATTGTGATTTTATAAAAATCCGCCGTGGCGGACATCCGGGAAATAAAAATAGTTCTTGCCAAAGCTCAGCGTGATTGATTATGTATGATCCATGATCCATGATCCGTGAAAAATCAAAACTTCCGTCCGTGAATGACGTCTTGGAAAAGGGGTCTGGCTTTGAGCCGATCCGGGTGCCGACTCGGCCCGTAAAATCACTGCGAGAGTTTGTCCGCGATGCTTTGTTGGAACGCATTGCACGGAGGGATCTGGCGGAGGGCCAGCGGGTGGTGGAGGCGGTCCTGGTGAAGGAGTTTGCCATCAGCACCACGCCGGTTCGGGAGGCGATTCGGGAGCTGGTGGCGATGGGCGTGCTGGAGGCGCAGAATAATAAAGGCGCGACTGTCCGGGCAGTGCGGTTGGATGAAATGATGGAGGCCTTTCAGGTCCGGGCAGCGTTGGAAACCCTTGCGGCGCGGAGCATTGGCACGCGTCTGGCCGGGCGCTGCGCAGAACTCCGGCAGGCAGCGGGCGCGATCATCAAAGCGGCCCGGAAAAGGGATTTTGCGTCGTTTCAGGAGCACAACCAGACGTTTCATCGCGGCATCGTCCTCGCGGCGGGAAATGCGGTGTTGCTGAAAACATGGGATTCCCTGTTCTTCCAAATCCGCACCCGCTGGACCATGGACTATCTGAAGAGCTTCGATCCCGTGGCTATCGCCAATGAGCATCTGCCCATCGTTGATGCGCTGGAAAGTGGTGAAGCCGAACTGGCCGCATCTTTCCTCGCTTCGCACTCCAATCATCTGGTGGCTTTTTTGCGGGTTGAGCGGGACAGCCAGGCTCCCGCCAGGCAAACTTCCCAGCCTGCGAACGCGGGTCGTTAGTCCCTCACTCTACACAACCATGCATCGTCGTCATTTCCTGAAATCCTCCACCCTGCTGGCGGGTGCCGCCAGTTTACCGCAAATCGTTCCCTCCCACGCGCTCGGCGCGGATGGAGCCACTTCCCCTGGCAACAAGATCACCCTCGGCTGCATTGGCGTGGGCGGCATGGGCACTCAGGATCTGAAGAACTTCCTCAGCCAGGAAGGCTGCCGCGTGGTGGCCGTGTGCGATGTCATGGCATCCCGGCGGGGCGAGGCCAAAAAGCTCGTGGACGCGCAGTATGGGGACACGGGCTGTGCGGTGATGGCCGATTTCCGCGAGATGCTTGCTCGCAAAGACATCGATGCCGTCTCAATCGTCACTCCTGATCACTGGCATCCGTTTATTGCCAGTGCGGCCGCCGCGGCCGGCAAGGATATCTTCTGTGAAAAGCCGATGGGTTTTTCAGTCGAGCACAGCCGGAAAATGCGGGATGCCGTCCGCAGGCACGGGCGCATGTTCCAAGCCGGAACGTGGCAGCGGTCGAGCCGCAATTTCCGCCATGCCTGCGAATTGGCGCTCAATGGTTATCTGGGCACAATCCACACGGTGGAAGTCTCCGTGGATGGTCCGCAGTATAAAAGCTACGCCGGCCCCACGACTCCCCAGCCCGTCCCGCCGGACATTGATTGGAAGATGTGGCAGGGCCCGGCGGAAAAGCGCCCCTATCATCCTGCGCGTCACAGTGGCGATTGGTATATGATCCGCGATTACAGCCCCGGCTGGATCGTGAATTGGGGCGTGCATCACATGGACATCGCCCTCTGGGGCTGCCCGGAACTGGGCACCGGGTCGTGCGAAGTGGAATGCACCGCCACCTGGCGGAAGGATGGGTTCGCCGACACCGCCAATCAATGGCAGGCCACCTACAACTACGAAAATGGTCTCAAACTCATCTTCAAAGACCAATACAGCATGAAGCAGGGGTGCCGTTTCTACGGTGACACCGGCTGGGTGCATGTGGATCGCGAGCGCCTGGATGGCGGCCCGTTTTCGCTCACTAAGCTGGAGATCAAACCGACCGACAAACGGCTCTACGAATCCAAAAATCACGCGGATGATTTCCTGCAATCCGTGCGCTCCCGGAAAGACCCGGTCTCCGATGTGGACTCCACCCACCGCGCTTCATGGCTCCCGCTGCTGGCTGACATCGCAGCCCGGTCAGGCACAAAATTGAAATGGAATCCGCAGACCGAACAGTTCATCGGCAACGATGAGGCCAACGCCATGCTCACCCGCACCGCCCACAACGGCTGGACCCTTTAAAGGCTTATTTCCGATGACAAATCCATTTCGCGCCTCTCCAGCGTGCCGCCGCCTGTGGTTTGTGATCCTGATCAGCATGCTGGCAGGCCGGGCCGGGCAGAGGGCGGGGGCGGAAACAAGGCCTCCGCAGGGCGAAAAGGACTTGCGGTTCTGGATGGAGAATATGCTCGTGCATCATCGCTATACCACGGAAGAGGCCGCCGCCGTGACGGGGCTCACCCCGGCGAAAATCGCCAGCGCCCGCGAGCGCCTGCATCTCCCGGACAGACCGCCGAAGTCCGAGCCGTCAGCGCCTCTGAAGGTGCTGCCCTATCCCGGCGGCAGGCACCCGCGGCTGGGCTTTTTCGATGGTGCCATTGAGCCTCAGCGGGACACAAAACTAAGCGTGTTCACCCCGTGGGATGATGGCGGCTATGTCGTGGTGGACGCTCCGGAAGCCATCTGGTCCAATCTCGGACTAACGTATCTCGCCCACCGCCATATCGATACCATTTGGTCTTCGCAGGGCATCACCCTGGAAAAGCTGGAGTGGAGCCATCGTGCCGACGGGGCATGGCGCTCGGAACGCCGTCTGCCCAATGGAATCAGTTTCGGCGTGCGGGCCATGCCGCGCGCAGGCCATGTGGAGTTTGTCTGGTGGCTGCTCAATGGCACCGCTGCTCCGCTGCTGAACCTCCGTGCCCAGGTTTGCGCCATGCTGGGCCATGCTGATGGATTCGCTGCCCAAAGCGAGGACAACAAACGGATCGAAGCGCCTTTCGCCGCCGTTCATGATCCGTCAGGCCGCCGTTGGATCATCACCGCGTGGGACGGACTCGACCGCGCCTGGCAGAATCCGCCGGTGCCCTGCCTGCATTCCGATCCCAGGCTCTCCGACTGTCCGCCCGGTGAAATCCGGAGTGCGCGCGGGTGGCTGTGGTTCTACGAGGGCGATGATGTCGGCAGCGAGCTCCAACGCCTGAGGAGAACTTATGTGGAGGCTCCCGTTCCAGCCGCGCCCAAAACCCTGGAACCTGTCCCGGACAAACTCGTCGTCCTCACTTTCGATGACAGTTCGGCTTCCCATTTCACCACCGTCCGGCCCTTGTTGAAGGAATTGGGTTTCGGCGCCACATTTTTCATCACGGAGGGGTTCGGATTTTCCGCAGACAAGACCAACTACATGACATGGGAGCAGATTGCCGTGCTCCACCGCGAAGGATTCGAGATCGGCAACCACACCCGGAGCCATACCTCCCTCACCGGGGAGACGCTCGCCGGGCTGCGTGAGGAAGTGCGGTTCATCAATGACCGCTGTGCGGCTCGCGGCATTCCGCAGCCCGTCAGTTTTGCGTATCCCGGCAATGCCATTCACCCTGCCGCGCTGCCGATCCTCCAGGAACTCGGACTGCAATGGGCCCGGCGCGGTGCCCAGCCGGAGCGCCCCTATGAGAGCGGGGAGGGAATTGCTTACGAGCCGATGCAGGACCACCCGCTGCTCCTGCCCACCAGCGGGGACGCCCGTCCGGATTGGACCCTGAGTCATTTGCGCAAGGCGGTGGAGGGGGCCCGCGACGGGCGTATCGCCGTGCTGCAATTCCACGGCGTGCCTGACAGGGAACACCCTTGGGTAAGCACGCCGCCGGAGCGGTTTGCCGAATATATGCGATGGCTGAAAACGGAGGGCTATCGTGGCGTTTCCGTCCGTGCTCTCGCCCGCTATATCGATCCTGCGGACCGCCCCGCTGAGCCCTGGGCCGTGATCGAAAAGCGGCAGGCGGCAGGGAAGGCCATCCAACCCAGCCAGCCTCCGTCCCGATAACCCCAGGTGCCCGAACGAATCTATAAGTTGCTCTGTAATTTCCTACCAATGAAGCCAATCACCCATCTTTTGCTGCCGGTCAGTCTGCTGGCCATCACCCTATCAGCTATTGCGCAACGGCCCTTGCCGGCTGTATCCGACGCCGACGTGGCGCACCTGCGGCAAAGCATCCCCGCACAGGCCACGGCCAAACCCGCCGCACCGCGCCGCGTGCTCATCTACAATTTCACGCGCGGCACCTATCACGATGAAGCCATCGCCTGGGCCACGCGCGCGCTGGAGTTGATGGGGGAAAAGACCGGCGCGTTCACCGCCACCGCGAGCATCGACGCCAGCGTCTTCACGCCGGAGAAATTGAGCGGGTTCGACGCCGTGGTGATGAACAACACGATGCTGAACGTCTTCGGTCCGCCGGAAACCGAGGAGGCGCGGATGCGGGCGCTGATTGATTTCGTGCGCGCCGGCAAAGGCCTCGTCGGCATCCACTCCGCCAGCGTGTGGGAGAAAGACGCGGCCAATGCCACCGACACGGAGTTTCGCCAACTCATCGGCGGACGCTTCCGCAATCACCCGTGGGAGTTTGACGCCGTGCATGTTCGAGTCGAAGACCCGGCGCATCCGCTCAATGCCGCGTGGGCCGGGAAGACCACGCTGCCGCTGCCGTGGCGCGACGAGCTGTTTCAGTATGACCAAGTGTATTCGCGCGAAAAAGTCCGCGTGCTCTTCAGCCTCGACCTCAGCGGGACGGCGGACAAAGGCCAGCGCCCGGACAAGGATTACCCGCTCGCATGGATTCAATCCGTCGGGAAAGGGCGCAGCTTTTACACCGCACTCGGCCACAACAAAAACGCCTTCCGTGATCCCACATTTCTCCGGTTGCTGCAGGACGGCGTGCAATTCGCGCTCGGCGATTTGCCCGCCGACACCACGCCCGTGCCGCAGCCGAAAACGGATTTGGAAGAAGGCTTCGTCTCCCTCTTCAATGGGAAAAACCTGACCGGCTGGCGCGGCGATGCAAATTATTGGTCCGTTCAGGATGGCTGCATCACCGGCATCACGCCGCAGGGGGGAATTCCGGAAAACAACTTCCTCATCTGGACAGGCGGCGAGCCGGCGGATTTTGAAATCAAGCTCTCCTACAAACTCCAAGGCGGAAACTCCGGCATCTATTTTCACAGCAAGGAACGCGCACCCGGCAGCACCGCCGAAATGCTCGTCGGCCCGCAAGCGGACTTCTCCGCCGACCACGTCTGGACCGGCGTGGTGATGGAATATCTCCTCCGCGAAAAGCTCGCCGAGCGCGGCCGCAAAGTCCTCTACACCGAGCAGGGCGAACGCAAAGACGCCGGCTCCGTGGGCGACCCGAAAGAGTTGCTGAAGGTCGTGCGCGACAACGATTGGAACGACTACCACGTCATCGTGCGCGGTAATTTGATCCTGCTCCGCATCAACGACGTGGTGATGAGCGAAGTCCGGGACCACGACCCACGCCGCGCCCTCTCCGGCCTGCTCGCCCTGCAGGTCCACACCGGTCCGGTGATGAAAGTGCAGTTCAAAAACGTGCGTCTTCGACAGTTTAATTGAAGAGCTGCAAGCAGGGCCGCTGGCTCCGGCTGATGCTGATAGGAATTTGCTTCCAGGGGCCGGCTTTGGGAAGGGGTGCGCGGGTCATGTGAGGGGGGGGAAGGGGTCTGGATGACGATGGCAATCCGAAGCTCGGGCGGGGCCTGGCCGGGCAGATGGCGATCCTGAAGGGGAATTTCGCGGCGATGCGCAGCCAGCTCGGGTTTGTCACCCCGAACAACGAGTTGAGCCGCTTCTCCCTGCGGCGGGAGCTGCTCCGCCTGACCGACGATGACGAAGGGGCCCAGCGGTGGCGCGAGCGCCTGGCTGACAAGGCTCCGGGCACCGGGTTCTACGGTGACGATCTCTGGGCCGTGCCGGAGTTCCGGCGCCATTGCCGTCCGTTTGCACCGCTCGGAAACGGCCCGCAGCCGGGGCTGGTTCTCTCGTTCCGGACGTCGATCAACCCTGGCGAGAACGTTTTCGGGCTGGTGCAGGCCGGAGGCGACCACCCCTTCAACGTCAGTGATTATGTGTCAGCGGTCACTCAAAGTGCACCACCGGGGAGGGCAAAGTGACCGCCGGGTCTCGGAGTTTGTGCGCGCCGCATGCCGGTGTCATTTGAAGGGATGGTGGGCGAGGGACTGACGGCGCAGCGGATCTGGCAGGATTTGTGAGTGAGCCATGGATTTAGCGGCTCGTATGAAGCGGTTAAACGCTTCGTGAACCGGGTGAATGCACGCACACCGCAACGGGTGTGGCGTGTGGAGTCGCAGCCTGGGGAGGAGCTACAGGTCGATTTTATGCAGGGGCCGATGGTGGTGGATGCCGATGGCAAGAGACGTCGGGCGTGGATTTTGCGGATGGTCTTGAGCTGTTCACGCAAGGGATACAGCGAAGCGGTTTTTCGTCAGAACACCGAGAGTTTCCTGCGGGGGTTGTAGAACGGGTTGCGCTACTTCGGAGGGAGCGCACACCTGCTCAATTTGGACAACTTGAAGACTGGCGTGCTCAAGGCGGATTGGACCGATCCGGAGTTCAACCCCAAGTTTGCGGAGTTCTGTCGGCATTACGGAATGACGGCGATGCCGTGCCAGCCGTACCACCCTCAGCACAAGGGGAAAGTGGAGCGGTCGGTTTCTTTTGTGAGGGGCAGCGCGTTGAAGGGACGGGAGTTCGAGAACTTGGCGGCGCTCAACGAGCACCTGCGGCACTGGGAAGCGACGGTGGCCGACACGCGCATCCACGGGACCACTCGCCGGCAGGTCGGAGCGATGTTCGAGGAGGAGAGGCCGCACCTTCAAGCGCTGCCGACATCGCTTTTTCCCACTGCTCTGTGCCAAGCGGCGCAATCTCATCGTCAACAACGTGCGTTTTCTAGTGCTTGAGGCCAACAGACGCCCCAATTTGGCCAGCAAGGTGTTGGCCCACGCCCTCAAAGCGCTGCCCGGCCAGTGGCATGAGGAGCATGGCTACGAGCCACTACTGGCATCGACGTTCACCGACGCGGACGGATCCGCCCAGGGCACTTGTTACAAGGCCTGCAACTGGCAGCTGGTCGGACAGACCAAAGGATTTAGCCGGGTGAGTGTGGATTTTTACGAGGTCAACGGCAAGCCCAAGCACCTCTGGGTGCGGCCGCTGCGGCCCGATGCGCTGGAGCGGTTGCGCGCGCCGGAACTCGCCCCCGAGCACGCCGCCGCGCAGACCGAGGGTAAAGGCGCGCCCAGTCCGCTGCCGGCTAGTCAGTTGCGCACCCTGGGCACTATCGTCACGCTCTGTGACACTGATGAAAAAGTGCCCGTCGCCATCGCCGCCGCACCGTGCGGCGGCGAGCTGGAGAGCGCGCGCCGACTGCTGAGCCGGGAGAGTACTTGCCTGCTCAACGCCGTGGTTAGCGGAGACGCCTTGTACACCAACAGCGACAACGTCCGGTTGGTGGTCATGGAAAATGGCGGCAACGTCCTGCTCAGCGTCAAAGGCAACCAGCCCACTCTCGAACGGGAAACACTGCGAGTGCTCGAGGACGCCCCCTTTTTGCCCTAGGCGAAGCGGAAAGCCGCAACGGCCAGGTCATCGAACGGCGCATCAAGAGCGCGAGCATCGAGCCGATGAAGAGCGGCTTCGCGCTGGGCGCGCAGGTCCTGGCCATCGAGCGCAAGGTAACCCACAAGGCCACAGGCAAGGAGGTGACCGCCATGCGCTGGTTCATCACCAGCCACCACACAAACGAGGCCAGCCCTCAGCACCGGGCACATCTGGTCAGAAAACACTGGACCGTGGAGAACAACATTCACTGGCTCAAGGACGCCGTGATGAAGGAGGACCGCACTCGGCAACGAAACCCCAATGCCGCTCAAGCACTCGGCCTGCTCCGCACAGCCTTGCTCGCCCCGGTGCGCAAGTCCGGACACCACAGCCTTACCCAGGCCACAGAGGACTTTGCCACCAACAAGTGGGGCGCCATCCGAATCATCAACCATCAGCACCTGATTTAATCCGTCTTTCCCATCTGCGGAAACCCTGGATGTCCGCCGGCACGCCGGCACCGGCATTTGCCAAAACAGGAAAATCGCCTTGGCAACTGGCACGCCATCTGCTTCACTCGGTTATTCTTGTTGCCCGGCTTTCCGTCCTCCCGGAAATTGACTTGCCCGGGGACAGGATGACCCCGAACTCCATCACCACCCACCATGGCCAAATACAAACTCGAATACATCTGGCTGGACGGCTACGAGCCCGTCCGCAACCTGCGCAGCAAGACCCAGATCAAGGAATACTCCGGCTTTCCGAAGCTGGCGGAGCTCCCGAAGTGGGGCTTTGACGGCAGCTCGACCCGTCAGGCTCCCGGTGGCAGTTCGGACTGCGTGCTGGTACCGGTGGCGGTGTATCCTGACAGCACGCGCAAGGACGGGGTTCTCGTGATGTGCGAAGTGTACCATGCCGACGGCACCCCGCACGCTTCCAATGATCGCGCCACCATTCTCGACGACCCGGACGCCTGGTTCGGGTTCGAACAGGAATATTTCCTCTACCAGGACGGCCGCCCGCTCGGCTTCCCCGAAGGCGGCTTCCCGCCGCCTCAGGGCGAATACTACACCGGCGTTGGCTTTAAAAACGTCGGCGAAATCGCCCGCCAGATTGTCGAAGAGCACCTCGACGTCTGCCTGGACGCCGGCATCAATCACGAAGGCATCAATGCCGAGGTGGCCAAGGGGCAGTGGGAATTCCAGATCTTCGGCAAGGGGTCGAAGACCGCTGCCGACCAGGTCTGGGTCGCCCGCTACATCCTCCAGCGCCTCTGCGAAAAATACGCGGTGGACGTTGAATACCACTGCAAGCCGCTCGGGGCCACCGACTGGAACGGTTCGGGCATGCACGCGAACTTCTCCACCAAACACCTGCGTGAAGTGGGCGGGGAAAAGTACTTCCTCGATCTGATGGGTGCCTTCGACAAATACAAGGACGAGCACATCGCCGTCTACGGCCCGGACAACCACCTGCGCCTGACCGGTCTGCACGAGACGCAGTCGATCGACAAGTTCAATTACGGCCTCGCCGATCGCGGTGCCTCGGTCCGCATCCCGCACAGCTTCAAGAACAGCGGCTACATGGGATATCTCGAAGACCGCCGTCCGAACAGCCAGGGCAATCCGTACCAGATAGCCTCGCGCATCCTCAAGACGATCGCCACCGTGCCGACCGCCTAGTCCACGCCAGAGACCCGGAGGGACTCCGCCTTTTCGCCGGTCCTCCACCCCCCCTTCCACGCCGCCCCGCCCCCGGGGCGGCGTTTTGCGTTTTGCGAATCCAGGAATGACGCGTACACCTCCAGAGTCCTGCATCCCCCTCCCTTCCCCTCCCTTCCCCGCTCTTTCCATCCTGCACCTGCACGCCCATGGCCGTTTCCCACGTCGGCATTGACCTCGGCACCACCACCTCCGGTCTCGCCTACATCCGCTCGGACGGCCACCCCGAGATCGTGCCCAACGCCGATGGCGAGCGGCTCACCCCGTCGGTCGTGTATTTCGACTCCCATGAGGACGTGAAACTGGTCGGCACCGCCGCGCGGGACGGCGGCGACCCGGACCGCACCGTCCAGCTCATCAAACGCCACATGGATGACCCCGACCACGTCGTGGAAATCGACGGGCGCGCCTGGACCCCGACGGAAATTTCCGCCCTTATCCTCACCAAACTCCGGCGCGAGTGCGCGCGCACCGTCGGCCCGCTGGACGAATGCGTGCTGACCGTGCCCGCCAATTTCAACGAACTCGCCCGCCGCGCCACCATCGCGGCCGGCAGGATCGCCGGCTTCAAGGTCAAGCGGATCGTCAACGAACCGACCGCCGCCGCGCTGTATTACGCCCATGCTCACGGGGTGCAGGGCCGCATCATGATTTACGACCTGGGCGGAGGCACCCTCGACATCACCATCCTGGAAATCACCGGCGACGATGTGCGCATCCTCACCTCCGAAGGGGCTCGGCGGCTCGGCGGCTCGAATTTCGACGAGGCCCTGCTCGATCTGATGGCGGACGAATACCGGCGCCAGCACAAGACCGAGCTGTATGAGAACGAGCGCCAGCGCCGCCAAGCTCTGCAGTCCGGCGAGGATCTGAAAAAGATGCTCTCCAAGCTGCGCAACGTCACCAACACCATCGGCAACGAGCGGCTCGGCCTCTCGCGCATCGAGATCACCCGCGACGTCTTTGAACAGTCCATGAGCCGCCTTTTCACCCGCACCCACATGCTGGTGGAGCAGGCGCTCCACTCCGTCGCCCTGCGGCCGGACGAACTCGACCACGTCTGCCTGGTCGGAGGAGGCACCCGCATGCCACGCATCCGCGAGATGCTGAAGGGACTGTTCGGAAAGGCGCCAATGGCCTGCGGCAATGTCGACGAATGCGTGCCCCTCGGAGCCGCCCTGTTTTCGCAAAAGGCCGCCCGCGTCCGCGAGGTGTGCAACCACAGCTACGGCACGCTCGCCCTGCTGGAGGACGCCGCCACCGGAGAGGTCACCTACGCCAACTCCATCGTCATCCCCAAAAACACCCCCATCCCCTGCGAGCAGTCGCAGACGTACCTCACCTCGGAAGACGATGAACGCGTGATCGAGGTCGCCGTCACCCAGGGCGAAGATGGCGATCCCCGCTACGTCGACGTCATTGGCAAGATCGAGCTGGAGGTGCCGCCCGGCCGCCCGGCCGGCTGCGAAGTGACGGTCACCTATGGGTACGACGCCAACCAGCGCGTGCACGCCCACGTCACCGACGAAAGATCCGGCCAGACCCGCGAGGTCCATGTCGCCTACCAGGGCGCGGGCGTCCTCAGCGAGGAACAAATCACCCGCCGGGCTCGTGAATTCGAGCTGCTCAAAGTCGAATAGCCAGTCCTCCCCAGCTCCAGCCCCTCATGTTCAAGATCTTCAGCAGACTCTTCGGCGGCGGCTCCAGGGCCCTGCGGGCCGCGCCGGTCCCCCCACCCCGCACCGCGGCCGCCGCGCCCGCTTCCGCCAAGAAGGCCGCCGCCCCCGCGCCGGAAAAAGCCGGAGCCGCCGGGGTCGGCACACCGCCGCCGCCCACCGCGCTCGACCGCTCCAGCCCTCCCGAGCAACTCTGCGGCCTGACCCCCGGCATGAGCCAGGAGGAGATCCGCGACCACCTTGCCATGCTTTACCGCCGCCACAACCGGGCCGCCTCGAGCCTGGAGGCCGGGCTGCGCGAGGAGGCGGAGATCATGCTCGACGCGGTCGTCCGCTGCCGGGAAACATTTCTCGGCATGCCCGCCGCCTCCCCGGCCGACCCGAAAGGATCCTGAGCCCCCGACAGCAACTACTCCCGGCCCGGGAGACCGGGTCCGCGCACCCCGAAGCGGTGGCCGCCCCTTGGCCGTGCGCCGCCCTCGCCACCGCGCACGGGTCCCACTCGGCATGCGCCGACCAGCCCTGATGGGGCTCCGGAATTCCCTGCCCCCCGGCCCTGTTGCAGTGGCGGCCCGTAATGCGCACGCTCTTTCACCCATGAAAAAATACCCCTGCTGCATTGTGGTGGCCGATGGCTCCCGGGCCCGTGTCTTCTCCCGCGCCGCCTACAACGAGTCCCTCGTGCTGCTCGAAGCCCATGACAACCCGGCCGCCCGCCAGAAAACCCGCGAACTTGTCACCGACGGCCCCGGCAAGACCCAGACCAGCGACCCACTTTCCTCGCCTGGGGAAATTGAAGAAGATCGCTTCGCCAGGCGGCTGGCCGAACAACTGACCCGCGCCGCCCACGAGGGCCAGTACGCGAACCTCATCCTGGTGGCCTCTCCTCGATTCCTGGGGACCCTCCGAGCCGGACTGCCCCGTACCGCCAAAGCCCGTGTCATTCTCGAGCTGCCGAAAAACTGGACCTCCTTGAGCACCGCCCAGATCCAGCAGCAGCTCGATCAACTGACCGAGGGACGGACCACGGCCGCCGCCGCGTGAAAAACGCCGGCGACAGGGGGCCATCGCGGCGCATTTTCCAGACAAATGAGTGACCCTCCTCCGCTCTAGATAACGTATCATTCTGATGAAGCGCCGTTCCTTTAGTCGAACGGCGGATCATGAGAAACCCTTTGGAATCGACCACCCCAGCCCCTGTCCCATGAAAGCATCCGCTCTACTTTGCCACCAAGCCCTCGGGGCCGCGCTGCTCGGCGCGGCCCTCCTCGCATCCGGCCCGCTGCGCGCCGAAGCCCCGGCCACGCTCCGCGAGCGCCAGGAGCGCATCATCAAGGTCGCCGCCGAGGTCGCCTCCTCGGTGGTCGCCATCGTTCCCGACTTTGAGGCCGCCAGAGCCAAAGGGCAGGATCCGGCCATGGGTTCCGGCAGCGGCGTCATCGTCACCGAGGACGGCCTGATCCTCACTGCCGCCCACGTGCTCCAGGCCGTCGGCGAGGAATTCGAAGTCATCCTTTCCAATGGCGACAAGGTCAAAGCCAAGTCGCTCGGCAAAGCCTACGGCCGGGACGCCGCCCTCGGCCAGATCATCGAGCCGGGCAAATACCCCCACGTGGGCCGCGCCGAACCCAACGCCCTGGCCGAAGGGGACTGGGCTCTGGCCATGGGCCACCCCGGCGGCTACGAGGTCGACCGCGCTGCCCCGCTGCGCCTCGGGCGCATCCTCGAAAAAGATGTGGATGGGTTCATCGTCACCGACTGCACCCTCTCCGGCGGCGACTCCGGCGGACCGCTCTTCAACCTGGAAGGCAAGCTGATCGGCATCCATTCATCCATCGGCTGGCGCGTCGCCGAAAACCGCCACGTCCCCATGGAAGCCTTCGAGAAAAACTGGGACCGCCTCATGAAGGGGGACGAATGGGGCCGCCTCGGACTGCGGGAGCGCGAACCGCGCAACCGCCCCGGGCGTGAACGCAGCCGGTCGGCCGAACCCGCCGAAGGCCCGCTGCCCGATCAACCGAGGCTCGGCGTGTCGATCGAACCCGCCGGAGCGGATGGTGCCATCGTCGATCAAGTCGAGGATGGCTCCCCCGCCCGTAAAGCCGGGATCCTCTCCGGTGATGTCATCACCAAGGTCAACGGCCAGGGTATCGCCAACGGCTCCGCCCTCGTCTCCCAGGTCACCAAACTCAAGCCGGGCGACGAAATCACCCTCACCATCGAACGCGGCCAACAGACGCTGGAACTGAAAACCAAACTCGTCGCCGCCAAGGACCTCGCCACCGAATAGACGGAATCCCTCCCGTCACTTCACATCCACGCATTTCCACCCATGAAAATCCCGTTTTTTAGCCCCATCCTGCTCGGTGCCGCGGTCCTCGCCGCGGGCACCAGCGTGGCGACGATCCAGGCCCAGGACAAAGGCCCCGGACCCGGTGAAGGCCTGCGCCGCTTCCTCGAAGGCTTCGGCTCCACCTTGGACGACACTCAGCGCCAGCAACTCAACCGCGCCCTCGAAGACTTTCAGCAAGGCCTGAAGGACCAACCCGGCCAGGGCTCCGACTCCCAATCGGACAACGCGAAAAAGCGCGGCCGCATCGAGGTCGCGCCCGACCAGAGTCAATCGTCCCCCCGGGCCCCGCGAACCAACCGCCGCCCGACCGCTGATCCGTCGGCACAAATGCGCCAGCAAATGGAGCAGATGTTCCCGGGCCTCGATCTGGAGCGATTCTTCGGCGATGATTTTATGGGCCCGCTGATGCGCGAGATGCGCCGGATGCAGCAGGAGGACGCCGGGCCGGGCGCTGACAACGAGGCCGGCCCCGGGTCCCCCTGGTTCCAAGGCCGGGCCGCCAACCAGCCGCGCAGCACCCGCCACGAAAAAGCCGCCCGCCGGGCCATGGCCGAATTCCGCCCGGTCGTCCGCGAGGCGCGCGAAAGCGTGGTCGCCCTCTTCGGCACCCAGGGTGAACAGCTCGCGCTCGCCACCATCGTCACCGCCAACGGCTACGCCCTGACCAAGGCCAGCGCACTCGACGACGAAAAGAAAATCGAAGCCGAATTCTCCGATGGCCAGACCGTGGCTGTCACGGTGGTCGACACTCTGGCACAGTACGATCTCGCGCTGATCAAACTGGAGGCGGACAACCTCAAGCCGATCCAGTGGAACACGAATGACAACCTGCCCATCGGCACTCTGCTCGCCGCCAGCAGCCAGGACGAGGACCCGCTCGCCATCGGGGTCGTCAGCGTCCTCACCCGCAGCCTCGACTCCAGCCGCAAGGGGTTCCTCGGAGTCGGCATGGACGGCGGCGACGGCGGCGTGAAAGTCACCCAGGTGACCGAGGGCTCCGCCGCCGAACAAGCCGGCCTGCTCAAGGACGACGTGATCACCGCCATCGACGGCAGCCCGATCCGCACGCCCAAGGAACTCACCGACTACGTCACCCGCAAAAAGGCGGAGGACGAAGTGCACATCGGCTTCCGCCGGGGCACCGAGGACAAGGTGGCCGTGGCCACCCTGAAAAGCCGCAATGACATGAAACTCGGCACCAAAATGAACGGGGAAACGCTCACCGAAAGCGAGCTCAAACAACTGCAGCGCGACAGCGACCCCACCGCCCGCATGGGCGGCCGCGGCAATCGCGTGGCCGATGGTTTTCCCATGGCCCTGCAAAACGACCTGCTGATCGAGACCAATCAAGTCGGCGGTCCGGCCGTGGACCTCGACGGCAAGGCGGTCGCCCTGAACATCGCCCGCGCCGAACGCACCAAAACCTACGCCATCCCGGCGTCCGCACTCACCAAACTGCTGGCCAACGTGGCCGAAGGCAAACTGACCGAGGCCAAGGACACCAGCGACCTCAAACGCGATGCCCGCCAAGCGGCCGAAACCCTCGACGAGCTGCGGGCCCGCCTGAAAGAGGCCGAGGGACGCGCCCAGGCGGCCCAGGAAGCGCTGGAAAAACAGGCGAACTGAGGACGCGACCAGCGCCCGCACGATGCCAGCCGCCACTCAACGGAGGCCGCCGTGGGCGGCACGCCTCCTGTCACCGCCGGTGGATTCACCCTCCCTGCACCGGCGGCATCAGAGCGACCTCCTGACCGGGCCGGAGCCTCGCGTCACGATCAGCGTAGGCCAGGTCGACGGCAATAAGCAGTCGGGCATCCCAGGAAGCGAGGGCCGGCCACCGGCCGTACATTTCCGCAAGCAGGGTCGCCACGGTCTGCGCCCCGCCGGATGCGGGAGGCCACGGCCAGTCGAGTTCCTCCGCCCCCACAATGTCGCGCAGGCTGGAGAAAATGAGAAGTCGCAGGGCCGGCTGGAGGGGGGCGGACACGAGGGAATCAGGTGACGGGCGAGGACGCCGAACCGGGCATCTGGGAACTGAGGCGGCCCGGGCCGGCAGCGTGATGAGGAAGTGGCTCGGCCGTCAACCGGCGATGATGAACTCGGTTTTGAGCGTGCCGATGAGCGGCAGGTTGCGGTAGTGACCCTGGTAGTCAAGGCCATACCCCACGACGAATTCATCCCCGATTTGAAAGCCGACATAGTCGGCCTGGATCCCGGCCGGACGAGGACGACGCTTCTCGAGCAGAACGCACAGCCGGATGCTGGCCGGCTGGCATTCCTCCTCGATGCGGAGGCGGACTGTAGCTAGGGTGCCGCCGGTATCGAGGATGTCATCGACGATGAGCACATGCCGGCCGCGAACATCGGGCAGCGCGGACTGGTGGAAGGTAACTGTGCCGCTGGACTGGGTGCCCCCGTGGTAGCTGGACACGCTCAAACTGGTGACCTGAAGCGGAAGATTGATGCGCCGCAGCAGGTCGGCCGCGAAAAAGATGCCGCCATGCAGAATCAGGATCACCGTCAGCTCCCGCCCTGCGTAGTCCCGCGTCAGCTGGCACCCCACCTCGTCCAGGCGGCTCAGGATGGTGGTTTCATGGAAGAGGATGGCGTCGAGATGCGAGTGCATTTTTTACGACCGCCGTTTAAGGTGGACTGCCTGCAGACTCAAGCCCCAATCTGTTCACGAGCCATGCCCGACGCCCCTGCCACCGACGCCCCTCCTTCGGAATCCCTTGCCGCCCTGCGGGTGGATTATTCGCTCCATGAACTCGATGAACGGTTTGTGCAGCCGGATCCGCTGGCCCAGTTCGGCAACTGGCTGGCCGAGGCGCGGGCGGCCCAGATCAGCGAACCCAACGCCATGATCCTGGCCACCGTTTCGCCGGACGGACAGCCCTCGACCCGCACCGTGCTGCTGAAGGCGCTCGATGCCACCGGCCTGACATTCTTCACCAATTACGACAGCCACAAGGCGCGCGAAATCGGGGCCAATCCGCGGGTCTCCGCCACCTTTCTGTGGGCTGACCTCCAGCGTCAGGTCCACGTCCGTGGAAGCGCCGAAAAAACCTCCTTCACCGATTCCGAGGCGTATTTCCAGACCCGCCCCTACCTCAGCCAGCTCGGCGCCCACGCGTCGCCGCAGAGTTCGGTGCTGCCAAGCCGCGAGTGGCTCGAACAACGTTTCGCCGAAATCGAAAAACAGTTTCCCAAGGGCCTGGTGCCCGCCCCCCCAAACTGGGGCGGCTACCGCATCGTGCCGGAGACGCTGGAATTCTGGCAGGGCCGCCGCAGCCGCCTCCACGACCGCGTCCGCTACACCCGCGAGAAAACCGGCGGGACCGGATGGAGGATCGAACGCCTCTCGCCGTAGCGCAGACCCCTCCCCGCGCGTCCCGGGAACCGGCGGGTCCCGCGGGGCGGCCCGGCCCGCCACCGCGGGCGTCACCCCGCCCCCCGGCCTCACTGCTCAAGGAACGCTTCCATCGATTCGCGGGTGATCACGAATTTCTGACCGCAGCGCGGGCAGCGCATGCGAAGGGTTGGCTCGTCGCCGAACAGTCCGTCCGGGTCGCTGGCCATCACCGGACGCAGCGCGGCCATCATGCGGTTCTGGGTGCACCCGCAGTGCCAGCGGTAGGTGCGCGTCTCGAGCAGGCTGAGCTGCTCGGTCTGGTCAAGCATCCGGATCGTCTCGTCGGTCAGCGACTCCAGCCACGGCAGGTCGCAGTCCGGCTGGGCCGAGACCATGACGAAATCCTCCTCGCCGTGGGCGAAGAAACGCGCCGGGCGCTGCTCGCTCTGCCGGTAATAATGCTCGGCGGCGCGAAAAGGATTCAGACTGTCGAACTCCACGCTGCTGCGCCGCACGGGCTGGCCGTCGCGGGTCTGGTCGCAAAAGAACAGGTTCCGGCCGACATCCTTCACGTTCTCGGTGAAGAGCTGGCCGACCACCGTGCCCGCGGGGTTGTCGCCGGTGACGAAGAGGTTCAGCCGCGGCTGCTGGAAATGAAGAGTCCAGGCCGCTGCTTCGTTCCACGGCCGGGAGGCGCAGTGCAGGGTGAGCGCGGCCAGCGCCTCCTTGAACATGCCGTCATGAAACGGCGCATGCTGCACCCCGAGCGTTCCCTGATGCAGGTAATAATCGACGTAGAGCGGCTCGAAATTGGCGCGCGCCACCAGCGCGTTGCGTCCGCGCACAAAATAGGAGCGCACCTCCAGAGTGGAGGCGTCTTCGTCGGCGGGAAGCAATGGGCTGGGATCCTGACTCATGAGTGTCGATGATTTTCCACCACGGAAGGGCCGGGCGAAACAGGGATTTCCATCGGATGACGGGTCCCGGGTCCAGCGGCGGACCTGGGATCACCCGGGTGTTTGTGCGCTTGATTCGGCATGGTTCGATGGGGCGGGGTTATTAATCCGGCAGCCGGAGCGCGGCGATGCCCGTCATCATTTTCGCGCTGAGCCGGCTGTAGCCGTCCTTACCCCGGGTGGCGAGCTCCTCCTCGGTGAATGACAGCGGTTCGCCAACCACGATGCGTATTTTGCCGGGCCGGGGCAGCATGGCCCCGCGGGCCATGGCCTCGTGGGCGCCGAAAATGCGCAGCGGCTGGACCGGCACGCCGGTTCGGGCGAGGACCAGGCCGACACCGGGCTCGCCTTTCTGCAGCGTGCCGTCCCAGCTCCGCGAACCCTCTGGGAAGAGCAGCACGCGTTTGCCCCGCCGGAGCAGGCGGATGATGTTTTTCAATCCGGTCATGTCCGGCTGCTCCTGGTCCACCGGAATGACATTGAGGCGCGGATACAGCCACGCCCCGAAGCCGCTGAACAGGGACTTTCGGGCCAGAAACCAGATCTCCTTCCGGAATGAGATGCCCACCATCGGCGGATCGATGTAACTGACATGATTGCAGACAATCAGCACCGGTCCGTCCTCAATCAGCCGCTCGCGATGGATCACCTCGTGCTGGAAACACACGTGACCGATCGCGCGGGCGATGCTGTGGCAGATGCGGTAGGTCGGTGACATGGCGAACGGCAGAAATCGAAGCGCGGAGCGGCCGGGCGCGGCCGGCGGGCGGAACAGCGTCAACCCAGCAGGCCCCGGGCCCGCAAATCGTCCAGGATGCGGTCGACGACGCGTTCGACCGGCAGATGCGATGAATCGATGACCAGCGCCCCCTCGGGCCGGCGGAGGGGTGCCACCTCCCGGGTGGCATCCTGGCGGTCGCGGTCGGCCACCGAGTCCTGCAGCCCCTGCGCGGCCCGGCGCCGCGCCCGCACCTCGGGGGAGGCGTCCACGTAATATTTGTAGGGCGTTTCCGGAAAGATCGCCGAGCCGATGTCGCGGCCTTCCATGACCACGTTCGCGATCCCCGCATATCGGCGCTGCAGCGGATACAGCGCGGCCCGGACCGCGGCAATCCGTGCCACCGGCGAGACCGCGGCATTGATCTCCGCACTGTGCAAGTGCGCTCCCGGGTCCGTGCCATCAACCTCGACGGTGCCCCGGCCGTCGCGCTGGCCGCATTCGATGCGCAGGCGGGGCAGCAGGGCCTCGACCGCTGCGGAGTCCGCGGGGTCGACCCCCGCCGCCAGCACCGCCCAGGTCACAGCGCGGTAAATCGCCCCGGAATTGACATGAATGAATCCCAGCTTCCAGGCAAGGTCGCCGGCGACGCTGCTCTTGCCGGAGGCGGCGGGGCCATCGATCGCGATGACCAGTCCGGACTTCGGCTGATCGGGCTGCAGGCGCGCCGGCGGCCGCGCCCCGGGATCGCCGACCACCGCCGGACCCGCAGCCGCCACCGGGGTCCCGCCGGATTGAAAGCGCTCCAGTTCGCGGCCGAATCCCGGATAACTCGTGTCCACGCACTCGACATCCGCCACCACCGTCTCGCCTTCCGCAAACATCCCCGCAATCGCGCCCGCCATGGCGATGCGGTGGTCCCCAAACGTCGGCAGCGGCTGCCGGGGCGCATGCAGCCGCGCCGGCCCGTCGATTTCCATTCCATCCTCGAACTCCCGCACGGTCACTCCCATCGCGCGCAGATTGCCGGCCACCGCGGCGATCCGGTCGGTTTCCTTGACCCGCAATTCGCGGGCGTCCCGGATGATCGTCGTGCCCTCCGCCAGCGCGGCGGCGACCGCGAGAATGGGCAGTTCGTCAATGACATTGGGAATCTCCGCACCCTCGATGACGGTGGCGCGAAGCCGGGTGCCCCGAACGGTCAGGCGACCCATCGGCTCGCCCGGCCCCGTGCTCTCGACCGTCTCGCTGACCTGGGCCCCCATCCGGGCGAGCACCTTGAGGATGCCGGTGCGGGTCGGATTGAGGCCGACGTTCAGGACCTGCAGTTCGCTGCCCGGCTGGGCGGCGGCCGCGACCAGCCAGAAGGCGGCGCTGGAGATGTCGCCCGGCACGGTGAAATTTCGCGCCACGGGCCGCTGCCCTCCCTCAAGCATGATGTCGTCGCCCTCGCGCCGCACGGAAATCCCAAAGGCCTCAAACATCCTTTCCGTATGGTCGCGGGTGGTCACCGGCTCGGTGACCACGGTTCTGCCCTGGCAAAACAGCCCGGCCAGCAGGACCGCACTTTTCACCTGCGCGCTGGCCACCGGCAGCCGGTAATGGATCGGGGTGAGCGGCCCGCCCTCAATGACCAGCGGCGGAGTCCCGTTCTCGCCCTGACCGGAAATCTTCGCCCCCATGAGCACGAGCGGCACGATCACCCGCTTCATCGGACGCCGCGAAAGCGAGGCGTCGCCAAAAAGCTCGGTGGGGAACGGCTGGGCGGCGAGCAGCCCGCTCATCAGGCGCATGGTGGTGCCCGAGTTCCCGCAATCGATCGGACTGGAGGGCGCGGTCAGGCCGCCCTGGGGACCGTGCACGGTGATGGCCATGACCCCCGGCTGGTCCGGCCCGTGCAGGGCCGCTTCATCCGGCGCGTCAATGCGCACGCCCATGGCGCGGAACGCCGTCATCGTCGCCAGGCAGTCCTCACTGGCGAGAAACCCGTCGATGGTGCTCACCCCGTCGGCCAGGGCGGCAATCATGACGGAGCGGTGCGAGATGCTCTTGTCACCGGGGACGGTGACCGAGCAGGAAATGAGGGCGGCGGAGCGGACGCGGAATTCAGCCATGGGATCGGGTGTCGGCGGCGGCGAGCGCCTGGTCGCGGAGGGATTTCGCCTCGGCCAGGAAACGGCGCAGGTGGTCATCGTCCGAGCGCCGCACAAAATCAAGCACCTCGCCCAGCCGGGCGATCAGATCCTCGAGCGGTGCCACCAGCGCCGCGCGGTTCTCCGCCAGGATTTCGGTCCAGAGCTCCGGATCGCCCGAGGCGATGCGCGTGGTGTCGCGAAACCCCCGACCGGCCACCGCCACCCCGTCCCCCGCCCCGCGCAACACCGCCAGAGCCACCGCCGAGGCGGCCACATGCGGCAGATGGCTGACCCGCGCCACGGCGGCATCATGCTCGTCCGGGGTCATCGTAAAGAGCCGGCAGCCAAGCTGCCTCCAAAAGTCGCAAAGCCTGGGCAGCGCGGCCGCGGGCGGCGTCAGAATGCAGGCCGCCCCCTCGAACAAGTCCTCCCGGGCCGCCTCAAAACCGGCGGTTTCCGCTCCGGCCATCGGGTGGCTGCCAATGAAGGTGAGCCCGGCGGCATCGAAGATCGGGGCCACGTTGGCCGCCACAAAACCCTTCACGCTGCCCACATCGGTGATCAACACCTCCACCGCCAAGCGCTCCCGCACCGCCACAATCTGCCGGGCCAGGTCCGGCATCACCCCCACCGGGGTCGCCAGCACGATTAAGTCGGCCCCTTCCACCACTGCCCCCACCTCATCGGAGGCGAAGTCGGCCCACCCCCGGGCCGCCACCCGCTCCGCCGCCTCGCGGCGCCGCGCCCAAACCCTCACCTCCCCGGCCAGCCCAGCCCGGCGCACCGCGCCCGCCAGCGAGCCGCCGAGCAACCCGGGGCCGAGAATGGCCAGTTTGGCGACGAGGGGGATCATGGAGGCAGAAATCAACACCGGGAACGCCGCGATGAGGCGACCGCACGCTTCCGCCGCCCGGAGAACACCGGGCTCCGCGCCAAGGCGCGCGACTCGTCGGGCTGGCCCGTCGCTGCCGGACTCACGGCACGCGAAAGATTTTTTTGGTGTACGGGCAGCGGGCTTTGGAGCCGGAGGGCATGCCGCTCACATCCACATAGCCGCCGTTGGAGAAAGGGCTGTAGACTTTGCCGTCCTGGCCCGGCACCGGCGTGGCGTAGGGAATGTCTTCGGTCACGGCAGGCTTCGTCTTCGGCGCGGGTTCGGTCGGCGCGGTTTCAGCAATGGGCTCAAGCTTGCGGGGAGGAGCCTCGGTGGCCCCGGCGTCGACCGGTTCACTCTCGCTCCGGCCGCCGGTCGGCGCGGCACCGCCCTGCGTGAAAGCGTCCCCGCTCCTTTCCTCCCGCGGCTTGCGGTCGTTGAGGTATCGGGTCTCGCCGCGGCGGGCCTCCTCCTCCGCATCGGTCGCCCCGTATTTGTAGCGGGGATTTTCCGTGCCGCCGTGGCCGTAACGCGGTGCCCGCTTGTTGAGGAAAATATTGCCGTCCGGCGCGGAATCGGAGGTGCAGGAAACGAGACCGCCGCCGGCAAAGGAGGCCAGGAGCAGGGTCACGAGGCGTGGTGGCAGCGTGGTCATAAGTTCGAGAGGATACTATGCGGCGCACTTTGGCCAGCGCAACCATTCCCGCTGCACGCTCCCGGCCGGCGGGAACGAGAACCGGCATGCGGGGGCCCACGCCGCGCCGCCATCCCCCGAAATCCCCCAACAAATCCTCCGCCCCGGACGTTCAAGAATCACATCCTCTACCCCGAGAACCATGAAAAGCCGAATCCCTGCCGTTTCCGCCCTCTGCGGCCTGTGCTGCCTCCTCCCATCAGCCTCATGGGCCGCGGAGCCGCGGAAGCCCACCGTTCAGGAAGTCTTCAATGAGGGCAAGGCCGCCTTTTTTCGCGATGACTATGCGACCGCCAAGCGGCTGCTCACCAGGGTCAACCAAGCCGACCCCAGCCACCGGCCGACCATCATCATGCTGAAAAACATCGCCATGGCGGAGCGCGAGGCGGCCGCCAAAGCCGCCAGCCTCGAAGGCCGGATGCGCCGGACCGTGCTGCCGCGCCTGGACCTGGTGGACGCACGCATTCCGGAAGTCCTCGAATTCCTCCAGATCAAGGCGGCCGAAATCAGCCCGGACGGAGCCAGGCCCAACTTCGTCATCCGCCTCGATGAGCAGGACGCCAAACGGCCGGTCACCCTCAGGCTCACCCAGCCCACCCTGCACGCCGCCTTGGCCGCGCTCGCCACCCTGGCCGACCTCGAGATCCGCTACGACGAACACGCCGTCACCATCCGCTCACGCAGCCTCGTGCCCGCCACTCCCGCAGCTGCCGCCGCGACCTCCCGGAGCCCGGACGCGTGAAGTGAAGCCTGCCCGGCGGCCGCGGGCGGCCGCGGGCGGCGGGGCCCCGGGCACGGGCCCACCGCTCCCCGCCGCCAACGCTCCAAAATGCCGAGAGTCCTTCGCTGGCCGGACGCACCCTCTGCCGGCGCGCCCGGAGGCCGTGCCCCCTCGGAGCCCGCTCTCGGAAGCGCCCGGTGCCTCAGCCTCCGGCCCCCGACCGCCGGAGCGCGGCGAGGCGCTGGATCATCGGCGGGTGGGAGTAATGGAGAAAAACGGTCAGAGGATGGGGCGTGAGGTTGGAGAGCGAGTCGCGGGCCAGCCGCTTGAGGGCGGCGGTCATGTCGGCCGGTCCGCCCGTGGCGGCGGCGGCGTAGGCGTCGGCCTCGTACTCGTGCTTCCGGCTCCACCGGCCGCTGAGGATGCCGAGCACCGTTTGGGCGGGCCCGAACAGGATCGTGAAAAACACGAAGCCGAGCCAGAGCACAGGCTCGCCCAGCCCGAAGGCGGCGTGCAGGCCCGGAGCGTGCAGGACGGCCCCCATCAGCAGAAAAATGACCGCCAGCTGGACGACGGCGGCGATCAGGCGCTGCACGATGTGGCCGCGCTTGAAGTGGCCGATCTCATGGGCCAGCACGGCGAGCAGTTCGGGCTGCGGGTGTTTCTCGATCAGGGTGTCGAACAGGGCGATGCGCTTGTTCTGGCCGAAACCGGCGAAAAAGGCGTTGCCCTTGGTCGAGCGGCGGCTGCCGTCGATGACGAAGAGTTCTTTCACTGGAAAGGCGCACCGGTCGGCCAGCGCGTGAATCGCGGACTTCAGCGCCCCGTCTTCCAGCGGGGTGAAGGTGTTGAACAGCGGCATCAGGTACCGCGGCGCGATGTACTGCAGCGCCAGCACCAGCACGGTGACCGCCAGCCAGGCCCAGAGCCACGCGGCCGGGAAGGCACCGAAGAGCCAGAGCAGCAGCGCCAGCACGGGCAGGCCGATCAGCGCGCCCAGCGCGAGACCCTTGACCCGGTCGGCGATGAACACCGCCGGCGTGGTTTTGTTGAATCCGTAAGCGGCCTCGATCTTGAAGGTGTCCCAGCAGTCGAAAGGAAGGCTCAACAGGGAGCCGCCGAGATGCAGCAGGCTGATTCCCAGCAGCCCCTGCAGGATCGGGGACGCGGTGAACCCGCTGACCAGCGACTGCATCCATGCAAAACCGCCCGCGAGCCAGAAAACCAGGAAGACCGCTAGCTGCACGCCTCCGGCCACGAGCCCGTGCCGGGCGCTGTCGCGGCTGTAAGCCTGGCTCCGAGCGAAGGCGTCCGCATCGATCACATCCTTGAAGTCCTCCGGCAATGGCTGCTTTAGATGGTTCACATTCAAAACCACCGAGACCACCTCGAGCACGAAAAGGCCGGTGACGGAAAACAGCAGGAACAGGAACCAGGGATTGTCGGCAGTCATGATCGAGAAGGCGGAAGCAACCACCAGGACGGGGCCAAAAACCCGGATGCCGGACGCGGACCCGTCCGCCCACCCTATCCGGCGGCCGCGCTCTCGCAGCATGATTTTCCGGCCTACTGGGCCGAGGCCGAGGGCTTGCTGTTGAGGATCGGCACCGACACTTCGTCCAGGAGGGCGCGCTTCACGATAAAGACCTCGGACTCGTCATTGATCCGTCCGTAATACCGCGCGGGCTTCGGACCCGCCGTGGCGGGGGCGAAGCTGAGCCGCACCGGGACGAGGGTGGGTTCATGGGTGGTCTCGTCGAACTGCTCGATGACCAGTTCGATGCTCAGGACAGGCTGGCGCAGCGCCTCCAGACCGGGCGCGGCGTCGGCGGACCATTCATGCGCCTCGAATTCCGAGAGGCGGTTGACCAGTCGTTCCAGGGTCTGAAGATTGAGGAATTCCGAGACGTCGACGCCCTGACGGGTGGCCGTCCACGATCCGCCGGTCGCGTGGTGGTAGACGCATTCCACCGGAGGAGAGGGATCTTCGGCGACCGTGAGGCGACGCAGCGAGAGCGGCGCGAAGGCGAGGATGTGCGGGCTCTTGTACCCGTTCCACACCCGCGGCACCAATCCGAGAATCGATCCGTCGAACCGCATCACGGTCGGCTGGCCGGCCCACTGGGCATAAAACCGGTTGTGCCGCTGGCCGATCCGGAGCACGGCGCTGTCGGCGGGCGTGGGGGCGGCCGGCCGCACCCGGTCGGGATGCGGGGCGGTGCCAAAGGTGATTTCAAGCAGCGGCTGGTCCAGACCGTAGTCGGCGGGCGGCCCCGGCTCATCGAACCATTGGAGCACGAGCGCGGAGTTGAAGATTTCGACAACCGACTGGACGCGTTCACGGCTGGCCTCGTACACAAGCCCGTGGTGGGCGAGATGCCAGGTGTTGCGGTGCAGATAGAGCGGCGTCTCGCCGGCGTCGGCGTCCTTGAGAATGACGGTGGTCAGGCTGCGGGTCTCGAGGGCGGCCAGTTTGGTGTCGCGGAACCGGTCCAGGGTGCACGCGCGCAGGGCCAGCAGGTCGGAACCGCCGCGCGCCTGGCCGGGGCGCCCGGCCACCTGCACCCAGGCCGACTCCGGCTCGGTGCCGGCAAAAATTTCCAGGCTCTCGCCATCCTCCGGCCCTCCTTCGGACCAGACTGTGACCCGGACCGCGGCAGGACCGGCGGCCACTGGCGGAGCTCCCGGCTCGGCGAAGGAGAGCGCCCGCGCATTGACCAGGCCGGGCAGAAGATGGTCAGTGACCAGCTCCTGGTCGGCGCGGGCGGCCAGGGGTTGGGTCAGCCGCCAGACCGCGCTCAGTTTCTTTCGTCGTTCCTCGTCCGTGATCTGATCGCGCTCGAGCTCAATCCCGCCCTCCGGGCTCTGCACGGCAATGCGCAGGATGCGGTCCGGCGCGGCCATCAGCAGGCGCGGATCGCGCCATTCCCCCGGGGATCGGCCCAGCAGCGGTTCGGTCCAAGGCACGCGGACCACCAGCACCTCCTCGGGCTTGCGGTCGCCATCCTCGATCTGGACGTAGAGCGATCCGGGAACCGGGGCCGGCCGGCCCAGAATCACCCCCACGGCCCCGCCGCCTTTGGGGTAAAATGTCACCCGGCCCTGCTGGCCAGCGTCCAGCCCGAGTTCCTTGAGGCGGCTCTTCTTCAACACCTCGTCGCCCGTCAACCGCTCCAGCACTTCGGTGCCGGTGGCCAGCTGCAGGATCATCGCCACCGCTGGCGCATCCGCCCGGTCCTTCACCGGCGAAGTCAGCTGCCAGGCGTCAGCGGCACCGCCGGAAACGCGCTCCAGCTTCACCCGCCCCGCCGCATTGGTGATCTCGATCTTCGCGATGTCCGCCGCCGGCAGATCCAGCAGCACCCGCGCCCGCTCGGCCGCTTCCGCCGTGCCCGGCTGCCGCCGCTCAAAAAAAGCGATGAAGCCAACAGCGGCGGCGGTCAATACCAGCAGGATGATGGTGGTCAGCGGACGCATCGAATCGATCAGGAACGGGGAAGAACAGGGAAGGGTGCCAACCTGCACCATTCCACCATGAATCGACCGGAACCAGCACAAAATACACCTCGCGGTGGGGCGGCTCGGGCCCGGACTGCTCCCCGGAGCGGACCGCCCCACTGCTGAAGACGCGGGCGGTCTTTCGCAAACTATTTGCGGAAAGGCCCGGCTGGCCCGATTAATGCCAATCCATGCGTCCATCGCCCCTTGTCCTGCTGGCGCTCGTCGCCCTCGGCTTTGCCGTGATTGCGGTGCCCCTGGCGCGGCTCACCGGGGCCGAGGGGGCCGTGCGTCGGAGTCCGGCCGGGCCCGAGGCCGCGGACGGGGTCTCCGGCACGGGGGCGGCCGGCGGGGTCGAGACCCTCGTGCGGATCCGCTTTGCCCACCCCCCGCTGGCCGTGAAAATTTCGCAGGACGCACGTACCCTCGCCGTTTTTGGCGCTCCGTCCGACCCCACCACCGGCCAGATGGAGGCCCGGAGCACGCTCGCCCTGGCGGCCGACGAGGCCGCGGACCTGCTGGTGGAGGCGGCGTGGCCTGAAGGCACGCCCGCAACTGCGCTGGGCGTGGAGGTGGAGCCGGATGGCCATGAAACCCGCCGGGCCACGGTCTGGACCGACGGGCCGGCCTTGGTCGAACTGCTGAATTTTTCCTGGAAATGAGCACCGCCCCCGCATCGGACACCCCGCCCCACGGACACCCCGACCATGTCTGCTGGGGTGGCGGCGCGGCCGGGCACGCCCGGCACCGCCTGGAGGTGCGCGGCCTGACCGTGAGCTACCGCGAAGTGCGCGCGCTCGAGGACGTCGGCTTCGCCACCGAATGCGGGCGCTGCCTGGCCTTGGTCGGGCCGAATGGAGCGGGCAAAAGCACGCTGCTCAAATCGCTGGCCGGCATCCTGGCCCCCGAGGCCGGCACCATCCTCTGGCGCGGTGCCGCCCTCACCTCGGCCCACCGCGAGCTGGCGTATCTCCCGCAGCGCGGGGAGGTGGACTGGCAGTTCCCCATCACCGTCCGCGGCTTGGTGGAAATGGGCCGCTACCCCAATCTCGGGTGGTGGCGGCCGTTTCAAAAACACGACCGCGAGATCGTGGACCGGGCGCTGGCCGCCATGCAACTCGAGCCCCTCGCCACCCGCCAGATCAGCGCCCTCAGCGGTGGCCAGCAGCAGCGGACCTTCCTCGCCCGCGCCCTCGCCCAGGAAGCCCATGTCCTCCTGCTCGACGAACCGTTCACCGGGCTCGACCAACCGGCGGAGGAGGCTCTGCGGCGGCTCCTGCGCGACCTCGCCGCCGAAGGCCGCCTCATCATCGCGAGCCACCACGACCTGGACACCGTACCGGAGATTTTCGACGACGTCCTGCTGCTGCGCCGCCGCACCGTGGCCTTCGGACCGGTCCGTGACGTCTTCACCCCGGCCACCATCGCGACCGCGTACGGCACCGCCGCCCCCGCCCAGCCATGAACGTGTTTCTCCAATCCTTCGATCTCGAAATTACGCGCCGAGCGCTGTTTGCGTGCCTGCTCATCGGTTTCGCCAACGGCTATGTAAGCGCCTTCGTGGTCCTCCGCAAAAGCGCGCTCAAGGTTGGCACCATCTCGCACGGCCTGCTCCCGGGCATCGCGGTGGCCGTGGCCATCTTCGGCCTGTTTTCGTGGAGCGTGCTCGCCGGGGCGCTTTTCGCGGCCATCTTCATCGGCCTCGGGTCGCTCTTCGTCGCCCGCACTTCGCGCATTGACCACGACACCGCGCTGGCCGTCCTCTACACCTCCGGCTTCGGCGGCGGTCTCATCCTGATCTCCCGCCTCGGCATCCGCCAGAAACTCGACGAATGGCTTTTTGGCGGTCTCATGGGCATGAGCGACTCGGACCTCTGGCTGGCCTTCGGCATCAGCGCCGCGGCCATCCTCCTGCTCACCGCCCTCCAGCGCCCGATCCTGATCCTCCTCTTCGAGCCCAACGTCGCCGCGAGCCTCGGCATCCCGGTGCGCCTGCTCAATTACCTGCTCTTCGGCATCGTCATCCTGGTGCTGGTCTCGTCGCTCCAGGCCGTCGGCTGCATCCTCAGCGTCGGCCTGCTGGTGGCCCCGGCCGCCACCATCTACATGTTCAGCGACAGCGCCCCCGTGCTGTTCTGGGGCGGCGGCCTGCTCGGAGCCCTCGGCTCCTGCGCCGCCCTCGTCCTCTCCTACCAGCTCAACTGGCCCGCCGGCGCAACCATCACCCTGCTGCTCGGTGCCATCTTCGCCCTCGCCTTCATCCTCTCGCCCCGCTACGGACTGTTCAGCCTCCGGCGGCCGACGTGAGGATCGGCGGCACCAACCGCAGCGCGGAAAAGGGGGAAAAATCATCGCTCCGAGCCCGGCCGCCCGGATTCCCCCCTGGTGGTCCCCGCCCGGGCTTCAGGCCGACCGGACCGCCGCGGCCGATTTCCTTCCCGCAGCCCACCACCAGAGCCAGAAGGGAACGTTGACCAGATAGACGATCATCATCTGGACGTTGTAGCGGAAATCGAGGCTCATCAGGGAGGAGACCGAGAGGTGGAAGAGGATGAGGGCGGCCGCGTAGAGCGCGCCCAGGGAGCGGTTGCGCAGGGCGAGAAAAGCGAAGAATTCGAGCGGCATGGCCGGCCCGAACGCCAGGCGGGCAAGCCACGGGTGGTCGAGCAGCCAATCCGGCAGCCAGGCCGGGGTGTCGGTGCCGGGACGCAGATGGTCGTAGTAGTCCTGGTCCACGGCTTTGGCGAGCTGGATGCCGAAGCGCGGCGTGTCCCAAATCCACTGGCCCTTGCTGATGACAAGCTTGCTCAGCGCGGAGACGACATACCCGGCGGCGATGACCTGCTGGGTCCAGTTGACGAGGCGGTTTGCCGCGGTGGCATCGAGCGAAAGCCATGCCCGCGCCCCGCCGCGGCGGCAGACAGCCACCACGCTGGCCACCCATTGCGCGCCGACGACGCAGGTGACGAGCTGCAGGTGGTGGTGCATGGAACCCTGCGAATTGTGATAGGTGCCGTGCAGGAGCAGCGAAAAAAACATCCAGCCCAGGGCGACCGGAAGGGCGAGGCCCAGGGCGTACAGCGCGGTGGCCGCGAGAAAGCCGGTGTAGACGACCCCGGCGGCCGAGGGATCGCCCAGGAACGTGAGGTCCAGCCCCGCTTTCTCCAGGGCCACGGCCAGACCATGCGGCCGGGGCTGGGCACCGAAGGAGGAGACCTGCGGAATCACTTCGACCCGCGCCCAGGAACTCTTGAGCCCGGCCGGACCGTCACGGGCCACCACCGCCAGCTTGGAGCCGGCGTCGAACATGACCAGGGCGAAGAAAACCCGCATCAGCACCATCTCCCAGCGGCCGAAAACGATGTGCTCCCGAGCCCAGAGGGCGGACCCCACGCGACGCAGCCAAGCTTTCATGACGGCCCCCCCGGATACGCCCCGACCCAGCGGGGGGTGCGGCGCAGCTGTCCGTCCGGCCCCACATCCACATCCACATGGTAGAGCCGGAGCGGCGGCACAGGTTCTCCCTTGCGCTGCTTGCGCCGCCGATCGTTGGCCACCAGCCAGCGGAGCGTGGCATCGCCCGCCGGGCGCAGCTGCTCGGCGGTCATCGTGTGGAGCTCCACCTCCCCGGCCTCGTCATCGCCCGAGGATTCCTTGAGCGACTTGTAGATGTCACGCATCTCGTTGCTGTAGATGCGTTTGACCTTGGTCGTGCGGTAGCCGAAAAAATCGTGCAGCGGCAGCGGCCGTCCCTCAGCGTCGGCCAGGTAGACGTAATGCGTCCGGTCCGGAAAGCCGCCGTACATCGGAAAGCTGGAAAACGGAAACAGCCGGTCGCCGAGAAGAAAGGCCGCCAGCACCATGACCGCCATCACCTGGTAGCGCGGGTGCCGGAAGAGCGACCGCAGCCAGCGCAGGGCCGATCGGGCAAAGGAACGGAGTCGATGGATCAGGCCTGGCATGAACGGCGCACCCTATCCCCCGATCGATGGAATTCCACGTAAATGAACGCCGGGTCCGTCCCGGACCGGAAGCCGGATGACCCATCCGGCGAGACCATCCTTCCCCCGTCGCAGCCATGCGCCCGTCCGCCGCTCGAGCCGCGGCTCACCTCCTGCCCTCCACCCGGTGGCTGACATCGGCGGGCTCCCGCCAGCGCCCGCCATCGCTGAGCGAAACCGTCAAATCGAGCGCGGCCGGCAGCGCGCCCCCGGCCGCCGGCAGTGGATACAGGCGCACCTCCAGGGCCGCCACTTCCTTCCCGGCGCTGAATTCAATGTCCGGATAGCCGCTGTGATCGGCATCGGCCACCACCGCGTCCGCCGGCCCCCGATACGAGCCATCCCCGTCCGCATCGAGCGCCAGCCACTGACGGCCCCGCGCGCCATCCGGCAGGATCTCGTGGAGCTCGATCCGGCACGGCTGGCTGGTCACGGGCAGGAGGTCCTGCAGATGGCGTTTCGGGCCGCCCCGATGGTACACCTCCATGTGCACCGGCACGCTGACCAGCGGGCTGAGGCGGACTTGGCAGGCGTTTGCCACCGAGGTCTCAGGCAATTGACGGCTTTTACGGAACCGAAAGTGCGCCGTAGACGTGATGCTGGCCGCGCCCGCCTGCCAGGTCACCGTCACCGTCTTGTCCGCCGGCCGCGGGGGGGCATTCGGCTCGATCTCCAGCGTGAGCACACGGCTCTCGCCGGGCAGCAGCGTGAGCTTGCGACCCTGGGCCGTGGAGTGCGGGACCGCGCCGGCGGCGGCCGGAAATTGCAGGGTCACCTGCTCCCCGTCCCCGCGCGTCCCCCACTCTTTGACCATCAGGTCGCCGCCGTCGACCAGGAGCGTGCCGGTGACCGCCGACGGAGTGGCATTCGCCAAAAACAGCCGGACCCGGCCCACCTCGTCGGAGGCGATCTGGGTGCTCAGGATCGTCGGCTGCAGGACCACTCCTGGCTCCGGAGCGTCCGGATCGCCGCGCAGCAGGGAACGCCACGCCTCCGCCTGGGCCGCCAGATGATCCTGTCCAAGAGCACGCCGCACCTCCGCCAGCCGCGCCAGTGCGACAATGGCCAAGTCATTCTGCGCCGGCACGGCCGCCAGCGCCGCCGCCCACGCCTGCTCCAGCCATTCCGCGCCCGCCACCGCATCGCCCTGCGCCAGCCAGTACTCGGCAAAGGCCACGTCCACCCACGCCTCGGCCACCGGCCAGCCGCCGCCGCGCGCCTCGGACCGCGCCTCCTCCAAATCCTGCCGGACCCGCCTGAACTCGCCCGCCTTGATCCGCAGCCGCGCATGGGCTGCCGTGGCCTGCACCCGCAGGTCCAGGCGGCCGGCCTGCAGCGCCTCGGCCGCCATCGCATCAATGGTCCGCAACGCCGCCGCCCGGTCGCCGCCACCGGCCACTTCGGCCAGCCGGGCCTCAAAAGACTCCGTCTCAACGGCCCGCGCGCGCCCCGCCGCGCCCAGCGCCAGCAGGACCGCTCCCATCACTATCGGCCGGAACGCTCTCCACATCAAAAAAGAGTAATCGCCAATCCTATCCAGCCGCCGACATTTTCCGAGGACTTTTTTTCATGGCCCCCACCGACTGGCGCACCGCCGACTTCGACTACCATCTGCCGCCCGACCTGATCGCGAGCCGGCCGCCGGAGCGGCGTGATGCCGCGCGCATGATGGTGGTGGAACGGGCGACCGGCGCGATCAGCCACCGCCGCTTCGTGGAGTTTCCCGGATTCCTGCGGCCCGGCGACGAGGTCGTGCTCAACGACACCCGCGTGGTCAAGGCCCGCTTCCACTCCGATGACGGAGCGATCGAGTTCCTGCGCCTGGAGTCGCTGGACGGCGGTCGCTGGAGGTGCCTGGTCAAGCCGGGAAAAAAGATGCGCCCCGGACGCACCGTGCGGATCGGCGAATCGACCGGCACGGTGACCGCGGTCGACGAGACCGACGGTTCGCGCGTGATCGCCTGGGACACCCCTCCGGACGAGGCGCGGCACGGGCACCTCGCCCTGCCGCATTACATGAGACGCGGTGATGACGCCGCGGACGAGGAGCGCTACCAGACGACCTTCGCCAGCGCCGGCCGCGCCGGAGCCATCGCCGCGCCCACCGCCGGCCTCCACTTCACCCCGGAGCTGCTCGCCACCCTGCCCCACTGCTTCCTCACCCTCCATGTCGGTGTGGGCACGTTCCGGCCGGTGAAGGCGGAAAAAATCGTCGACCACGTGATGCACCGCGAGAACTACGAGCTCGGCCCGGAGACGGCCGCCCGCCTGCAGGCGGCCACCCGGGTCGTCGCCGTGGGGACCACCGTGGCCCGCGTCCTCGAACACATCGCCCGCACCCGCGGACCGATCGTCGCCGACCGCGGGGCGACCGGCATTTTCATCTACCCGCCGTTTGCGTTTCGAGCCGTCGGCGCGCTGCTGACCAATTTCCACCTCCCCCAGTCCACCCTGCTCATGCTCGTCAGCGCCTTCGCCGGCCGCGACCTCATGCTCGAGGCGTACCGCGAGGCCGTCCGCGAGAAATATCGCTTCTTCAGCTACGGTGACTGCATGCTGATCCTCTGAGCCATGGCCGCCACCCCCCCGCTCCTTGAGATCCGCGATCTGACCAAACGCTTCGGCGGCGCGGCCGCGCTCCGCGGCGTCAGCGCGGCGCTGGCCCGCGGCGAGATCCTCGGCGTGATGGGCGGCAACGGCGCCGGCAAGACGACCCTCCTGAACGTGCTCGCCGGCGTGCACCAACCGGACGGCGGACACATTTTCTGGGAGGGACACGAAACCGTGATCGCGGACGCGCCGGCCGCTGCCGCCCTCCGCATCGCCCTTGTTCCGCCGGAGCCGGTGCTCGCCGACAGCCTGACCGTCGCCGAAAACGTGTTCCTCGGCCGCGAACCGGCCCGCCTCGGCGTCCTGGTCGACCGTGCCACCATGGTCCGCCGCACCCGGGAGCTGCTCGACAGCCTGGGCTCCGACATCGATCCGGCCGCCCCGGCCGGCACCCTGTCCCGAGCCCAGCGGCAGATGACGGCGATTGCCCGCGCCCTGGCGCTGGATCCGGTTCTCCTCCTCCTCGATGACCCCACCGGCCCGCTGCGCCCACAGGACACCGACCGCCTCTTCGAACTGCTCGGCGACCGGCAAGCGCGGGGCCTGGGTATCGTCTATGTCTCCGACCGTTTCGCCGAGATCGAGGCGCTGGCCACGCGGGTGCTCGTGCTGCGCGACGGACGGGTCTCCGGAGAACGGGATCGGACCGGCTTCGACCGCACCTCCGTGAATGCGCTCCTCGTCGGCGGCGACCTCGACCTGCCGATCAAGGAGATGATCGAGCCGGGCCTGGAGATGCTGCGCGTGGACGCGCTGCGCACCGCGCGCTTCCCGGCGCACGCGCTCGATTTTTCGGTGCGCGAAGGTGAGGTTGTCGGACTGGCCGGGCTGGTCGGCGCGGGCCGCACCGGGCTCCTCCGCGCTCTTTTCGGGCTGGAGCACGCGGTGAGCGGCTCCGTGTTCATTGGTGACACCCGCCTGCCCGGCGGCGATCCGTCCGCCGCCATCGCCGCGGGCGCGGCCTTCGTGCCCCACGACCGCCGGACCGAGGGGCTGGTCCTGGGGCTGTCGCTGCGCGAGAACCTGACCCTGCCCAGCCTGCGTCGCCTCGCCCCGGCCGGCTTCGTGAATGACGAGGCCGTCACCCGCCTCGCCGCCATGATGAACGAACACCTGGCGATCACGGGCGGCGACCTCGATCAGCCCGTCGGAGAGCTCGCCGCCGGCCAGCAACAAAAAGCCGCGATCGCCCGATGGCTCGCGCTCACGCCAAAGGTCGTACTCTTCGACGAACCGACCCGCGGCGTGGACGTCGCCGCGCGAGCCGAGATTTACGAAGCCATGGAACGCCTGGCCGAACGGGGTGCCGCCGTGCTCTTCGCTTCCAGCGACATGGACGAACTCCTGCGCATTGCCGACCGCCTGCTGGTCATGCGCGACGGACGGCTCGCCGGCAGCCTGACCCGCGACGACGATTTTTCGGAGCGCGGGATCATGCACTTGGCCGCCCTGTAGGGCCGCCCTGCTGGCGGCCCGTGCGGAAGCGATCGGCCGATCCCGGACCTGCACGCGCCGGCGGAAAGCCGACCCTACGGTCGCTGCAGCCAGACGTAATCCAGGCCGACCATGAAGTTCTTCACGGCTTCGGGGTTGGCACCGGTGATCTCGATGGTGAGCTGGTGTTCGCCGGCCGTCAGCTCGGCTTCACCGAGTGTGAGCAGCGGCGTGGCCGTGACCTTCCAGCCGAAAAAGTCGGCCTGTTTGGCGCTGAGCGGTTTTCCGTCAAGGTGGAAGCGGGCCACGCCGTAGTCGGGCGCGCGGCTGAAGACGGCTTGCAGGGCGTATTTCCCGGGCTGGGTGACGGGCAGGGCCAGCGTCAGGCGGTCGCCGGGTTTGGCCCCGGTCCACCACAGCTGTTCGTCGCCCGACCATCGGCTGTCCGGGAAACCGGCCATGTTCTGCGGCATGGCCTCGCCGCCGGACATGGCGATGATTTTCATGCCCTCGCCCTCGAGCGCCCCCGGCACGCGCATCGTTTGATCCGCCGGCCCTTCGCCGGGTCGCGGGACCTGGGCCGGGCTGGCCAGGTAGGCCACCATGTCCCTGACCTGTTCGCTGGTCAGCGCGGTGAACAATCCCATCGGCATCATGGAGAGGCCGGGTTTGCTCTGCTCGGCAATCTCGCTTTTCGCGACCACCTCCTCGGCCGTGATCGTTTGCACGGTCAGGGCCGACTCCGTCGCCTTGCGGATCATGCCGGCCACGCTGCGGCCGTCCTTCAGCGCCAGGACCTGGAGTTCATAATCCGCACCGATCAACGCGTTGGGGTTGGTGACATTTTCGAGGATGTAGTCGAGGTTGGCCCGGTTCGACCCGGTCAGTTCCGGCCCGATTTTGCCGCCCTCGCCAAAGAGGACGTGGCACTGGCCGCAGGAGATGGCGTACAGCACCCGCCCGGCGCTGCGATCAGCCCCCTTGAGGAAATCGGGGGTCAGGACTTTCTTCCATTTGGCGTGCTCCTCCTCCGCCATCCTGGTCATTTCCGGCCCCAGCGCCGACCCGCCGACCTTGCCCCAGGCAGCCTCCAGCTTCGCGGTCAGCGCCTCGTCCTTGTAATCGGCAATCTGCCGCGCCCCAAAACTCGGCACTTCGGCGCGCGCAATTTTTCCGTCATTCACCGCATCGAGCAGCGCCGAGGCCCAGGCGACGCGGGTCGCCAGCGCGTTGATGGCGGCGGATTTTTCCTCCGCGGAAAACGCGGCGTATCTGGAAAGCAGGGCGGCGGCGGTCGCGTCGCCCTGACGCGCTGGCTGGAAGCCGACGCTGCGGATGGCGCTCAACCGCAGGGCCGGGTCGTCGAGCAGGGTGACCAGCAGGCCGCCGAGCTCCGGATCCCGGCCGGCGGCGAGCGTCTGCAGCGCCGCCTGGCGTCGTTCGACCGCCAGCGCGGCATCGGCCGCCTGGGTCCGCAGCTGCGGAAAGACCCGGTGATCGCCGAAGGCGACCGCAAGCGCGGTCTGCAGGTCGCGCAATTCCCCGGCGCGCTCCTGAGCGTCCGGACGGCGGGTGATCACTTCGTCGAAATTCGCATACGCCCCCTCCCATTCCTTCGGCGCGGTCAGGCCGGTGCGGCCGCGCAGACCGTCCAGCGCCGCCTTGGCCAAATAGCCAATGCCCGCGCCGGTCTTCTCGCGAGCCATCGCCTTGAGCAAACTCGCGAGCGCCTCGTCGTTCCCCATGTCCGCGACCCGCCGCGCGATGTGCTGCGCCACCAATGGAATCTTCGACGCCGCCGCCAGCTCCAGCGCCCGCTCGGGATTCGTCGGCACGCACGGCTCAATCGCGTACCAATACATCTGCGGTAAATTGTGGTCGGTGGCGTCCCCGGCGTGCTGGATCAACGCTTCGGCGATGTCCCAGCGCTGGCCGAGCGGCAGCCGCTGCAGGGCGGAGGCCACGGCGAGGCGGACTTTGGGGGACGGGTCGGCCTGGGCGGTTTTCAGCACCTGGATCAGGGTGCCTTCACCAGTGGCCCCATCGGCGATGGCCGCCACCGCCGCAGCCCGGGCCGCCTCGGGATGGCCCTGGTCGAGGACATACCTGCTGATCAACTCATCTTCCAACAGACCGAGTGCCCGCGCGGTGCGTCCCAACGAAACCATCGATTCGTGGGTGGAAGCCCTCTGCGTTTTGGCGAAATCGCCGGCCCGCATGCCGATCTCCTCGCTGAGGGTCTTGGTGGTGAGGCGACCGGTCGCGTGGCGTTTCATCAGTTCTTTCTGGGCCTGGCGCGGAAAGAAGCCGTTCCGACTGCCATGGAGCGTCCAGAGCTCTATGTCGGCCTTCTTCCCCACATCCCCCTTCCACGGCTTCCACGTGCTCGCATATTTCACCCGATAGAGCCGCCCGTTCGAGCGGTCCCAGATTTCCGGCTGGGTGCGGTGGCACTTCTGCTGGTCGTACCAGTCGATGAAATAGACCGCGCCATCCGGCCCCACCTTGAGGGCGACCCCGGTGAAGTTGGGGTCGTGGGTTTTGAGAAAGTCGGGCAGGTGGCTGGCGACATAGCCGGAGCCGGTGGGCACGAGGTGTTCCTGGTTGATGCGTTGGCCGTGGATGTTGAACATCATGGCGCGGCCGCGGTATTCGGCGGGAAAGTTGTCGCCGTTGTAGATGAGCAGCCCGCAGTGGGCGTGGCCGCCGCCCGCCGCATCGGACACCTCGTTCCCGGAATGCGGGGTGGTCCCGATGAAGTGCTGGTGGTCAGCGATCGTCTCAATGTTGGTGTAGACGTGAGGATTGAAGTGCCCGAGCGGATTCGACTGCCGCAGGTAGTAGCCGCCCTGGATGATGTGCCAGAAGTGCGGGATGACGCAGGCTTCCGAAAACCAGTCGCCGTTTTCGTTGAAGTCGAAGCCCCACGAATTCGACGTGCCGTGCGCGAAGACTTCAAACGTGTGCGTCACCGGGTGGTAGCGCCAGTACGCGCAGTTGAGCGGCGTGCGTTTCGTAGTGTCGGCCTCCGGCCGACGTATCGCCCCGTCCTCCGGACGACGCCCAGGGGCCGCCGCCGCATCCACCTCCTGACCGCCTTCATTCGTTGTCTTGAAGCCAGCGCCGCGGGGCCGCATGCACACCCGCACCTCGGAATGCGTGAAGACGCCGTGGCATCCGTACAGCCAGCCGTCCGGCCCCCAGATAAAACTGTTCAGCGTTTCGTGCGTATCCTGAAACCCCCAGCCGTCGGTCAGGATGACGGGGTCGCCGGCCGGTCGGTCGGTCTTTTCGTCCACCGGGATGTGGAGCAGGTACGGGGCCGCGCCGACATACACCCCGCCGAAACCCATCTCGATCCCGCTGACAAGGTTCAGCCCCTCGATGAACACTTTGCGGGTCTCGAACGACCCGTCGCCGTCCGCGTCCTCAAAGATCAGAATCCGGTCGTTGCCGGCAAAAATGTCCGCCTTCTGCGCGGCGTTCGGTTTCGAGAGGTCGCCATCGCCGTCCGCACGTTCCGGCGGTTTGGTCGCGCGGGTTGGATACGTGTTCCCCTCGACCACCCAGATCCGCCCACGGGCATCCCAGCAAAAGGCGATCGGCTGGACCAAGTCCGGTTCGGCCGCGAGCAGGTCGACCTGAAAGCCCTCCGGCACCTCCATTTTCTTCAGGGCTTCCAATGGCGTCAGCAAAGGTGCCGACCAGACCGGAGCGGCGGCCAGCACGGCCGGGAGAACGGATTGGAAATAGCGGGGAATGATCACGCCGGAGGATTCCATCGGAGCCCCCCGCCCGTCAACGGGGATGAGGCCGCCCCTCCCGCGCTCTGGCAGGCACCGGCGGGCCACCAAGTGCCTGTCCCTTTATGCGCTTCTAATTTCAATAAATTATAGGAACATTAAATATTTTCCCTTGCGAACTAGAAGTATTTTTGTTTAATAGAGCGAAACGCACCTGACTCATGACTTCCGCCCCCTCGGCTCGAGCCACTTACCTTTTCCCTGAGAAGATCGAACTGGAAAACCCGGTCTTGGCCGAGTTTTACGTGACGTATCTGCGTGGGCTGACCCACAAGCTGAACAACCTGCTGGCGGTGTTCCAGGGATTTTCCAGCTTGTTGATGATGAACGATTCACTGGATTCTTCGGCCAAGGAAAGCCTGGGCCATATGAAGGCGGCGGCGCTCAACGGCCAGGAGCTCAGCGCCAAAATTCTGCCCGGCGGCGCGTGCGCCCGGCTCAGCCTGCAAAAGACCAGCCTCAGCGATCAGTTGCCCAACATGGCGCGCTCCCTTCAGGAGCCCTGCCAAAAACTCGGCGTTCCCTTCGAACTGCGGGCCGACCCCAACCTGCCGGCCGTTGATCTCGACCAGGCCCGTTTTAAGGAAATCCTCACCGAACTCCTGAGAAATGCCGCCGAGGCGGTCAAAGAGCAGGGCGGCGGCGACGTGACCATGGAGATCTACGCCCCCGGCCGCTCGCCCGAGGGCAGCTTCGACCGCGTCGATCTGTTCGTGCACAACACCGGCCGCATCCGCGAGGACAAATTCGCCGACATTTTTAAACCTTTCGTCAGCACCAAGGACGGCAGCCATTTCGGCCTCGGCCTGACCGTGGCCGCCAACCTCGCCCACCAGATGGGCATGACCCTGGGGGCCAAATGCGACGACAACCGCACCACCCTCTGGCTGAGCATCCCGGTGGCCGCCTGAGCCGGGAGCCGGCAAAGGAAGACCGCTCCAAAAGGCCGGCCTTGCCCCAACCGGCGCGTCCCGCTTATTTGGCCGTGTTGAACTGAAACACGACCTCCCCTTCGCGAGCCAAATCGAGGCGGTCGCGGGCGAAAATTTCCAGGTAAAAGGGGTCGCTCTTGATCGCGTTCAGCCGCGCCCGCACCCCTTCGTAATCCACCCGGGCTTGCTCCTTCTTCGCGCGCAATGCCGCCAGGTCGGCGTCCATCTGGGCCCGCCGGTTCATCTGCGGCTTGAACAGCGCCAAGCCGATGCACACGCAGACCATCGAAACCGCCCACAGAAGACAGCGGGAAACGGCCTGCCAGATGGTGGTGGTGGTGGGGGCGTGCGGATCGGACCGGTGCATGGAAGCTTAATCTTAGCAGATAATCAGGGGAATGGGCCAGCGGAAAGTTCAGGCAAATATGGGAAGTCAGAAACCGCCCGGAAGTTTTCATCTGTGAAAGCAGATGACTCGTAATGAGCGACTCGTCGATATTTCGTTATTATTCGACACGGCGGCGGAAAGGAAATGAAACAGGAGGCACCGGAGAAACAGGAGCACCGGGAAGGACCCACCGATGGAGCCGCCGAGGGCGCGCGCGGCGGCGGCCGCTCACGAGGCCGCGGTGCCGACCGGCCGCCCGGACTCTGGTTCCACCGCATTCCGCAACCCGATGATCCGCCGCCCATCCTCGAGGATCAGGTACAGGCACGGCACCAGACACAGGGTGATGACCGTGGCAAAGAGGCCGCCGAACCCCAGGGCCACGGACATGGGCACCAGGAACAGCGCCTGCAGGTCGGTCTCCGACATGATGGGCAGCAGCCCGACGAAGGTGGTCACGCTGGTGGCCATGATCGGCCGGAAGCGATGGACGGCGGCGCGCCAGGCGGCGTCCGCGAGCGCGCAGCCGGTCCGCCGCTCGCGGTTGATGCGATCCACCATGATGAGGCTTTCGTTCACAACCATGCCGGCGAGGGCGATGCAGCCGCACATGGTCATGATGGAAAACTCCATGCGCAGGATCAGGTGGCCGGCCACGGCCCCGACCAGGCCGAAGGGGATGACGCTCATCACGATGAGCGGCTGCAGGTAGGAGCGGAGCGGCACGGCCAGCAGGACGAAGATCCCGAAGAGGGCGAAAATCGCCCCCACCCCCATGTCGCTGATGTCCTGGCGCTGGCTTTTCTGCTCGCCCTCGAAGCTCCAGGTCACCCCGGGGAACTGCCGGCCGATCTCTGCGAGATGCGTGGCGGTGAGCTGGGCGACGATGCTCTGCGCGTTGGCCTGGGGGTCGCTGACATCCACATCCGCGGTGATGGTCACGGCGGGGCGCCGGTCGTTGCGCGTAAGGGTTGAATAGCCGCGTCCATCGTCCGCGCGGGCCACCTCGGTGAACGGCACCTCCCCGCCGGAGAGGGTGCGGATCTTCATGTCCGACAGATTCTGCAGCGAACGCCGCTCTTCCCGCGGATAGCGCACCATCACCTTCACCTCGTCCCGTCCCCGCTGGAGTCGCTGGACCTCCTCCCCATAAAAACTCTGGCGGACCTGGCGGGAAATGTCGCCCAGGCGCAAGCCGGTCGCCTCCGCGCCAGGCTGAAGCTCGAGCTTCAACTCGCGCTTGCCTCCGCGCTCGCTGGTGAAAATGTCAATCACGCCGCGATAGGTCGCGAGCCGCTCCTGGAGCCAGTCGCCGGCGCGGCTGAGCTGGGCGCGGTCGGGGCCGCTGAGCTGGATTTCGAACGCCACGCCCCCGCGCTCGCTGTTGGTGCGGAACGTCAGCTCCACGGCCCCCGCAATCGGTCCGGTCAGCTCGCGCCATTGCGCCTCCAGTTCCTTCGCCTTGATCGTGCGTTCGGCCGCCGGAACCAGCTCCACGGTCACCTCCCCAAGATGCACCGACTGCCCGCCGCCCCCGCCCCATGGACTGGTCTTGAACGGCTGGCCCCCGATCGTGGCCAGCGTGTGCCGGAAAATCGGACGGCCGTCCGCCGTGCGGTGGCGCCGCGCCAACTCCCGGGCCGCGGCTTCGATCCTCCCGACCGCGGCCGCCGTCGTTTCCACCGGCACGCCCTCGGGCAGCGTCAGCTTGGCCGAGATCATGTCACCCTCGACCACGGGAAAGAACACAAACGGCACCCAGCCCGCACCCACGACCCCGAAGGTGAGCATGAGCAGCGCGACGAAGGCGGAGGCCACCGCGTAGCGCCAGCGCAGCATTCTCCTGATCAGCGGGCGGTACCACGAGTGGGCCAGCCAGTCGAGGCCGCGGCCGACTCTTTCCTGGAGGCGGTCGAGCAGGCCGGGACGCTCCCCGGCACCGCGTTTGCGCAGGGTCGCGAGGTGGGCCGGCAGGATGAGTTTCGACTCAATAGTGGAAAAGAGCAGCGTGGGGATGACCACCAGCGGGATGTTCCGCCAGATCTTGCCCCCCACACCCTCGACCATGAGCATCGGGGTGAAGGCCATCACCGTGACCAGCACGCCGAAAATCACCACCATGGCCACCTCGAGCGTGCCCCGCGAGGCGGCCAGACGCGGCTCCTCGCCCAGTTCGTGGATCCGGTGGTGCACGTTCTCCCCGATCACGATCGCGTCGTCCACCACTACGCCGAGCACGAGGATGAACGCAAAAAGCGAGATCATGTTGATGCTGATCCCAAAAAACGGCATCGCGAAAATCCCGGCCGCGACCGAGATCGGGATCCCCAGCGAGACGTACCAGGCCAGCTTCGGCTGGAGAAAGAGGCCGAGCACGATGACCACCAGGATGAAGCCCTGCAGGCCGTTGGAAAACATCAGGTTCATCCGGCCCGCCAGCAGCACCGACTGGTCGTTCCAGACTTCCAGCCGCACGCCGGGCGGGAAGTTTTCCGGTGCACGCCGGATGTAGTCGCGCACCAGTTCCACCACCCGCAGCGTGTCCTCCTGGCCGGTGCGATAGACATTGACCACGACCGCTGGCCGCCCGTCGAAGCGGGAAAAAAGGTCCTCCTCCTCGAATCCGTCGACCACCTTCGCGATCTGCCCGAGCATGACCGTGGAGCCATCGGCGCGGGTGACCACCGTGATGCGCTCGAACTCCGGCGCGGTGTAGCGCCGCGCCTGGGTGCGGATCATCACCTCGCCCGCGTCGGTCCGCACCGAACCCGCCGGCAGATCCAGCGAGGAGGCGCGCACCGCGCCGGCCACCGCCTCGATGGTCAGTCCGTAGGCCCGCAGCGCGGCCTCACCGACCTCGATGCTGACCTCATAGTTGCGCACGCTGGCAAGGCTCACCTGGCTGAGCGAGGCCGGGCCGTTGAAGAGCGTGTTAAAGAACCGGTTGGCCTTGGTGAGAAACCCTCCTTCCGCATCCTTCGACAGCCGATGGGTCAGAAGGTCGTCGCGCACTTTTTCGGCAAAACGCCGCAGAGTGGCCTCGTCGGTCTCCGCGCTCACCGCCAGGCTGAGGACCTGACCCTTGATGAGCAGCTCGTCCAAGACCGGCTTCTCCGCCTGCTGCGCGAAATTGTCGATCGCGTCGATCCGCGACTTGAGGTCCGCCATCACGGTCCGCGTGTCCGCCGCCGGCTGGACTTCCACGATCACCGTGCCCACCGATTCGCTGGCGTAGCTCATGACGCGCTTCACACCGTTGACGCCCTGGATGGCCTCCTCCACCGGAATGACCACCCCTTTCTCCACCTCCTCCGGCGAGGCATTGGGAAACGGCACCGCGATCGAGATCATGCCCAGCGCAGTCTCCGGAAAGATCTCCTTCCGCATCTTGAACCAGCCCGCGAACCCGGCCGCCAGCATGAGGAACATGAGCAGATTCGCCGCGACCGGGTTCCGCGAAAACCATGTGACCAGAAAACTCATGGCATGGTCTTCAGGCTCCCGGCGGCGGCGCGGCGGGCGGCTTCGCGGCCTGGGTGGCGGCCGGCGCGCCGGCCGCCACTGCGTCCAGCACCTCGACCGGCATGCCCTCGACCACCGCGGCCAGCGCGGTGAGGAGGACGCGTTCGCCCGGCTGCAGGCCCGCACCCACATGGACCACGTCCGTTTCCTGCCAGGCAATGGTCACCGCGCGGAAACGCAGCGTGCCGGCGGCATCTACAATGACCACTCGGTCCGGGCCGTTGAGGGCTCGCCGGGGAAGGGAGGCGACCCCGCGCAGAGTGCGCCCCTGGACCCGGGCGTTGACAAAAAGTCCGGGAGTGGGCGCCGGGTCGGGCCGCTCCAGCCGGGCAATGAGGGCGGTCGTCCGCGTGGCCGGATCCACCAGCCCCTCGGTCCGGACAATGGGCGCCGTCCACTCGCGCACCCCGTCGCTCAACACCACGGTGGATCCCGCGGCCACATCGATGAAGGCCGCCTCGGTCATCGTCACCGGCAGCCGGATTTCGAAAATATCCGACCGCCAGAGGTCGGCCAGCGGGCTGCCCGGCGAGACATAGTCGCCAAGGTCGGCCCGCTTGGTCCGGACCAAGCCCGGATAAGGCGCGCGCAACCGCGTGCGCTCAAGGTCGCGCCGCGCCTTGTCGAGCCCGGCCTCGGCCGCGGTCAGCCGCGCCGCCGCGCTGGCAAGATGCGGCTCCCGCAGGACCAGCGGACCGGGTTTTTCCTTCGGCTCGAGCCGCGCCCAATCGCGCTTCGCCTGGTCCGACCGCGCCTTTTCATTTTCGAGCCCGAGCCGCGCCTCCGCCAGCGCGCCCTCGGCCTGCGCCACGGCGGCGGCATAGTCGGCGGGGTCGATCTCCACCAGCACGTCGCCCTCCTCAAAGGTTCCGCCGACCACAAAATTCGGCGCGACGGCGAGAATGCGCCCGGCCACCTCGCTGGCGGCCTTGGTCTCGGTGACCGGCACGAAAAACCCCTGGGTCAAGACCTGCACGGGGTGGTCCCCCAGCGCGACGGTCAACACCTCGACCGCCGTGCGCTGTTCGGCCCGTTCCGCGCGCGGTGGTTGCCTCCTGAGCGTAAGCATGAACCCGCTCAGCGCGACCCCGCCGCCCAGCAACGCCACGGCCACCAGCGCGTGCATCCACCCGCGGCGGGCGGGAGGCGCGGATGAGGGCGGGCGGTCAGACGAATCCATCAGGGTTGCGGTCCCCACCATAGCCGGGATTGGCGCAGCGAAACCACTTTCAAAACAGAGATCGCGCCAGGATGATGGAGGCGCACGCTCACCCCGCCCCCTGCCGCTCCAGCCACTCCGGCAGCTCGGCCACGGTGGCGATCACGTCGTGGGCCCCGCTGGCCCGCAAGCGTGCGGCCGCGCTCTCCAGCAGCCGGGCGCGCTCGGCCGCGGGCAGCGAAGCCAGAGTGGCCTCGTCGAGCCCGATCTCGTTGCCGCTGGCGGTGATTCCCAGGGCGGTCATGCCGCCCCCCCGGCCCTCGGCCATGTCCGCCGCAGTGTCGCCGACTTTTAATCCCCGGTCCATCGGATAGATCCCAAATCGTTCAGCCAGGCGGAAGCAGGCCCAGGGCGCGGGGCGGCCCTGCGACACCTCGTCCGCGCAGAGCACCGCCTCGACCGCCACCCCCGCCTCGCGGGCCAGCGGCTCCAGCACCTCCATCATGGCGCGGGTGTAGCCGGTGGTGCCGCCGAGCCGGACGCCCCGCGCCCGCAGCCACGCCAGCGTTTCCACCGCGCCGGGAATCGGAGCGGCGTAGGCCGGCAGCACCCGCCGCAGCCGCTCGGTGAAATCATCGTAAAGCACCGTCACCAGCCCCTCGTCCGGTTCGCGATGGAGGTCCGACCGCACCCGGGCCGCAACCTCGGGATACGCGAGAATTTCCCTCGCATGGTCGCGTTTGTGGGTGCCCATCGGGCGCCGCGCCTGCTCCTCGGTGATCGGCAGGCCCGCCTCGGCGAAGGTTTCCAGAAAGGCCTCGAGCGGCGCCCGACAGCCAAAGTCCACGAGCGTGCCCGCCCAGTCAAAGATAACGAAGTCGATTTTCATAACGGTGGAAGCAGGGCGGGGGCGGCGACATCCTCGATGCCAGGCGGCGGCGGAACGGCGCACCACGCCGCCACTGTCCGCTCGGCCAGCCCCCACGAAAGCGTCATGCCCAGCCCGCCCATGGCGGTGACCATGGTCACGCGTTCCTGAGGCTGAAGGACCACCTGCGTGCAGCCCTCAGTGCTTTTGAGATAGGTGCCGGTCCAGCGCGCGGCGATCCGCAGATCCGGCAGCCGGGTGAAGGAGGCCAGGTTCTCGAGAATCAGCGCCTCCACCTCGGCCCGCTGGCCAGGGGCAAAGTCCTCGCCATACTCGTGGGAATCCCCCAGCGTCAGCGAGCCGTCGGCATGTTGAGCGGCAATGACGTGGATCCCTTGCCGCAGCTGGCCGGCCCGGGTTTCCGCGAGATGGTCGCGCAGGGCTGCGAGTGACGGGCACGCCGCAAAGGCGGGATAATGGGCCAGCGTGAGGTCGCTCACCATGATCGCGCCCAGCCGCCCGGCCAGCGGCTCGGAACGCATCATCTGTAAACGGCAGGGGCCGATCCGCGCCGCCGCCAGCGCCGCGGGAAAAAGCAGGCGCATCTCCTCGCCAGCCGCGATCACACAGTGATCGAACCCAAACCGCCGGCCATCCGCCACCTCCACCGCGTCCGCCAGCACCCGCACCGCACACACCCCAAAATGAAACTCCACCCCCAGCCGCCGCAGATGGCCGACCAGCGCCGCCATGGCCTCGGCCGGGCGAACGCAAGCCTCGTGCGGGCTGAACAAGCCGCCGCGCAATCCGTCCGGATTGGCCAGCGGATAACGGCGCATCACCTCCTCCGGCGATACCAGTTCAAAACCCGCCGCAGCCGCATCCGGCCCGGCCACACATTCGCACAACACCGCCCACGCCGCATCGCTGTGCGCCAGGCTCAGCGAGCCGCACGCATCCGCCTCAAACCCGGCCGCCGGTGCCAGCTCCCGCCAGCGCGCCACCCCGTACAGAGCCTGCTCCCGCTCCGGCCCGAATGGCAGCCCCACCGGCCAGAGCGTGCCAAAATTCCGCACCGACGCCCCCAGCGGGCGTGTTGCCCGCTCGATCACTGTCACCCGGCACCCCGCCTCCAGCGCCGCCAGCGCGTGAGCCAGACCCACAATGCCGGAGCCGACAATGACAACATTTTCCGAAGAATGGCCAGCCATGGGATGAAACAACGGCCCATCCTGCAAGGCCCTCCTCCGTGCACAAGCGCCAACCTTGTCACCGGAGGGGGGGCCACCGTCACGCCCTGCCCGCCCCCATCGCGCGCAGCGAGGACGGCCTCAAAATCCAACGTGATCAAAACCGGGGCGTTCAGATCGTCATCCGCAAAGCCGCAGCCAGGCATCCCTTGCGGGCGCATCCGCTCCTCAAATGACCCCGCCCCTCTCAAACCGAACCACCGAGCCCGCCCGCAACCGCCTCAAGGAACGAGAGGGAGGCGGGGAAGGCACGGAGGCGGGGCCCGGTCAGCCGGAATGGCTGACCCGCGACGTGGCGCAGGTGCGGCGGGGGGCGTGGGCTGCGTGCACGGATTCAAGCAGTTCACTCCGCCGGCACGGCCGAAAACATCCACTCGTACGCCTTTTGGGTCACCAGCGTGATTTTAGGCAGGTCTTCGCGGCCGAAACTATCGGAGTTTTTCCATTTGTCTCCGTCCTTATAGAGGCGGGTGATGGTCACGTTGTGCCGGGCTTTGTCGCCATGCTGATTGAGCCAGATGGCGGCCTTGATGCTGCCAAGGCGGATTTCGTGCACGGGTTTTTGGGAGGGTTGCATGGGTGGGTGGTGGGTGGTTTGGTATGCTAAGGGGAGCTAAGGGGAGCTAAGGGGAGATGGGGAGATGGTGAGCGCTGGGGAGCGGCGGAGTGCGGCGCGGGGGTTTGAGGGCACCCAGAGCCGCCCGGGAAGGGAGCAGCGAGGCGAGGGCAAAGAAACAGTGTTTTTTGCACACTAGCTTTTTTGCACAACATTGCAAGCGGTTTTTAAACCAGCCTTTCCAGCACTTCCGCACCTCATACCCCGCGAACTCGACATCGGAATGTCGAGCTACGTGCCGGATCACTGATTCCCGGGCAGCCTCTCAGCCTCTCAGCTTTTCACCGCAACGGTGTATAATCGCCACCAAGAGCGAGGTGGAGGTTGGTGCGGTTGTCGAGGCGGAGGCGGCGCACGGTGATGAACTGGGCTTCGGTGGCCAGCCGGCGGTTTTGAGCGGCGAAGACGGTGAGGATATCGCCGACGCCATCGCGGTAGGCGGCGCGGGCCTCGGTGTCGGCTTCGTTGGCGAGAGCCACCGCTTCCTTGAGGGCGGCTTCGCGACGGGCGAGGAAGGCGTCGGCGGCGAGAGCGGTTTCGACCTCGCCGAAAGCGTCGAGCACGACTTTTTGCAGACGCGCCACAGCCTCGCGGTCCTGTTCCTGGCGGACTCGGATCTCCGCGCGAAGCCTTCCGCCAGTGAGGATCGGCTGCATGGCATTGCCAGCGAGCGTCCAGACGCCGAAGTCGCTGTCGAGGATGCTGGCGAGGTCATCGGTGGAGGCGCCGGTGGAGGCGGTGAGTTTGAACTGGGGAAAAAGCGCGCGCCGCGCCTCCTCGGTTTTTTTCCCGGAGGCGGCGAAGCGGCGTTCGGCGGCACGCACGTCCGGGCGGCGGAGGAGGAGCTGGCTGGGCAGACCGGCGGGAGGGCGGGCGGGCGGCGTGGGCAGGGTGGCGGGGCCGTCGAGAGTGCCGCGGGCGGGGCGGCCGATGAGCGTTTCCAACTGCCGGCGGGCGGCGTCGCGGGCTCCGGCCGCTTGCTGGAGGGCGGCACGGGCGGAGGCGGTGTCGCTTTTGGCCAGGCGGTATTGGGCACCGACGATCTGGCCCTCGGCCTGCCCGGCGCGGAAGCGATCGCGCAGGGCGCGTTCGGTTTCTTCAGTGGCCCGGAGCGTTTCACCGGCGAGGCGGTGCTGCTCCCCGGCCTCGGCGAGGGCAAACCAGCCCTTGGCGACCTGGGCGGCGAGCGAGGTGCGGGCGGCGGCGAAATCCATCTCGGCCGCCTGGGCTTCGGCGATGGCGGCGGCGGTGCCCTCGCGCACGCGCCCCCAGACGTCGACCTCCCAGGAAATGTCGAGCGACGGACCGAAAGTGTTGCTCAGGTTTTGCAGGACGGTCTCCTCGGAAGGCGCGCCCCCTCCCCCACCCTCCGGGCTGCCGCTGCTGCCGAAGTCGGGAAAGCCAATGAAGTTCTGCCGCGTCCGCCGGGCACCAAATCCCAGGAAGGCGGTCGGCCGCGCGGCCGAGGCGACGATCCGCGCCTGTTCGGCGGCCTGGGCCACGCGGGAGGCGGCGATTTTCAGATCGGGGTTGTTTTTTTGGGCCTCGTCAACCAGGGCTTCGAGCCGCCGGTCCTCGAACCGCCGGAGCCAGTCCGGGTCCACCGGCCGGTCGGCCCCCGGGAGGGTGGACCAGTCCGGGGCGACGTCGAGACCGGCCTCCGGCAGCCGCGAGCCCGGCGGCGACGCCGCGCAGGAGACGAGGAAAACCGCGGCCAGCGCGGCCCAGAAGCGAAGGTGACACCCGGACAAGCGCGCATCGTAGATCAACCGCCGCGCCCGGCAAGGCCGGATCACCTCCGCTTCGCCAGGGGACTCAAGGCGGCGTTGGCGTCATGGTGCTGTCGCGCAGGAAAACACCGCCCGCACGACCGTCGTCGTCGCCATCCAGCGCCCCGCCCGGCGTCGTGGCCACCGCCTGGTCCGGCACCTCGATGGTCACGGTGCCCTCAGGCACCGCCGGCACCTCCCAGCGCGCCGTGCGCGTAGCCGCGTCATACCCAAATTGCGCCAGGCTCACGTCGACCGGCACGCCGTCGACCGATGCCCTCAAGTCATCCTTGGCGATGGTCCCTGCGACATCCTCACTGAACCGCAACGTGACCACCAGCACGCCGTCGGTACGACTAATCGACCACGTCACCACTTTCAGGCCCGCCTCCGCCCCCGGTCCGTACGCGCGTTCGACAAATCCATAGAGCGAGTCAGTCCAGCCGGAGAGCCCCAGTTCGTTGACCTCCGCCACCGCGGTCAGTCCGAGCCCGACCGGAGTCAACCACCCCCAGCCCGCGTCCTCGATTTCATTCACCGACAACTGGGCGACCAGTTCACGGGCCGAAAGGAAGTTGATCACCTCCCGGTTCGGAGTGGGTGGAAGCCCGGGAACGGGTACGGGCGGTGGTTGGATAACCGGGGTAGGCGGCGTCACCGGAATAATGACCACCTCAAAACTGATGGTAGTTTCGGCGAGTGCGCCTTCGGCGTCACGGGCACGCAGAGTCACAGTGTAGGTGCCTTCTATGGCAAAAACTCTGCTGGGCACGAGATTCAAAGGATCGGCGGCACTCGCAAACGGCAGCACCATGCCGTCGCTGAAAACCCACGAAACCTCAACTGGATCGTGGACGCCCGGGTCCACCGCTCTGCCTTCGAACCGCACGAGACGGCCACGGTCGACGCGAGCCGGTCCGGAAGCTGCCACCTTCGGGGCGGAGTTGAACACTTCCACCGCTCCGGAGCCGGGCGCCACGTTGCGGTCGGAATCATACACCAGAAACGTGATTTCATACGCCGCATTGTCAGGTAGGTTGTCCGCGTACACATGCTCGAGATCGAACCGCCGGATTCCCGGCTCGAGCACAACTACAGAAGTGGAGCCATCCCCCCAGTTGACTTCAACCTCATGCTGATCGTCGCCCGCACGGTCATCGATTCGCACCGAGAGGCGGGCGATCGACCCTTCTGATGTCGGTTCGGTGCGGTCCACGCGGACGACGCGTGGCGGCGTATCCTGGACTTGCACCGAGACCGCTGGAGCGCCGAAGTTGGTTAGGCCGTCGCTGGCGAAGGCGCGGATGGTATTGGCAACCGCCCCCCTCTCATAGATGTGCACCGCAAAAGCCGGCCGGCCGCGGAATTCACTGATGTGGCCATCCCCCCAGTCAATGGTCCAGGAGATAATGGCAGGGGCCTGCGGGCCGGTGGCGGCCAAATTGAGGACGAAGGCATCGCCCACCTGGACTCGATCAGGACCGCTCACCATCGTCAACGTTGGCTGGGCCGTGGCGACGACCGTGAAAACTGCGATGGTCTCATCGGTGCCGTCGTTCAATTTGAACATGGCCGTGAAGGTGCCCGCCGTGAGGTAAATGTGGCCGCTGGTGACCAACCTGCCGGTGACGTCGATGAGGGCCGGTTCCACAGTGCCGTCTCCCCAGTCGATGAGCCCCGTAAAGACATCCTCGCCTGGATCGTTAAAGGAGGTGGCCACCTCTAGACGGCGGCCCACCTGGGCGGATTGGTTGGGCACCGGGGTCAGTGCCGGAGGGACGTTGGCCACGGTCACGACCCAAGTGGTCGATCCAGTGTCTCCACGCGCATCGGTGATGGTTGCCACCACGGACCTGACGCCCGGGCGAAGGAAAACGTGGTCCAATGTAAACTCCATGCCGGTGAGGACGAGCGGTTGGGGGCCGCGGCCATCCTCAAGGTCGACGACACCGGTCCAAATGTCCGAGCCTCCCGGATCGAAGAAACGACCGGCCAGTCTCACCGTGTCACCTTGGCGGGTACTCACGGTGGTGCCTCCGGTGACCACAGGCGGCGTGGGCGTGATGACTGGTTCGCCAATCACGCGGATGTCTTCGACAAGGACGGAACTGTCGGCAGCTCCGAACCTGATGAGGTCAAAGGTAAGAAGCAGCGGAGTCCCCGCGGCCAGCCCAGTGATATCGATGTCCACCTGGAATGCCCCATCATCAGTGACCGATCCAGTCAGGGTGACGGAATCTGCGCTACCCACGCTCCCATCCGCCTGGATGTTAAGCAGAGCATCCCCGTCTGACAACCCGTTAACCACGCCGGCCACCGGCAGAAGCGAGGAGGCGTTTAGGAGCGACACCTCGAAGGCATCTGGAGGCACCAGGCCGCCGCCTCCTAAAGTCAATCCACGAATGGTGAACCGCAATGAGGTGGCACCGAGCGGCACGCGGAAGACCTGAGCCAGGCTGGAGAAGAGCAGGCGCGCATCCTCCGTGAGGCGAGCCGCTCCTCCCGCCACGACCACCTCACCGATGCGGTCCCAGGCCGGCGTTCCGGGCGCGCTGAGCCCCCCATCGGCGATGCCCTCGGGGAGGTCGCTCCCCGAGCGGGCCGCCACTGCGTCGCGCAACAACACGAATCCGCCTTCGGGCGCCGCGAAGGTGTCAGCATGCACGTAAAAGAACCGGGTGCCGCTGGCCGCGGCCACCCCAGCGGATCGGCCCAACCATGCGGCCCGGAGCATGGCCACATCGCCCGCCGATGGCACTTTGCGCTCGCCTGGGCGCAGCGTCGTGTTCATCAGGTCGCCGGGATGCGCGGTTCGGTCGAGGTGGCTGAGATCGGCACTCAGCGTATAGGGTCCTCCCTCCGCCGTGAAATAGGCCGTGCCGTCGGCCCGCACTGTGGTGTTGGCGGCGAAACCGCTAAAGGCGGAGTTGAACCCGAATAGGTGCCCCAGTTCGTGCGTGACCACCGTCAGCAGGTCGATGCGCGTGGCTGCTTGGCTGCCCAAAGCCGCCGTCGCCACCCCGGATGCCGTCGCAGACCAAATCTGCGAGTCCGATTCGTCGCCCCACCACCAGCCCAGACCGTCCGCATCGCGATCAAGTAGAATGCGGCCTGAGATCGGTTCCCCAAACGAGCCCGACTCGGTCAGTATGCTCAACCCGATCTGACCGGCCGGCAAGTCAGTCCATACGATTTCAACCCCGACGTCGGGAAGCCAGCCGAGTGCGGAGCTCCACAGCCCGGCGGCTTTTCGGGAAACCGCATCGAGCCGCGCGGCCCACGCGGCGGCCTCTGCAGCGGTCGGCACCGCCGTCGAGCCGGAGCCGGAGCTCTCGCTTTGCACCAGCCATTTCAGAAGATCCGAATCATCGTCAATGGTGCCCGGGCTACCGCCATCGGGTCGACTTGGTGTGGCTCCATTGCCACCGGGCAAATCCATATGAGCGAGCGAATTGGAGCCGCCCGGCGACAGGAGTGGACCGGGCCTCGTGGGTGGTGCCATGTTTGGAGGGTTGATGGAGCCGGAGGATCCGCCGGAATCCCAGCGTCGAATCGCTTGCGAGATAGCACTCTCCGCGTTGGGGGCCGGCACCGAGTTGGGTCCCCACAAGACGGATTTCGGTCCGTGGCCTGTATTCCACATCTCCAGTGGGATATGCTTCTCGATATCCGCGTCCCATCCTGAATGCCCCCATGTCTTGCCCAGAGGCGCGGCCGGTGCCGGGCCCCGTTTCACCGCGAGAGGCGAGAGACCTCTTGCCGCCGTTTCGTTCAGCCGAATCGCATTTGGACTCGAGTCATAATACCGCCCCAGGGTCGTCACCACTTCATCGATGGTGTGCGTGGCATCGTCGCTGTGGTAGAGCGCACGCCCCGGCATCCGCGGGTCTTCGAAGAAATGCAGGACATTCGCTCTGCTTTTCGAACGAGACGTTCCAGCAGCGGCGGCAAAGAGGTTGTTCAGCGGCGACTGGGCCTCGCTGATGCCCATGCGTGCCCACCAATTGCCGACCGCTTGATCAGCCGAAGCAGCCGCACTCAGCGGAGCGCCAGGCCTGTTCGCCATCGGCACGTGCACCGGCAATCGGCGCGAGGCTGGATTGAAGACGGCGCTGGCAACTTCCACTCCACCTCGGCGGGCGTTGTTCGCCGCAGCCTGCAGGTTGGCGCGAGGAATATGGGGGGGCAAGCGATTGGCGACCGGATTGATCACCGCTTCGGCCGCACTCCCACCGTTCATCTGCCGATTATTCAGTGCCGCCTGCACATTGGCACGAGGGATGTGCGGGGGCAGGCGCCCAGCAAGCGGATTGACCACGACATCAGCCGCCGGACCTGCGCTGGGTCGGCGATTGGCTAGAACACCCGAGGCGCCCTGCCCAGCGGAGGACGCGGGCAGACGCCCAGAAGCGGGGGAAACGGCCTCACTTGCCGCCGCACTTATTTTTGGCCCGCCGGGCGTGCCAGGTCGAAGGTATGCAGCGGCGTCGCCTCCTTTGATTGGGATTTCAGCAATAACACCGCTGGCGGATCCGGACACGGTAGCAGGAATGATCTCCACTGTCCCGTCGGGATGAACCTTGAGAGCTGGTGATTTCTTGAGGTGATGAGAGTTCTGCGCCAGCAGCTTGGCCCGACCCGGGAGCAGACCGTCGAAGTCCCCTGGGAATGCTTTCTGCAGGGCGCTTGCGATGGCCGCGTTGCCTTCGTCCCCAATCCCGCCGTCCAGACCCACGTCCAGATCGCTCTTAGTCGCCTTTTTAAGGTCAGCGCCTTTGAGGTGTTTGACGGAAGCATCCGTCTTGAGGGGCAGGTTGGTACCTGCTCCGCGACGCCGTCCTTCCACCACGCTGCCCGAGATGTAGATCGGTTTGTTGTGCTGCTGGGCGAGGTCCATGATCTGGTCCAGTTCCTTTGTTTCGAGGTCACCGAATTTCGGCAAATTGGGGCGTTCCGGGGTGGCGGTGCCCGCCAGGCCACCGGTGGGGTGCGCCGCCTTGGGACCGCCACCGGGATTCGCACCGCGACCGCGGAGTCGGTCGAGGCCGCGGGACATGACCTCGCCCACAGGTTCCCCGAGCCTTCCGGCCGACTTGTTCAGACTGGCGCGGGCCTGCTGGAACGTATCCCAGTACTTGGCGGCGCGGGCTCCAGCCATGCTGGAAGCATTCTGAGCCACTTTGTAGAGGTTGGCATTGAGAATGGAGGACTTCACACCGGGGAACTTATTCCCCAGCCACCCGCCGAGGCGTGCGATGCGTCCGATGCCACCTGTGACCTTGGTCAAGGCCGAAAGCGGCAAAATGGCTGACCAAGCTTCACCCGCCGCGAAGAAGTTCCCCTGGGTGACTTGGTAGGCGCCGTAAAGGGCGAAGCCGACGGCCATGAGCGGGGCAGCGAAGGCGATCGCGGAGATGCCGACGGCTCCGACCGCAAGGTCGGCTAGGAAGACGCCCGCACGGGCCCAACTGCCCTTCACCCCGGCGAGCTGGTTGCGCATCAGATCGCCGAGTGCACTGGCCGTCTTGCGGCTTCCGATGTTGGAATCGGACAATCCAAATGGACCCAAGGCCACGTTGGCCCCCAGGTTGACCACGTCGAAGGCCATAGCGCCTAGTTCGAGCAGTCCAAAGAGGAAGGTTCCGCCCAAGGCGGCCACACCGGCGGCCGCTTTGAAAAGTATGCCACTACTTTTGTCGTCATGCATCGATTTGAGGCCGATGAGGGCGTACCGCACTTTGTCGATCAGGCTGCGCAGAGCACTCGCCACGCCGTCACCGATCCACGAGAGCCAATTGCGGGTGCCTCCGGGATCGCGATCATTGACCGGATTGTTGCCCTCGAATCGGTAGAGGTTTTGATCGCCGCCGGCAAAACCCGTCGGGTCCTGGCTGATGAAGCGGCCGGACGTAGGATCATAGTAGCGGGCGCGGAAGAAATAGAGCCCGGTATCGGCGTCGAATTCACGGCTTTGGAAGATGTAACGAGTCACCCATCCGCTGTTCACCTTGGCCACGACGCGACCGAAGCTGTTGATCTTGAAGTGTTCGACCAGTGTGCCGGTGTGGCTGACAACGTCGCGGATGGAGCCGGCTTCGTCAGCCAAGAGCCAAAGTACAGTGCCGCGCAACGAGTCCTGGGCCAGCACATCATCAACTCTCGCGCCGTGGAGGTAACCAAGCACCGGCGTGGCGCCCGGAGTGCCCGGAGTGGAGGTCAGTTCGAGCACAACGTCCTCCATTGAATAGACGAAGTGGCGGACGGCGTGAGGCCCGCCGGTGGCCGGACTGGTCTGGGTCTCTGCCGCCACGCGCCTGTTCAGGGCGTCGTAGGTGTAGCGGATCGCTTTGGTGACGGTGCCGGCAGCACTGAAGAAATGAACCTCGGTCAGCCGGTTCCGATAGTCCCAGGCGTAGGTCACGGCTGATCCACTCAAAATCTCGACACGCCGCAGGAGGTTTCCTTCGGCGTCATATTCGTAGGTGTACTGGCCGTCGCGGAGCAGGCGGTTGTGCGCGCCCAGCGTGGTGGTGGTGCTCGGGGATCCCGAGTCAGTCCGGTTTCCGGCCCCGTCGTAATTGTACCGTTCATCCGGGATGGCCGGGTCGGCGTAGCTAACCCCGGACACCTGATTTACGGCGTCGTAGGTGAAGTCGGCGATGCCATCCGCGTCGGTGCGACGCGAGATGAAGCCCGTCTCATTGTAGGCGTACCGATAGGCATTGCGGACGCTGGTTCCCGCGCGGTGGGTAAGCGTTTCGACATAGCCGCGGCTGTTGTACGTCCATTGGCTGACGACGGCCACCGCCCCGGCCAGGCCAGTCGTGCGGGTGGCCTCGATCGGGCGATAGTTCAGGGGGTCGAAAATCCAGCTGATCTGCTTTGTCGCGACCAGGCCGCCGCTTTGCTGGATTCCGACGAGACGGTTAAAAAAGTCTCGGGAATATGTGTTGTTGAAAATGAGGAGCCCGCCGACTTCGAGGCGCGTTGAGGTGACCTGCCCGCGGGCGTCCCGGGTGTGATCAATGACTACCGTCTGCGACTCGCCGAGCTGACTGGTGGTTTCGCGGACCAGTTGACGCCGCAAGTCATTGGTGTAGGTCCGGGTAATAGTGAGGCTGCCATCCTCTGCGTGCAGCACGTTGCCGGCAGCGTCGTACACGTACCTCAATTCCTTTTCCAACTCGCCGGCAGGATTGGTCCACCGTTCCACGCCCACTTGTCCCAGTCCGTTGACGAGGTAAACGATACGGCGCCCATTGCGATCGACTTGGCCGATCAAATTCCCGGCGGCATCGTAGCCCATCAGCCGGGAGCCGTAATCGTTCGTTTCGGCGATTAGACGATCAGCCCCGTCATAAGCGAAGGTGGTCACGTTGCCTGCGCCGTCGGTGAATCGGATGCGGTTTCCATGCGCATCATACCCGTTTGACTGGCTGGACCCGTCGGGTTTCACCAGTCTCACCACGCGGTCGAACGCGTCGTATTCACTCCGGGTGTTCGCGATGCCGATACGTGGATCCGAGGACTCGATGACATTGCCGTTCGGGTCATAGGTGTAATTCACCCGGTTGCCAGCGGCATCGATCGTGGACGTCCTCCGGTTGAGAACGTCGTAAGTGTAAGCGGTCCGGATGCCGGCCGCCACCACCTCGATCAGGTTGCCATTAGCGTCGTAGCTGCTGGTGGTGACGCCGAGCTCGCGCGACTGCCGTCTGACCTCGCGGCCGAGCGCATCATACTGAATTAGCGAAGCCAGTGTGCCGAGGGAATCACGGTATTCGACGCTCAATCCGCCGGCCCCGTCCGTGTAGATCCAGGATTCGCTCCAGGCGCCTCCATCGGCCAGCGGGCTGGTCCGCGTGGCCATACGGTCGACGCGATCGTAGGTCATCGTCACCACATTGCCGAAGACATCAATGATCCGGTTGACTCGTCCCTGTTCGTCATACCGCTGTTCCTCAACCGCGGTGGTTGTGGTGCTGCCAACCGGGCCGACGTAGCGTTCTGTCCGCACCACACGGTTCAATCCGTCGTACACGATGGTGGTGGTGTACGGTTCACCTCGTCCGTCCACGGACCGGACCATGTTCCCGACCGTATCGTACTCGAACCTCTCTACGATTTCCCCGCCGTCACCCAGCGGCGTGAACGAAGCCAGCAAGCGGCCGAGCGCATCGTATTCGTAGGACCGCGCAAAGGAGGAGCCGCGCGGTGGCGTTTGGGAAACCAGCCAGCCGACGGCGTTGTAGACGGAGGTGGTGACACGTTGTTCCGGCGTCCCCACCGCCTCACGCATCTCCAACTCCAGTCCACGGCCATCGTAGGTCACCTCAAGGAGTACGCCGCGCTTGTTGACGACGGCGATCAGGTTGCCGACGGCATCGTAGGTCCGCACCATGACGCCGCCGGCCGCATCTCGTTCCCAGACGGCCTGACCGCGGGAATTGTATTGAACAATCGATCGATTGCCGCGTGGATCGATGGCGGTCACTTCAAGACGGTTGCCGGACCATTCATGGGAGCGGTCGTTTCCTTCGGGATCGATCACTTCAACTACACGGTTGAGGACATCGTAGCGGTAGGTGGTTTTTCCGTAAGGATTGGATTCTTCGAGCAGGTTACCAAACCGGTCGTACTCCCATGTAAAGATGCGGCCTTCAGGATCCAACGTCCGGATTCGCTGATTGAGGCCGTTGTATTCGTGCATCGAAGCAAAGCCGGGACCACCTGTTCCTACATCTTGAAGGATGTTGCCTTCCGCATCATAGGTTCGGCTGGTGGTGAGTCGGACCGGGAGGCCGCCGGCATGCGGCGATCCTGTTTCTGTTTCCACACTGACAACCAAATTTCGGGCATCATACTCATAGACAGTATAGAATTGTGATCCACGGGCGCTGACCGAACGCACCACATTGCCGACTGCGTCGTATTCGAAGGTCTCGGTCTGCGCCACTGGAGTGCCGACCGCCCGCGTGGTGCTGAGCCTGTTATTCGAGGCGTCGTAGGTGTGCTCAGTGGCGACGCCAAGCGCGTTCACTTCACGAACGAGATTGGAGACGCCGTCGTAGAAGTACTCAGTGGCGTGCCAAACCCCTTCCGTGCCTGGCAGTTCCACGCGTATGCGACGATCCATGCTGTCCAAGGTGGTGCGGGTGACGAAGCCCCGACCATCCTGCATCGCGACGACATTTCCGACCGCATCCGAGGCAAACAACGTGAGGATGCCTTCCGCGTCTCGCTGGCTGGTGACGCGCCCCAGCGCATCATAGGACATCAGCACTTCGTGGAGACGGCCGCCGGCGTCAGCGAAGGGACCACGGCGGGACACCAAATTGCCCATGGCATCATAGCCGAACTCGATGACAAAACCGGCCGGATTCGTCTGGCGGACGGGCCGGTCGAGAGCGTCGTATTCGTTGGTGGTGGTGCGCGTCGGTGAGAAGCTGGCAACCGAGCGCTCGGTGAGCACAAGCAGATTTCCAGACGGATCGTAGGTGTAGTTGGTGGAGTTGCCTTCGGCATCGGTCATTTCCACCACGCGATTGAGGAAGTCGTAGTCGTATCGCGTGGAGTAGTCCGGACGCGCGTGATCGATGCGGATGAGGTTGTTGGCGGCGTCGTAATGATAATGCTCCACGGCTGGAGCGGAAGCCCGGCCGGGAGTGCCGGTGGCAACCGACCGGCGGACAAGTCTGCCGATTTCGTCGTAGGTATTCTCCGACCGTGTGTACTCGCCACGCGGGTCGGTGGCGGTCAATTCATTGTCGAGTGCGTCGTACGTCCATCGCCAGGTGGCGAGACTGCCACCGGCTCCGTAGGGCCGAGTTTCGGTGAGGGCGAGGTTGCGGGCGCTATAGGTAAAGGTGGTTCGGAAGGTTTCCCCGCGAGGATCAGTGACTGTGAGCACGTTCCCCATCGCGTCATACGTGAACCGGGTCACGTAAACTTCGGCGCCACGCTCCCCTCCAACGATATTCCGGCGCTCGGTTACCAGGCGCCCACGAGCGTCGTGCTCGTTTTCGGTCCAATAGTCTTCGCCACGGGCATCGACGGTACGGATGAGATTGCCGAGACGGTCGTAAACGTAGCGCGTGACGAGGGTTCCGGTGGCGGAACCTGGGGCCGACAGGGTTGTGGGGCCCATTTCGCGCGACAGGGCGGAAATCCGGCCGAGTGCGTCGTAGGTGGTCGTGGAGACGAATCCGCGCGGATCCGTCACTGTATTCAGCAGTCCACCGGCAAGATACGAATACAGGGTGCGATTACCCAGTGCATCAGCCATGCTGGTGGTGCGGTTGAGTTCATCGTAGGTCCAGGCGGTCGTGCCCCCGCGCTTGTCGGTGTAGCGAAGCAGGTTGCCACCGAGGTCGTATTCCCAGGTTTCGCTGCGCCCATACGGATCAATGACCTTCGATCGGCGGTTCATTGAATCGTATTCAAAGAACGTGGTCGCGCCGTCCCCTCGGGCGTCCGTTACGGATGCCGTATTACCGTTTGCGTCGTAGGTGTAGGCAGTCCGCTGGCCCTTGGCGTCGGTCACCCAAATCAATCGATTGGCGTCATCGTACTCGTAGCGGGTGAGCCATCCTGGATTGCGGGGATCGCTTTCGGTGAGTTTTCGACCAGCATCATCATAGGTGTAGGTGATCTCCGCGTAGGTCGCGGCGGACTCTGGTGAGCCAGTCGGATAGATCGATTTAATGAGCCGTTCAGCCTTGTCGTACTCAAGGCTGGTCGTGTAGTAGGCGCCGCGCGGGTCGATGGATTTCCGGAGCAACCCGGTTTGGTCATGCTCGAAGGTGGTGGTGGCGGCCGCCGGGGTGCCAGCCGCTTCGATGCGAGTGCGCTCATATCCTAGGAGATCATACGTCCACTCGGTGCGCCGGGCCTCGGGGGAATCGGCCGCCAATGTTACGGATTTCAAACGTCCCATGCCGTCGTAGATGGTGGCAGTGACGTTGGCCAGGCTGGTGCCCAGAGCCTGGGTGATCCGGATGCCGCGGTTGAGACGATCGAACGCGAAGTAGTAGTCATCCTCAGTTCCGCCAGGACCATAGAGGGCGGTCAGATTGCCGACTTGATCGTAGAGCATGAGGGTCGCCCCGCCCAGAGGAGTCTTGGATGAGAGTGCCCGACTGGAGGCGTCAAACAACCGTTCGATGATCTGATTTCGGGCATTTTTCTCCCAAATCACATTGTCGTTCAAGTCATAGCGGAACTCGGTGCCACCACCGTCAGCCGCGGTGTGGGTAAGGATGCGATTGGCGGCGTCGTAGGTCCACCGGGTGGCCTGACCGCGGGGGTCGGTGACGGAGAGCCGGTTTCCAACCTCGTCGTAGGAGGTGGAAGTGGTGTGGCCGAGCGGGTCACGGGTTCCGATCTGGCGGTTGAGCCCGTCGTAGGAGAAGGTCCATTCATGGCCCAGCGCATCGATCAGGGAGAGCGTGTTGCCGTTGCCATCAAGGACGAAGCGGGTTGGTTCTCCCTCCGGATTGCGCATAAGGACACGGCGTTTGAGCTCGTCGTAATCGTACTCCATCCGATGCCCGCGCGCGTCGATCTCAGCCAAGATTGTTCCGTCCGGGTTGTACTGCGTTTCGGTGGTGGCCACGCCTTGGCGGATATGGAATCGCTCGCGCCCGCGTTCATCATAACGAAACTCGTGAATGTACTCGTCCGGACTCCCGGCGGCTTCGAAGATAAACCGGATATTTCCGTTGTTATTGTAGGAGTAACGGGTGACGCGGCCTTCGGCGTCGGTTTCCGTGGCGACGAGATCGAAGATGTTGTACGTCCAGGAGGATTCCTGGTCCCCGCTTCCGAGGAAGCCGACCGAGTTGTGGACCTTCCGGTAGATCACCCGATTTGCGTTGTCATAGCCGTATTCGGTCACTTCGATGCTGGGGCCTTCTTCGCGGGTAACGCGGCCCCGGCCGTCCAGGGTGTAGGTGATGGTCGACGTGTCAGGACGCGTGATCACGGTTAGTTGGTCGGCGGCATTGTAGGTATAATGGGTGTGGCGCCCGAGAGTGTCATAGGCGTCAACGAGATTCCCCTTGCGATCGAAAACCTGGACGGAAGTGAAGCCGCGGGCGTTCTGCTCGTAGAAATATTCATACCCCTCGCCGGTCGCGATGGGACTGGTGTAGCCTGGGGTCGGCAACGATCCGAGTTCATATCCAAACCGTGACGTCAGGTTCAGGCCGTGCGTGTCCTCGCTCCGTTCGATTTGGCGGTTGAAGACGTCGTAGGCGAAAGTGAAGACTGTGCCATTGCGGTCGGTTCGGCTGACTTCGTTGCCCTCAGCGTCGAACTCGCTCCCCACTTGCCTGATGGCGGTGGTGACCATTCGGCGGATGGACTCGATCCGGTTCATCAAGTCGTATTTTACTTCTGACGACTCCCCGGCCTCGTCGGTGACGGTGGTGGCATTCCCAGAATTGTCAGTGATGGTGAATGTCATGCTGGCGCTGTCGGCGTGCTTGACTTCGCGAAGCCGACCCCAGGCATCGTAGTTGTAAGTGGTGGTATGGCCCTCGCCGTCGGTGGAAGTGCTGAGCAGGCCGTTGGGCAGGTAGACCAGGGTGGTGGTGATGCTGGCGGGCGAACCGGCAGGAGCGTCCGGGGCGGTGGTCTCCACCAGGATGGCGTCACCTTGGGCGTTCAGGGTGTATGTTTTTTCCCGGCCGACGGCATCCTTTTCGTATTCCATTTGGTTGAAACGCGGGACGTTGTAACGGAATTCCTGGATTGCCGGATCGCCGTCCGCTCCGCTTGGGTAGTCGGTGGTTTTGATGACGTTTCCGAATGCGTCATACTCGTAGCGTGTGACATTGCCCACCTTGTCGACAACGGCGACGAGGCGGCCGTCTGGGGTGCGGGCGGAGAAGTGCTTCCGGCCTTCCTCCCGATCTTTGGAATCTTCGGAGGAGACGAAGAACCCGAAGGCATCGAGTTCATATTTGATCTCAAGCCCGCGGAAATCCCGGTAAACGGCTTCGGCGAAGGCAGGAGCTTTGCCTCCGGCAAATCCTTCGAGGCCGTCCAATCCCGGATGCGACGGCACCAGATTGGCAGGCGTGTCTTTGCGCCATAAGATCCGGCTCAGGGCGAGGCCGGGCAGCGGCAACGACACATCGAACATGGCACCCAGATCGGCCATGGCGTAGATCTGGGCTGGAGTCAGCGCGAATTCCTTGTCATCCACCCGGTGGCCGCCGCGGGTTCGGCCAAGGGAGTCGACCACAAGGCGTTCACGGAAATCCTCGCCTGCCAGCGGATCGCTCCCATGCCCGCGCTTGTAGGTTTGCCCGGTCATGATGGACTCCATTCCATCAAAGGCGGATTCGTAATGGAACGAGCGCTTGGATCCGTCGGGATCAGTCATGGAGACCAACCGGAAATCGTCGTATTCGAATCGGGTGACGCGACCGGCGGGGTCGGTGACGCTCTGCACGTGGTCACCCGAGTAGGTGAGTGTCGTCGTCAGGCCCACCGGGTCGATGATGCTGCTGAGTCGGTCTCCATCATGCGTGTAGCGGGTGATGTTGCCATGCCGATCGGTCACGACGCTGAGAAATCCCTTTTCGTTATAGTCATACACCATTCCGTCGATGGTCCGGCGCTGGAAAGTGCCGGCTGCAGTGAGACGCAGGGTTGAATAGTCAAGGGTAAGCGCGGTCCACGGCTGGGTGCGATCCGCGGGTGCCAGGAATACCTGCTCCGTCCCGTTGCCATCCGCCAGCACCACACCCCCGTCGCCGCTGATAATGCGGGAGTATCCGGTGAGGCCCCATCCGGCACCGAAGCTGCCGTCATTGGCGGCAGTAACGGCAGTGGGCCGATTCTCAACAAACCACCGTCCCTGCCAAAGACCTCCCTTCAATTCAAAGAGTCCATACTCAACCACCAACGTGTACAGACCAGGCTCGACTTTGCCATCCTCGTCGCGCAGATCGACCGGGATGCCCGCACCATAAAACTCATCGTCGACGAACTTCTCGGGCAATTTGAAGAACAGCTCATTTCCGACGAGTCCCACGCGGGCGGCTTCGACAGCGTCGAGGCCTTTGACTGGCAGGACACGGTCACCGATTCGCGCCGTAATCCGGACCAGCACTCGGGTCAGTTTCGGATCCTTGCCTTCGGCAAGATCGGCCAGACCTCCAAAGGCCACATGATGCGTGATGATGGGGTTTGCCCGCAACGAATCGTAGTGCAATTCCAAGCCATTGGTCCGTCCCAGCGACTGGTAGGTGACCAGAGCGTGCTCGGTGTGGTAGGCGCCTGAGTGGACTTCCACAGTGGCGTTCATGCCGGCCTCGACCTCAAGCGGTGGCGTGGGAAAGCTGTTCAGGGTCGGCGCCTGGTCGTAGGGGGTCGACAGCAAGCTGAGGAACTGAGGAAGGAGTTTCGGCTGAATGGCGAGTCCGCGTGGCAACCGGGGCAGGCTGATCGGCGTGTAGAGGTTGGGAGAATTACCAGCTACATCGGTGGGCGGAATGCCGTAGACAAGGAACGTGAGGACACTGTCGACACCGCGCACACCGCCTTCGCCGAACAACGGCTCGCCGGTTTCCGGATCGACTGAGAGGACAAGCTTGAATTCAGTGGCGTGGAACCGAACATCGGCGCGAACAGCGACGGCCGGGTTGATGGCGTCGATGGGCACCGTGGAGAGTGGTCCGCGCAGGAGGCCGGACAGAGCCTTGGAGACCGCCGGCTCAGGTTCGGGAATCTGGGACCACGAGGCGTAGCTTTCGCGTTTCACCGCCTGCTCGATCATCCTCACCATGGTGATGCCGTCGAAGACCATGACGGCATTGATGCTCTGGTAGGCGGCGAAGAGCATTCCGGTATTCGGGGACAGCACGATGTTGTCCGGGAACGAATTCATGACCGGCGAAGTCGCTGCCACCAGGCGCGGACGTTCCAGTGGGTCATCAGGATCCCCGAGCACGTTGCGGATAATGCCGACGTTGCCGCCGGCACCCAGCGGCACGCCGACGACTGGTCCCTTTCCGTCCGGGCCGCTGCGGAGGTGGGCGTTCCAAGCGTACACTGGTGCGAAATTTGGATCCGTCAGCGTATCGCCGAGGGCGAATTTCTTGTAGCCGGTGACGAAGGCGTACGCGGGGTGTTCGCCGAACTTCTTTGTGCCGCCTGCTTCATCTGGAAGGTCCAGATCGGCGAAGGTGTTGGCAGGCAGGTAGGCGACGCCCTGGGCATTGCGGAATCCAAAGACCTGGGTGGCCCTACCTTCGATGAAGCGTGGGATGATGCCGAATGTGGTGGCGTCAACAAAATTGAGTTCCGCCAGCTTGAGGGGCTCGGTCAGCCGGAGCACACCGAGGGTGTGAGCGGAACTCAACCGGTCAGTAAATAGGAAGACCCCTGGCTGTTCGGTGGCGATTAGTTCGTACGGATTCGGACCAACCAGCACTTCGGTAAATCGACGATCTTCCTCGGTCCGTTTGAGCTGCGTTTCGGATTCGAAGTGGAAGAGACTACCGTTGTCCTCGGCGTACCCACCGAACAGGGTGCGGCCCGGGGCTGCCACCACAACGGTCTCTCCGTCTGTGGAGACGGCGATGCCACGCAGGCCGAGTTTGGCCGTGGTCGGCGGCAGCGTGATGGTCTTGAGGAGCGTGTGGTACGTTTTCGAGAATGGGTCCGTGTCGATGACGTAGATTATGGGGGCGATTTTGTCGGTGACATACAGATGGGCGCCATCTGGACTGAAGGCGAACTTGAACGGGGATGCGCCGGTCGGCAGGAGGATCGATTGGACTCCCTCGGCGAGGGCGCTATCTGGAGTGATGTCGATATCGACCTGCTGGAGCCCTACGGCGTCGAGAACGCCGATGGCGCCCGCCAGGGTGAGGGCAACGTAAGCCCGGGCGCCGTTGCTGGTGGCGATGATCTGACCTGGGCCAAGGTGGGTTATATCGGGCATTGCGGCCAGGAGGATGCGGGCAATTTCATTCGGGCGGAGGCGCAGATCGTCGTCCTCCCCGATGGTGGCGAATGTGTCGATGATCGAGACAGAATCGACGGCGCCGCTGCTGGCGAAGGCGTAGCGTCCCTGACTGAGCACGCGGACGGGATTGCTGGTGAATTCGCGACGGTCAAAGCGCCCGTCCAGAGGTTCCTGAGTGGGTCGTGTCAGGGTGATAAAGGCGTCGGCGAGGCTGATCCCGTTTGGTAGTAACAACTTGAGTTCAAACTGGGACTTTTCCGCATCGACAAGGGTGATGGAGATGAGCTCTGGTCCGCGCACCACCAGATCCCGGCCGCCAATGATGAGCGGAGTGCCGTCTGGGTTGAAGGTATCGCGCCCGCCCAGTTCAAATGTCACATACAAATCCTGGAGGCGATTTCCCAGCTCGCGGTCGGGTGCCAGCGCCCACGGACTGCGCATGAGAAAGTGGGTGCCCTCCAGTTTAAGAACTGGCTCAATGCGGCCGCCGACGTTCAGCGATTCGAAGGACAGTTTAATTTTGTCGAGGCTGGGGGTCTGGATACTTTGAGTGCCGAGAACAGTGAATCGGAAGGCCTGGCCAATGCCGATCGCCTCCACTTCGCCAGGGCGCACCAGCACGGTGCCTTCCCCCGAAGGAACCAGTCCATTATTGCCCACGACGTGGAATCGCAGGCGCACGTCAAAGCCGGTGATCACCGGGATATAGACATCTCCCATTGGACTAGCCGCGGCATACACCTTGGTTTCGCCGAGTCCTGGCCCGCCCGCGACTTGGAGGTCCACCATTCCTGGTGCGACGACAGGCGATCCTTTGCCCTTCTCGTCCTTCGCGTTGCCGATCAGCGTGCCGGCTGCGATGGTGGAGATGCTTTGATCGGTGGAGGCGGTGGCAAAGAGTAGGCCGGTCAGACCAAAGCTGCCTTGGGCGGCCATGGCGCGCGCTCCCTGAGTGTAATTGATGCCGATGCCGAATGAGCTGGCGTAGGCGCGGGAGGAGAGACCGATGTTCGGGGGGGAGGTGGTGCGCATGAACCCGTCGACGCCGACGAGCAGAGTGTCGATCAGCAGCCAGGTATTTTCGCGGAGGCCATCGGCGTGGGTGAGGGTGACTGGCTGGAGGAGTGGCAGCACGGTGCCGGCGGCCAGACCGGCCGGGGCCGGCATGATCACGCTGAAGGGGACGCCGTCGGTGAGGCCATCGAAGCCGTCGAGTTCAAGACCGCCGGCGAACGACCAGCCGTAAGGGGAAGGGTAATCGAAGTCGCTTTCTTGAATACGATTGACGGAAATCGGCGTGGCGGTGGTGAGTGCGCCCTGGGGCACGCCGACCTGGATGCCGTCGCCCGTGGAGAGGAGAGCACCGCGGTCGTCGACCACGACGGGGCCCGTTTGCGGATTGGTGACCAACATTGGCACCACCACGCTGACCCCGCCTTGCGTTACGGTGACCTGAAACTCTCCTACCGCGGTGGCAGTAAACCGGCCGTCGGCGGTGATGGTTCCGTTGGCGGGGTTGGACACGAAGTATCGGGCGCCACTGGCAGCGGAGGAAATATCTCGCACGGCGTCTGTGATGCGCTCACGGACCATGAACTGCCTGGTCTCCCCTGGCGCCAGGGTGTAGGAGAGCGGGAAGAATTCCATGTTTCTCGTATCACGCGCGCCCACGGTGACGGCGGTGGCGGCGGTGAGGCCGAGGGTGTCGATTTTGATGGCGCCGTAGCCGTTGGCGAGAGCGAGGATGGTGCCGGCTGGGGTGATGGCGGCGGTGGATGGATTGAGTGAGGTGAAGGTGACAAGGCCGGCGGGGACGATGCGGGTCTGGCCGTCGGAGAACGTGGCGGTGACGACCAGGGTGACGCTGCCTCCGATGGCGAGGACGGGGTCGTTTGGGGTGAGGGTGAGTTTGGTGGCGGTGGCGGCGCTGACGGTGACGGTGACGGTGGCGGGGGCGCTGAGGAGCAGGCCGTCGTCGGCGATGAGGGTGAAGGTGGCGGTGCCGGTGAACCCTGGGGCTGGGGTAAAGAGGGCGGTGGTGCCGCCTTGGAGTTCGACGGTGCCGTTGACCGCGCCAAGGACGAGGAACTGGAGGCGGTCGCCGTCGGGGTCGGTAGCGCGGGCGGCGAGGTCCACATTCACGGCGAAGGCGCGGATGGTGGTGACGGTGGCTGGGGTGAGGACCGGGGCGCGATTGGCGGTGAACCCGAAATTTCCTTCGCGGAGGGCGGCGTCGGTGGCGTTGGTTACACCGTCGCGGTTGGCGTCATGAGCGAGCGTTTGGGTGTCGGTGCCATCGACGTCGTTGTCGCCGTCCACATCTCCGGGCAGGAAAACTTCCAGGCTGTAGGTGCCGGAGGGCACGCTGAGGACATAGGGTCCGGCGGCGGTGAAAGTGTACAGGCTGACCCGCCGCGCACCGTCGGCGAAGGTGCCGCTGGCGGTGCCGCCATTTACCGTTGCAGCGGCGGCGGCACCGATGGTTTCAAAGCCGAGGGTCAAATTCCCGCCAGTCGGCGAGGACACGTCGCCGGGACCGAGGATAAAGAGGAAGCGGTCGAAGCCGCCGGGGGCGGTGGTGACTGGGCGCACCTGGCCCAGGAAATCATTGGCGGCGCCTAACACTACACCGACTGGCTGGGCGCTCACGAAGACGCCGCTGGTATCGTAGTCGATGAGGGCACCGGGCTCACCGGCGGGCGGCGCGAGCGAGGTCAAGAGGTGGTCGTGTTCGGTGCGGTACCCGTACCAGGTGCGACCGCCGGTGGCGGTTTTGGTGACTGAAAGCAGGTCGCCGGAGCCGTTATAGCGGTAGCGCACGGCGGCGCCATCGGGCAGGGTGATGGCCGTGAGGCGGCCGGCGGCGTCACTGGTGAAGCTCAGGCGCTGGCCGGTTTTGGCCGACACCAGGCCGCTATCGGAGAGCACCAGGCGGTCACCGGCGGCGGTGGCGATTTCGCTCAGCGCGTAACCGCCGTCCGGACCGCGCTCGTAGCGGTAGCTCAGGCCGGTGGCGGCTTCGGCGAGATCGTAGCTGGACGGATTGTACGGCAGGCCGTTGGCCAGGTTGAAGAACTCGCCATTGACCTTTTGCAGCACGGCGGTGGACGAGGTGAGCGTCCATCCGGCGGGGGCGGTCCAGGCAGGCGTGGAAGCGCTCAAGCCGCCGAGGGCGACCGCTTGCGGAGCGAAGGCGAAGGACAGGCTGGTGCCATCAGGGGCATTCAGGTAAAGCCGCGTGCCCTCGGCGTGCGGTGAAAAGAGGCCGTCGGCCTCGCGGCCGGTGGTCAGGCGGTTGGTGGTCAGGTGCGGCTCGAGGAGCGGGAAGTACCAGCCGTGGCCGGCGAGCCCGACGGTGTCGGCGCGCAGGCTGTCGTAGACGCGGGTGAGGGTAATCGATTGGCCGTTGAGGGTGACAGTGGCGTCGGATTCGGCGCGGACGTAGGCGCCGGGTTTGGTGGCGGTGTCAATTTCCACCAGGCGCACGAGCTCGACGCGGCGGCCGGCGATGTCGGCGGCGACCAGGGTCAGGGCGTAGCCACCGTTGACGAGTGCGCCTGGTTGCAGGGTGGCCAGGGTGGCGTCGGTGAAGGTGGCGCGCCCGGTGGCAAGCTGGCGCGAGAACCGGCCATCCAAGCTCGAGAGGGTGAGCGTCCAGAAGTCGAGATTGGTATCGGTGATGCTGGCCACGACGCCGGTGGCGGTGGTCAGGATGGCTCCGCCGGGCGGCACCGAAATCGCGATGACCGGGGCCGCCACGTCGGCGAGATCACGAACGCGCAAGGTGGTGGTCGTTTCCACGAGCACGCCATCGACGTCGGTGACGCGGGCCACGATGTCGTAGTGGCCGGGAGCGCTTGGGGTGAAGACCAGGCGGCGCTGGGCATCAAGGATCTGGAGCGCCCCCGCGATGCGCAGTTCCACGCCCGCGATGCCGGCCAGACCCGCCGCCTGCACCTGAATGGTGACTGGCGTGCCCGCGCTGACCGGGAACCCTGGGGTGAGGTCGATGCGCACGTCCGGCGCGGCGCGGGTGGCGGCGACTTCAAGGTTGAGTGTGGCGCGGGCGGAAGCCCCGCCGTCATCCGTGACGATGAACTGCACAAAGTGCGCCCCCGCCTGAGACGCGAGCGGGGTCCAGGTGAGGGTGGCGGTGGCGGCGTTAAACGCGGCGCCGGTGGGCAGGTATTCGGCGGCGTAGGTCAGGCCGGCGAGGTCATCGGCATCAGGGTCCGTGCCCGGCACGGCCACACTAAACGGCTGGCCAATGACCAGTTGGCGATCACTCAACGCCGGGATGACCGGTGGGCGGTTCACGTCAGCCACGGTGATGGTGACCTCAAGCGTGGCTTCCAGCCCGGCCGGATCACGCACGCCAAATTTCACCACATGCGTCCCGGCTTGATTGAAGGCCGGGGTCCAGAGGAAAAATTGGCTGGTCGGTTCAAAGATGGCCCCTGAGGGCAGCCCGGCGGCAACAAAATACGTGAGAGCATCGCCATTGCCGTCGCCACCGGCGACATTAAAAGCGAGGGTGATGCCTTCTTCAGTGCGCTGCGGGTTGAGCGGAGCGAAGGTAGGCGGCACATTGGAGGCGGTGACCGTAAGGGTGATGGGTTCGCCAGCTACACCTGCGCCATCAGTCGCCTCGAAGCGCAGCAGGTAACTGCCGGCCTCGATCACCCGCGGGGTCCAGGTGAAGCGGCCGGTGGCGGGGTTGAAGGTGGCCCCCACGGGCAGGCCAGTGACAGCGTAGCTGAGCGCATCCCCGTCGGCATCGGTGGCGGAAAGTTGAATGAGCACCTCGCTGCCGGCGGGCACGGTGCGATTGCCCACGGCCGCCAGCACCGGCGCGGCATTGGCGGCGCGCACCGTCAGCGTGATCGTTTCCTCGTCGCTGCGCACCGGGGCGGTGCCATTGGCGCCAGTATCCGTGGCCCGCAAGGTCACCGTGTACGTGCCGGCATCCGCGGCGGTCGGTTTCCAGCGGAACTGCGCCACCCCGTAGGTAGTCAGACCAGCAAAGGTCGCCCCAGCCGGCAACCCGGTGGCCGCATAGGCCAGCGTGTCCTGGTCGGCATCGCTCACGCTGACATTGAAGACGAGGGTTTCATCGATCTTCGCTATCTTGTTGCCCACCGGGGCCAGCACCGGCGGTTCATTGGCCGAGGTCACCGCCAGCACGAACTGGGCGCCGCCAGTTTGCGTCGCGGACAGACCGCCGTTGCCATCGTCGGTGGCCAGCACCGTGATCACATAATCACCGCGGTTCCCCGGCGCCGTGAAAAGCGAAATAACCCCGGTGCCATTGCCATTGTCGGTAAAGGTCGCGAAAGACGGCAGGTCAATCACACGGAGCGTGAGCGGACGACCGTCCGGATCAATGGCACTCACCGGGATGGTGCGGCTGTCGCCCACCGGTACGCTCACGGTGTCGATCCGCGCCACGATCGGAGTAACATTGATGTCGGCGACATTGATGATGAGTTGGACCGTGTCGGTGGTCGGCGTGCCGGTGCCGTCGCCGTTGTCCGAGACGGAAAAATCAATCGTATAGCGCCCGGCCTGGGTCGCGCCCGGGGTCCAGGTCAGCAGCCACTTGGCGGCATCCCACGCCATGCCGGCGGGCAGCACCGAGTGGGTGAGCGTGAGCGGCGGGATGAAGTCGCTATTTTCCACGTCGCCGTCGGCCGACTGGCCCAGGGCCGCGGCATTAAAGAATGGGTACTCCGGATCGCCCGCGGCCACTCGGGTGCTCAGCGCCTGACCCTCGAAGATCGTAAATTCAGGCTGGCGCACGAAACGCACCTGCCCATTCACATTGAGGACCGTGAGATCAAAAGTGGCGCGGGCTTCGGCGGTGCCGTTGCGGGCGATAAATTCAATTGAGTACTCGCCGTGCTGATCAAAGCGCGGTGTCCACTCGAAGACACCGGTCGTGGGATTTAAGTAAGCGCCAGGCGGCAGCAGCGGGGCGTCGAACACCAGCGTGCCGCCGCCACTCACACTGGCCTCCAGCGCGAAGGCCAGCGTGTCGCCTTCGCGGATGGTGCGGTCCAGGAGCGGGCGCAGCACCGGCGTCTGCGGCGAGTCGGTGACAATGAGGGTGAGGGTCACCGCACTTTCGGCCACGCCATCGCTGGCAAAGATGAGCACGGTGTCGTAGCGGCCGGCGGCCGTGCCATCGGGCGTCCAGACCAGGGCGTTCTGCCGCGCATCGAAGGTCGCGCCGGGCGGCAGGTTGTCCGCCCAGTAGATAAGGGCGGTGCCCTCGGGGTCGAACGCGCTGACCGGCAGGACAAGATTTTGACCTTCGGCGATGGTGACTGCCGCGATGGGCGCGAAGACTGGAGGGCGGTTGCCGCCGGTGACCGTGACCAGCCACGCCTGCGCGGCAAAGCCGCCGCGGCTGTCATACGCGCGCAATTCGAAAATCGCCCCCTCGCCGTCGGCTGCAGACGGCGTCCAACTCACCACCCCCGTCGTTTGGTTGACGGTGGCCCCGGCAGGCGCATGCACGAGCGCGTAGGCGATGGTGGAGCCATCGGGGTCAGTGGCGCGCGAGGCGTAGCGATAGGCCGCCCCGGCGGTGGCGGCGGCGCCCGGGGTGCTGGCAAAAGCGGGCGGCAGGTTCGGCGGGGCCGTGACGAGGATCAGCGGATCCAGAGTGATCGCCACTGCACCCGGATTGGAAATGGTAATCGTGCGCTTCAGGGTCGCTTGACCATTGGCCAGGCGGGTCGCATTGCCGGGGGCCGCGAGATTTAAAAATGGCGCGCCGTCCCCGGTCACCCCGTCGGCATTGACCAGCGAAAGCGTTGAAAGTCCGGCCAGCCCGCGGAAGACGACGCGCACCGGCGCCTGCAGGTCAAAACCCAGGGTGTTGCGCACCACGATGTCCATGGACACCGTGCCCTGCTCGCGGTTGAGCCGCGTATTGGTAAACTCGGGCTGGATCGCGAGCACTTCCTCCAGTGCGGTAAAGTTCAGCACATAAGGTGCCGCCAGTTTCACCCCGGTGCTGCTCTTCAACTCCGCGGCGACGGTAAGCTTGTAAGCACCGGGGATGAGCGGCGCGAAGCTCAGCGTGACCGTGCGGGCCAGCAGGTCGTAGCTGGCGGATCCCACCGGGATGAAGGCGCCGCCCTGCGCCGGAGTGAGCAGATAGCTGGAGAAGTCGAGCACCGAGCCCGAGCCCGTGCCCGTGCCCGTGCCCGTGCTGACCATGTCCTGGTTAAAGGTCAGGGTGATCCGCTGCACTGGTGGCAGCGCGCCCGAGTTATTGACCGGGGTGGTGGCGATAATTTCCGGGGCCACCACCGGCTGAAGCACGTCGACCTGGCCGGGCTGCGTCAAATACAACCGGCCGTCGGGGCCGACCTTGATAAACTCCCCGCGCCCGCCGCCGGAGGCCACCTTGAGCGATTTCCGCGACGCGAGATCGACCATCGTGACATACCCGCCCGAGTCATGGCTCACAAAGAGCAGGCCGGCCAGCGGCGTGCCCGTCTGACCGAAGGCCAGGCCCTCGGCCTGGTTGTCAAAAGTGAGCACGATTTCCGCACGCCCGCGGTCATCAAAGCGCAGCACCTCGCCGCCACGCGGCCAGCGTGTCCCCCAGACCGTGCCATCCGGCGCCACCGCGATGGCATCCACCCGGGTCCGCGAGAACGAGGCAAAGGACTTGGTCTGCGTGTCAAAGCTGCTGATGCCCGCGGTGGTGGCCACATAAAGCGTGCGGCCATCCGGGCCGAGCGCCAGGCCGAGGGTTTGGCCGAAACCGAAGGATTCCAAGATTTCGCCGGTGCCGGCACTTAAGCGCACGAGGCCCAGGCCGCCGGTGGTGGCCCAGAGCTGGCCCTGGCCGTCGATCGCGAGGTCGTAAATCGGCTGGTTGAGCGTGATCAGGGAGGTGGCGGCGGTGGCCTCGCCGCCGGCCGAACCAAAGCGCCAGAGCGTGCTGCGGCCGGGGCCGCCGGAAACGAAGATCGTTTGTCCATCCTCGGAAAACGCGATGCCCAGGGGCCCGATGTCGGCTCCGCTGCCCGTCATGCCGCGGGCGAAAGCCCCGAGGGTAAATGGTTCCAGAGCCGAGCTGTAGGCGGGTGGCCGCGACGCGCTCAAAATCGCCGACACCCCCAGCTGCGCACGGACAAAGAGGGCATTGCCCGGGGTGGTGGAGAGCGGCGGGGCCGCCACCGGCAGGTCTTCAGCCGTGCCAGCCGAGCCAAAGTCCGGCAACGCCCCCAGATTGATCGCCGGCAAATTCGGCGGCACCAGCAACCCGGCCGGAGCGGCCTCGGCATTGCCCGCCAGGTCCGCGCTGAGCACAAGGAAGGAATACGTCTTGGTGGCATCAGCGCTGAAGACATAACTCGTGTCCGTGGTGTGGCGCAGCAGCGCCACAAACGGACCGCCATTGACCGCCACATACAACGTGTGGCTGGCCAGTCCCGCGCCGGCCGGCGCATCGGCCGCACTCCAATTGAGTTGGTAGCGGCCGGCGCCACCGGCCGCCGCCACGCTCAACGTGCTGACGGGTGCGGTGGCATCAATCGTGTTGACCACCGTGTTGCTGTCCATGGGCGCACCGCCATTGGCAATGGCGCGCACGCTGGCCGTGAGGCGCTGGCCGGTGCGGGCGGTTTCCGCCTGGGCATTGATGTTGTAGCCAAAGGCCGCTTTTTCGCCAGCGCGCAGGAAACCGAGCGCATCCGCGGTGACCAATTGGCCGGTGACCGGATCCACCGCGCGGAAGAGCCAGGTCGCCGTGCCGCTGATGATTTCCATGCCCGCAGTCACCTGCAGCACAAAACCCCGCGACTCCGTAAAGTCGTACTCCGCCGTGAAGCTGCCACGGCCGTCCGGAAGGTCGAGCTTGATCGTGCCCAAGGAAACATCACTCAATCGGAAGCTGCGGATGTCAAAGAGCGCATCAAACTGCTGCACCACCCGAAATTCCTTCAGCGCACTGGCCGCACTGCTCTCGTGCTCGTAGTTGATCAAATACGGCAGGCTGGTCCCGAGCGGAACAAATTCAGCGGCCCCCGCACCATCGGGTGGCGTCAATGTCAGGCGCCGGCTGAACTCGCCGGAAAGCCCGAAGAAGTCGGCCAGATTCGGGTCATCCACCGGCAGGATGCCGGTATCTTCTTCCGAACCGACGCGCACCTTGTAGGCGACGAACTGGGTTTCGGCAGTCATGCCGAGGTCAAATTCACCCTGGGTCGGGAGCGTTTCGCCGCTGCCGTAGGCGTCGGGTGTTTCACCCATCCAGCGTTTGACCTGGGTAAAGAAGGCGGTCCACTCCGTGGGCAGGTCGTTGGCCGCAATGACCGCGGCTCCTCCCGGACCGGCCAGCACGCCGGCCAGGGCGGTGGCAACTGAACTGAAAAATTCGGCGCGCTCGCGAATGGCGGGCGGCGTGTCCTCGGCGCGCAGCAATCCGGCCTGACCCAGGGCGCTTAAATACACATCGGCCCAGTTCGCGGCATCGGTGGCCAGCGCAGCCAGCGATGGCGGGGCGTTGGCGTCGGCGACCATGCCGAGCCGGAACTTTTCCGCCTGGCTGCGCTGGTAAGCGAGGTATTCAGCGGTCGTCATCGGAGTGGCGGCAGCCGTGATCCACATGTCAAAACCCAGGTCCTCCAATTGTCCCGGCAGCAGGCTGTCGAGGAACCGCGGGTTCTCGCGCAGTTCATCAGCCAGGCCAGGGTACGTCTGCACGACAAAACTCAGGCCCCCCACGCCCCCGACGACAAAGTCGCGCGCAAACCCGCTGGAGAGCAGGCGACCATTGATATTGAGCACGCCATCCAACGTCGCCCACGGCACACCGGTCACACCCGGGGCTCCACCGATGTTGCCACTGAAGTGCAGGGCGTCCCCGCGGATCAGGCCGCTCGTGTTTTCCACCCGCGGCACGCCGAAGACGACATGCACGTAGGGTTTGTCCAGGTTGGAGGTGCTTTGCAGGGTGATTGCGTAAATGCCGGCCTCGCCGATAGCGATCTGGCTCGGCCCCCCCAGGCCGATGGCGGCGTCATGCGGCTGGGCGGCTTCGACTTGCAGTCGGTGCGGATCGGTGACGCTGGCACCATCCGGGTTGGTCACGCGCACGTCGTAGAGGCCATTGAGCGCTCCGCGCAGGTCAAAAGTAGCGATGATCTTGGTCGCATTGATGACTTGGTAGGACACCGGGGCGAACTCGCCAAAGGTCGGCCGCACCAGCTTCACGTTCGCCTGCGGGCTGAACTTGGCGCCGCGGATAGTCACACTCACATACCGCCCGTCGCCCACGGCGTCGGGCGTCACCTCGGTAATCGAAAAGGGCAGCAGGCGCGCGCTTAAGGTAACCAGGGAATCGGGCGGGGCGCTGTTGGCACGAACAAACAGGTAGTAGGCGCCGGCCAGGGTCGTCGGTATCAAGAGCCGCTGATCAGGCAGGAGCGCGCCCTCGAAAGAGGCATCATTGATGATCGAATTGGGCAGTTTTTCATGACCGGCGTAGAGCTCAAGGGCCATTGCACTGGTGGCACCGGTGGCCCTCAATTCGAGGGTTTCGCCCGCGGCGACATTGATCCGGTAGAGCAGGGTGCCGCCGCGGCTGATGCGGGCCTGGGCCGGCACGCCGAGAGTGAGCGTGTCCACCGTGACGGTGAGCGCGTCGGTGGAGGCGGTGGCATTGTTGGCATTATTCTGCGCCTCAAAGATGTCATCAAAGATGTCCGTGCGCACGATGATCCTGTAATCCCCCGGCAGCGTGGGCGGCAGGAGGGCACTCAGGGTGCCGGTGTAACTGGCACCTCCAGCCAGCGTGCGGCTGCCGATTTCCACGCTGCCAATGAGGATGTCCCCGTAGTCCCAGGTGGCATTGGTCGAAAGATAGACCGCATCCGCCCACCGACCGCTGATTGCCGAAGTGCTGCGGTTGGCCGCCGTCCAGTTGACGGTCACCGGCGAGCCGACCCGCCCGCCGGAGGCGGCACTGACCTGGGTCACCTGCAGGTCGGAGGGCGGCGGCAATTCAATCAACATCGGCGCCGCGCTCGGCGTCGCATTGTTGGATTCGGAGGATTCGTTGACCACCCCAATGGGCGAATACCCATTGGGCGCATCCGTGAGCACTATCACATAATACGGAGCCAAAAGCCCGCGCGGCAGGGTGTAAGTGCGCGTGATGGTGTAGGTGCCATTGGGCTGCAAAATTTGTTCACCGGTCACCACCTGGCCGACAAAGTGGTCGCTGCGCACATCCAGGAACGTGTCGCGGGAAAGCCAGACTTGGTCCGTCCACTTGTTTTGCCGGTCGGGGTTGGCCCCCAAGCCGAGATTGGTGACGGTGTAATTGACGGTGAAGGTTTCGCCCGTAAGCACACGGGTGGGTGCCGTGACGCTGGTCACGCGCAGGTCCGGGGCCGGGGCCGGGGTGACCGCGAGCGCCCGCGCGGTGATGTCGTTGGCCTCATTTTGAAATTCGTGCACCGCACCCATCGGGTGGCCGCCCTGGCTGAGGCGCGGGTTGCCGGCCGCGATCGGGAAGGGATAGGCCGCGCCATAGACCGGAGCCATGCTGAAGGGCGAATCAATGTACACGAGCAGCGTGAAGGGGCCGCTGATGTTATCGGGCAAGCGGATGTTACCGGCCACGGTATAACTTTCGCCCGGCGCCAGCACCCCTTCGCGCAAAAAATCACCGAGCAGGATGTCATACGTGTCCAGCGAGCCATCCAAGCTCAGGTACACGCGGTCGCGCCACTCATTGACGCGGGTGGCGCGGGTGCCGGTATTGGTGGCCGTGAAACTGACCGCGATCGTGCTGCCCGAGGCCGCGGTGGCCGGGGCGTTCAAGGTGGTGACACGCAGGTCCGGTTCGCTTAGAGTGACGGCCAGGGACGTTTTTCCGTAGTTGTTGGCCTTGTCTCCCGGACCTTCCCAGACCCGATCGCGGAACTGCTCGGGCCAGTTCGGGTAACTGCCGGGAGTGAGGCCGGAAAGCACCGGCTGGCCGCGGGACACCCCGATGTCAGTAAAGACATGCACATACCAGGTGCCGGTAATGCCGGCGGGCAGAGTGATGTCAGTTGACTCGCTGTAGCTGGCGCCCGCGCTCAGGCCACCGGTGTTTTGATGCACGAGCGAGCCGACCAAGGACGCGCGTCCCGCGATAAAGACCGCATCAGGCGAAACAAAGAAATAATCGCGCCAGCGCTGCGTCCCTTCATACACCGCGGCCACCCCGACATTGGTCACCGTGTAGTTGACCGTAATCCGGTCACCGGACAGCGCGGCCGCCACCGTGCTCACGCTGCTGACCACCAGATCGGCCGCCGTATTGGTGACCACACTGGCGGCGGCCCGCTGGTTATTTTCCGTCCACGGCCCCTCGAAAACCAGCTCCAGCGTGGGTTTGGTCCCGCCCGTCAGAATTTGCAGCACCTGCGAGCTGGTCAGCTTCGGCAGCGTGCCCACCGAAAACTCCGCCAGCGGACGGCCCAGTGCTTGTTCGGCGCGCTGCAAAATGGCCTTGATCTGCTCAAGGAAAAGATCCTCCCGCGGCGCGGCCAGGGCGGGGTCGACGTTGGTTTCGACAATAAAATGCGAGCCCGCGGCCGTGGGCGGCAGCAGGAAGGTGGCGGTTTCAGTGTAGCTTTGGTTCAGCGCCAGGGTGCCCGCATGCGGCACGGCAAAGACCAGCCACTGCTGACCCAGCCCGTCATTGAGATCATTATCAGTCGAGAGCCAGATGGCATCCGCCCAGCGGTCACGGTTGGTCGTGACCGCCCCCTGATTGGCCACCGTCCAGGAAATGGTCACTTCGCGGCCACCGGTCGCGGTGGCGGGGGCCGTGACCTGGGTCACCACCAGATCGGAAGGAGGCGTGAAGAAGACCTGGATCGGCACCGCCTTGAAGTTATTGCCTTCCAAGTCATTCGGGGCGTCTGGATTGACGTTCGTACTCAGCGCCGTTTCGTACACCCCCTGACCGCCATCCGCCCACACCGTGAGGAAAAATTGGCCGGCCAGATTGGCCGGGAGCCGCACGGTGGCCGTGGCGTCGTAGAACCCGCCGATTTCCAGCACCCCGGAGTGGCCGGCGCCGCCCAGGTACACGTCCCCGCGCAGCGTATTCGGGCGGTCCTTGGCGCGGGTGAGCCAGATCTGATCGCTCCACGAGCTCGGCACCGTGGGGCCCGTTCCCTTGTTTTCCACCGTGTAGCGCACGGTGATGGAATTGCCGTCAAAGGCCTCGGCCGGTCCCGCCACCGCCGTTACCACCAAGTCCGGCGGCGGCACCGGCGTCACATCAATCGCGATCGCCCGGGCCAGGAAATTGTTGTTCTCCTGCGGCCCCTCATCGACCCGGCTGTCGGCGTCGGTGAGCACAACAATGAACAAGTTACCCCCAAAGGCCCGCGGCAGCGTGAAGGTGGCGGCCGTCTCATAGCTTCCCCCGACCTCAAGCGCCAGCCCGTTGTCCACACTCACCTGCCCCAGGTCCTGCCGCTGACCACCAAGGTCCGGGGTGGTGCTCAGGAAAATGCGATCCTTCCACCGAGAGCCGCCGCTGGGGGTGGCGGCCGAGCCGCCATTGGTGACTCGGAAAACGACTTCCACCACCGTGCCGGCCGTCACCTCATCGGGGGCGGATAATTGAACCACCCGCAGGTCCGCGCGCGGCCGCAAGGCAAGGGTCAGCAGTTCGGAGCGCAGTGCGTTGTTGGTTTCCACGGCCTCGGCGATCCGCTGGCCACTGTCCGTCACCACCTCAATGCGGAAAATCCCCTGCACCACAGGCGGCAGCGTGACAAATTCCGTGCGCGAATAGTTGTTGCCCACCCCCAGTCCCAGCGAACGCGCAAAGGTGTCCAGCACGCGGCGGTCCAAATCATCGCTCGTATTGACCAGGACAATTTGATCGCTCCACTCCGCCCCATTTTCAAACGGATCGGGCCCATTGTTGCGCACCGTCCAGGACACCGAAATCCGCTCGCCATCGAGCGCACTCACCGGACCGGAAACCGCCGTCGGCTGCAAGTCGCCCTGCGGCAGCGGCACAAAGGTGATCGCCACCGGAGCCGCGGCGCGTGTCGTGTTGTTGCCAGCCGATTTAAACTCAAAGGGCCCGCCAAAGGCCGCCGTCCGCACAAATACATAAAACTCACCTCCGATGCCCAGCGGCAGCGCCAGGCTGGCCGTGCGCGTGTACATGCCATCGACCGCCAGGTTGCCGATGTGCGATTCGTTGGAAAGCACCAGACGGTTGAGCAGCCCGTCCGCATCGCTGGAAAGATACACCTGATCAATCCAGCTCGGGTCGCTGGTCACCCCGATACCTTGGTTTTTCACCGTCCACGTCAGCTCCAGCCGGCCGCCCGCCGTGGCCGTGGTCGCGGCCGGTTGCACCGATTCCACCACCAGATCGGCAAAAGGACGAGTCATCACCTCCAGCCGCCCGGCCGCCCGCGCCGTATTGGACGCCGTATTGGGAAGCTCGTCCACCGCCTCGCCAAAGTCGGTTAGCACAAACACATAATACCACTCGTTGGTCGCCACCGGCAGCAGCACGATGCGCGAATCAGAATAGGTGGCCCCCACCGGCAGCAGGCCAAAATGCTCAAAGGTGCCCAGCACCGTGTCATCCCGGTTGCCCACCACCTCGTCAATGGAAATCACCACCCGGTCAGTCCAGCGGTCGACCGCCGTCGCCGCACTCCCCTGGTTGCTCACCGTCCAGGAAATCGTGGCATCGGCCGGATCACCAATGACCCGCGTCGGGGCGCTCACACTGTCGACCCGCAGGTCGGCCGAAGGCGGCAGGCTGATGGTAAATGCGGCCGAAGCCAGCGAGTTGTTCGTTTCCGCGGTGCCGCGCAGCTCGGTCACTTCATTGAATGCATCAGTAATAACGATCAAATAAAACTCCCCGCTAAACGCGGCTGGCAGCACAACGCCAAAGGATTCGGTGTACGAAGCCCCGGCCTCAAGAGGGGGCGGGCGTGAACGCTCAGACAGGATGATGTCCGTGGCCGAAAACTCGGCATCAGTGGACAGGTACACCCGGTCGCGCCACGTCCCGGCGGCAATGGCCCCAGCACCCTGGTTGCGTACCACATAACTGACCTCAGCCGTCCGACCGGCCTGAGCGCCGCTGGGCGGAGTGACAGCCGTCACCACCAAGTCGGGCGAGAGCGCGGGCGCGACGGTCACAGCTGATGAGGCGCGTTCATTGTTGTTTTCCGCACCGATTTCCAACGTGTCATTGGCGGCGTCGGCCACGACAATAATAAAATAGGTCCCATCGCTGGTCAGCGGCAGCGCCACCCCGATGGTTTCAGTATAAGTTCCGCTGGCCGCCAGCACGCCGCTGTGCGCCCGTTCGCCGAGCAGGATGTCGCCACCGCCGAAGGTGTCATTGGTGGAAAGATACACGCGGTCTTTCCACGCGCCGCCGAGGGTCGCGCCGGTCCCCTGATTGGTGACCGTGAAGCTCACGTTGACCGACTGGCCACCGGTGCCGGCGGGCGGGGCGGTCACCAACGAGACAACCAAGTCAGCGCGCACCTGTTCGCCGGAAACCGTGATCGGGCGGGAGGCGAGGTTGTTGGCCGCGTCCGGTTCCGGCAGCACGTCCTGGCCTTGGTCCAGCCACACAAAGATCGTCAGGTTCCCCGAGAGCGTGAGTGGCAGGGTGATTTCCAGCGAGCGCACCGCCGAGGTGCCGATCGCCAGCGGAGCCTCAGCCACGTACGTGCCGACGACGATGACCTGAGCCCCCGGACCGGTGGGGGTGCCGGTCGCGGAAATGATCACTCGTTCGTTCCAGGGCGCGTCGGCTGCGCGGTTGCCGGCATTGGCCGCGCGCCAGGTCACCGTGATCGTGTCACCGCTCACGGCGGTGTCAGGCGCACTGACTTCCGAGGCGACCAAGTCGGGCAGCTGCAGATCAAAGTCAAAATTGAAGACATCGGCCACTTCACCGGCAGTGCCATTGTCGTTTTGATCCATCGCATTGCCGGCCAGGTCACTGATGGCCGGGCCGATGACCAGCCGATAGGTCCCGATGGCGCTTTGGCTGCCCGTTGAAATCTGGTAGGTGCTGGCGTCAATCCGGCTGACGGTGACAGCGAGGATTGCCTGTCCCGGCCCGCGCAAATCAACATCCGCCGCCGTAAAGGACGCGGGCGCTACTTCCTTGTTGAAAGTAACTGTAAAGTTCGTGAATGGCGTCGTCCGTGGATTGCTCAGGCTCGTGCCCGTGACCCGAAGCGGCGTGGCGTCCAACGAAAAGCTCCCGATCCAAACGTCCTCGGGTACTTCGCCCTCGATGCCATCGTTGTCCTGGTCCATCCGCGTGCCGCCCAAGTCGGTTAAATCCGGTCCCACGCTCAGCGCATAACTTCCGCTCAAGGTCAGCGGCGCAAAACTCACACGATACGTGTCGGCCGCGAGTGCCGAGAATCCAGTGAGAGCGACCAGACCAGCCGGCCCCGTGAGGGAAAAATCACTGAGCTGCACGGATCCACTCAGCATGGTTTCGGAAAAGACCACATCAACGTGATCCAGTCCGCGCGGCCGGATGCCGGTCGCCGACTGCGACAACACATACGGGCCGGCCCCATCCAGATCGAAACCGCCATTAAAACGATCTTCGGTTTCGCCCGGGGTGTTGTCGTTGTCCTGATCCATCAGGATGCCGGCAGCGTCACTGATGTCCGGACCGATCACCAAATCATAGCGGCCCTCAATGCTCTGGGGAGCGAAACTAAAGGTGTACGTGGTCGCATCGACGGCGGTGATGCCGGTGATCGCGATCAATCCGCGCGGCCCGCGCAACGTGATGTCCGTCGCCGTAAAGCTGCCGGGCGTGATCGGCGCGGAAAACGCGACCGTCACACTGCTCGTCGTGCGGGTCACCAGTCCGCTCGGCGTTTGCGACACCAACCGCAGCGGCTGGCGATCAATCACATAGCTGCCGACATAGGCGGCGGTCATCGGGTTGCCGGCCAAGTCGGCCAAGGTCGGCCCCACTGTCAGCGTATACGTGCCATTGAGAAACTGCGCCTGAAAGAGGACCCGGAACTGGGTGTCATTCATCCGGTTGACCGCCAGCACCTGGATCGGACCGGCCGGACCGCTCAACGTCGCGTCCGCCGGCGTCAAGGTCGCCGCGTCCATCGCTTCATTAAAGGTGAGGATAACCTCCGTCACCGCCTGCGTCTGCGTGCCCGTAGGCGTGTGCCCGATCACCACCGGCGCCGCCGTGTCAATCCGCAGCACCTGCACAAACACATCCTGCCCAGGCTCCGCCCCCACCCCGTCACGGTCCTGATCCAACCGGAAGCTGCTCGCCGCCGCCTTGATGTCCGGCCCGATGCGGATGGTGTAGTCACCCGCTGCCGACAACGTCGCCGAAAGTGTCGCCCGATAGGCGGCGCCCGCGATGAGCACGATATTGGCGACCGCGGCGCCCTGCGGCCCGCTGATAGCGATGTCCGCGGCGGTGAAGGTCGACGGATCGACCGGCTCGGAGAAGACGATGACAATTTCCCCCACCCCGCCCGCACCCACCGTGGTCGGGCTTACACTCAATACCGCAGGCCCAATCGGCAACGCCGGCCGCACACTCAAAAAGGGCGAATACTGAACAAAATCCCCCACCGGCTGGCCCGCCGCGTTGGCATTGACGATGCCGTCGGCGGCCGACGTGTCGTTCGGCCCGCCCGCATCTCCCCACCAGTTGCCGCGGAAGTCGGCATTGGCCGCGTTGCTGCCCTGGTGCACCACCGCAGTGGTATTGCCCTCGAAAGCGGAGCCGGTGACTGCCGCCGTCGAGCCATTATGCACATGCACCCCGGTCGCCGAACCGAAGAACCCGAGAGCCGAACCGCTAAACGATCCGCCGGCAACCCGCACCCCAGCTGAGGCATTGTTGAGAAGGAGCCCGCCGTTATGCGTCAGAGCGCCGCCGGAGGAAACAAAGACTCCGTTGCCAGCACTTTCGCGGATCGTGAGGTTTTCCACCTCGAGGGTCGGCCCGCGCACACTGAACGCCCCTGCACCAGCATCCGATCCGGCGTAGCGGATGTCCACATTCGTGAACTGGCTGCCGGTATCGCCATCCAGGTAAAAGCCCGTCCAGTTTCCGGGAGCTGGAGCGCTGAGCGCCCCGTCGCCATTAGTGTCGCCGCCCGCGGTGTCATCCGCACTCGAAGTAAATACGATCGGCGCCGCCGCCGTCCCCCGCGCGATAATCTTGCCGCCGCCGCCCGACGGGTTGGTTTGAAAATACCCACTGGCCATTTTGATGACCTGGCCCGCCGGAATGGTCAGGGTAGCGGCACTGTAGACACGCACGTTGCCGGTCACTTCCAACGGCAGGCTGCCGAAATCCCATGTCCAACTGCCATCCACACCACCAGTCAGATCGCCGCCGCTCAGCACAAAACTGTTCCCCAACGTCCCGGTGGCAGTCAGATCGGCATACGTCCCCCGCACGTTCCAGTTGGAGAAAAATGCCGATTCAGCCGAACCGACAATCTGCACCCCATCCAGCGTCGGCGTGCCGCCGGTGATCCGCACCCCCGCCCGCGCGCTTTCTTTGACCGTGACGTTCCTTAGCGTCGGCGTGCCGCCGCGCAGGGTGAAGGCGCCCGAATTTCCATCGGCACCGCCATAACGCACTTCCACATTTTCGAATAGGCTGCCGGTGTCCCCATCAAGGAAGAGTCCGCGCCAGTCGCCCCGGGCCGCCGAGCTCCCTACACCATCGGCGTTGGTGTCGCCGCCAACCGAATCGTCAGCGGTCGACGTGATGATGATCGGGGCCGCCGCCGTCCCCCGCGCCATGATTTTCCCGCCGCCGCCGGACGTATTCGTTTCAAAATACCCGCCCGCCATCTTGATGACCTGGCCGGCCGGAATGGTTAGAGTGGCACCGCTGTAGACGCGCACAAACGGACCGGTCACCACCAGCGGCAGGCTCCCAAATCCCCACGACCAGTTGCCCGCCTCCCCTCCGGTCAAGTCACCACCCGTCAGCACAAAACTGTTTCCCGCCGTTCGGGTGGCGCTCAGGTTCGTGTACAGTCCTCGTATGTTCCAGTCGGATGAAAAGGCCGCCTCCGTCGACCCGTCGATCCGCACCCCTTCCAATGTTGGTGTGCCGCCGGTGATCCGCACCCCGGCCCGGCCGCTTTCTTTGACCGTGACATTCCTCAAACTCGGCGTGCCGCCGCGCAGGGTAATGCCTCCCGAATTTCCATCGGCCCCAGCATAGCGCACTTCCACATGCTCAAACACACTGCCGTTATCCCCGTCGAGGAAAATTCCACGCCAGTCAGCCCGCGCCGGCGCGCTCGCATTGCCGTCGCTGTTCGAATCGCCGCCGACTGAATCATCCGCCGTCGAGGTGAAAATGATCGGCGCGCCGACCGTACCCCGCGCGATGATTTTCCCGCCGCCGCCGGAGGTATTCGTTTCAAAATAACCGCCCGCCATTTTGATCACCATGCCCTCCGGGATGGTCAGGGTGGCACCACCGTAGACGCGCACGTTGCCCGTCACCCACAAGTTGGTTAGTCCCCCAAAGTCCCACGTCCATTCAGTGCCCGCCC
>Ga0209702_10000461_pt1 | contig 84261 bp, 76 predicted proteins | sample FRY01_FD_187210 | JGI IMG/M metagenome (GOLD analysis project Ga0209702, IMG submission 187210) | Freshwater microbial communities from Lake Fryxell liftoff mats and glacier meltwater in Antarctica - FRY-01 (SPAdes) (version 2) | ecosystem: Environmental > Aquatic > Freshwater > Ice > Glacier...
TTCCAAGCTGACAAGAAAAAAATTCGGGAAAATTCCTACCCGCCTATCCCGCTGGCTCTTCCAACAGCCACCGCCACACCGGCATCAGACGGACACCGTCCGGCATCTCCGCGCCCCGCGGCGGGTCGGTCCCGGCCAACAGGATGCGCCCGGCTTCCGGAAACTCCGCCGGCGCACCCGCCAGCGCCCGCCCGAACGTGGCGGCCTCCGAGATATCAGAAGCCACCTGCACCAGCCGCTGCCGACCCCCATTTCCAGCCTCAGACATCCTGACCTACCAATGAAGGCGATAGATTTGGGGGCACAGGCGAGGAAAACGATTGATCCCGTCCAGAGCCTTTATCACGCAGCATGTATCGTGCAGTGACAGGCCGGCAGGCGCTGTGGTTCTTCAGCCCAACGGGTTGGTTCATACACAAGCCTGGGGCAACGCCCTAGGTGAGTTGGAAAAGCGTTTTGCAGGCTGAAGGCTTGCTGCATTCTTCCCTGATTTTGCGTTGCCGTATGAGGCAGGCTTTCAGCCTGCGACGGTTTTTTTGGCATCGAAACCCAGGGCGGTTATCTCTAACGCGACCTTGCCCCGGGCTATCATGTTTCCGCCCCTACAGGGCGGGAGAACGGGCAAATTTTTCACCAGTCAGCAATGCGGAAAACGCAGGATGCTCTCTCTGTCCAAGGTCATCCAATTTCCTCGGAGGTCAGGATGTCCAGCCTCAGACGACACCATCCTTGATCAGCGCTTTCTTCTGATAACAAGGCACACCGCGCTGATGAGTGTTAAGAAAAATGCGGACGGCTCAGGAACAGCTGCGACGCGGAACCCCACGCCGACGTTCCCGCTCGCGGGGCTGTGGGAGTCGCGGTTGGACGACGCGAGGAAGCCGGAACTGGCGCTCCAGAGACCGCCGCGGATGAGCCGCGACTCACCCGACGTATCATTCGGAGCCGTGAAGCCGGATTCGCCCCATTCCCGCACGTTGCCGTCCTGCGCCATCGTGCCGTAAGCGCTCAGTCCGCCCGCATTGGTGATGTCCGCCGGTCCGGTTCCAGATGACTGATCATCAACCCCCATTTCCCCGCCCTCCGGTCCGGCCCCACGGCTGCTCTAGGGACCTCCCTCCAAAAGCAAATTCCTAGCAGCAGACCTATACCGAACTAAAGCGTCCTGTGGACACAGCCAAGGTGATTACGCCATCGTCATCATCCCCAACATCAACGGATGGGACGGCGAGCACCGTGCCAGCATCGACAGATACGTTGACCACCTGTGCTGGGATTGTCCCGTCAGAGGGAGGCTGACCATCACAGACAACGAGACGGGAGAGGAGGACGAAATCTGCCTCGATGAAATGATGGATGATACCTACGAGTGGGACAAGGATGAGGTTCTGACTAAGCTAAAGTCGAGGAGCGATCCTCTCCCCGACTCGGTGATTGATTGGCTCGAAGAAAACCTCCCTGACCAACCCGACTACCTATGAAACGAGCGAACAGCGCCTACAACCACGTCGCCACACTCCTGAACGACGGTGGCTTGACAGCAAACGAGCTGTCCCATGTCGTCGCGCTGCTGGCAGCGCAGATGCCTAACGCCCATGCCGGACTCATCGAGTTGTTCCTCTTTGCGGACGGCGTGGGAGATCCTGATCAGCCCAAGCTGGTCAGGGTCACGGGCGGGGTGGACCCCGGCACGATGACCCCCTACGGGTTCGTCCTCAATGGCCCCTCCAAGGTGACTCACGGCGGAACGCCCGAGCGGGAGCAAGACAGACCAGTCGTTCGGATGCGCCGGATGGTGGAGTTCGATGACCGCTACTTCGCAGACAAGCACAACACGGCGCTACTCTGTAAGTTCCACGAGCACCGGATACCCGATGCTCAGGACTATGCAGAGAAGAACTCGGACGAGCTGATCATTCGCTTCAGCTACGGGCACATCGGCGGTGGATTCAATGTCCACTGCTTCAGACCCGGACACTCACACGTCATACTACGTGGCGCGTTCACACTCGAATCCTTCATCCCGGTTCGAGTGGAAGTAACAAACGGATGAATCCAGCCGACCAACAAAGACAATGAGTAAATTCAGATCAATCAAGACATGCTCCCGCTGCGGCGGGGGAGACCCCGACTGCTACGTGTGTGGACTAGACAAGGATGCTGATCTTCCTGAAGAGGAGGACACGCATCTCGACGACAGCGTCGTGGATAGCATCGAACAGGAGGACGAAGAATGATCCAGCTACCCAGTATCAAGCACCCCGCGAGTGGACTTCGGAAGGTGGGGAACGGGTGGTACGTCATCTACTATGTCAATGGTAAGGTGAGGTCACGCCGGACGGGAGAGTCAGACATCAAACGTGCTGCCGCAAAGCGTGATGAGTTCTATGCGGAAAAGGTGAAGGCAGGCGCGGTGTATGCCGGGTCCGCCCCTCACTCCAAGCCTGTGCTTGCACGGGCAATCAGAGACCCGAAGTCGATGGCGTGCGTCTACAAGGTCACCTACTACCGGGTGATCGTTGACGGAGTTACCGTCACCACCACCGCCAACAAGAAGAACGCGATCAAACGTCGCAACGAATACATCAAACACCACTACAAGAAATGAACATGCAAGAGTCGTTAAGCGGGTTGAGATAGAACCTCGCACAGTGTGGGCACACCCTGCGTGTGAAGCCAGGGACAGCGACGTCTACAGGGCCGCGCTAAAAGGCCGCGACTAATCTCCAACAACCAAAAACCGACCGACCAAATGACAACCAACACTATGACAACACTGCAATTCTGCGAAGAACACAGCCCCTGTCGAGAGGGACGGAAATACGCAATCAATTTCGGGCACATGTCCGACGTCTGGCAAAACTGCACCCGTCCAGATTGGCTTTTCTGGATCAACCCCCATTTCCCCGCCCTCCGGTCCGGCCCCACGGCTGCTCTAGGGACCTCCCTCCAAAAGCAAATTCCTAGCAGCAGCAGCCAGCAACGAAAACAAAACCATCGTCGCCATCGCCCGCGAGCTCTCGGCGTTCATCTGGGAGCTGCAGGTCAAACTCAACCTACCCATGCCCGCCACGGTACCGCCCGGACAATGAACCTTTCAGGAAATTCCACGTCCGGGAAGTTGCCCACAATCCACCCAAGTTCCGACGAGTTGGTCATGTCCCATTCTCACTTGGGTACCCGGATCATGGACAACTTCCCTCCAAGGGGAAAACCGCCACCCACAACCCTTCGAAACACAACCCGCCCACAGACCACACCAAGAACCAGAAAATCGAAAACCAAACCAATCCCGACAATAGAATGGAGACGAGGAGCTTCCCAGGCGCAAGGTCAGTACTAGATGACGTTATGAGAAAGTCCGCCGCAAGGCAGACCAAGCCCTCGATTCGAGATAGAGAACAAGACCACCGGTGAAGACAAAAGCATGTCGGTAAATCCCGCCTCCGAGCAGGTAAGTCCACGCATATCAGCATACCCGTCTGCGCGAAATCGCATCACCCCGCCACGTTCCTCGTTTCCACTCTGTTGTCCCCCAAAATCCAACCCATCAAAATGATAGGACAAAATTACTATACCTACTTGACAAAACATCAGCCATATCAACGTCATAGGACAGGCGCGCCGGGGTCAAGCCCAAATTTAATCAGACGGATTCCTCGGCATCGCCTGCTCCGACTTGTTCTACTCTTCATATTTATGGATTGCTCCCCTCTACGGGGACGTCTTCCTGAGGCCATTTGCGTGTGTCGTCTCTGCCGCGATTCGGGTAGAATACGAAACGGAAACCATAATCTCTCTGAATGACTCCGAAACCAGATTCCTCCGCAAAACGTTCTAAGGCGGGGAAACCCTCTTCTGCGTAATCAGGAATGAAGTCCTTCAAAAAGGGTTCATGTGCATCAATGTTCAGGACAGGTAAAATCTGCTTCTGATGAAAGCTATCGATTAGTTCTTTCATTGATTAGTTAGTTAGTTAGTTCCTGACCAATGTAGCCATGATGCTACGATAAGTTGGGAAATAGGCCTTCTGCGCATCGTCTAGAGTCATATCCTTTAGAAAATTACCCATTATCTGAAAGCTGACAGAAATGATGTGTTGCTTGTGGGCAATTGTAAAAGTCGTAAAACGACTTGTGAGTTTGATATCGAGTTCTTCTTGAGTCAGATCGAACACACTCATAGTCCCTGTCTTCCCTGCGATAGTCATCGGTCGCCCCTCGATTAAGGTTACACCATCCGGCAACGAGTCGTTGATGAAAGCATCAGTGAAAAGCTCCTTCATATCTTGGTCGTTAAAATCGCCGTCCGTATCATCTAGCGCCTTGGCGGAGTTAATCGTGACTAAAATGGAGCCGTTCCCCGCGCCACTTCTAAAGACCTGTATGACTCCTTGCCTCGTACTCTCTCGCTTCCTCCAACTTAATGGAAGCCCGATTGTAATATTAGCACCATCCGACTTGGGATGCTTAAGCGTAGAAAAGTTCTGACGCCACCCGGCAGACATCTCTGCACCAGGCGACTTGACGTATGCAGGACAGTTGGCCAACAGCGTATTACGAATGGATTCTGGCATATTTCCCTTCGCGCGCTGATTGACTTCCTTAAGATATGCCTCCGATCCTTCGCGAGTGAGAACCTGCTGACGGACGATCTCTTTGAATTGAGCTTCCATCTCGGGTTGCGCTTCTGCCCACTCTTCAGCCCATTCTCGTTGCAGCAAAGGTTCTAGCGCAGTTGCTCCCTCGCCTAGAGCTGTGGACATGAATGCGAAATTGGCCTGCCTCACCTGCGGAGCAAGGTCTGGATATTCGGCTGCAATCCGATTCAATGAATAGTTCTGAGCCATGAAGAAACCTTGTGCCTGACTAACCTGCTTCCATTTTGGTTCCCTGGGGGTGGTTTCTTTTTGAGCGTGTGAGAGCTGAATGAAGCTCGAAAAAATTATGAGGGTAAGTATCGAAAATATTTTCATTAGTCTTATTTCTTGTAGAACGTTAGAGCAATGGCGCGCCGGGGTCAAGCTCCGAATTTAATCAGACGGCTTCCTCGGCGTCGCCATCTGCGCCTCATAAGATGGCTTTCGGCCACAAAAGAGGCTATAACAATCGTTCCATGATAGGAACCCAAAACGGCCGCGTGATGCAATCTGAATCTACGAAAAGACCTCCCCGACAAGCGGATGAGTCTGTGAACAAGATAAGGCATCACGCGGCTCTCCTGGCCTCAAAGTCCGAGCAGCATCTTAGATCATTGCGAATCTGTTTTGATGAGACTGTGACTCCTCCGCCAAGAGATGTTTTGAGTGCCCTTTACGGACAACCAATAGCAATATGAAAACTACCATACCAACCACACTTAGGCCGAGCTTTTTTCTCGGAATCGATATCGGAAAGAAGGACCTCTTCTGCCACATCATCGGGCCGGATCAATCTTGCTCCGAGCGTTTCGACAATACTCAATCAGGCATCAAGCTACTTCTAAAATGGATAGCGAAATTCTGTGCCTCAGCCCAGCTATACGCCTGCCTCGAACAGACCGGCCACTACGGAGACGCCATCGCCGTAGCCCTGCACGACATGCAAATCGCCGGCTTGTTTCTCGTCAACCCACAGCGCATCAAGGCCTACGGAATGCAGAAGCTCAGACGCAATAAAAGCGATACCGCTGATGCAAAACTCATCGCCCGCTTCCTTAAAGCAGAGCACCTAGAATTGCGCCCATGGCAGCCCAGAAGCGATACACAGCAACAAATCACCGCTTTTAGCCGCTATGCGGACTCGCTCACTCAAGACACCGCGCGCCTCAAAACCATGCTCGAAAGCCAAACCGAAAAACTTGCAGTAGCATCCATCAAACGACGCATTAAGCTTCAGGAAAATGAAACGCTCGCACTGCGAAAAAAGATTAAAGAGCTTATCAAAAGCGATGCAGAACTTCACATCAAAAGCGCCCTGATCAAATCCATCCCAGGCTTAGGTGATATAGCGACTCAGATCGTCATCGCCGAGCTTCCCGACCTCACTCAATTCGACGATGCTCGTCAGCTCGCCGCGTGGGCTGGCCTCACTCCGAGGCATTTTGAAAGTGGCACATCCGGCAAAACCAGAACGCCCATCACCAAGATCGGATCGGCCCACCTGAGGCGCGGATTATTCATGCCAGCGATGACCGCGAGAGTGAATAATCCACTGCTCAAAACCTTCGGCGACAGGCTCATTGCTAATGGCAAGAAACCCAAGCAAGTCATCATCGCCATCATGCGCAAACTACTCCACCAGATCTACGGGATCCTCAAATCCGGACAACCCTACAACCCCGAAAAACGCGGCTACGCCGGAACATGAAAACCGCCCTTACCAACACCAATAACCAACCTAAAAAAAGCACGATTTAGGGTTGACCTTTCAACGCAGCATCTTGTTCGGTTTCTTTTTGGTTTCTTTGAGGTTGGCTAACGTGCGCTCCAAGGACGAAGCATCCATCCCAGCTTCTTTGAAATCGTGGATAGTGTTCTCCATGTATTCCACCGCCTTCGTATATTCGACATATCGGAAGTCCTGTAACTTCGCTTCATCGACGGGATGTCTCTTGGTGGTCTCCTCGCGAGTCTGATCCCAGAATACGACTACCTTGATTGGGTAGTCGGGGTCAGTGCCGTCTCCGTGTGTGTCCCACTGCCACCACTCCATTCCGATGAGTTCGTATGCGGCAGCCTGTGGTCCAAATGCAGAATATGGAAGTATCGTCTCTCCTGCATGGACGGCAGATGCACCGAGCGTAAGGAAACAGGCTGTTATGATACTCTTCATTTCTTTACCGAACGTCATAGCAATGGCGCGCCGGGGTCAAGCTCAAAATAATCCGAGGGATTTATCGGCGTCGCTATCTGCGCCTTGTTCGCGAAGCTACTACGGAAAGGAGCCGTATGACGGAACGCTCTGGAGAATCCGTGCGGAAGCAGCCATGTGAGAACTCCGCAAACTAAAATGACTACGCGAAACGGCGGCAAGCGGAGAACGACACAGCACAATCCGATCACCAGCCAGCAAAGCACCTAGCCGGAACCCTAGAACACAAGCCCAGCCAGAAGTGGCGAACGGTAACCATTGCATCGGAAAATAATGCTGCCCGGCAGTGACTGACCCAGAACGAAGGAGCGCTATCCATGAAACGGACAGCAAGCCATGTGTCCAAAAGTCTGAATTCCCACCCGCGAACGTTAGAGGACAGGCGCGCCGGTGTCGAGCCTAAAATTAATCAAACGGCTTCCTCGGCGTCGCCTGCTCCGACTTGTTCGGTTTCTTGTTGAAATATTTTCGCACGTTCGATTTGAGGAGTAGATACCAGCCTGAAAGCCCCGCCCAAAAAAGTGCGCCATACATGTCAGACTCTGATCTGATATCTGTTGTGAAATCAACCCCCATTTCCCCGCCCTCCGGTCCGGCCCCACGGCTGCTCTAGGGACCTCCCTCCAAAAGCAAATTCCTAGCAGCCAGCCAACCCCCATTTCCCCGCCCTCCGGTCCGGCCCCACGGCTGCTCTAGGGACCTCCCTCCAAAAGCAAATTCCTAGCAGCAAGCAAGACAGCCGCACTCGGATTCCTGACCACTCTGGCCGGGGCCATCGGCGCATTCTTCCCATCGGTTAACGAGTGGGTTTCGGCTAACTCCTCTGCTGTCCTGATTGGCATTGGGGTCGCTTCCGTTGCACTTCGCCTCATCACAAAGGACAAAATCAGAATCTTCCCCGAGTGAGATGTTCTCCGCCATCGTCTCCCTGCTATCGGCCCTCGCTGGCTATCTGCGGGAGCGAGAGCGGAACTATCGACTCCGAACGCTCAATGACCTCTACTCAAACCTTGGGGCCGCTCAAGCTGGCCTTGTCGCTCTGGTGCGCGGGAACACTGATCCTGATCGGGCAAGCATCCTGCTCGCCACGGGGAGAGTCCGCAACCTCAAGCGCCTACTCGACGAGTATTCCGACGCGGTTCCGAGTGCCAGCGGGGACGGTGGTGGAGGCCCCGAAGGGCCAAGCGACCCTCCCTGAAGACGTTGACGCCATGACCATCGAACAACACGCGGCCGAGGTCGCGGCGATAATACTGAAATGAGCCTAACAGAAACCACGAAAGAGATCCAAGTCATTGCGGGAGCAATCCCTGATGGCATTTGGGGTCCGAATTCAACCCCCATTTCCCCGCCCTCCGGTCCGGCCCCACGGCTGCTCTAGGGACCTCCCTCCAAAAGCAAATTCCTAGCAGCTCTCATCCTCTGGCATCGTCCGTGGGTCTTCTACCCGCCTTCGGAGTATCAACACGTTGACCCGAAGGATTTCATGTCTGCTCTTCGGGAGTCACCAGGTCTTTCGGAACAGATCAAGCTTGCCAAGTCCGTCGATGCTAACCCTCTTGACTTAGAGTCTCGGTTTGAGCTGATTGATACGATGGCTGACGATGCTCAATGCCAATGGACGATCTTCATGCACGAGAGCGGCAAGGACGTTGGGAAGTGGGCGCAACATGTTTACGAACACAATCAAGGGGGCGGGGGTACAGGCGCATTTTCTGGATTCACTCGTAACTCGCTTGAGGGGACTGGCGTTCTGCATTCCGCGGGGGGTGGACAATACGTGAGATTGACTGAGATGGGACATAAGTTCGCCGAGTGGTTGATCGGCAAGGGCAGAAAGTGCGATTATTTCTGGTCAGAGTATGGCGGATGGGGAGAGCCTAAGGCGGATGGATTCGCTGAGAAGGTCAAGAAGCAGCAAGCCGAACAGAAACAAAAAGAAGCAGAACAAGTCGGAGCAGGCGACGCCGAGGAAGCCGTCTGATTAAATTCGGGCTTGACACCGGCGCGCCTGTCCTATGACGTTATGCCAAGAAATTCCACCGCGTGAAAGACGTTCTCACAGTCTGGCTTCCCGTTGCCGCAATCACAGCCTTAACTGTTATCGTAGTCATCAGTCGCCGTGGAAACGATAGCGATATTGCAATGACTGGGCAGGCGAGTTCAACGGACTCGGTCTCGAAGTCCGTCTCTACGGCGACTGAATTCAGCGTCATTGACGGCGACTCATTGAAGGTCATGTTCGGCGCTGATATTCCCGTTTCCATTCGACTTGCTGCAATCGACGCGCCGGAACTAGGACAGCACTACGGCTTCGAGGCGAAGGAAAACCTTGAGCGCCAGCTTGAGCATCAACGTCCGGAAATGGCTTTCGAAGAAAACGGTAAATATGGGCGGAAGGTCTGCATGGTGTCATTGGATGGCCTGAATCTCAATCTACAGCTTGTCTTGAATGGATTTGCATGGGCAAGCCCTGATGCTGGGGTAGAGTTCCAGAGTGCCCAGAATAGTGCTCGGGAAAAAGGTTTAGGAGTGTGGAGTCGCAGCAATCCTACACCTCCGTGGGAGTGGCGAGCTAACAAGTGATGGCCTACCGACGATACAGCCCTTACCGGAGAAGGCGGAGCTACTACGGTTCCTCCAGTTCGCGATATTCGCCAACGCCCACCCCGTTGGAGACCATCCGCCGTCGGGCGAAAACAGATTCCTACAAGTTTGTTCGAGAGCGCTTTTTTTCACTCTCCCCTGTAACATTTGAAGCATTCGTGAGGTTTTACTCGGGGAAGTATGGCTCCTCCGCAGCATCTTATCTTCGGAAGACCTACCCGATGTGGAAAGATGGAATTACTTCGATGTCAGGCCAGACTGGGACTCGAATTCTTACGTGCGTCCCAAGGTTCCTGTCACGGGAAGATCAGATCTCCTTGCTGAAGTTCTACTTGCCTTGGATTCAAACACTGAAGGAAGCGGAGCTTTCGTCTTCGTCGATTTCTGCAGATTCTCTTGTTCAGTCATACGAAGAGGCGGCTCGACACGTTTTGGAACGCGACTTCAAGCTCGACTGGTTCATCAACGAAGTCTTCTCTGCTGACGAAGTCAGAGAATTCCTGCAAGCATTCAAGTTTATGCTCTTGAAGCGCCTTGAACTTTCATACCAGTGCGTATGCGGAGACCTTGAGCGCTTGAACGATCTCGTGCGCCGTGTGGATTTCCCAGTATCGGTTGATTACTACATCCATTACCTTGGCCGCTCCTTGAGTTTGACTTCACCTACAGTTCCTAATCCTCAAGCGTTTCGAATCAACCAGCCTGTTCCACGTTTATTCCAGACGACCGACGAGCATTTGCTAAAGGTGCTTTCCGACGATGCAATTCAGATGCGCAACGAACAAGAGGACGCGACTGTAAAGGCCTTCATCTCTGCCAACGATGTCCAGATGGCGCTCTCTCAGATTCAAGTCGCATCGTCCCAAGAGATTGATTCAACCATCGACGCAAACGGGGAAGGTGGGCGAATTACCCTTCATTTCATCCGAAGAGACGTGCAGAGGATGCGCTACGAAGCGTCAAAGAGTGGCTGGATGTTTGGTGGAGCATGTGTCTTAATAGCTGGAATCTATTTTCACGGGCTCAATCACGGATACATCGGTTTACTACTATTTCCCGGCGGGTTTGTAGCGTTTGGAATTCTCGCCGCACTGTGGGGGACATTTCAAGAATCAAAGAAACAATTAGAAGACTATGAACGAAAACAGACAGCACGGTTTGCAAAAAGTTGATCCCCGTCAAGTCGAGCAGTTTCTGCCTGTCGATCTTTCCGGCTTGCCGGAGGAGAAGAGGCAGGAACTCATGCTCAAAATGGCCGAGAATCGAATCGAACTCCAGACAGAGGCGCAGCGGCGGCTTATGAAGTCAAAGAATGCGGAAAGTGACCTCGCTATGATGACCGAGAAGGTGCAAGACTTGGATCACGAACGAAAGATATATTCAGTTCACGAAAAGCTGGAAACCGGTTCAGGAAGTATCGAAGTGAAGATCAAAGGTGGCGACACGAAATTCCTCGTCCCGATTCTCATAGTGATTGGCTGCATCATTCTTGGCATTGTCCTCATCCTCTCGGGAAAATAGCAAGGCATAACAAGCGCTTGCAGGCGACGCGGGATTGACGCCGGAGTTGAAATTTACGTCTTGCGCCCGCGCGCCTGAAGCTGGACGTTATCCAAAGAAAATGAAGACCCTCATTCTACTAGCTATACTCATAGCTCAATTGGTAAATGCCGGTGAAACACCATCGGAAGCACCAACCCCCATTTCCCCGCCCTCCGGTCCGGCCCCACGGCTGCTCTAGGGACCTCCCTCCAAAAGCAAATTCCTAGCAGCCGCCACCTACAATGGTTCGATCGTGAGCACGAACACCGTAGACCTTCTTTTTGGGCGCCCTGGGGCTCTCACCTTGAACGGCGACATTGACCTCCAGGGGGGGCATTCCTCTCCGAATCAGGGGGCAGTTTCAGACCTAAGCTCCACACGGTGAGCGGGGCGCTCGGCACCGGCGTCCACCATGTCCAGAGGTCAGGCCCGCTGGGCGGTCATTCAAATGACAAAGGGAGGCTGGTCCTCGCCAACTCGGGCAACGCCTACACGGGCGACACGATTCTCGATACGAGCATTATCCGCCTCACGACCGCCTCATCGCTGCCCGATACAACCAAGATCTACATCACCAACGACGGGACTTTTGAGCTGAACTTCACCGGCACCGATACGATTGCCGGCCTGTATTTCGAAGGCCTGGAGCAGGCCGGAGGCAAATGGGGCAGGGTTGGATCGATCATAGCCCTCGGCGCTGACAACGAGAGCGCCCTTTTCACGGGAGACGGTCTATTGGAGGTCGTCTCCTCCGGCGGCCCCACCTTCGTGCTGACCATCGATCAGGACGGCGCGAACCTCGACCTCACATGGAACAGCCAGGCGGGGAAGGTCTATGATCTGATTAGTTCCACCGATCTCTCGATCCCCCGCGCCAGCTGGCCGGTCTGGGACAGCAACGAGAACATCCCGGCCTCGGGGAGCGGGACCAACCTGCTGACCATTCCCCTGCCGCCAAGTGACCCGACCCGCTTTTTCGCGGTGCTCGAGAAGGATCCGCTTCCGTTTTATGAGGAGGACTTCGAGGCTGACGACGGCGGCTATACGCTCAAGGTGGCGGGCGCGACCGGCAGCTCCTGGGAACACGGTGACCCGGACTCGACCAGCCCCGGCGGTGATGTCCTCACTGGTAACGGCGGTTCCACCAATTGCTGGGGCACCAACCTCGGCCTCGCCGATGCCGGGGAATACATCGTTCCCACCGAGACCTGCCTGCGTTCGCCGGTCATCGACCTGACCGGCGTAACTGGTGCCGAGCTGACCTTTGCCGAGACCCTCGACCTCCAGGACGACGACACGGCGGTGGTCAACATCATCAATGCAACCACCGATGACGTGATTTTGGCCGCCGTCTATACTGCGGATGATTCCGGTGAAGTGAGTCTCGCCGCCTGGAAAGACGTTCCCGCGATCGACATCACCGCCGCCGTCGGCCAGATGGTGCGCATCGAATGGTGCCTGAGCGGCACCACCCCCGAGTACCTGGGCTGGTATATCGACGACGTGAAAGTCACGGAGACCGCACCAGAATAATGATTCCGCCCCTATCCGCGGCCCGGCTTCCCGGGTACCGCGGACGGCGGGCCCGGAAATCCCTTTCGCAGGCAATCCAACGAAACGGCGGCTCCAACCCGGAGTCGCCGTTTCCTTTGGAGCCTTCCAAACGCGAGGAAGTGCGGGGGCGGCACGTCACACCACCGGCCAAAACAAGGCAGGTGCGCCAAAATCACATCATCGTGCGACAATTAATCCCTTGTCGGTGCCCTGCTGCCCCATAGCCTTGAAGTCGCCTATTCGGCGGTGTTCCTCGGTGGAATTGCCCCAAATCGAAACTAAAAAACAAATTTGAAAGCAATGAAGACAAGCAAGAATCTAGGAATAGGACTGGCAACTGTGATGATGATCGGGGCAGCACAGGCGGCGAGCCTTTACTGGGACCCCAATGGCGCGACCGCTGAATTCGGCAGCGGCGGGACCTGGGGCACGGATGCCTTCTGGACTGCGGACGATACCGGCGCGTTCTCCGACGGTGGGAGCGCCACCACCACGGCCGGCGACAATGTTCAAGTCAACAGCGACGCCGACGGCAGCTTCGAGATGGGTGTGTCCGGCGATGTGCATGCCTACAATATTGTTGGCATACAGACGGTGTCCACCACCACTATCAATGGCCCCGGCACCATCCACTTATACGCAAGCGGTGGGGATCTGGCCGACGCGCTGTTCTCTGGTGGTAACGACTTGAGAGTGACGATGAATCCAGACCTCGTTCTCGAGGCGACCGTCGGCAGCTCCGTCTACCTCGCCAATCAGGGCGGTAACAACGATGTGGCGGTTCCCCGGACCGCTCCCTGATCGCACCCTTTCCAAGCTGATTCCATTCGCCCGTCGGCCACTCCCAGGAGGTTGCCGGGTTGCCGGCACATCTCCTCCTTGACTTCAGATCGACCGATGACCACGGATGGGAAGGTGTCGCCCACCCGGACAATCTGGTCGGCAGGCTCGTCGAGAACCCCAACCCGAAAGCTTAACCCAAATAGCCAAACCCGTGAAAATCAAACCGCTCTTGTTCGCACCCCTGCTCATGGTCCCGCTGCACGCCGCGGAGCCCACCCCCGCTGCTAAGCCCAACATCGTCATCATCTTCATCGATGACATGGGCTACGGCGACATCGGCCCTTTCGGCGCGACCGCGCAGAAAACCCCGAACCTCGACCGGATGGCGCTCGGAGGCATGAAGCTGACCAGCTTCTATGCCGCCCCGGTGTGCTCGGTTTCCCGGGCACAGCTTCTGACCGGTTGCTACGGTCCCCGCATCTCGGTGCCCGGCGTTTACGGGCCCGGCAGCAAGCAGGGCCTCAACCCGGCCGAGCACACCATCGCGGAACGCATGAAGGAGAACGGCTATGCCACCATGTGCATCGGCAAGTGGCACGTCGGGGATCAACCGGAGTTCCTGCCGACCCGGCAGGGATTCGATCACTACTTCGGCATCCCCTACTCCAACGACATGCAGAAAAGGTCCGCCGAGTCGGGAAAGCCGGTGGTGCCGCTGCTGCGCGACGACAAGGTCGAGGAGTTGCTCGACGACGAGGCCCAGAGCCTCATCGTGGAACGCTACACCAACGAGGCGCTCGATTTCCTCCGTGGAGCCGGGGACAAGCCGTTCTTTCTCTATATGGCCCACACCGCGGTGCACACCCCGATCCGTCCGGGTGCCGCCTTTGCCGGCAAGTCCGCCAACGGCCGTTTCGGCGACTGGGTGGAGGAGGTCGATTGGAGCACGGGCCGCATCATCGACACCCTGCGCGAGCTGAAGCTCGACAGCCGCACCCTGGTGCTCTTCACCAGCGACAACGGCCCGTGGCTGAGCAAGGGCACCGACGGCGGCAGCGCCGGACCCTTGCGCGGGGGCAAAGGCAGCACCTGGGAAGGCGGGGTGCGCGAGCCAACCATCGCCCTCTGGCCGGGCACCATCGCCCCCGGCAGCGTGTGCGACGCGGTCGCCGGAACGATCGACCTCCTGCCAACCGCCGTCGCCCTTGCCGGGGGCACCCTGCCGGATGGGCCGGTCATCGATGGCCGTGACATTTCACCCCTGCTGCTGGGAAAAACGACCCAATCGCCCCGCGAGACACACTATTACTTCCGGGCCTACGACCTTGAGGCGGTGCGCCAGGGACCGTGGAAGCTCGCCGTCTTACCACAGAACGAAACGATGGGCCGGGGCGCTCTGCCCGATGCCAGCGGCACCGCGCCCCGCCTCTACAACCTCGATGAGGAGATCGGAGAACGCACCAACGTGGCGGCGGCCCATCCCGACATCGTCACCAAACTCGCCGCGCTCGCCGCGGCGATGGAGGCCGAAATCGGCGGCAAGGAGCCCACCGCGCGGCGGCCTGCCGGCGAAGTAGCCAAGCCCACCACCCTCTACCCGGTGGGAGGCGGGGCGCGAGGCAAGGGCGGGGCGGGCAAGGAGGGCGGAAAGACACCACCTGAAAAATGAACTGTTCGCCAATTACCCGTGGCCATCCCGGGAGCCACTAATAGAAATTGAACCAATGAAACCAACGGAACGTTTGAAGAACCACGGCATGAAGACGATGAAATCAACAAGGCCGCCCCGATCCGCCCGGTGGCTGGCGACAGTGGCCATGACCCTCGGGCTGGCCTTCCCGGCGGCCTGTCTCGCCGCAAAAGAAACGCCCCCCGTTCCAGACCTCACCAAAGGCGGCAAGTTCGATGCGAAGAACAACCACGACTGGAACCTCGGGCCCACCGGCCTGCGCGGACTGACCTGGGCCTGGTCGATGGTCACTACCGAAGCCCGCCAGATTCTCGTCACCAAGGTGGACAAGGGCTCGCCCGCTGACGGCATCGTGCAGGTGAACGACGTGATCCTCGGGGCCGGTGGGGCAACGTTCGATTCCGATGCCCGGGTCGCCTTCGCCAACGCCATCACCGCCGCTGAAACCACGAAGGTCGGCGGCCGGCTGTCCTTGCAGTTGTGGCGCGGGGGCAAGGAGCTTGCCGTCATCGTCCCGCTCCGGGTCATGGGCAGCTATGGCGAACAGTGGCCCTTCGGCAACTGCGAAAAGTCTGCCAAAATCATCGAGCTCGGCGCAGCCCACCTCGCCGGGAACATCGGGCCCGGCATCCCCGACGAGATCGGGGCACTGGCCCTGCTCGCCACCGGCGACAAGAAGCACCTCCCGCTCATTGCCGCCCTGGCCCACAAGGTCGGCCCGAAGGATTTCAAGATCGACGACTCCGATCGCGGCATGGTGGCGTGGCACTGGGGCTACCACAATTTGTTCCTGACCGAATACTGCCTGGCCACCGGCGACCAGGATGTCCTCCCGGCAATCCGCGCCTACTCCAACGCCATTGCCCGCGGCCAGAGCGCGGTGGGCTCCTGGGGCCACGGCATGGCCTGGCCAGAGGACAATCACGGCGAACACCACGGACCGCTCGGCGGCTACGGCGCTCTCAACCAGGCCGGTCTCGTCTGCCAGCTGTCGATGGTCCTCGCCCAGAAGTGCGGGGTGAAGGACGCGGAGGTCGACAAGGCGGTCGCGAAGGGCACGAAATTCTTCGAGTTCTACATCAACAAGGGAACGGTTCCCTACGGCGACCACAACCCGGGCTCGAACCATGCCGGCAACGGCAAAAACGGCATCGCCGCCGTCATGTTCGACGCGCAGGGCCATGTCGAGGGCGCAGCGTTTTTCTCCCGGATGATCATCGCCTCCTACGGCGAGCGCGAAATGGGCCACACCGGAAACTATTTCAGCTACCTGTGGGGCGCGCTGGGAGCCGGACGGGCCGGACCGGCCGCCACCTCGGCCTTCCTCAACGAACTCCGCTGGTACTACGACCTCTCCCGCCGTTGGGACGGCAGCTTTCCCTATCAGGGTGCCGACAAGAGCGACAAATATAACAACTGGGACTGCACCGGAGCCTTCCTGCTGGCTTACCTGCTGCCCCGCGAGAACCTCTACATCACCGGCAAGGGCCGCCACCCGCAGGCCGAACTGACCGGGGCCGCCCTGACTGAAACCATCGAGGCCGGACGCGGCTTCACGGTGCCCGGAAAGGGCATGACCCCCTACCTCGCCAAGTCAAAGGAGGCCCTCGTGAAGGACCTGACCAGCTGGTCCCCGGCGGTTCGCCAGCGGGCCGCCAACGCCCTCGCCTCGAAGGCGGATGACGCCACCGTACAGACCGTTCTCACCATGCTCTCCTCCAAGGAGGCCAACACCCGCTATGGGGCCTGTGTGGCCCTCTGCGAAATGAAGGCTGCCGCCGCAGTGCCCGCCCTCACCGAGGCCCTGGCCTCCGACGATGTCTGGCTGCGGATCCAGGCCACCTATGCCCTCTCCGCGATCGGCGAACCGGCCCGCCAGTCCGCCGCCAAACTGCTCGACCTGGCGGTGGCCTCCGACCCCAACGATCCGCGGGAGTTCACCCAGCGCTACATCGGCTACGCCCTGTTCTACCCGGGCGGGGCGATGGGCAAGGCCGGAATGTTCGCCAAGTCCACCAGCGGGGTCGATCTCGACAAGCTCTTTCCCGCCGTCGATCGCCTGCTCAAGAACGACGATGGCCGGGCCCGTGGCACGGTCACCTCGGTTTACATGCAGTTGAGCTACGAGCAGATCGAGCCCCTCCTGCCCGCCATCTACGAGTCGATCAAATACCAGTCCCCGAGCGGCGTGATGTTCGCCAGCGGCGTTCGGCTGCGCGGCCTCGATTTGTTTGCCCACTACCGCATCAAGGAGGGCATGCCATTGTGCATCGAGGTGATGGACATCGACAAGTGGGGCAAGAACGCCCGCATCCCCGCCTGCCTCAAGACCCTCGAGTCCTACGGCGCCGCCGCCCGGGAGGTGCTGCCGCAACTGCGGGCACTCGAAACGCAACTTCGGACCATGAAGGAAAAGAGCATGTCCGGTCACGCCGACCGGGTCGCCGCGCTCATCAAGCAACTCGAGAGCGCTCCCGAGGACACCCGTCCGCTGCGAACCCTCAACCTGCCCAAGTGACCATCCCCCACGCCCTCGACGAACTCGACAAGGACGGCCATATCACCAACTTCGACAAGGCCGCCGGAACGGACGGGAAGAACACACCCCTCAAGCTGACCGCCATCCCTTATTACGCCTGGTGCAACCGCGAGAAGGGCCCGATGACGGTCTGGATCAAGGAGTAGCCGGCCGCCACATGGTTCATGAAGCAAGAAGCCCGCTGCCACTCCCGGGAAACCTGCGAGGTCTCCGCCTCTCGCCGCGTGCCGGCGATACGGACACTGTGGCTGGCTGTCCTGGTGGTGGGGGCGGCCGGAGATCTCGTTGCACAAGCCCCGGACCACCAGGGCGTGGGGGAACGCCTGGCGCGGTTGTTCAGCTGGGAGGTCCGGGATACTGAACGGCGCTTGGAGCAATTGGCCGGGGATTTGGACAGCCTCCCCTCCCTGCGCAACGGGCCGAGCGGGTCCCGCTATGGCTTTCACAGCGGGACGATTTTCGACCAGCTGGAGGAAAACTGGGTGCAGATCGATCTCGGGACAAGTTGTCCGATCGACTGCATCGTGGCGATGCCGGTTCATATCCCGACCATCGAGACGTCCGGGGAGGGTTACGGGTTTCCGCTGCGTTTCAAGATCGAGGTGGCCGAGAATGCCGGGATGGAAGATGCGGTCCTGGTGGTGGACCGCACTGCCGCGGATGTGCCCAACCCGGGGCGCTACCCGATGGTCTTCCGACTCGCCGGGACGGCGGGGCGCTATGTGCGGTTCACCACCACCAAACACGCCGCTTCGAAGGAGGGGTTCATGTGGGCGATGGAGGAGTTGATGGTGCTGTCGGGGAACCGGAACGTGGCGACCTGGGCCACCTTCACGGACGTCACCGCATCGAACCAGCTGGTGTTGTATCCCAATTGGGCGCTCGACCGGATCAATGATGGCCAGAGCACCTTGGGGATGCCGGTCACCGTGGAGCCGAGTCCGACCAACGGCTATCTGAGCGCGCAATCCAAACAAGAGATGACCGGCAAATGGCTGGTGGTGGACCTCGGCCGGGAGTTCAGGATTGACGAGATCCGACTGCTGCCGGCCGAGTCGGACGACGATGAGGTGGTGGGTGGCCGGGGCTTTCCAAAAAAACTGGCAATGGAGCTCTCAACCGATCCCGGGTTCGAAAACGTGGTTTGGCACGTCGGGAACTCCTCCACCGTGCTGGGCTACCCATGGGGATGCGCGTTCGTGCGGCAATGCGAGGGGAAATTGGCCCGCTACCTCCGGGTCGAGGCCCAAATTCTCTGGGCACGGTTCGATCAACACAGCTTTGCACTGGCTGAAGTCCAGGCCTATGCCGGGGACGAGAATGTCGCGCTCGGCAAGCCGGTGCGCGTCATGGATGCCACCGACAGGCCGGGGTCGGAACGTTGGGCGCCGGAATTCGTGGTCGATGGCTACACCAGCCGCCGCCGCCTGACGGAAATTCCCGACTACCTCGAACTCATCACACGCAGGGGAACACTGGAAAAGGAGCAGATCGTCCTGAGGGACCGGCGAGACCGCAAGGTGCGCCAGGTCGCCACCAACCTGACCGTCGGCGGGGGAAGCCTGGGGGCCATGGCGCTGCTCGGCTGGGCGTGGATGCTGACGAGACAGAGAACCGTGCGCCGCCGGGCCCTCGCCGAGTTGCGCGAGCAGATCGCGCGGGACCTGCACGACGACATCGGCAGCAACCTCGGGGGCATCGTCCTGTTGAGCGAGATGGGAAGCCGTCACAGCGGAATCGACCACCAGGTGCGCAGTGATTTCGAGGCCATCAAAAAAGCCGCGGAGGAGACCGCGGAGTCGATGCAGGATATCGTCTGGCTGATCCAGCCGGGAAGCCTGGGACTCCAACAGTTGGTCGTGAAACTGCGCAAGTCGGTGGAGATGATCGTCGGGACCCTCGAAGTGAGCGTGATGGTCGATCCTCCCGAGTTCCGCAACCGGCAGTTGTCGCTGCTCTTCCGCCGCCACGTGTTTTTTGCCTTCAAGGAGGCCCTCAACAACATCCGAAGGCACTCGATGGCCACCAGAGTCGAGGTGCACATCGCCATCAGCCCGACCCGCCTGGCCTTCACGATCCGGGACGATGGGACGGGCTTCGATCCGCAAGCCACCGGGATTTCCGGCCACGGACTGACCAACCTGCAGCGGAGGGCCCGGCGCCTCAAGGGAACTTGCCGCTTGGAAAGCGCGCCCGGCCATGGCACGACGGTCTTCTTCGACGCCTCCCTCAATTCCTGACCTGATGATGACAACAAGCAGCGAGAAACCGACCGATGTCTGGCTCGTCGAGGACAATGTGATGTTCGGCTTGGGCGTCCAGCGCGTCGTCAACAGCCTCGCGGGAATGACCTGCGGCGGCAATTTCACCTCGGTCGAGGCGGCCTTCGCGGCGCTCGACGGGACTGCCGCCCCGGACGTGATCCTGCTCGATGTGCAACTGCCCGGGATGGACGGCATCGAGGCGCTCGGATCCTTCAAGGTGCTCGCCCCGGACGCCCGCATCATCATCCTCACCGTCTTCGACGACGCCGACAAGATCTTCCGGGCGGTCTGCGCGGGGGCCTCCGGATACGTCCTGAAATCGGCCGGGATCGACCAGATCGGTGCTGCGATCAAGCAGGTCATGGCCGGCGGCGCCCCGATGACCCCGGAAGTCGCCCGGAAGGTCCTCGATGCCTTCGCCAGGATCGAGACCATCTCCGAGAACCAGGAGAGCCCCGACGATTACCATCTCACCGACCGCGAATTGGCGATCCTCCGTCTCATGGCCGACGGCCTGCTCAAGAAGGAGATCGCCGCGCATATGGAGATCAGCATCCACACCGTCTCCACCCACCTGCGCAGGGTTTACTGCAAACTCCACGTCAACACCAACACGGGTGCCGTTGCCAAGGCGTTGCGGGAGGGGATCATCTGAAGGGCGCGAGAGAACTCGGTCGCGTTCCCAGCATGGAGCCACACCGCTACCACGCCCCCGGCGAATGGGGCAACCTCCTCGTGAAAGCCCCGCCTGTCAAAACCGAGCCCTCCCCGAAAGCCGCCGGGGACGATCCCTTCGACCCCAAACCCGGCGGGTGGAAGGCCCGCAACTGGCAATACTCCCTCCAGGAGGGCATCTCCCGCCTCCCCGCCGCCGGCCAGGCCATCAAGACCGATTCCCTCTCCCGCACCGTCGGCGAAACAACGCGCAATTCGACGTTCTAACAGGACTCTCCCTCCCGTATCCTCCTTCTCGTCCCATGAAACTTCTCAGCATCCTCCTCGTCCTCCTGCTCTCCGGTCTCTGCTCCCTGGCCTCCGCCGCGAAACCCCTCAACATCGTTGTCCTCTACGCCGACGACTGGCGCTTCGACACCCTCGGGGTGGCCGGAAACCCCGTCGTCCAAACCCCCCACCTCGACAAGCTCGCCGAATCCTCCGTGCGCTTCACCCAGAACTGCGTGACGACCGCCATCTGCGGCGTCAGCCGCGCCTCCCTCTTCACCGGCCAGTGGATGGCGCGCCACGGCAACAAGGCCTTCCAGCCCTGGAAGACCCCCTGGGAAGAAACCTACCCCGGCCTCCTCCGCGACCACGGCTACTACCTCGGCCACGTCGGCAAGTGGCACAACGGCAAGATCCCCGCCGAAAAATTCGACTACAGCCGCTCCTACTTTGGCAAGCACTGGTTCAAGGACGAGAACGGCAAGCCCATCCACGTCACCCAACGCAATGAGAACGACGCCCTGGACTTCCTCCACACCCGCCCGAAGGACAAGCCCTTCTGCCTCACCGTGGCCTTCTTCGCCACCCACGCCGAGGACGGCAACCCCCTGCAGTTCCTCCCCATGCCGCAGAGCATGAACCTCTACAAGGACACCACCGTCCCCGTCCCCGTGAACGCCACCGAGGAGTCCTGGAAACGCCTCCCGGACTTCTTCGACGAAAAGAACGAGGGCCGCAACCGCTGGCACTGGCGTTTCGACACCCCCGAAAAATTCCAGACCATGATGAAAAACTACTACCGCCTCGCCAGCGAGGTCGACGTGGTCTGCGGCAAGGTCCTCGCCGAACTCGAAAAGCAGGGCGTCCTCCACAACACCCTCGTCATCTTCACCACCGACAACGGATACTACCACGCCGAACACGGCCTCGCCGACAAGTGGTATCCCCACCAGGAAAGCATTCGCGTCCCCCTCATCATCCAGGACCCCCGCATGCCCAAGGACAAACACGGCACCACCAACGATGACTTCACCCTCAACGTCGACCTCGCCCCCACCATCCTCGCCGCCGCCGGCATCCCCGAGCCCAAAAACATGCAGGGCCGCGACATCGCCCCCCTCTATCTCGCCGCAAAGACCCCCGATTGGCGCACCGAGTTCTTCTACGAACACGCCACCCTCAACAACGCCTCCTTCATCCCCGCCTCCGAGGCCCTCGTCCGCAAGGACTACAAATACTTCTACTGGCCCGAGCAGAAGGTCGAACAACTCTTCGATCTCCAAAAAGACCCCCACGAGGAGAATGACCTCGTCAAGGACCCCGCCCAGGCCACCCGCCTCGCCGAAATGCGCACCCGCTTCAAGGAACTCAAGCAGACCGCCCGGTAACCCCAATGGGGAGAGCGGGTTTGCAACCCGCTTCTCTGGCAACAAACCGCCTCCCCGGCGCGAGGCTGGAGAGACGACTGGTTCAGGGGCCTACTCCTAAAGACGCGACAGATCAGGCCAGCACCTTGCGGAGCGTGGCGGTGATGTCCTCGCGGTTGAGCAAGCCCGAGGCGACGGCAAGGGTCAGGTTTTCCCAATCCTCACTATCGGGAGCGGGTGTGTAGGCGTTCAGTTCGAGAAACACAAGGCAGGTGCCAAGAGCGACCCGCTTGTTGCCATCGATGAATGGATGATTGCTGCAAAGGTAGTAGAGGTATGCGGCGGTGCCCTCGACGGTGTCCGCAAACGTGGACTTGCCGCCGAACGTAGCCTGAGGGGCCGCCGCTGCGGATTGAAGCAGGGCGGAATCCCGAAGGCCGGGAGGGCCGCCGAACAACCGGATCGCCGCCGCGTGGATTTCAAGAATCTGTTCGGGTGTGAAATGAATGCAGGTATTGGGATCCGGATTCATGGGTGAAGTCCGCACACTTCCCACAAATAAGCCTCCTGCCCATCACCCCGGAAATCGCATGTGATGCCTACCGCATCCCGGACTTTCACGGCGACCCTGCCGACCGCGTCATTACTGCCACCGTCCGGATTCACCGACTCATCCTCATCACCTCGGACAAACTCCTCATCCGGCATACGGAAGTCAAAACTCTTTCCACCCGCACATGAGCATTGGATCCATCGAGTCCTGACAGTCCCACAACTGGATCGAAAGCCGCCACGAAGGCGGCCTCCGCATCGGCCACCGCAAGTTCCCCGACGGGCCCGGCGACCCGCACGGCAAAAAATCCATCTGTTTATCAGAGACCTACCCCAAAAGCAGATTCCCCGGCAGCAACGGATTTGGTTTTCCGATAGCCTTGCCTAGGGGTGTATTGTAAGAGTCTCCGATCCGGCCACCAAACGCCTCGGAAAAGAATGACTCCGCACACTGTCTTACGCGCCATCCTCATCGCACTCGCCATCGTGGCTTTCGTCCCGTCCCTGCCCGCCCAGGAGGAGGAGGCCGGGAACGACCCGGTGCTTCAGGATTACTTCCTCGGGAACGGCTCCTACAACCGCAAGCTCTACACCGTCGCGATCACCTACTACGAAGCGTTCCTGAAAGCCCACGCCGACCACGCGAAGGCCGACCTGGCGCGGCGCGGGCTGGCCCTCAGTTTTTACGCGCTCAAGCAATACGAGAAGGCCATGCCGCCCCTCACCGCCCTGCTTGCCAAGGACGACCTCGACCCCTCCATCAGCCGCGAGCGCCTCGTCATGCTGCAGGGGCAGTGCCTGATGCTGACCGGCAAGAAGGACGAGGCCCAGAAGCTCTTCGTCGCCGAGATGGAGAACCTCAAGACGGACACCTACCGTGCCGGCGCCCTCGCTGCGGTCTGCGACGTGAGCTTCGGAAAATCGGACTGGAAGGAAGTGCAGTCGTGGAGCGGCCAGCTCCTCGCCGCCAAACCGACCCCCGAACAGGCGGCGCGCGGCAACTACCAGCTGGGATACGCGCTCTACCAGCTGAAGGACCCCGACGCCGCCATCGCCGCCCTCGGAAAAATCGCCGACCTCGAGGCGGACAAGTCATGGAAAACCCGCGCCGACTACCTGCTCGGTGAGTGTTACAACCTGAAGGAGGAATACGACAAGGCCGAGGCCTCCTTCGTCGCCGCGCTTCCCGGGCTCGAGGGCAAGGATGCCGTCGAGTGCCGCTACCGGCTCGGCCTCACACGCTTCGTCCTGAAAAAATACGCGGAGGCCCTCACCGACCTGGAGGCCCACCTCGTCAACGCGAAGGACGGCCCGAACGCCCCGCAGGCGAAACTCTACATCGCGCGTGCGCAGTTGGAGCTCAAGGACTACGACAAGGCGAAGGTGCTGCTCGAGGAGCTGGGTGCCGGTGACGACGAAACGGCCGCCCGCGCGAGCCTCTGGCTGGCGCGCGTCCACACCCGCAAGGGCGACAGCTACGCGGTGGCGGCCGAGGCGCTCGGCATGGCGGTCGCAAAATTCAAGGACTCCACCGTCACGGACGACCTGCAGTTCGACTACGCCAACGCCCTCATGGCGCGCGACGACCCGGACTGGAAGACCGCCCTGGACCTGCTGCAGGGGATCGAGGCGCGCGGCTCGTTTCCGCAGATGGCGGAGGTGCTCAGCCAGCGGGCCGTCTGCCAGCACAAACTCGGTGACTACGCGGGCAGCCTCGCCAGCAACGACGCCTTCCTCGGGAAGCACCCCGACCACGCCCTCGCCGCGAATGCGCACTTCATGCGGGCCGAGAACCTCTTCCTGCTCAACCGCCTCGACGAGGCGGCGGTCGCCTACGGGGAGTTCGGCGCGAAGCACGCCGACAACTCCAGCGCGCAAGCCGCGAACTACCGTCTCGCGCAGATCCACCACGACCAGGGGCGCTGGGCCGAGTGCCTCGCCATCGCCGGCCCGATGCTCGCCAAACACCCCGAGGGGCGACTCTACGCCCAGCTTCCCTTCCTTGTCGGCGACTGCGAGTTCCGCCTCGAGAAATGGCCGGAAGCAATCAAGAGCCTGCAGGAATTTGTCACACCGCGCCTCGCGTCGGAGAAGGGCAGGGCCGAGCCGAACGTCGATACCGCCCTCATGCAGCTCGCCGTGGCGCACGACCGCCTCGACCAGGAGGCGGAGGCCCTCAAGGACCTCGCCATCCTCGTCAATGACCTGCCCGCGAGCTCCCCGCAGCTGCCGCTCGCCCTCGCCGAGCAGGGACGGCTGGCCTTCGAAGGCGGCGACCGCAAGCTCGCCCGCAAGGCGCTCGAGAAGTTCATCGCCCTTGACGCCGCCGACACCGAGCCGTTCAAAAACGGTGCGCCCGCCCAGCGGCCCCGCGTCATGTACTACCTCGGCTGGATCGAGGCGGACGAGGGCAACCATGAGGCGGCCTCCAAGCGCTTCGGGGAGGTCCTCAAGCTCGATCCGAACAGCCCGCTCGTCCCGGATGCCGCCCTGCAGGAAGGCGTGGCCTGGGTGAATGCCGGGAATTTTGAGGCGGCCGCGAAGCATTTCACCGAGATGCTCGCCCGCCACCCGAAGCACGAGAAGCTCGCCCGCCTCGTCTACTACGCCGGGCTCTCGCTGGCGCGCCAGGAACAATGGGATCCGGCGAAGGCGCAGTTCAAGCGCGTCGTGCAGGAGTTCGGCGAGTCCGAGTTCGCCGAACAGGCGCTCTACGAGTGGGCGTGGTGCGAGCGGCGCTCGAAGCACAACGAGGAGGCCATCAAGCTCTACGACCAGCTCCTCGCGTCCTACGCGGCCAGCCCGCTGGCGGTGAAGGTGCAGAGCGAGCTTGCCGAGCTGAACCTCGAGAGGGGCGCGCAGGACAAGGTCATCACCCAGCTGACCGAGACGCTCGAGAAGGTGAAGGACCCCGCCCTGCGCGAGGACATCCGCTACCAGCTCGCCACCGCCCATTTCAGCAAGGGGGACCACAAGACGGCCGCCGCACAGTTCGAGCAGCTCCTGGCCGACTACCCGGACTCGAAGCTCCTCGCCTCGATCCTCTTTCAGGCCGGCGAGTCGCGCCTCAAGCTCGGCGAAACCGCCCCGGCCCGCGACCATTTCGCGAAGGCCGCCGTCCTGCCCGGATTGCCGGGCAACCTCGCCGAATCCGTCGCGATGCGCCTCGCCGAAACGCAGGCCCTCACCAACCAGCACGCCGCCGCACAGACCTCCTACCTCGCCTTCCTGGAGAAGTTTCCCGAGAGCCGCTGGAAGCGCAACGCCCAGTTCGGGCTGGCCTTCGCGCTGGAGAGTGCCGGCGAGTCGGAGAAGGCGATCCCCGAATACCAGAAGCTGCTCACCGGCGGCGAGGTCGACCTGTGGACGGTGCGCGGGCGCTACCAACTCGGCGAATGCCGGTTCAACCTGCAGCAGTATGAGGACGCCGTCGGCGAGTTCGTGAACGTCGAGATCAACTACAAACAATACCCCGACTGGCAGGCCAAGGCGGTCCTGGAAATGGCGCGCGTCCTGATGGCGCAGAAGAAAAACGACCAGGCCGCGGAACGGCTCAAAGACCTCATCACCCGCTACCCGGACCAGAAGGCCGCCACCGTGGCCCAGCAATACCTCGACGAACTGCGCTCCCAGTAACCCATCATGTACCTTCCCTCTAAACACAACCTGACCCGGGTGATCTTTCTCTGCCTCGGCTTCCTCCTCATCGCAGCCCCCCTCCTGATGGGCGCCGAGGTCAACGAAGAGGCCGGCGTGCCCAATGAGACCGTCTTCAGCCTCATGAAGAAGGGCGGCCTCATCATGATCCCGCTCGGAATCGCCTCCATCATCGCACTCGCCCTCGCGGTGGAGCGCCTCATCTCACTCAAGAAGGAGAAGATCCTGCCGACCGGGTTCCTCGACGGCCTCGGGCAGGCCTGGCGCTCGGACCCGACCGGCCAGAAGGCCATCGAGTATTGCGATCGCTCCGGCGGCGCCGCGGGCCACGTCTTCAAGGCCGGCATCGAGTGGCGCAACTACGGCTTCGAAGCCGTCAGCCGGGCCATCGAGGAAGCCGGCTCGCGCGAGGCGGCCCGCATGAAGCGCAGCGTGCGCGGCCTCTCCGTGATCGCCGGAGTCTGCCCCCTCCTCGGCCTCATGGGCACCGTCTTCGGCCTCATCAACGCCTTCCAGAAGACCGCCTCAAGCGGCGGCGCGGCCAAGCCGTCCGACCTCGCGATCGGCATCTACGAGGCGCTTGTCACGACTGCCACCGGCCTCCTCATCGCGGTTCCCGTGATGCTCGTTTACCAATACCTCTCCAGCCGCGTGGACGGGCTCATCGACAACATCGACGAGATCGGGACAGAGTTCATCGTCAAGCACGCCCGCTGGGATGTCTTCGGGGAGGAGGCGGCGACCCGGGAAGCCCAGGAGGCCCGCGAACCCGGCCCCGAGCCCGCGGCGGAATCCATCACGGTCTGAGGAGAACCGACCATGCGATTCAAGTCCAATCCCGACGACGGCGGCGAGGTGATCAACCTCTCCAGCATGATCGATGTGCTCTTCATCCTGATCATCTTTTTCATGATCACGACGACCTTCAAGGAGGAGGAGGTCGACCACCTCGTGAAGCTCCCCACCGACAAGCGCAACCAGTCCCTGACCCAGTCGAAGGGCAGTCTCATCAAGATCAACATCCGCCAGCAGGGCGAGTACATCGTGATGGGCGCGCAGATGACCGAGGAGCAGCTTTCGACCTGGATGAAGGAAGAGCTCGGCCGCAAGCCCGAGCTCAAGGTCATGATCCGCTGCGACAAGAAATCGGAGCACCTCCATCTCGCGAACGTGATGTCGATCTGCCGGCATGTCGGCGTGCCGGAGGCGAACATCGCGGTGCGCACCGAGAACTAGCCCATGGGAATGCCATCCAGCGCCGGTCCCCGTCCCGCCAAGCCGCCCTTCCTCGGGCTGACCCGGCGGCGGCGGATGAGGATCTACCTGTGGTTGGCGGTGGCGATCGTGGTGGGATACCTCGTCTGGGCATGGATCTACCTGCAGCCGACGCGCTGGTATAAGTACACCGATCACGTCGCCTTCGAGCAGGTCGCACGGGACGTTGAGGTCGGGCACGTGGTATGGGAGCCGGCGGCGGCGGCGGAGCCGGCCGACGGGGAGGCCGTGCGGCAGCCCGCGATCGGTTCCGACAGCGTCCGCATGGTGTATTCCAGCGGAAAGGAGGGGGGCAACGCGGACCTCTTCATGCGCCGCTGGGACGGCCGCCAATGGGGCCCGACCCGTCCGATGCGCGCCCTCAACAGCGCCTTTCACGAAACCGCCCCGGCCCTCAGCGCGGACGGCAAATACCTCTATTTTGCCAGCGACCGGCCCGGCGGAATGGGGGGCGACGACATTTGGGTCGCCAAGTGGGACGGGGTGGAATTCGCCTGGCCGCTGCCGCTCACCGGCCGCCTCAACTCGCCGTTCGACGAGACCGACCCGGCCCCCTCGCCGGACAACGCACGGCTTTATTTCGCCTCGAACCGCCCCTACCTGACCGAGGCGCAGGCCATCAAGACGTCCGCCTTCTCGGGCAAGCCGCTGGAGGACGTGCGGGACCTCAAGGAGGACTTCGACCTCTACGAGGCGGACTTGGCGGCCGAGACGCCCTTTGACCTGATCGTGGAGCGGCAGCTGAGCATGCTGTATTCGCTGCGGGAGGGTGCCTTGGCGGACGAGGAGGTCATGAAGAAGCTCGGGGGAACCGCACAGACCGAGTCGGCGATCGATCGCGGCCTGGCCTTCCTCGCCGACATGCAGGGGGAGGACGGGCGCTGGGACATTAAGAAGGGCGGCGGGCAGGCCGGGCACGATGTGGGAGCGACCGCCTTCGCGCTGCTGTCGTTCTACGGCCGCGGCCAGCGCCACGACGTGGACTGCAAGTACCGGGACACCGTGGCGCGCGGGCTGGAGTGGCTCCTTTCCCAGCAGGACCGCGTCTCCGGCGACCTGCGCGGCAAGAACCCGGCGCACAACGCGATGTACGACCACGGCATCGCCTCGCTCGCGCTGATCGAGGCCTATGGCGTCACGAAGGACGTGGAGCTGCGCCCGCGCGCGATCGCCGCGATCGAGTTCATGACCAACTCGCAGCACGAGGAGGGCGGTTGGCGCTACCAGCCCGGCGAGCGCGGCGACCTTTCCGTGACCGGGTGGTACATCATGGCGCTGACGAGTGCGCGAATGTCGGGCATCCCCGTGCCGGACAAGACCTTCGACGGGGCACTGGCCTTCCTGAAGCGCCTGAGCGGGGGCGAGCACGGCGGCTCATTCGGCTACACCGACCCGCCGGGGAGCGGGAATTCCAACCGCCACGGCATGAACGCGGCCGGCTTCTTCTGCTCGCAGCTGACCGGGGAGTCGCCGAATTCCGAGCAGGCTTGGGAGGCGGCCGGAATCCTCGGAGGGGTCGGGATGGGCGAAGGCGACCTCTACTACCTCTACTACGGAACGATCGCCGCCTACCAGCACCAGGGCCCGCTCTGGCGGGACTGGCGCGGGATGATGCACGACAAATTCGCGAAGAGCCAGCAGCCGGACGGCTCGTGGCGGCCGGGCGGGAACTTCGGCGGCGCGATGGGTAGCGTGATCGGCACCGCCGTGACGGTGCTCTGCCTCGAGGCGCACTACCGCTACACGCCGCTCTACGGGCTCGGCTTTGAACCCAATTCGGACGGTCCGCTGACCGGGGCGCTCGACGAATCACAGCTGCCCCCGACGCCGGACTTTCGCAATGCGAAATTCTTGGAGGAGTTCAACTCGCCCGCCGACGACCGCGCGCCGGTGGTGACCGACCATGGCGACTTCCTCTACTGCTCCTCGGGGCGGGCGGGCGGACTCGGAGGCATGGACATCTACCGCGCCCGCATCAGCGGGGCGGTGCCCACCCCGCTCGAAAATCTCGGTGAGGAGGTCAACAGTGCGGCCGACGAGACCGACCCGGCGCTGCGCATGGAGGGCTTCCAGCTTTTCTTCAACCGCTCCGGCGGGACGGGGCAACCGGCCGGGCTCTTCAGTGTGCGGAGCAGCCGTCTCGTGAAGCATCACAACTATTTCAATCTGCCGGGTTTCGCCTGGCTGCGCATGAACCTGCCCTGGCTGGTCCTTTTTGCGGGGGCGGCCGCAGCGAGCGTGTGGCTGACGCGCCGCGCCTTCGCGGCGGGCCGGAGAGAACACCAACCGGAGGACGCCAATGTCTGAGCATCCCCGTCGCGGAATTTCCGCCCTCCTGAAACGCTGGGCGCTGCCTGCCGCCATGCTGGTGGTGGCGCTGGTGGCGGCCCTCATCCTCTTCGCGAAACTGCGCCGGGACGTGTGGACCTATTACACCGACGGGGAGGGTGTGCACACCGATGCGACCGACAAGAAGGCGCGCCCGGTCCTGTGGCAGGACCCCGAGCCGCAGCATTTCGAGGGGATGACCGGGGACGCCGCCGACACGCTGGAGGCCGCCTTTTCCGCCGACGGCACCACGATGGTGCTGGTGCGCCGCGGGGAAAGCGCCGACCTCTACCTCTCACACTGGGACGGCCGCTCCTGGAGCCCGCCGCAGCCGATCGAGTCGGTCAACACGAAGGCCAACGAGCGCAGCCCGGAACTTTCGGGCGACGGGCGCTTCCTCTATTTCGCCTCCGACCGGGACGGCGGCCTCGGCGGACTCGACCTCTACCTGGCCACCTGGGACGGCGAATTGTGGACCGGCGTGCAGGCCCTGCCACCGACCGTCAACAGCGCCGCCAACGAATCCGGCCCGGCCCTCGCGGGGGACGGGACACAACTGTATTTCTCCTCCGACCGGGACGGCGCGGGCGAGGACATCTTCGTGGCTGCCATCACGGCGCCGGAGAAGCCCGACTTTGCCGCGGCGGAGCCGGTCAGCGACCTCAACTCCAAGGCCGCCGACGTGGAGGCGGCCATGACGAGCCGCGGCGACCATGTCTTCCTCGCCTCCGACCGCGACCGCGACGCAAAGGCGGGATTCAAGGTCTACATCAGCCGCATCGTGGACGGCAAGCCACTGCCGCCGGAGCTCGTCGATCTCTACCTCAAGGAGGGCGACGCCACCGATCCGGCCGTGCGCATGGACGGCTTCGACCTGCTCTTCAGCACCGGCCCGGAAACGGCGGACGGCGGCGACTCCGCCCACCAACTCTTCCGCTCGACGACGCGGGAGGTGGTCGGCTACACCGACATCTCGCGCTGGGAGGAGTTCAAGGCGCTCATGCAGCACATCGCGTGGTGGATCGTGCTGGCGGTGGCCGCCCTGATCGCCCTGATCTACATTCTTGAGAAGTGGCGCGACATGACGTCCCTGTTCCACAAGTGCCTCGCGGGATCCGCGGTGGTGCACCTGGCCCTGCTCCTTCTCGCCATGCTCTGGCTCATCGCCAACCAAATCGAGGACGCCGAGAAGTCCAAGCAGGAGGTTTCCATCAACATCGACGCGCTCGCGGAGGAGGAACTGGCGCTGGAGAGCGAGCCGGAGGAGGCCCTCCTGACCGAAACCTCCACCAACCTCGAGACCGAGAAGGTCGAGGCGGAGTTCGGGGCCCCCGGCTTCGAGGAGCAGAAGGACGCGCAGCCGATGCCGGAGGCGGCGCAGACCGTCAAGGAGTCCGAGCTGGTCGAGGCCCAGCCCGCCATGTCGGAACCCGTCGCGCAGCCCTTGCCTGAGCCGGCGGAGCAGGCCAGCATGCTCAGTGAGCTGGCCGCAGCAGCCCTCCCGGAGGTCGATACGCCGCTCCTGGAGGAGGCCACCCCGCGCGAGGCCGAGCCGGTCGCGGACCCCCGCGAAGACACCTTTGAACCGGAGCCGCTCATGACCGAGACGGCCAAGGCGGAGGCGGCCGAGGTGGCGGACGCGGCGGTGGAATCGCAGCCCGAGATGACCGCCGTCACCGAGGCGCAAACCGAACCGGCCCTCGCCGAGGCACCCAAGGAATCCGTGGTGGAGGCCACCCCCCGGGAGACCCCAGTCGAGGCACCCGCCGCGCGGCAGCCGCTCGAGTCGGCGATGCTCAGCGAACTCGCCCCGCCCGAGTTTCAGGATCCGGCCGCAGTGGCGCTCGACGAGGGCCATCCGGAGAGCGCCGAGGCACCCGCCGATTCCTCCAAGGACGAGTTCAGCCCCGACAACGCCATGGTGAGCCTGAGCAACACCCCCGCTCCGGGTGAGCCGGTGGCCGATTCTGCCATGACGAGCGTCGCCGATGCCGCCTCGGTCGCAACGGGCGAAGCCGGGAGTAATCCGTCCGCCCTCGACGCGGTCGCGGCCAACACCGCATCCGAATCCGCCGCGGAACAGTCCCTGCCCGCCTCCGCCCTGGAGGCGGGATCGCCGGGCGGGCTCCCGGAGCTCACCCTCACCGACCCCGGCGCGCCGATGTTGGAGGAGCCGGACAACGCCCCGGCCGGCGCACCCGCCCATCCCTCCAACGACGTCTTCATGCCGGACCAGTCCGCCCCGAGTCTCACCACCGCGCCCACCCCCAGCGAGAGTGTCGCGGACACCGCCCTCGCCACGCAGCCCGACAGTGCGGCGGTGACCGGCGCCGAGTTGGTGGCGGGGGCGCCGACAATCGAGGCTCGCCCACCCGAGTTGACCTCCGCCGCCCCGGCCGAATCGTTGCCGCCGACCGCCGCGGCTCCGGCCAAACTCGGATCGCTACCCGAGGTGGCGCTGCTCGATCCGGGTGCCCCGATGCTGGAGGAGCCCGCTCCGCAACCGGCCGGTGTCCCTGCCAACCCCGCCGCGGAAATGTTCAAGCCCGGCGGACTCGCCGCCACCCTCGTCACCTCCCAGGCGAAAACCTCGGCCGTCGCGGACGCCGCCGTGAACGCCGCGACCGACCCGGCTGCGGTCGATCGCGGTGGGATGGTCGGCGGCTCCGCCCTTGCAGAAGTGCGGCCGACCGCGCCCGCCGCCGGCCCACCCGCCGAGAAGATCGCCCCGACCAACATCGAGGGCGGCCTGCCGGCGCTTGCGCTCGTCGAGGACGGCGCGCCGCCACTCGAGGAGGGCGGCAAGATGGCGGCCGGCCCGCCGGCCGACCCCGGAAAAGACCAGTTCAAGCCGGGCAACGTCGCCTCCAACCTGACCACCGCGCCGGCCGCGGGGCGTGCGGTTTCCGACCAAGCCGTTGCCGATCCGGGGGCCGCCGCCGCCGTCGCGGAAGCCCGGAGCGACCTGACCGGCGGCGCGACAATCATGCCGGTCAAGCTCGAGGCGGCCGGACCGCGACCGGACCTCCCCACGAACGGCCCCGCCCCGGACCTCGCGGCCGCCACCCCGATGGATGCGCTCCTGCCCGAACAGCTCGACGCGGACCCCTCGATCGCCCCCAAGGGCATGGCCCTCGTCGTCCAGAAGCAGCGCGGCAAGCCGGGGATCGACACCATCAAGGAACTCGGCGGTTCCGACGGCACCGAGAAAGCAATCAAGGCCGCCTTCCAATGGCTCGTCAAGAACCAGGAGGACGACGGCCACTGGGACACGCGGAAACATGGCGCCCGGCAGAATTTCGACAACGGCGGGACCGGCCTGGCCCTCCTCTGCTTCTACGGTTGGGGCGAGCGGCACGACCGGGCCTGCGCCTACCAGGACAATGCGCGCCGCGCCCTCGACTGGATGCTCAAACAACAGGACAAGGACGGCTACCTCGGGGAGCGGCCGGGCATGATGTACAGCCACGCCATCTCGACCATCGCGCTCTGCGAAGCCTACGGCCTCACCCACGACCAGCGCCTGAAGGAACCCGCCGAACGCGCCATCGCCTTCACCCTCGCAGCGCAGAGCAAGACGCTCGGCGGCTGGCGTTACTCGCCCGGAAACGACTCGGACACCTCCGTGACCGGCTGGCAATTCATGGCCCTGCACAGCGCCCGCATGGCCGGCCTGGAGGTGCCGGAGGAGGCCTTCGACCGCGCCCGCGGCTTCCTCGACAAGATGGGCGGCGGCCAGCACGGCGGCCTCTATGGATACCAGGAGCGCCGCGACGTCTCGGTCGCCATGGTGGCCACCGGCATGTTCTGCCGCCAACTCGATCTCGTCCCCCCCAGCAACCCGAAAATGCAGGAGAGCGCCCGCATCATGAAGCTCCACCCGATAAAGGCGGACAAACCGGACCTCTACTACATCTACTACGCAACCCTCGCGCTCTACCAGCACCAGGGCCCGATCTGGCACGACTGGAACGAGCGCCTCAAGGTGGTCCTCCCACAACTCCAGAAGGGCGACGGCAGCTGGAACCCCAGCAGCAGCATGGCCGGGGAGGGAGGGCGCGTCATCAGCACGACCCTCTCCACCCTCAGCCTGGAGGTCTACTACCGCCTCCTCCCCATGTACGGCTTCCGCAACGAGGAAGCAGACGCCCCTCAGCAGAAGCAGCGCGGAGAGTAGCCGGATCGCTGCACTCGTGCCTTACACCCCGAAATACCGCGCCGCATTCCCGTAACAGATGTTCCGGATCATCGGCCCCACCAGCGCATCCTCGTCAGGGATCTCCCCCTTCTCCACATCCCGCCCGATCAGGTTGCACAGCACCCGCCGGAAATACTCGTGCCGCGGATAGGACATGAACGACCGCGAGTCGGTCAGCATCCCCACGAATCGCGACAACAACCCCAGATTCGACAGCGCGTTCAACTGCCACTCCATCCCCTCCTTCTGATCCAAAAACCACCACCCGCTCCCATACTGCAACTTCCCGGCCAGCGTCCCGTCCTGAAAATTCGCCACCATCGCCGCCACCACGTAGTTGTCCGCCGGATTCAGGTTATAGACGATCGTCCGTGGCAGCTGGTCATCCACATCCAGCCCGTCCAGAAACCGCGACAGCCCCTGCGCCTGCGGCAGATCCCCCATCGAATCACAACCCGCATCCGCCCCCACCTTCGCCATCAACCGCGTGCTGTTGTTGCGCAGCGGCCCCAGATGCAACTGCATCACCCAGCCCCGCTCCGCATTCCACTGGCCGAACAGGCGCATCAGGTTCGAGACAAACATCCCGTAGTGCGCCGCATCCGCCGCCTTGCCCAAACGCGCCGCCCCAAAGATCGCCTCCGCCTCCGCATCCAGGCAATAATCCCCATAGGCCCGGTCCAACCCATGATCCGACACCCGGCAGCCCTGCTCGTGGAAAAAATCATGCCGCTTCCGCAACGCCGCCACAAAATCCGCGTAGGTCGCGATCTCCATTCCCGCACTCGCCGCCAACTGTTCCACCCACGGATTGAACAGCTCCGGCCGATGCACGTTCAACGCGTTGTCCGGCCGATAGGTCGGCAACACCTTCGTCGAGATCCCCGACGCCGCGATGGCCTGATGATGCGCCAGGTCATCGGTCGGATCATCCGTCGTCCCCACCATCGCAACGTTGAACTTCTTCAGAATCCCATGCGCCGACAACTCCGGCGACGCCAACTGCTCCGCCGTCTCCTCCCAAATCGCCTCCGCCGTCTCCGCCGACAAGAGCGTGTCGATGTCGAAGTAGCGCTTCAGTTCCAAGTGCGTCCAGTGATAGAGCGGATTGCGCAGCGTCTGCGGCACCGTTGCCGCCCAGGCCCTAAATTTCTCCTTTGGCGAGGCATCCCCCGTGATCAACCGCTCCTCAATCCCGTTGGCTCGCATTCCACGCCACTTGTAGTGATCTCCCTCCAGCCAAATCTCCGCAATATTCGCAAACTGCCGGTTCCGCGCCACGTCCGCCGGCGGCAAATGCGTGTGATAATCAACGATCGGCTCCCCTGCCGCGAACTCGTGGTACAGCCGCCGCCCCGCCTTCGTCTCCAGCAGAAAATCGTTGTGAATGAATACCTTCCCCATCGCCTCACCACTCTGCCCACTCCCCCCCCACCCCGCAACCCTCCAATCACCCCCCCCCCAAGCGCGACTCCCCATTCCCCACCCACCCAATCCTGCAATTCTCCCCCCGAATAACCCATCAACCACCAGCCAATCACAAGCCCACAGCCCACTCCCCTCACCAAAACTAACAGTCAACATCTGACAACCGCCGCACCGCCCAGCCTCATCTTCTTGCCTTCCCTCGATCTATTGTTCACCATCCTCGGAACCATTTTCACGCACCATGAAAAAGTCCTCCCGCTTCCTTCCCTCCCTCCGGATGGATCGGATCCAGCTGCCGCCGACCCCAATGGCGCTTACTGCGTCAATCTCGAGACCGGCGCCAACAACTCCCAGGTCCCCCCCGAACGCCAGCAGGAGATCATGAACCAGACTCAGGAGGAGCAATACCAGTTCCACCAAACCGCAGACGCACCAGGCACCTTCCGCGCCACCAACCCCGACCACAACTTCCAATTCACCCACTCCGCAGACCGCCTCACCCTCACCCCCACCTTCAACGACACCACCAAGACCGTCGAATTCCAGGACCCCGCCCGCCGCACCCTCCTCGGCTACCGCGACCTCCACGTCTATGACCGCACCGGACGAGAACTCTCCTCCGCCATGGCCCTCGATACCTCCGGCCTCACCCCCTCCATCACCCTCCAAACCGACGTGCACGACGCCCTCTTCATCGAATACGCCTTCAGCCTGAACATCGCCACCTGGTTTGTCCTCGGCACCGGCCTCCTCCCCGCCATCCTCACCTCCCGCGTCCGCCACTACGGCATCTCACGGAATGTCCTCCTCATCTCCATGGCCCTCGTCCTCGCCCTCGCCATCAACCCACACTTCTTCCTCCGCTACCGCGGCGAAGAATCCTAGCCTCCCCACCCCACCGCCTCAAAACACCCCTTCTCCCGGCTCTTCCGCACATTCACTCAGTTCGGATCCTCGTCCGGATCCGCCGTCCACACCACGTCGTCCTGCGGATACTTGATCTGCCCTCCCCGATCAATGAGGTCGGAGACCGGACGCACCTCGGCATGGCCATCCACAAAGACCAGAATCCCCCGCTGATTATGGCGGGCCGCAAAAGCCCGCGGATTCGCCTTCGGTCCCGCATCGAATCCGGTCTGCGCTTTGTTCACCTTCTCGTCTCCAGGCATGCCCCGCTCCAGAAAGGCCACCGTCCGCACCGGATTGATGATCGAGGCCAGCGCCCCCTGATCCTTGATCCCTTCCTCATCCTTCCGCTGCAACCGACTGTTCATTGCCACCGCAAAGTAAGGCTGCGACAGCTTCTTGTCGTCCTTCGGATACGGCGCCCCGGGGATGTAGATCGGATGCGACTCATTGTAGAACTCCTGCGGGGTCGAAACCAGATCCCCCACCCCCGGAGCCCCCATCTGCCGCGGCAGGGCATTGTACCACGCCTCGCTGTTCTCCGGCTTCGCCGCCGTCATCCAGTCATCACTGCCCGGCGAATCCTCATACGGCAACAGCCCGCCCGAACTCGACGTGTAGGCCACAAACCCCGCTCCCAACCCACGCAGCTTCGACATCGCCTGCGCCATCTGCGCCTTCTGCCTCATCGAGCCAGCCAGCGAAAACCCAATCGCCGCCAATGCCGCAATGATTGCAATAGTCACCAATAACTCCACCAAGGTGAAGCCTCTCCGGGTTTGTAAAGGGCGTTGGGTCTTCATCATGAGTCCAGTTCTCTCTTCGTTGATGTCAGCAAGATGCGGTTATTACCAGAGGCAATCTGCATTTGTTCCATGAAGTCCGAGGTTTTCTTGTCCGGCTTGATCTGCATCCCATAACGCAACTCGGTCATCATCGCCGCCTGCACAGTCTCCACGCTAATCAGCTCCACCGCATCCAAATATTTCGCAAAAACCGGCCCAAAGGCCGCATCCCAGTCAATATCGTTGTTCACCCGCACCCGCAACTGGTGCGAGGCGCTGTTCGGAGCAAACGCCCCACTCTTCGTCAACACATAGACCACCGCAGTAATCACCGCTGTCGAGACCAGCGCTTCCGGATACATCCGCGCCCCCACCACCATGCCCGTCGCCATCGCAAAAAACACAAAGGCCAAATCCCGCGACTGCCCCAGATTACGCCGAAATCGAATCAGCGAAAAGGCCGCGAACATCCCGAAGGCAATCTCCATACTCCCACTCACCACCATGATCAGGATCGTCGTCACCGTCCCGATGATCACCAGGGTGTGCACGTAGTCCTGCGAATAACGCGTCCCCCGGTAGGTGTTCTTGTAAACCGCACCGATCAGCATGTTCAGCATGAAACTCACGCACGTCGCCGTGAGCACTTCCAGCGGGGTGGCCACATCCTGTCCAAAATTATCGTCTAAAAGCTCAGTGAAGGTTGCTAGTATTGTCATGGGTATAAATGAAATTTAGGCCGCCCTCAGAGGCATCCCCCGCATCGCACGGAGTACCGGGTCATGCTTCTCCAGAGCAGTGCAGTATTTGCTGAAACTCTGCCGCGTTAATCCCACCTCCCCGACCCACACCCGGAACCAATACGGCACCGGTCCGATCGACTTCACTTCCAGCATCACCAAATCGGGATCCAAAATCTGCTGCGTGTAGTCCGGATCATCAGCACGCAGCGGATGCACCCCGCTGCGACACAACAAATCCGAATCAAAGGTCACCCGGAACATCTCGTCCGGAGTCATGAAGGCGCATCGGTCATAGCGGATCTGCATCGCCGGCTCGTGCCCGTTCCGCTCCACCATGTCGAACACCTCGTTGATGATCATCCGCCCCGAACGCCCCACCGTCGGAAGCATGTCCCGCAGCGCATCCTGCTCCCCCGCCACAAACCGCCGCGCCACATCCACCGTCACTGGCAGACGCCGTTTTCCTCCCACCCCGTCCAGCTTGTGCTTGATCTCCACAAATCCCGCCGGCGGGATCGCCGCCCGGTCCGACCCGTACATTCTCACCCGGATCTTCCGCCGACTCTGCAGGCGCCGGACCTTCTCCCAATAACAATCCCGCTCCGGCGAATCGTAATACTGCGAAATGATCGGATACCGCCCCTCATTCCCCGGGGCCTGATCCACCCCCAATCGTCCGCCGACCTCCTCGCACAAGCGATCCCGCTGCTTGGTGGAAATGACAAATTTGTATTCTGTTCTCGCGGGATTCACGCCGTGGCTCTTCGGATCTGCCTCGCCACAGCCTCTGTGACAGTCTCGACACAATCATATCCTCGCCCCCAACACAAACAGTCGTTTCAGGACCTCGTCCCGTCGCCCCCCCGATCAGGGGATCCGAAACTCCGCGACCGGAATCCCTCCCAGGAGATGCTCCACCACAATCCGCTCCAGCACCTCCGGACGGCAGGAGTGATACCAGACCCCCTCCGGATACACCACCGCCACCGGCCCCCGCACACACACCCGCAAACAATTTGCCTTTGTGCGCAGGATCTGCGGCCCCTCCCGCCCCACTTCCTTCAGCCGCCGCTTCAGAAATTCCCACGCCTCCAGCCCCTCCGCCGCAGCACAGCACTTCGCCACGCTCTGGTCCGCACACAGGAAAATGTGCCGCCCACCACTCCCCGCCCCCGCCTCCCGGGCCGCCATTTCCAGTTCTTTGTCCGTTTCCATGGTGTCCTCTCTCATCGTTCTCCCATCGGAACCTTCCTTCAAGCCCCTCCTCAGCGCCCCTTCTGCCCCAGCAAATAAGACAGCAGATCCGCAAACTCGGCCTCCCCGATCCTCTCCCCAAATCCCGCCGGCATCAAGGACAGCCAACGCCCAATGCCTTCAAGTAAATCAAGGGGGCAGGCGTCGGGAAACCTGGACCTCTTGCGGAGGTGGGGTCCAAGGGAGCAGCTGCGTCCCGCTGCCGTCAAGCTCACCAAAGACTTTGGGATCACTGCCGACCATCTTGCGGGGACGCCTGACCCGAGAATCTCGGCGGCCAACGCCTCACCGTTTCTAGCCCGCGGCATCCCTCGGAACAGGGCCCGCGCGGTGAAAATTCGCTCTTCGCGGCGGGATCGGATGTGCTAATTTTCTGAACGCGAGAAACCGCCTGTTCCGTCATGAAAATAACAACGCGAGTCCATCCCCTGACCATCGCCGCCGTCGCTGCCGCGGCCATCCTTGCCTCCCTGCCGCTCCGAGCCGGCGAGCCGGTCAAGGTCTTCATCCTCGCCGGCCAGTCAAACATGGAGGGGGCCGGCCGGGTCGAGGGCGATCCCAACCGCAACGAGGGCAAGGGCAGCCTCAGCTACCTGGCGGAGCATGATCCGAAATACGCGCACCTGAAGACCAAGTCGGGAAGCTGGGTCGCGCGGGACGATGTCTCCATCTGGTACCTCGGCCGGAAGGGGCCCCTTGCCCCCGGATTCGGCTCGAATGGCGGCACGATCGGCCCCGAGCTCGGTTTCGGGCAGGTCATGGGCGATGCCTTCGAGATCGCCGGCTTCGGCTGGCATCAGGGCTGGAACGACGGCTGTGAAGCGGCCGCCACAAATGAGTACGAAGTGAACCTCGGAAACTTCATCCGCGACGTGCGCAAGGAACTCGGAGTCGAGAAGCTCCCCTTTGTCATCGCCGACAGCGGCTTTGGCGGGAAGAGTCAGAACAACGGCCGACGACTCGCAATCCGGGCCGCCCAGGCCGCCCCGGCAAAGTCGAAGGAGTTCAAGGGCAGCGTCCTCTGCGTGGAGACCGAAAATTTCTTCCGCCCGGCCGAGGAGTCCCCCTCCAATCAGGGCTATCACTGGAACGGCAACGCCGAGACCTACTACCTGATCGGCGCGGGGATGGGCGAGGCCATGAAGGAATTGCTAGCGGTGGCCGCACCGACCCCCAAAGCCCCCGCCCCGATGCACCTCTTCCGAAGCGCCGATGGGTCGAAATCCTTCAAGGCCCGGTTGGAAGCCTACGACCCGGCCACCAAGGAGGTCACCGTCCGTCGCGAGAATGGCCAACTCCTCAAGTTCGACCTCCAGAAACTCCACCCGGACGACCAGGAGTTCGCCAGCTCCGACAGCGGGAATGGTGAGTGACAGGTGCAGGCTCCCCGCCCACCTCACCTCTCCCTGCCCCAACGGGGCGCTTCATGCACCTCCACCAACCGCCCTCCTCCATCCCAGGCAATAAAAAGGGCGCCTCCCCGATCGGGAAAGCGCCACTTTGAGATCCCGACAACACCCCGGAACTGTTTCCGGGGGCGGCTAAATTGCTCAGCTCTCCTTCTCGCCCGGGGCACCCTTCTCGACCTTCATTTCCGCGGCCAGCCATCCGGAAAGGCCGGCCTTAAGGTGCTTCACATTCGTGTAGCCGAGTTCCTTCGCGGCTTTCGCCGCGGCTTGATAGGCTCCGCAACTCGGACCTCCACAATAGGCCACCACCAGAGTGCCCTTGTCCTCAGGAAGCAGCTTGGCCAGCTTGTCTTTCTGGGTGGCGTAGTCGATCGCAGTCGGCACGTGGGCCTGCTTGTAGGAGTCCGCTCCGTTCACATCAATGACCACGACGGTCTTGTCCTTGATGGCCTTGTCGAGGTCCTTGATGCTGATGTCTTCGAATTTGGCGTCTTCCGCAGCGGCGAAGCCGATCAGCGCGATGGTGGTGGCAAGGGTGGCGAATAGTGTTTTCATTGTTCTGTTCTTGGTTGGTTGCTTGCTTGTGGCCATCTCTCCCCCAGGTCCTGCCGCAGAGGATCGACGTTCCTCGGGTGAGACCCCGCCCGGACCATCTTATTCCGTTTTCGTCCGCTTTTTTTCCCCGGAATCGAAATCAACGCAAACCGCGCTTGCTCAAAAATTGCGCAAAAGCGATCCCCGCCCCTCAAGGGAAACGAACTCCGCGTGCCTCCATCTTCCGAAGTGGCCACTCCAACGCCACCGGACCACCCGAGTCACCCGCTCCATCGCAAACGCCGGCCTTCGACAGATCGCAGGCCGCAAGCCCCGTCCCCTCACCTTCCCCATCCCGAAAAATTCGTTTGCCCCACACCCACTATTTGGCTAAATAGCCAAATAGATGCCCGCTGCCAGGAGGAGCCCTCTCGAGAAACGCGCCGCCGTGATCAAGGCGCTCGCGCATCCTTCCCGCCTCCTGATCGCCGAGTCGCTCCGGCACGGTGAGATGTGTGTTTGCGACCTCAAGGACCTCGTCGGCACCGACATCTCCACCGTCTCCAAACACCTCAGCCTGATGCGCAGGGCGGGAGTGCTCAACTGTGAGCAACGCGGCCTCAAGATCTTTTACTCCCTCGCCTGCGACTGCCTTGGAGAGTTTCTGCTCTGCGTGGACCAACTCGCCACGGGAGGAAACAAAACCAAATGCTGTTGAACCGTGAACAAACCACTTGTCCTGATCCTCTGCACAGGAAACTCCTGCCGTTCTCACCTCGCCGAGGGCATCCTCCGGAAACTCGCCGGCGATCTCCTCGAAGTCGCCAGCGCGGGATCTAAACCCGCTGGCTACGTTCACCCGCTCGGCATTCAAGCCATGGCGGAAATCGGGATCGATATCTCGGCTCAGTCCAGCAAGCACATGGATGAATTCCTTGCTCGCGACGTGGAGACCGTCATCACGGTCTGCGGCAATGCAGACCAGGCCTGCCCTGTGTTCCCCGGTCAGATCAACCGTCACCACTGGCCCTTCGAAGATCCGGCACATGCCACCGGCACCGAGGAAGAACTACGCAACGTGTTCCGCCGGGTCCGCGATCAGATCCTGGCCGTCTTCACCGCGTATGCGGACGGACGGCGCGACGAATCGAAACGACTCCCCGTCCCACCTCGTTGACTGGCGCACGTTCAACTTCCCCACTTCCCGGCAGCTTGCAGCGCCAGTCCCAAAGAGCCCGGGAGCATTCAAACGGCGTTCTCCTCCTGTCGCGACATTCAAAAACCCGCCCAGGGGCGGGTTTGAATGGTCGGGGCGACAGGATTCGAACCTGCGACCTCTTCGTCCCGAACGAAGCGCGCTACCAAGCTGCGCCACGCCCCGACAACACGGATCTCCTCGCCCATTTCCGCCCCTCCCGCAAGCCGAAAGACGCCCGCCCCCCACGGCCTCGCGCCGTGGGAGCGCATGGTCAACCAGCTACAATCGCCCTGCCTCAACCCCCACGGAAGGGACCCCGTCACAAGACTCCCGGACTATTCCCGAGCCCCCCAGCCCCCCAGCCCCCCCGCATCCGCTCCCCCGCAGAGCCGCTGAAAACCTCACCTCCCTTCCTCTCCCCCATCGGTTCGTCCGCATCGGCATTGCGCTCCCTCGCCGACTACCCTATCTTCCATGCGTGGACAACGCCGCCTCGAATATTGACCGCTCTCATTGGCCCACGCGGCGCTGCAAGTCCTTCGACGAAGTGAGGGCCTTCCGAATCCAGCAGTGGCAAGAAGCCGGGTGCGAAGCACGAATGAAGGCCGCTTGGGACTTGGTCACCGATTACTGGATCGGCCAAATGGGAAAGCACCCGCATGAACTCCGACTTCAAAGATCTGTTACGCATCTTCGCCGAAGAGAAGGTTGAGTTCCTCGTGGTCGGTGCCTACGCCGTCATCCACCACACCCAACCCCGCTATACAAAGGACCTTGATCTCTGGATCAATCCGTCCCCGGAAAATGCCCGGCGCGTATCACGGGCCTTCCACCGCTTCGGAGTGCCGATGGTCGAAGTCACCGAGTCGGATCTCGCCAACGAGGGCTTGCACTACGCGATCGGTCTGCCGCCTTCCCAGATCGATTTCCTGACCTCCCTCCCCGGAAGCGACTTCAAATCCGCGTGGAAAGACCACGTCGAGGGTCGCTCTGACGGCGTGACCATCCCCTTTCTGGGAATCCCCCAGCTCATCGCCGCAAAGTCCCTCGCCGGACGCCCTCAAGACCTCGCCGATCTCGATGAACTCCGCCGCGCCGACAAATCCGGTGATTCCCCCTCGTCCGGGACATGATCCTCCGCTCCATCGAACCCGATTTGGAACCGGGATCGGGGCCAGGAATACACGCATTCTCAAAATCGTCTCAACCTCAGCGCCTTGCAAACCCCTGACCCCCCCCGGATCGGGTACCGAACAAAGCGCGCTACCAAGCTGCGCCACGCCCCGACATCGCTGATTTCCCCGCCCATTTCCGCCCCTCCCGCAAGCCGAAAGACCGCCCCCCGCTTCCCCGACCTGCGCCCTCCCCCAACTATGGAGAGTGGGTTTGCAACCCGCTGGCCCAACCCCGCAAGTTCCATCTTCGTCCTTCGAGCATCCCCCTCCTCCCTCAAAACTCGCAACTCCTCCGCTCCTCGTCTTTCCGAGCAGCCCGCACCGCCGACTTCTCCGGATCCCGCCACCCGCGCAGATAAAATTGCCAGAGCAGAAACCCCAGCGCGACGCCCGGATAGATCGCCACGGTCATCCAAAAATCCGTCCGCGGCGACACCGGCGACTGGCTCAACTCCGCTTCCACGATGATCCCCACAGCCGCCGCCGCAGGAATCCCCGCCCCCACCCCCGACTCCTTCAAATCCGCAAGTTCGGTCTCCACCTCGGCCATTCGATCCTTGAACACGCGATAGTCGCGGATCTCCACTTCAAGTGCCTCCGCTCCCGATTCCTCCGTTCCAAGTTCGCTCAAGGGCACCAAGCCAATCCCATCCGACCTGAAACCTCCGCCCGACTTCTGTTCCGCATCAAAGAACCGCAACGCCTCGGCTTCGTCCAGCTTCTCGTCCACCATCCTCATCGCCAACTGCGTGATCACCTCCTTCTCCGCTGCCTCCCTCCAAGCCTCAAGGTTGTTGATGTTATACGCCTGCTCCTCCTCCAGAAAAGCCAACTTCATCAAGTCCGCCACCACCGTCACCGACTTCCTTTCCAACACCTCCATCCGATGCCACCCCTCATAGGCCCGCCCGAGAAAGCGTGCCATGTCTCGCGCATCACTAGCCACGGTCGATCTAGCCACGATTTCCGTGTATCTCCCATCACCCGTCCGCCGGATCGAAATCCGCTCCCGCAACAAGGCCAGCGCCTCCTCCTCGCTCATGCCCCACCGCGCGGCCAGATCGAGGCCAGAGGCAACACGCTCCAGCAGCGGGCCCCGGAGCTTCAGTTCCTCCGAAGGCCGGGCAGGCGGTGGTGGGGTCTCCGCCAGCACCAAGACGCTTTCATACACGTAGGGCTGCCCAACCAGGACAATTCCCGTTAAAAATCGAACCCCCGCCACCCCCACAATCAGCCACAAGAACACCGTCCACCAGCGTTCCGCCAGATTCCGCCGATACCGCGCCGCTGCCATCCCCCAGTGTCCTCTCCAACCCTCCCCCCTTTGTCGACCCAAAAGGCTGCCTCCCTACCGCTCAAACTGAAACGCCACTGCCGCGCCCCCCGCCACATTCGTCGCCATGGCACTGTCCGGACTCACAAAACTCAGCATCCACTTGTCCTCATCCAGCACCAACTCCGCGTGATGTGAATCCAGCTTCCCCCAACCCCAGCCACCCTCCCGGATCAGCATCGTCCCGTCATCGACCCCCATCGACTCGAACTGATAAGTCCCGTTCTCCCGCAGCGTGATCACATGCGCCGTCTCCGCGTCCCGATAATGAATCCGCGACCCGCCCGGATGATCCACAAACGGCTTCATCAGGCTCGGCGGCGACCCCCCATCCCCCGGCGCGGAGCTACAAGAGCCAAAACCAAGCGTAACAATCGCCCCGCCCACAAAGTAACAACTAGACCGGATCATCTGATCCCCACCCTACCCCGCCCACCCCAAACACTCAACGTCGAACACGCCTCCCACTCTCCCCCCTTCAACATTGGCCATTCCTCTCTCATTCCCCAATAACCAATAACCATGCGCCTCCCCATCATCTTCCTCTCCTGTCTGGTCTCCTGCCTCTGGTCTCTATCGTCCGCGGCAGAAAGCCGCCCCAACCTCCTCTTCATCATCGCCGACGACTGCACCTATCTCGACACCGAGGTGTACGGTGGCCAGGCCAAAACTCCGCACCTCAACACCCTCGCCAAGGAAGGCCTCAAGTTCAGCCGTTGTTTCCAGGCCGCCCCCATGTGCTCGCCGACGCGGCACAACATCTACACCGGACTCTATCCCGTGAAGTCCGGCGCCTACCCGAACCACACCCGCGTTTACGACGGCACCAAATCCATCGCCCACTACCTCGGCCAGGCCGGCTACAACGTCCACCTTTCCGGAAAATCCCACATCGGCCCGAAGGCCTCGTTCCCCTTCGACTACTCCGTTGAATTCCAATCCGCCGACCCCGCCAAGCCCGACTGCTACCCGGCCCTCGACAAACTCTTCGCCGCCGCCTCTGCCAAAGCCGGGGCGCCCAAGCCCTTCTGCCTCTTCGCCTGCTCCAACGAACCGCACACCCCCTACACCAAGGGCAACCCCTCCGCCTATCCCCCCGCTTCGCTCAAACTCCCCCCCACCTGGGTCGATACCCCCGAAACGCGCGACACCTACTCCAAATACCTCGCCGAGATCACCTACTTCGACCAGCAATGCGGCACCCTCCTCGCCCTCCTCGACAAGCACGGCCTCCGCGACAACACCCTCGTCCTCGTCGTCACCGAACAAGGCTCCTCCTTCCCCTTCGCCAAGTGGACCTGCTACGAAATGGGCCTCGCCTCCGGCCTCCTCGCTCGCTGGCCCGGCAAGATCGAAACCAAGGCCACCTCCGACGCTCTCGTCGAATACGTCGACGTCACCCCCACCTTCCTTGAGGCCGCCGGCGCCCCCATCCCCGAAGGCCTCGATGGTCAATCCTTCCTCCCCGTCCTCCTCGGCAAAAAAGTGGAACACAAAACATACACTTTCGGCCTCCACACCACCAACGGCATCATCAACGGAGCCAAGAGCTACCCGATCCGCTCCTGCGGCACCAAGACCCATCGCTACATCCGCAACCTCGACCCCGAACAAACATTCACCAACATTGTCACCAAGACCACCGGCAGGAACAAGGATCCCCTCTGGGCCTCCTGGCTCGCCAAGGCCGAGGCCGGCGACGACCACGCCAAGCAACGCACCACGCTCTACCAGCACCGCACCGCCGAAGAACTCTACAACGTCGCCGACGACCCCCACTGTCTCCACAACCTCGCCCCCGACCCGAAGTTCGCCGATCTCAAGAAGGAGCTCTCCACCCAACTCGACCAGTGGATGACCTCCCAAGGCGACCAGGGCCTCAAAACCGAAGCCCTCGCCCCCACCCGCCAGAAGTAGCCCCCACCAAAAGTGGCGCGGGCTTCCAGCCTGCGAAAGGCTTGCAGGCTTCCAGCCTGCTCCCGGTTCCGTAGATCTCCAAATCCGCCCAAACCCCAGCTTCCCGACAACCAGGAACTCAACAACCTGTAACCGGACGCGCAGCGTCCTAATCCACCATCACCACCCCGTCCTCATTCGTCTTCACCCCCATCCGCGCCGCCCGCTTCCGCCACAGCTTCCTCGCATAGGCCTGCAAGTCCACAATCTCGTCCCGCTCGTCCACGATCTCAAAGCCAAAGATCGTCTCCACCACATCCTCCAACGTCACCAACCCAACCACCGATCCAAACTCATCACGCACCAGCATGATGTGGTGGTGCTCCGTGATGAAGCGTTGAAACAAGCGGTCCACCTCCAGGTGATCCAAGACCACCCCGATCGGTCGCAGCACCTCCTCCAAGGTCGCCTGCGGATAAGGTGCCTGAAGTTGCCGCAGCAGGGCATCGGTTCGCAGGACAAAACCCGTCACGTCATCCGTCGTCTTCCCATACACTGGGATCCGGGAAAACGGCCGACCCGCCACCAAGTCCGGAAACTCCGCCAGGCGCGTCTCCTGAGGCAGCGTAAACAGCACCGCTTTCGGCGTCATGATGTCCCGCACCAGCGTCTGGTCCAGAGCGAGTAGGTTCCGCACCGTTTCACTCTCCGTCCGATCCAGAGCGCCCGCCTCCAACCCGATCCGCGCCACCGCCAGCAACTCCTCGCGGTGCTGGGGAGCTTCCGCCGCCTTCCCAAAGGTCAACAGCCTGGTCGTCTGCCGGCACATCCAAACCAAGGGAGCCAGAGCCCGAATCAGCCACGGCAGAATCCACGAGACCGGCCCCGCCAACTGCGTCGCATACCGTGCCCCCAGCGTCTTCGGAATGATCTCCGTCACCACCAGAATGGCCAACGTCAGCACCCCCGCAAAAATCGCCTCGGTGGCATTCCCATACAGCCGCGCATACTCCGCCCCCGCCCCCGCCGCCCCCATCGTGTGCGCCACCGTGTTCAGGGTCAGGATCGCCGAAAGCGGCCGGTCCAGGTCCTTCTTCAACCGCTCCATCCGCCCCGCCCACCTCGCCCCACCCGCCTTCGCCGTCTCGATCGTCACCGGACTCACCGTCAACAAGGTCGCCTCCAGCACCGAACACAAAAACGACACCATCAGTGCCAGCAAAATATAGGAAATCAATAGCGTCATCGATGCTCAGCACCACCATCGCTCCCATTTCCCTCCCGTAAAGTAATTGTTGTGCAGGTTTCCAACCTGCAAAGGTCTTGCAGGCTTCCCGCCTGCAACAATCCGGCCCATTTCCCCGTCCCAAACGCAGCCCCGCAACATCTCCACCGCTCCCCACCCTCACCCAACCGCGACCCGCTCTCCCCCCATTCCACACCCCGGGCTCTAACGCCCAATCTCAGTCAGATCGGTTCCTGCTGCGAAATACAATGCAGCGTCCCGCCTTCCTCCACCAAGTCCAAACAATCGATCCCCACCACCTCCCGCCCCGGAAACAACTCCCGGTAAACATCCAGCGTCCGCGCATCCCGCTTCCCCTGTCGGAAGGTCGGCACCAGCACCCCGCCGTTCACCAGCAGGTAGTTCACGTACGACGCCGGCAATACCGGCAGCCTCCACCCCGGCACCTCGCAGGCCTCCGGCATCGGCATTTCCACAATCTCAAACGGCCGCCCCCCAACGGTCCGCATCTCCCGCAGTCGCTGCAGGTTCCCCTGCAATATCTCCCCGTTCGGCGTCGTCACATCCTCTTCCACACAGGCCACGATCGTCCCGTCATCCACAAACCGCGCCAGATCATCGATGTGCCCGCCCGTGTCGTCCCCCTCGATCCCCCGCTCCAACCACAACACTTCCCCCACCCCTAACAGATCCTTCAACCGTTCCTCGATCTCCCCCCGCCCCATCTCCGGATTTCGATTCGCATTCAACAACACCGCCTCCGTGGTCAGCAACTGCCCCGCCCCGTTCACCTCGATCGCCCCTCCCTCCAAGATCATCCCGCCCTCCATCCGCCGCATCCCCAAGCGCTCCGCCACCTGCCGCGGCACGGTGTCATCCCTATCCCACGGCGCAAACCGCCCTCCCCATCCATTGAATCCCCAGTCCGTCACCGCCACCTCGCCGGTCCCGCGATGCTTCACAAAGATCGGCCCATGATCCCGACACCACACATCGTTGTGCGCATGATCAAACAAACGCACCCGCCCCACCTCCCCATCAAACTTCTTCACCCGCTCCCCCAGCCAACCCTCCAACCCCGGCACCGCATTGATCCGCACCTCCTCAAACCTGCTGATCACCGCCGCCACCTCCGCAAATTTCTCCCAGATCGGCTCATTTCGACCCCCACCCTGCCCCGGCGAAGCCTGGGGCGAAGGCCGGGCCCAATGCCGCGGATCATCCACCGGCCACGACAACCACACCGCCACCTGCTCCGCCCACTCCGGCGGCATCACAAACGCTCCTGACTCTTCTCCCTTCATCCCAAATAACCAATAACAAACAACCAACAACTAACAACCAACAACCAACAACCAGTGTCCTACTCCCCCCACCGCTCGGTGATCCCCCCATACGTCTCTATCCGCCGATCCCGAAAAAACGGCCAGATCCGCCGAAACTCCTCCACCTTCGACAGGTCACAGTCGATCACCAGAATCTCCTCGGTCTCCTCCGATCCCCGCGCCACGATCTCCCCATACGGATTCGCCACAAACGACTGCCCCCAAAACTCCGTCTCCCCTTCCGTCCCCACCCGGTTCACCGCGGCCACAAAACAGCCGTTCGCCACCGCATGACCCCGCTGCACCGTCTCCCAAGCACAATGCTGCGCCTCCCCCAGCTCCGGCTTTTCCTCCGGCAACCACCCGATCGCGGTCGGATAAATTAACAACTCAGCTCCCCCCAACGCCGCCAGCCGCGCCGCCTCCGGATACCATTGGTCCCAGCAGATCAGCACCCCGATCATCCCGAAGCGCGTCTTCCACACCGGATACCCCGTATCCCCCGGCGTGAAGTAAAACTTCTCCTCGAACCCCGGATCCTGCGGAATATGCGCCTTCCGATACTTGCCGAGCAGTGTCCCGTCCGCATCAAAGACCACCGCCGTATTGTGATACAACCCCGGCCCCCGGTGCTCAAAGAGCGAAGCCACCAGAACGATCCCCAACTCCTTCGCCAGCGGACCCAGCACCTCCGTGGTCGGCCCCGGGATCCGCTCCGCCAAATCAAACAAGGCCGGATCCTCCGTCCGGCAGAAATACTCCGTCAAAAACAGCTCCTGCGTCACCACCACCTCCGCCCCCATCTCCGCCGCCTCCCGGATCAACTGCACATGATGCTCCAGAGCCTCCTCCTTCGAGGAAAACCCACGCGACTGCAACAATCCCACCTTCGGCATGACCCCGCCACCCTACACACACACCCCACCTTGGAGAACCACTTTTTGACCCGCCTCTCTCCCCCGGAGCCGCGACATTCCTGTCGCAGAGCAGCCCCGGCTGCGATCTACCCAGCCACACCCCACCTCCCCAAACCGCCTCACCCTCCCATGACCTCTCCGTCCCGCATGCCCGGGCGTAGCCTCCGGCGAAGACTGGGTCGCCAGCCCCTCCCCCCCGCGTAGCGGTTTCCACCTGTCCCGGCGTCGCCCAGCGAAGACTGGGTCGCCAGCCCCTCCGTCCCGCGTAGCGGTTTCCACCTGTCCCGGCGTAGCCCAGCGAAGACCGAACCACCAAGCCGACTCCCTCGTTCGGTCTCCGGATTCCGCATTCCGCATTCCGACGGCCCCCGCTTAGAGATTGGACATTGAGTGTTCGACATTGAGTGTTGCTCTCCCCTCAATAGCCACCATGCGCCTCCTCCTCACCCTCTCTCTGCTTGCCGGACAATTTACTCCAATTTCCGCGGCAAACAGCCGTCCAAACATCGTCGTCATCCTCGTCGACGATATGGGCTACTCCGACATCGGCTGCTACGGATCCGAGATCCACACCCCCCACCTCGACGGCCTCGCCAAAAGCGGCCTGCGTTTCTCGCAGTTTTACAACACCGGTCGCTGCTGCCCCACCCGCGCCGCCCTCCTCACCGGCCTCTACTCCCATCAGGGCGGCGTCGGCCACATGAACGAAGACCTGCACAAACCAGGCTACCGCGGCTTCCTCAACAAGGACACCCCCACCATCGCCGAGGCCCTCAAACCCGCCGGCTACTTCACCATCATGACCGGCAAATGGCACGTCGGCGCAGCCGACGGCCAGCGCCCCGCCCAGCGCGGCTTCGATCGCTCCTTCGCCGTCCCCGAGGGCGGCGGCTTCTACTTCAAGCTCAAAGAGGGCCGCACCATCCGCCGCAACGACGAACTCGTTTACTCTGTCGACAAACAAACCCCCGACGATTGGTACAGCACCCGCGCCTGGACCGAGGAAGGACTCGCCTTTGTCGACGAAGCCCTCGCCGCCGAGAAGCCCTTCTTCTGGTATCTCGCCCACAACGCCCCGCACTTCCCCCTGCAGGCCCCGCAGGAAACCATCGATCGCTACCGTGGCAAATACGCCATGGGCCACGCCGAGCTGCGCAAACAACGCTATGACCGCCAACTCGCCTCCGGCCTCTTCGCCAAACCCTGGCCTCTCAGCCCCCGCGACGCCTCCGTCCCCCGCTGGAAAGCCCTCGACGACACCAAAAAGAAACAACAGGACGAACTCATGGCCATCTATGCCGCCTGCGTCGAGGAGATGGACAAATCCGTCGGCACCGTCGTCACCGCCCTCAAAAAACGCGGCATCCTCGACAACACCCTCATCCTCTTCATGAGCGACAACGGAGGCTGCGCGGAGGGCGGCAACCTCGGCAAGCACAACGGCAAGCCCCCCGGCAGCGCCGACTCAAATGTCTTCTGCGGCAAGGGCTGGGCCAACGCCCAGGACACCCCCTTCCGCCTCTACAAACACTGGGTCCACGAAGGCGGCATCTCCACCCCCCTCATCGCCCACTGGCCCGCCGGCCTCACCCAACCCGGCCGCACCACTCGCAGCCCCGGCCACGTCATCGACATCATGGCCACCTGCCTCGACGCCGCCGGCGCAACCCTCCCCAAGGACGTCCTTCCCCCCGAAGGCCACTCCCTCCTCCCCCTCCTCGCCAACACCACCACCCCGGCCCCCCGCACCCTCTTCTGGGAACACGAAGGCAACCGCGCCATCCGCAACGGCGATTGGAAACTCGTCGCCCTCCACGGCAAGCCCTGGGAACTCTACAATCTCGCCGAAGACCGCTGCGAGCTCACCAATCTCGCCGCCCAACACCCCGACAGAGTCACCGCCCTCACCGACCAATGGAGCACCTGGGCCACCCGCGCCCACGTCCTCCCCTGGAAAACCGGCAAGTAGCCCCCCCCGTGGCGGCGGTTTCCCAACCGCCCAGCCGACTCCCCACACCGTGGCGTGACCGTCCCGGTCGCAAGCCCTCCGAACCGCCCAGCCGACTCCCCATTCAGAATTCCGACTCCAAGAAAAACTCTCCCCAATTCGCGACCATCCGCGTCAATGCGCGGTTTCCATTCCCCCCCTCCAAAAAAGAAATTCTCCAATTCCTCCAATTCCTGTCTAACTCCCCCCGAGTGAATTCCCAACCTCTCGGCATCTTCGACTCCGGCGTCGGCGGCCTCACCGTCGTCAAAGCCGTCCGCGACCTCCTCCCCCACGAGTCCATCGTTTACCTCGGCGACACCGCCCGCCTTCCCTACGGATCCAAGAGCCCCGAGACCATCCGCCAGTTCGCCGAGGAAGACGTCCGCTTCCTCATCTCCCGCGGCGTGAAAGCCATCGTCGTGGCCTGCAACACCGCCAGCGCCCACGCCCTTTCCGCCCTCCAGGCAAACCACGATCTCCCCATCATCGGCGTCATCGAACCCGGCGTCGACGCCGCCCTCGCCGATCCCGCCTGCCAACGCGTCGGCATCATCGCCACCCGCGGCACCATCCGCAGCCACGCCTACCAACACGCCCTCGCCCTCCGCCGACCCGACCTCCTCATCCTCGAGCAACCCGCTCCTCTTCTCGCCCCCCTCATCGAGGAAAACTGGCTCGATCACCCCGCCACCATCGCGGCGCTGCAAACCTATCTGCAACCCCTCCTCGACCGCGGCATGGACACCCTCCTCCTCGCCTGCACCCACTATCCCCTCCTCGTCCCCACCCTGCGGAAACTCCTCGGCCCCGACATCCGCCTCGTCGATTCCGCCACCACCTGCGCCCAACACCTGCAGCAACACCTCGCCTCCCTCGACCTCCTCGCTCCCGCCGGAAACACGCCCAGCTTCGACCTCTTCCTCACCGACCTCAGCGAGCAGTTCGAACTCCTCGCCGCCCGCTTCCTCAACAGCCCCCCTCTCCAAGCCACACGCGTCGAACTCTCCTAATGGGGAGCGCGGGTTTGCAACCCGCCCCACCTCGTCCCGGCATAGCCTCCCGGGCGACGCCGGGTTACAACTCCGCTCTCCCCATTCAACATTACGCGTGCGAGGTTCCTCCCCTCCCCCCTTCGGTGTTCCTTCCCGCCCCCAGATCTGATAACCAATCACCGGCGCAAAGCGCCCCCCATGCTCAAAAACGCCGTCATCACCCTCCTCCTCGCCCTCTCCGCCACCCTCGGCTACCTCCTCTACGCCCAGTCCCCCACCCCCGCCGGCACCACCGTGCCCTCCCGCTCCCCCCTCGGCAAAGTCCTCACCGACCTCCGCGAAGACCCCGCCCTCGCCAACACCCTCGTCGGCTTCTGCCTCCTCGACCAATCCGGAAAAGTCGTTGCCACCCACAACGCCCAACTCGCCCTCATCCCCGCCTCCTCCCTCAAGACGCTCACCACCGCCACCGCCTTCGAAATCCTCGGCCCCGACTTCACCTTCCCCACCGAACTCCGCGCCACCGCCCCCCTCAGTGAGAACGGCATCCTCGACGGCGACCTCATCCTCAAAGGCGGCGGCGATCCCACCCTCGCCCTCCCCGATCTCAAGGGCTTCGTCAAAATTCTCCAGGAGCAGGGCCTCAAGTCCATCACCGGCCGCGTCATCGGCGACGCCACCTTCTTTCCCGAAACCATCGCCGGCGACTTCTGGGACTGGAGCGATGTCGGCAACGGCTACGGTGCCCCCTGCGCCGGACTCAATCTCAACCACAACCGCTACATCGCACACTTCAGCGCAGGCCAAAAGGAAGGCGACCCCGCCAAATTCCTCAAGGCCACCCCCGAACTCCCCGCCGTCACCTTCACCAACCGCCTCCTCACCGGCCCCGCCGACTCCGGGGACGGCGTCAGCCTCTACGGCGGCCCTTTCGCCACCAACATCCACGCTCACGGCACCATCCCCCTCGGCTCCAGCGATTTCCCCATCGACGGTGCCGTCCCCGACCCCGCCCTCTTCACCGCCCACCACCTCGACCGCCTCCTCCGCGCCGCCGACATCGTCATCGGCGACAAACCCACCGCCGCATACCACCAGCCCGCCACCGCCGCACACCTCCTCCACACCCACCACTCCGCGCCGCTCTCCAAGATCATCTCCCACCTCCACGCCGTCTCCGACAACCACGAAGCCGAAGCGCTCTATCGCCTCCTCGGCGTTCGCACCAAACAGGAGCCCGCCACCGCCATCCGCGCCCATTGGAAGCAACGCGGCCTCGACCTCTCCAGCCTCCGCCTCGTCGATGGATCCGGACTCGGCCGCGCCAACACCATCAGCGCCCATGACCTCGCCCGCCTCCAGTTCCTCGTCAGAAATGGCCCCCACGGCCAACTCTACCACGACTCCCTCCTCGTCCGCATGGACGGTGCCCTCCACTACAAACCCGGTGCCATGTCCGGCATCCAGACTTTCGCCGGATTCATCCAAAGCAAATCCGGTCCTGAATACGCCTTCGCCCTCCTCTACAACCACGCCCCCAACCGCCAAACCACCTCCCCTTGGACCACCAAACTCCTCCAAGCCATTGCCGGTCTCGAATCCCAATAGGGAGAGCGGGTTTGTAACCCGCCTGCTCAACCCCGGCTCCCCTTCCCACACTTCCGTGGTCCACTCCCTGCTACATTCCCAAAGCGCCTCCGGTCCTGAACACGTCTCCGCCCCACCCCTACCGCTGCAACTCCCCATCCGCCAAAGCCCGCGCCTTCTCCCCCTCATCCTTCCCCGCCACCGCCCCCAACACCTTGGCCTCCCCCTTCCGCAACGCCACCACGATCAAATTCGTCTTCGTCTCCTGATTCCCATCCGCCGTGTCCACACTCCCCGCCAGTCGGTAAATAATTGCATGCGGCGTGAACTGCCCTCCCTCCAACACCCCGCGCCACTCCACCACATCATTCGCCTTGCTCGGAAACGACCCCGGTGCGAGCTCCATCGTGTCGTAGTACACTTCGCTGATCTTCTTCCCGAATTTCACATCGATCGCGCTCCGCAGATCCCCCCCGTGGTGAATCAGCTCATAGCCTCCATACCCTGGGCAGAGATGCTTGAAGTGATCGATCTCCGGCTCCTTCTCCAGCGCCGAGTCCTCCAGCACCGCCACACTCTTCCGCTCCGTGCTCGAATAGAACGAGGTCACCTCCCCCCCCACCGCCACCACCATCGTCCCCACTCCGACCAGCGCACCCATCAACATTCCCATCTGCATACCCCACCCTGCAAACCCCCTCCCTCCCCGTCAACCCATCCCTCCCCAAGGCCCTCCAACGCCAATATGGAGAGCGGTGTTTTCCACCCGCTGGCCCAACCCCCGTTGGCCCACCCCCCGCTCCCCATTCCCCCGCTGGCCCAACCCCGCCCCCCACCCCCAACTCCCCACTTCCCCTCCTTCCGCATTCCGCATTCCCCATTCCGCATTCCGCATTCCGCATTCCGCATTCCGCATTCCGCATTCCGCATTCCGCATTCGACTGCGCCCCCATTGACATCCTCACCGCCTGAGCGAATTTTCCCTCCCATGATCAAGCGCCTCCTCCTCCTCTCCATCGCCACCCTCTCCGTCGCCACCCTCTCCGTCCTCAGCTTCACCGGCTGCCTCGCCGCCGCCGCCGCTGCCGTCGGCTACGGTGCCCACAAAGAAGGCTACCGGGTCCGCAACCCCGTCACCCGGTAAGCGCCCTCCCAACCCGTGCCCTGACCGTCCCCGGTCGCATGCCTCCCCCCACCCGTGGCGGCGGTTTTCCACCTGTCCCGGCGTAGCTCCGCGAAGACGGAACCGCTCAGCCGACTCCCCAACCGTGGCGTGACCGTCCCGGTCGCATGCCTCCCCCCCCCTGGGACCGCGGACTTCAGTCCGCCCCCCAACCCCGCCTGCCCCCTTTCCCCATTTCCTCCCTCCTCCCCATCCCTCCCCCCTTGGAAATCGGACATTAAGTGCCAGCCCCGGCATAGCTCGGAGAGCGCCGCCGGGCTCTACATTGGGTGGTTCCTCTCCGTTCCCCCCGCCAAACCCTTGCCTTCCCCCCTCAAACCCCCTAAATCCCCGCTTTCAAAAAGCAGCTGAACCCCCAGGGGTGTGGCTCCTTTTTACAACTTACCCCCTGCGGCCCCAGCCGCAGCACTCTCCCTCTGTCTGATAACCGATAACTGATAACTGAAGTGCCCACCATCATCTACACCCTCACCGACGAAGCCCCCGCCCTCGCCACCTACTCGCTCCTGCCCATCATCCAAGCCTTCACGAAGTCCTCCGGTATCAACATCGAAACCCGCGACATCTCCCTTGCCGGACGCATCATTTCCCAGTTCCCCGACTTCCTCTCCGCCGAGCAGCAACTCCCCGACGCCCTCGCCGAACTCGGGGCCCTCGCCAAAACTCCCGAGGCCAACATCATCAAGCTCCCCAACGTCTCCGCCTCCCTTCCCCAGCTCAAAACCTGCATCGCCGAACTCCAGTCCCACGGCTACCCCCTCCCCGACTTCCCCGACGATCCCTCCACCGACGCCGAAAAGGACATCCGCTCCCGCTACGACAAAGTCAAAGGCAGCGCCGTCAACCCCGTCCTCCGCGAGGGCAATTCCGACCGCCGCGCCCCCAAAGCCGTCAAGGAATACGCCCGGGCCAACCCCCACCGCATGGGCGCCTGGTCGAAGGACTCCAAGACCAACGTCGCCACCATGGGCAAGGACGACTTCTTCGCCAACGAGAAGTCCGTCACCCTCGACGAAGCCACCACCTTCCGCATCGAATTCGTCGCCGCCGACGGCTCCATCACCGTCCTCAAACCCGACGCCCCCCTCCTCGAAGGCGAAATCCTCGACGCCACCGTCCTGCGCAAAAAAGCCCTCCTCGCCTTCCTCGGCGAACAGGTGGCCCGCGCCAAACGCGAAGGCATCCTCTTCTCCCTCCACCTCAAAGCCACCATGATGAAGGTCTCCGACCCCGTCATCTTCGGCCACGCCGTCCGCGTCTTCTTCCGCGACCTCCTCACCAAACACGGCGCCACCCTCGAAGACCTCGGCGTCGACTTCAACAACGGCTTCGCCGACCTCGAAGCCAAAGTGGCGGCGGTTTCCAACCGCCAAGCCGAAGGAGAGGCCACCGGCCTCTCCCCCGAAAAAATCCAGCAAATCCGCGCCGACATCCAAGCCTGCTACGACAACGGCCCGGCCCTCGCCATGGTCAACTCCGACAAGGGCATCACCAACCTCCACGTCCCCAGCGACGTCATCATCGACGCCTCCATGCCCGCCATGATCCGCACCTCCGGACAAATGTGGGACAAGGACGGAAAACCCCAAGACACCCTCGCCGTCATCCCCGACTCCTCCTACGCCGGGGTCTATCAGGCCACCATCGACTTCTGCCGCGAACACGGCGCCTTCGACCCCACCACCATGGGCACCGTCCCCAACGTCGGCCTCATGGCCCAGCAGGCCGAAGAATACGGCTCCCACGACAAAACCTTCCTCGCCCCCGGCAAAGGCTCCATCCGCATCGTCGATGGCTCCTCACTTATCCTCCTCGAACACGACGTCGAGGAAGGCGACCTCTGGCGCGCCTGCCAAGCCAAGGACGCCCCCATCCAGGACTGGGTCAAACTCGCCGTCACCCGCGCCCGCGCCAGCAACACCCCCGCCGTCTTCTGGCTAGACGAAAACCGCGCCCACGACGCCCAACTCATCGAAAAGGTCGGCATGTATCTCGGCGACCACGACACCGACGGACTGGACCTCCACATCATGGCCCCCGCGGAAGCCACCACCTTCACCTGCGAACGCCTCAAAGCCGGCCAAGACACCATCTCCGTCACCGGCAACGTCCTCCGCGACTACCTCACCGACCTCTTCCCCATCCTCGAAGTCGGCACCTCCGCCAAGATGCTCTCCATCGTCCCTCTCATGAACGGCGGCGGCCTCTTCGAAACCGGCGCCGGCGGCTCCGCCCCCAAACACGTCCAACAGTTCATCGAGGAAAACTACCTCCGCTGGGATTCCCTCGGCGAATTCCTCGCCCTCGCCGTCTCTCTGGAGCACCTCGCCGTCACCAACAACAACCCCAAGGCCCAAATCCTCGCCGACACCCTCGACGAAGCCACCACCAAGTTCCTCCTCACCGACAAAAGTCCCACCCGCTCCCTCGGCGGCATCGACAACCGCGGCTCCCACTTCTACCTCGCCCTCTACTGGGCCCAAGCCTTGGCGTCCCAAACCACCGACCCCGCCCTCGCCACCGAGTTCGCCCCCATCGCCGACCAACTCGCCACCAACGAGCAAACCATCGTCGCCGAACTCATCGCCGTCCAAGGCACCCCCCTCGACATCGCCGGCTACTACCAACCCAACGAGTCCAAAACCGCCGCCGCCATGCGCCCCAGCCAGACCCTAAACTCCACCATCGGGTAGCCCCCCCCCCCTGGGAGCGCTGGTCTCCAGACCGGCCCGAACTTCCGCCTCCCCCAGGAGCGCCAATCTCCAGCCTGCAGGTCGTAGCCTTGTCGACGACCAGATCGGCCCGGTTCCCATCAACACGCCGGTCAAGAGACCAGCGCTCCCAGGCCCTCCGGCCAACGGCGAAGGAAGCACCGCTCAATTCCACCGATCATTTCCCCGATCATTTCCCAGACTAACATAAAAACACCTTGCAACCCCCGTCCCTTCGTGGTCTTCTCATTCTCGCCATGCCGAAAGCTCGGCACCTCGCTGGCACCAAGCTGATGTGATCGAGGCGCTGGAGGGCGGCGACGAGGAATCAAGCGAGTTAACCGCCAGGCAGTTGGAAGCCCTCAAGGGCAAACCGGCCATCTCCCACCCCATCTCCCGGGTCTTGGATTGACTCCTCTCCGTTTCGTCCTCGCCCGCTTCGCGAGCAGCAAGGGCAAATCGAATGGACATGCCTGAGCGGCACTAACACTCCGGCAACTCCTTCAGCTTCTTCCCGATCTCCGAATCAGGGCGATAGCGAAATGCATTCCCCAGCTTCGAGCGCACAAGAAGTCCTTTCGATCGCAACCCCTCCAAATCCGTCCTCGCCGTCTGCACGGCAATGCGATGACTCGTCCGGTGGCTCTCCACCGTGTAAACCGCCGACCCGTTGCTCAAGGCGTGTCGCACCAAGGCAAGCTGCCGGTGATTCAGCCCGCATCCTGGTGAGAGCAACTTCCTCAGTTCGTCCACCTTCCCCTTTTTTCTGGCAATGTAGCTGTGCAGCCCCTCCATCGCGGCCAACAGAGTCCTCATCTGATGGATGAGGAAATAGTTCAGATCATTGCCGTCCGTCTCCGTGTGCAGGAAGGAGCGGTAATACTTCTTGGGGGCCTTCACCAGCACATGGGAAATCGAAACGAACTCAAACAACCAGAACCCATGCCGTAGCATGGACCAATAAAACAAGGCCCTCGCCGTCCGCCCGTTCCCATCAACGAAGGGATGCTCATAGGCCAACCAAAAGTGCAGGAGGATGGATCTGATCGCCGGATGCAAATAGCCCGTCATCTCGTGATCGTTCGCGAAGGCACAGAGCTTCTCCAAACGATCCGGCAGCTGCTCAGCCGGAGGCGGCGTGTACATCACCTCTCCTGTCTCCTCATCGACCAGGCGAACACCATCGTCCTGAGTCCGCAACCTCCCCTCATCCTCGGGCTTCTCAAGAGTGCCTTCGGAGATCCGGCGATGAATCTCCATGATCAGTTCCGGAGTGAGATCGCGATCCCGAATCCCCTCGAGCATCTGCATCGTCAGAAAATTGTTCACCACCATCCGTTCGTGGGAGTTCCTCGGCTTACGCTTCGACCGCAGCATCTCCTTCGCCTCCGAACGGGTCACCACAGCCCCTTCCAGCTGACTTGAACTCAGCGCCTCTTCAATCAAAGAGGACACATAGTACCGGTCCCGGGTATCCCGCGTTCTCGCCTCAACGGGCACAGACACCGCCCCCCCTGACGACAGATCAATCTCATGGAGGCTCTGAAACATCTCCTGCGTCAGGAAAAACGTGAAGGGAACGCCCTCTTCATTGAGGAGCGAAATTGGCTGCGCTTTTCCCACCCGCCCCATCTTCAACCCTGCCCAAAGCTCCTCCGCAGTCACCTCCCCGCTACCACCTTTATGGCGCAACTCATCCCAGTGCAGATAGCGGTCGGCCCGCCCCGCCTCCTCGCGACTGGCCTCAAGGAGAGCCAGCACCCGGCCCTTCTTCGCCGCTTCACTAATGATTCTTGGCCATTCTGGCGGAATTCTAGGGAACTTCATGCCATTCTGCTAATTGGCAGGAAATTAGCAGAAATCCAGCAGAAGTCAACATTGCTGCTAATTATTAGGAAATTAGCAGGGCTGCTAGCAATTCACACCAAGCTCATCGCCGTCCAGGGCTCCCCCGTCGACATCCCCGGCTACTACCAGCCCGACCCAGCCAAAACCGCCGCCGCCATGCGCCTCACCCCAACGCCCACCCATCCCCCAATCCTCCCTTCCGAAAGCTCCCCCCTGGGCGGGCGAAGCATTGCGAAGCCCCCTCCCCGATCCTCCTCTCCCCATCACTCCGGAACTCACTCCCCCCGCCTACTCCGGACCACTTCCTGCTTCCCCCTCCCCAAAGAAAGTCAGGTGCCCAGAATCCCCGGAATTAAGATTGGTTCCCCCCGCCTTTCGAGGCATCACTGGCTCATGCCTGAGGATCACCAAGTTGCCTGCTCCGCCCTGACGGAACTGGACGGGATCATCTACTTCCCCCGCAGGCTGGACAAGATCCGGCTGATGGAAGCCGACGAGGGCCGCTCCCTCTGCACGCGGTCGCCCAACTGATCCCGGGAGTCGGAATCAGTCCTCGCCTTTGGCCACCTTGAGGGTCTCCTCGATGGACTCACGGGAGTTCATCACCACAGCGACGCGACCCGTGCAGGACTTCTTGAGGTCATACATGCCCTCGCCCAGCATCTCGTCGGAATCCTCGACCACGCGCTCCTGGACGGTGCGCGGCCACTCCTCGAGGCCTTCCTTGCGGGTGACCATGGCCAGGCTCAGGAGACCGACGCGGGTGTGGAACTCGTCGTAGTTGACGACGCCGGCAATGTCGGAGTTGTTGAGGGTGGCAGCCCAGCAGAACTTGGCGACCGGGAAGTTGGGATAGACCTCGTCTCCACCCGTAATGGACGTGATGACGAGCTTGGTGCCGGGGCCCATGAGGCCGCCGAGGCCTCCTCTGGGGGTGATCAGGCTCATCGCTTTTTCCGCATCCGTCCCGGGGGCCAGATGGTAACGACCTTCGCAGCGGGGGTCTTCCCCTTCTTCCACCTCTCGAGAGAGGAAGGCCTCCACCTCACCGGGAGCTGAGGGCGGCAGCATCATCCTCGCGATCTGATGCGGACTCGTGCACATCTCGATGACGAGGTCGAAGCGCTTGCGGGTGGGCTGCTCCATGAGCGGGGTGAGGTTGTAAACCTTGCGCACCCGGCGCTCCTCCCCTTCCTTTTCGGGAGGCTCCACGATTTCGATGTAGGGCAGGCCCATGTCCTCAAAGCTTTCGTACCGGATGCCGAGGGGCTTGACGGCATCCGCCTTCAGCAGGCCGGGCTTGTAGGGAGTCCGCGCATAGTAAAACACCTCGGCTTTGGCCGGCTTCTTTGGCGGAAGACCAGCCATCTTCCGGCGGGTCTCAGGGTAGGGCCGGTCGAGGTAGTTGTCGGGAAGCTCACCGGTGGCCATGGCTTCGAGAATGTTCTCAGGCCATTCCGAAAAAATCGGTCCGTCGATGGAGGCAATGCCCCCGGCACCGATGACGGCGATGGCCGGCGGCCCTTCGTCCGTTTCCTCAAGAAATCCGGGATCACTCCACCAGCGGTCAATGGCGGTCATGAAGGCGTTGGCACCAATCGACAAGGGTTCGCCCATGCAGGCGTACTCCGGCTCCAGTCCGTCCGGAATCTTGATGACCTGGCGCTGATCGAGCACCGAGTATTGGCAGAACCAGCCCGGTGCCCGGAAAATCCCGTGCTCTTCCATGTCGGCCGGATCGTATTGCCAGTTGAGGCAGCGGTGGCTCATGTCGGCCTGGCACATGATGCACTCGCTGGTCTTCATCCCCTCGCGGACCTTGAGGCTGGCCCAATCGCCGATTTTTACACGATCGACTTCCTCGCCGACAGCAATGACGACGGCGCCCGCCTCATGACCGTTGAGCACCAGACCATCGCCGTCCTCATCGGTGAAGCCGATGGTGGGGGCGCCATGGCCGGCGTTGGTGCCGAGCTCGATGTCGGTGTCACAGATCTGGGTCAGGTAAATCATGCACAGGACTTCCTGGGGACCGAGCTCCTTGGCCAGCGGGAGCTCCGATTCAGGGACCCGGATGATCTGCCGCTTCTGGCCAGGCTTGATGGGCTTCAGGGAGATGGCGAGGGCACTCTGGGTGTCCTTGCCTCCATAGAGCTTGGGATCGATGGGTTTGTTCATGTGCTGGTCTGACGGGCGTGGTGGCGTCCGGTTGGATAGTGGTTCTTAGAAAGCGATACAGGAGGGCGTGTTGCACTCGTGCACACGCAGGGAGTCCTCATCGACACGTCTGGTGTTCGGGTCAATGGCGAATACGGAAATGGTTTCGGAATCCTGATTGCCAATGACGAGCCACGCACCGCCCGGAGCAAGCGCGAAATCGCGTGGCGTCTTGCCGCCGCAGAGGAAGCACTGCTCCTGGTCGAGGCTGCCGTCATCGGCAACAGTGAAGACGGTGATGGTGTCGCTGAAGCGGTTGCTGACGTAGAGGGCCTGGCCGGAAGGGTGGATGCGAATGCCGGCGGCGGCCGGTTCCACGCCCGGCGCAGCCTCGACGGTGTCATGCCCGGTCACGATGGCCATGTCTCCCGAGGCCGGATCGATGCTGACGACGAGCAAGGTGCAGGTCAGTTCGCAAAGCACGTAGGCGATGGGCAAGGTGGGGTGAAAACACAGGTGACGGGGTCCGCTGCCCCCCGGGGCCTGCAGACAGCCGATGGGTGCCCCAAAATTGCCCGCCTCGTGCTGCCAGACCCGATCCGCTCCAAGATCGCAGACGTAGATCCATTTGCCACAGGGCGAGGGCCGCACCTGGTGCGCATGCGGGGCCTCCTGGCGCGCTTCGTTGGGTCCTGTTCCCTCATACTTGGCGACGATGCCATCGCCCACCAGATCACCGTCGACGGGATGGGCCGAGATGCAGCCACCCATGTAGGAGGCGACGTAGACCACGTCTCCGGCGCGGACGACGTGACAGCTCGCGGCACCTTTCGTTGAGGTTTCCGACACGACGGACAGCTGCCCGCCTTCATCCCTGATGGCATAAAGCGTGCCGTCCTCGCCGGTCTCGGAAACCGCATAAATCAAGCCGGCTGCCGCCTCGGCATGCACAAAGGATGGATTGACGATGCCAGGCAGAACGCCACGGCGGGAAAGATCGCCACTGGCGAGGTCAAAATCGTAGACATAAACCCCCGCACCGCATCCGTTCGGGACGTGACCTTCGGGTTGGGTGTAACTGCCAATGTAGAGACGTGCGACTTCGGTTTCGCTCACGCTTTGAATCATTGATCCGAAAAATGCCTTTTTCGACTGAAAAATTGCGCCCGGCAAAAGAAACTGGACAGACAATTTCCCCGACAAGCAATCAGGCCATCATGGTTCGCTCAGAGCATCTTGCCATGCTTCTGGCTTCCCGGCTCGGCCTGCACGTCGCAAAAACGACACTGGCGAAATCAGGCGACAGGGACGTTTTCCTCGTGGAGCCCATTGTGCGTGGAAGCCGCAGCAGATTTCGGCATGGGAAAAGGCGACGCCCTCAATGTCATTGAAGCTCAAAACAAATACTCCACCAAATTGATCATCATCGTCGATGCAGAAGAGGCCTCCGAAAGGAAGCTTCACAACGTTCGTTCCTCCCCACAAAAAGAATCACTTCCCTTCCGCTCCACCCCGAATCGTCAGGTGCGCATTCCGGTCGTGCAGGCTCTTCACCAGTTGGCTGGCCGCCAACACCACCACCCCTTGCCCATCCTGATTCCAGCATTGTTTGCGAGCCGGGCACATTTCGCGTTCCAAGGAGATGGCCGAACGGGAATCCGATTTTGACGAAAGAAATAGGACTCCAGCCCACGTGTACGTCCTATGGAACAATCCCGTCGTCATTTCATCAAAAAAGCAGTCGGCGCTGCCGCGTTCGGTTCGTACGCCTTCGCAGGATCCCCCGCTTTCGCCAAGCCGATCGGAGCCAACGACCGCCTCCGTATCGCGGTGGCCGGCCTGAACGGAAGAGGAGGCAGCCACATCGGTGGTTGGCTGGGCCAGTCGAATGTCGAAATCGCGTATCTCATCGACCCGGACGAAAACGTTCTCCGGAAGAAGATCGAAGAAGTAAAAAAGAAAACGGGCAAAGCTCCCAAGGGGTTCTCCGATGTGAGAAAGGCCCTGGAAGATTCGGAGCTGGACGCGCTTTCCATCGCCACCCCGAACCATTGGCATTCCCTGATGACCATCTGGGGGGCGCAGGCCGGGAAGCACGTTTACGTTGAAAAGCCGATGAGCCACGATGTCGCCGAGGGGCGGATCGCGGTGGAGGCCCAGGAAAAATACGGTGTCGTCATCCAGCACGGCACTCAGAGCCGAAGCAGCGACGAGATCGCCGGACTACATGAGGCGATCAAAGCGGGCAAATGGGGGCCTCTGAAAATCTCATACGGGTATTGCTGCAAACCCCGTAGCGGAATCGGAGTCAAGGCCCCGGGTAACGCACCACCGAACCTCGATTGGGATCTCTGGCGCGGCCCGGCCGATATCGACAAATTTCACGGAAATTTTGTGCACTACAACTGGCACTGGTTTTGGAAGACCGGCAATGGGGACCTCAACAACCAGGGAACACACCAATTGGATATCGCGCGGTGGGCGCTCAATGACGACCAGACCAACCCGGTGAGGGCGATGGCGATCGGGGGCCGATTCCAATGGGACGATCAGGGAGAAACACCGAATACAATGTTCGGCCTCGCCGAATACCCGAACGGCCAACAAGCGTTCTTCAACGTCCGAAATGTAAACTACAAGGGATATCAGCGGCAGGTGGAGAACGAGTATTACTTCGAAGACGGCGGTAAGATCATCCGGGGAGCTTACTACCCCAAGGGCAGTGACAAGGGTGAGAAAGTGGAGGTTCCCAAAGGCAAAGTGACCCCGGGTGGCAACTGGGGAAGCTTCATCGCGGCGTGCCGGGAAGGAAAGCCGGAGATGGCGAATGGAACCGCTCACGATGCCCATTACGGCTGTGTGCTGGGCCACCTGATGAACAACTCCTACCGCCTCGGGGAGAAACTTCCCTTCAACAAAAAGGCGGGTCGCTTCGGTGACAACGCCGATGCCGCAGAGCATTTCCTGAAGCTGCACGAAATCATGCGGGACGGGGTGGGCATCCCTGAGGACGGCGCCGAATACACGGTCGGTCCGTGGCTCACCTTCGATCCGAAGACCGAACGGCACACGGGAGAACACGCCGATCAGGCGAACGCACTTTTGAAAGACACCAACCGGGCTGGGTTCGCGATCCCTGAATCAGGAAAAGTGTGAAGGGAACGCCCTCTTCATCGAGGAGCGGAATTGGCCGCACTTTTCCCACCCCCCCATCTTCAACCCTGCCCAAAGCTCCTCCGCAGTCACCTCCCCGCCAAAACCTCCGCCGTGATGCGCCCCAGCGGAACACTCAACGCCACCCTCTTACCAAGGGCCGGGGGCGTCTCACCCATGCCCACAGATAATCTGCAATGGGACAACAGTGTCCGAATTTGCGGCTTCCCGGAGTGCGTGACGGACCGAGAGCAGGGACTATTCCTGCGGAACGGGAATGACTGCCTGTGGCAGGGGGCGAGCAATCCATCGCAGCTCTTCAAAAAACCAAATCTCGGTCGTCACATCGGCCTCCGCAGGCCCCGGCACCTGCCTCGTCGCCTTTCCGGTAGATGCGTCGTAAATCGTATACCCGTCCGGATATCTTTCCTTCCATGGCTCCGGATACACAACGAATCCCCCCGCATCTTCACCAGAAACAAGGTAGTTCCAGGATTCCCCCTGCCGCCGCTTGTCCCAACCCAATTTGGTCACAAAGACTGTCCAATCGCCGGTTTGCAACTTCCCATAAACATCCACTGAGGCTTGCTCCTTCTCCACCCGAGCCAACCGCCCCGTCGTGGCGTTCATCGCATAATACCCCTCCTTGAATGTTCGTGCCCTTGGTGCGCGATAAGCCGTCCACTTCCAATCCACCTCTGGAGGAGCGCCATTTGCGACGAGATAATTCCAGGGCTTGTCGCCCATCTGTTGGGTCTGACTCCAGCGCGTCACCATGGCACTCGGCCTGGGCAAAACGGCAGAAACGACTGTCTGATCAGTGCCCTCCCCGACCTGCCGCTCACCCTCCGAACGGAAGCAATCGGCCAAATCCATCCACGGACCTCCGCCTTTCGCCGGAGCTTTCAGCTCTTCGAGCGCCTTCCTCACCATTGCGGCTGCATCCGGGATCCGCTCAAGCATCCCACGATCATTGAGCCGGAAACCGCAGATTCCTTCCGCCAGATCCATCAGCGCCATCGGAGGCGTCGGTAGCTCAAGCGGAAACTGCAGGGAGCGGCTGGGAAGGGCAACTGACTCACCACCCAGATCGTCATTCCTGTCAAACAGGACGAGCGTATCGTTCTGGTGATAGCCGTCCTGCAAATGCGGAAAGGGGCTGGCAAATGGCAGGTAAACCTTCTGCCCTCCAGTCTCCGCATCCAGCAGCGCCAAGACCGCCCCCTTCTTCGCTCGGCCACTTGCTTGCTCCAGTCGCGTCTCCCCCACGCCGACAAACAGCCAGACGTCACCTTCCGCGAAATAGAGAGGCTCTTCCAGAAAGAGCCGGGGCCACATCAACTGACCGTCCTCCAGCCGAAACTTGTAGAGATAGGGTGTACAAAGCGCCGCCCGATCACAATCAATGGCCCGGTCGGCGACGGGTATGGGGCCGACAAATACTCCGCTTGCAACGGATCGGGCGCGAGGCGCGCCGCCCCTAACTGAGCACCTTCAATTTCACCAATCAAATCTTCCTCCCCCTCATCCTCATCGGCCTCATTCCCCCGCTCCCCTTCAAAAACAGCCAACCCTGTAGGCGAGGGAATGGTTGTCGACACCCTTCCGCTGAAGTTCGCTTGCCTTTTCAAGATAGCTCCCCGCCAACGCCACTACCGCCCGGGCCTTCTCTTCCTCCACCAGCAAACGCTGACGCTCCGCCTCGCTAAAATTTGCCTCCGCTTTCTCCCGCTGCGCCACCGCCTCTCCTTCGTTGGCGACCGCCTTTTCCCGCTGCACCACCGCCTCCCGCTCGCTCGCTACCGCCTTCTCACGTTGTGCCACTGCCTCCTGCTCATTCTCAATCGCCTTCTCACGCTGATTCAGCGCAAAAACCGTCAAGGCACCCAAGGCCACCATCACGACCAAAGCCGACGCCGAAACGATCATCCGACGTTTCCGCTGCGCACGTTCGTGGCGGCGGTAGAGGGTGTCGAAATCCAACTGGGCGATGCCTGCCAGCAGCTTCAGGAATCCCCGTTCCTTGCCGTCTCCTTGCTTACGCAAATCACCCGCCAATGGCTCGTGTGGATGACGCAGTGCGGGCGGAAAGCATTCCAGCTCGGCGGAAACCCTCTTGTCAGATGTCGCATTCGGCTCCATCTGCCAATTTGGTGCCCCGTAAATCCACTGGAATCGGGTAGTTCTCAATCCGTCGATGCAACCATTGCCCCCATTGCCTGTCCTTGGACGAATAGGAAATGAAGGCCCAATATTTCCGCTGACTAGAGGTCTCCACTGATGCCATAACAAGTTCTTCGATTCTATTGAGACAATCAGAAGGCGCCTTGATGCAGCAAGCTCGAAATTTAAACTGATCCCGCCTGGCCCACGATGCGCATCGTGCCCCATCTGAACGACGGTGCCCCCTTCAAGGATCGATGCGCTCCGGGCACCGTCTAAATCCCTCCGGGCACAGCGGGCAAACTCACCCTCCAGTCGACCCTACCACCCCAGTCCCCCCAAGTCACAGCCGCCCACACCAAACTGCGGTCACAACCCGTCCGACCCAACTGCAGAATGGTCCCAGCAACTCGTGAAACTGTTCTTGAAACTGGCGGGAAGTTTTTACGGTGCCGTCACGTAGCCAAGCCCATGAAACAATTTTTCGCGGTCCTGGCATTCTCCATCTCAGCGGCTCTGGCCGACCCTCCCGTCAATCCCAACATCGAGCACCAGCACCACCTCCACCGTCACGGGGAAAAACACGAAACAGTGCCCCCGAGTCCCGACCGTTTTCACACTTCCCGCACCAGCAAAATCGACTTCCCCCTGCCCGCCGAAAAGGATGCCTTCACCTTTGTGGTCTACGGCGACCGAACCGGCGGCCCACCCGAGGGAGTGTCCATTCTGGCCGACGCGGTGCGCGATACCAACCTGCTGGAACCGGACTTCGTGATGACGGTCGGCGACCTCATCAACGGATACAGCACCGAGGACGTCTGGATGACCCAGATGACCGAATTCAAGTCCATCATGCAGGAACTGGCCTGCCCTTGGTTTCCAGTGGCGGGCAACCACGACATCTACTGGCGCGGCAAGGACCCTTCCCAAAAACCGGAGGGCGAAATGGAGTCCGCCTACGAAATGCACTTCGGACCGCTCTGGTATGCCTTCGAGCACAAGAACTCGTGGTTCATCGTTCTCTACTCCGACGAGGGAGACCCCGCCACCGGAGAGAAGACCTTCTCCAAACCCGCCGCTCAAAAAATGAGCCCGGAACAATTCAAGTGGCTCGATGCGACCCTCACCAAGGCGAAGGACGCCGAACACGTCTTCCTCTTTCTCCACCATCCGCGCTGGCTCGGCAAAGGCTACGGCGACGATTGGAACCGCGTCCATCAACGACTCAAAGAGGCCGGAAATGTTTCTGCCGTCTTCGCCGGCCACATCCACCACATGCGCTACGACGGTCCGCACGACGGCATCGAATATGTCACCCTCGCCACCACCGGCGGCGGCCAGTCAGGCTCCATCCCCGAGGCCGGCTTCCTCCACCACTACGACATCGTCACCGTCCGCAAGGAACGCATTTCCCTCGCTGCCGTGCCGGTCGGCGAAGTCATGGACGTCCGCGAGATCACCGGGGATCTGCTCGCGCAGGTCAACGCCATCAAGAGCGCACAGGTCAAGGTCTCTCCCCCGCTTCCCATCGCGAAAGGCAACGGCGGCGACCAACAAGTCATTGTCACTTTGAACAACCCCTCCGACCGACCGATTGCCGCCGTCCTCTCGCACGGCTCCCCCGGCCTGACCTTCACCTGCCAACCCGACCACCACCACGCCACCCTCCCGCCCGGCGAATCAAAGGACTTCACCTTCCACCTTTCCTGGACCAACAACGCCACTCAGGGCACCTTTGCCACTCCGAAATTCCACCTCGATTCGGAATACCTCGCCAAAGGCTTTTCCTACGAAATCCCCCGCCGCGACATTCCCTTGCCACTCGATTTCCAACTTGATCCCGAGACGACCCCGCCCAACGGTGCCGCCCGCTTCTGCGGCACCAGCCAGGCCCTCGTCATCCCCTCCAAGCGCTTCAAGGTGAAGGGCGAACTCACCCTCGAATGCCGCTTCAAGGCCGATTCCTTTTCGGACCGCACCGGCCTCGTCACCAAGACCGAGAACTCCGGTTACGGAATCTTTGTCAGCGACGGACGACCACAATTCTCAATCTTCATCGGCAACAGTTACCTCAACGCCATCTCCGACACCCCCAATCTGAAGCTCGACACCTGGCATCACCTCGCCGGAGTTTACGATGGCACCCAAGCCCGCCTCTACCTCGACGGCACACTCATCGCCTCCGCCGACCGCACCGGCCCCCTCAAGGACAACCTGCTTCCGCTCATCATTGGGGGCGATGTCAATGACCGTGGCGAACCCACCTCTCACTTCGCGGGTCTCATCGACTCGGTCCGCCTCACTCCCCGCTCCCTCTACGCCGGCCCCATCATCCAAGCGCTCGCCGAAGTCGAAACGGCCATCATCGATCTCCCGCTCGATGAACACATCGGCCCCTGGCACCCCGATGCCTCCCCCTCCAAGGCCCACGCCATGAGCATCGGCGGCGTGACCATCGAGACCCTCGAGTGAAGGACAGAAAGGACCAGTCTGGGAGCCGCGGCCATTGGTCGCTGAGTCACTCGACCCCCATCGGCAGGCATGCCGAAGGAAGAAGGCGATCCCATCCCCAAGCGCCTCTCCTCCCCCGCCTCCATCAGCTCATTCCCAGGGGAGCCACCGCATCCCGCCGTCGTCTGCAGAGCACCCTTCCCACTCCCCCCTTGCCCCAGCCCCCATTCTAAGCGAGAATAACCTCATGAGAAAGGTCCACTACACCCTCCACCGCGAAGACGACGACTTCGTGGCCCAGTGTCTGGATTACGACATCTCCAGTTTCGGTCACACCGAGCAGGAAGCCCTAGCCAACCTCAAGGAAGCCATCGAACTCTACCTCGAAGACACCGACGAGCCCACCCCCCGCATCACTGAAGTCTCCGTCGGGGAATTCGCCGTCTCCTGCGCGTCCGATGCCCAAGCGCCTCTCCTCCTCCGCTTTCATCAGCATCCTCGCCTCAGAAGGCTTACTCTTCATCTCCAAACGCGGCAGCCACGCCAAATACCGCGACGACCACGGCCACACCGTCATCGTCCCCCATCCCCGAAAGGACATCCCCCATCGGCACCATCCGATCGATGATCCGCCAAAGCGGCCTTCCCAAGGAACTCTTCGAGTAACCGCATCAACCCGCCCGATCCCCCCAAGGGAAGCGTGGGCGTCTCGCCCGCGTCACAACCCCGGCAACATCTTGTCCACCGACGCATCGAAGTTACCAACAACCACAACAAAGCGAGGAATCGAGCACTCTTCACGTGGGCTCAACAACTGCTTCCAAAACTTGGGCATGGCAGCCTGATAAAATTGACATTCCCGGTCGCACCTCCGTTACGTCCAAGCAATTTACGCCACGCCCAATCGGAAAAAGATGCCGAGGCCCTAGTGAAGTTTGAGATGGACAGATTCGACAAGAAATTCTCCAAATTTCTGCCAGCCGACTTCAAGACGCGCCTAGTATCGGATTCCGATTTCGCCTCCCTGATTTCCGATATAGTCTATCTTACCGCTGATAAAGCCCTGCAGAAATCGGACCTTAAAGTCCTCCCAATTTGCGCCCATCGCTACGCGGATAACATGCCGATGGTAAGCGTGACATTGGCCACTCTCTCGACAAGCATCGCACTGCCCAAGTATCCAGAGTGGACACTAGGATTTGAAGCGGGCGACAAGCCCCGTCTCTTGGACATGCCCATCTTAAGCATCCAAGAAAGGACGAAACTCGCTCGCCTTTTGCCCCAAAAAAATCCCACAGGAAGGCAACTCCATCGCACCTTGGGATACCAAATAGACAAGAGCCAGGACGCTACAGATAAGCAATTCCAACAATACGCCCAGTTTCACAGATATTACCCACTATTTGGCCGTGTCGAATTCTAGGTCACTATTTTTCCCGTGTAAACTATTTTGAAAATTAGAATGGAATCGGAGCACTTTGACATCCGCCACTCACCTCAGCTCAAGATTAACTCCCCCCCCCCCCTCACCGCCGCCGCACAAAAACCAACCCAAGCGCCAACCCCGACAACAGCGCCGTCGACGGCTCCGGGATCGTGCGGGACTGAACGTAGATCGCATTCAGCAGCCCTCCTTGTGAATTGTTCAGGGCGTCCGTGGTCCGGATGGTGAACTCCTGGCTGTTCGCATCGGCCATGAACACCCCCCTCCCCAGGTAGCCGTTCGTCCCTCCGCCGGGTTGCTCTCCGAAGCCTCCGGTCATCACTTCGTCCAGATACACATCCGTGCTGAACTCGTTGAAGTTCATCAGCAGCGTCTGAATGGTGTAGGTCCGCCCGATGACCAAGTTCTCCAGGCAAAAGGTCGCCGGTCCCACTTCCCCACCAAGAAGATCGGCCCGGATGCCGGATCCGGAGATGTTGTTGTTCCCCCCGAGATCGTCGTGAAAGGTCCCCGCCCCATAGGAAAACGAAATCCCGCTCACCACCGTGAAGTTCGGGTCTGAGGCGGTGAAGTCGATGTTCGGATCGACCGACTGCACCAGTGTCTCCGCTCCCGCATCACCTAGATTGACCGCCAGGAACTTGAAGCCCGACTGATCGATCTGGTCGATCCCCATCACGCCCAGGTTCGCGCCGGAATTCACATACTCCGACCACCCCCAGGTGATCGTGGCGGCAGAGGCCGGTATAGCGAAGAGCAGAAATCCGACCAGCAGGGAGTGAGGAAGCAGCTTTATTGCATCACGAGACGAACGAAGAGAGACACTATGTCACCGAAGTGAAAAAAGCGGCTCAATGGAACGTCAAATTCCACGGAATTTTCGAACCTCACACCCACCCTGCCGATTCGCATGCTCCCTAAAAGCCAGGTGCTCATTCCGATCCCGCAAACCCGTGAGCAGATACTTGGACGGCAACAGCACCACCCACTGCCCCTCCTGATCCCGGGCCAGGGCACTCCCCGAGGGGAGAATAACCTCGGGCGGATCCAGCTCACTCCTCGACCGGTCTGGCTCCTTCTCCTCAATCCACTGCACCACCGTCCAGGGCGGCGCTTCAAGTCGGGTTTCGACCTGATACTCCGAGACAAGACGCGCTTGCATCACCTCGAATTGAAGAGGTCCCACCGCCCCCAACAAGGGAACGGCCCGGGCAGTGCCGTGCACATGATAGGCCTGGGCCACGCCTTCCTTCATCAGCTGCTCCATGCCCGAGCGGTAGCGTTTGACCTTGGCGGTATCGCTGTTGAGAATGTAGGTGAAACACTCCGGCGTGAAACGGGGCATCTCGTCATAGACGACGCTCGGATCGCTCGTGAGGGTGTCTCCGATGAGGAAATTGTAGTTCCCCACGAGGGCCAGAATGTCTCCGGCATAGGCCGTATCGAGAGTCTCGCGGTCCTGCCCAAACAATTTTTGCGCGTTCGCGAGCCGCACTTTCTTCCCGGAGCGCTGATCGATGACTTGCATGTCCCGCTCGAAGATCCCGGAAACGATCCGCACAAAGACCGCCCGGTCGCGGTGGCGGGGATTCATGTTGGCCTGAATCTTGAAGACAAAGCCCGAGAAATTGTCCGTGGTTGGAGCGATCATCTCCCGATCGCTCACCCTCCCGGCGGGAGGCGGGGCCATCTCCAGAAAGCTCTCCAGCATGTTCTGCACCCCGAAGTTGTTCATGGCACTGCCGAAATAGATCGGCATTTGTTCGCCGGCCAGAACCCGCTCAAGATCCAAGGACTCGGTCACGCCGTCGAGCAGTTCGACTTCCTGGGTCACGGTCTCGTAAAGCTCCTCTCCCAACACCGCGCGCACCCTTTCATCCTCGATCCCGGCCACTTCGAGCGGAGCCTTGAACGCGCCGTGCGGGGTTCTCTCAAAAAGATGCACCTCCCCCTTCGTCCGATCATAGACCCCACGAAACCGCGGCCCGTCCCCCAGCGGCCAGTTGACGGGAGCCGGAGCCAATCCCAGCACCTTTTCCAGCTCGTCGATCAACTCCAGGGGCGGACGCGAAGGCCGGTCCATTTTATTGATGAACACGAAAATCGGCACGCCTCGCCGACGACACACTTTGAACAGCTTCAAGGTCTGCGGCTCGATCCCCTTGCCGGCATCGATGACCATCACTGCCGCATCGACCGCCGAAAGAACCCGGTAGGTATCCTCGGAAAAATCATGGTGCCCCGGAGTATCGAGCAGATTGACGCAGCACTCCTTGTAATCAAATTGAAGCACGGTCGAGGACACCGAAATCCCCCGTTCCTTCTCCATCGCCATCCAGTCACTGGAGGTGGCCTGCTGCTCCCGTTTCGAAGTAACGCTCCCCGCCAAGCCGATCGCCCCCCCGTAAAGAAGCAGCTTTTCGGTGAGCGTCGTCTTTCCCGCATCCGGGTGGGAGATGATCGCAAAAGTCCGACGACGTGAAATCTCACGGGCGGCGGCAGCGGGAACCGTGTTGGTAGAAACTGGAATGGTCAAAGGCTGAGCACTGGTAAAAAGAAGCACGTGGTAACTCGAAACGGTGCAATTGACAACCCTCCTCGGAAGAATGTCTCAACCCGGGCAGCCTACCCCTCCCGCCGCTTTCGAATCACTTCCAACTCATCCGCCGTGTGCAGATCCCTCGGCCGGCCCATGGCCCGTTTCGCCTCGATCAGCGCATCGAGGGACAGTCCACGGATCGCGAATGCCCCGAGATTGATGGAAACACTTCGCGCCAGGCAGGCGTGGTAGTCTCCGAGGCCCTTCACCTCGCCAAGACAGTCCAGCACCCCAATATCGGTGCGTAGGTAAAGGTTTTCCCAGTCCTTCCTTTCCGCGTCGGCCCGGGTGAAGGGTTGCGCGGAGGGGGCCATCCGATACACGGGATGGAGGGCCTCAAGAGCGGTGTGGAGCCTTCCCAGATTCTCCGGTGTCATCGGGCAAACCACATCAACGTCGCGGGTCATCAGCGAACCACCGTGAAGCATGGCGGAATACCCGCCCACCAGGACGAACTCCACGCCCCCCTCACTCAGCGTCGCCAAGAGCCCTTCAAAGTCAGGCTTCATCGTCGTCCGGGATGCCTAATCGTTGCCGCGCCGCGAGAACCTGCCGGACACTCTCATCATGCTGACGCATCCGCGCCAGGGGAGAGAGGGCCAGGTTCTCCTCAAGGAGCCCGAGATCGATTCCCAATTCCTCGGCACGCCGACGCAGGGTCTCGTCCCCAGCCCGGACCAGTGGTGGTGCCGTTTCTTCCATGGCTTGATTGAACCATCACCCTGGACCATCCGCAAGTCGGGGAGATCGGCCCCCCCTGACGCCCCCGACCCACCCAAACACCCTCGCCTCAGGCCCGCAATCGACATAGGTGGTTCTTTCCGGTAAATCCCTCCTTCCTCAGCAATCGGCACCAATCTGCCTCCCGTCACATGCCCTCCTCCCTCTCCACCCCACCGGTCATCATCCTCGTCGAAACCCAACTCGGTGAGAACATCGGCATGTGTGCCCGTGCCATGCTCAATTGCGGCCTCCATGAACTGCGACTGGTCCGACCGCGCGACGGCTGGCCCAATGAAAGCGCCCGCGCCACGGCCGCCGATGCGGACCGCGTCCTCGAAAACGCCACGCTCTACGACCACATCGACGACGCCATCGTCGATTGCCAGCGCGTCTTCGCCGCCACAGCCCGCCAGCGCACCCTGAGAATACCCGGTCTCGACCTTCGCGAAGCGGTTCGTGAAATCGTCGAGGCCACTCCCCCCCCGAAAACCGCCATCCTCTTTGGGCCCGAAGCCTCCGGTCTCGACAATGAAACCCTGTCGCGCGCCGACCGCCTCGTCCATTTCCCGACCAATCCTGACTTCCCATCGCTGAACCTCGCCCAGGCGGTGCTGCTCTTCGGCTGGGAATGGCGGCAGCGCAGCGCTGTTGAATCGGCGACCATCACCAACTCGCATCTCCCCGCCACTCGCGAAGAAACCAACGCCTTCCTCACCAGACTCGAGCAGGCCCTCGACGACTCCGATTTCTTCCTCACCCCAGACCACCGGCCCTACACGATCCGAAGCCTCCGCGCGTTCTTCAACCGCAGCAACGCCAGCGATGAAGACCTCCGCATGCTCCACGGCGTGCTGACCGCACTGACCAAAAGCTGATCCATCTTTCGGTCCGCACAATGGGGACCGCCAAATATGGCACGCGGTCAAGCCCGGCTTCTCATCCCGGCCCCCCTTTTCCCCTTGGCACCCTCCCTCCCCTCAGCCAGACAATCCCCCATGCAAGACACCCTCGCCCGCCTCCTCACCCTCCCCGACCCCCTCTCCGAAATCGGCGAGGAAATTGACTACCCCGCTCTCGCCTTCTCCCCGCAGGAACTCCAGGACATGGTCGACCTCCTCAACAGCGACTTCCCCGAGGGCGCCGTTTCCGAAATCGAATGGGATCACGCCAACATCCACTCCTGGCGCGCCCTCGGCAGCACCGGCGAGGCCCAATACCTCGACCTCTTCCTCTCCCTCCTCCGCCCGGCCCTCGAGATCGGCGACGGTCTCTTCCTCGACGAATTCGCATACTGGCTCAGCGGCATGGGCACCCCCGCCGTCGCACCACTCCTCCACGCCCTCGCCAATCCGGACGAGGAGGACGTGGCTTTCCTCGAACAGATCGCCTCCACCTTAACCCTCCTCACCGACCCCGATGAGCACCGCGACCTCCTTATCACCGGCATCGTCCCCCTCCTCGAACGCCAGACCCATGCCCGCGACCTCAACGCCTACCTCCTCGGCATCCTCCTCGAACTCAAGGCCGTCGAACACCTCGACCTCATCCGCACCCTCTACCAGGAAAACCTCGTCAATGTCACCATCCTCGGCGACCTCGAAGGCGTCGAGATGAACCTCGGCACCCGAACAAAACGCAGCACTCCCACGCCCAACTTGGAGAGCCTCGAAGCCAAGCTCAGCCGCGAGGACCGCCGCAAGCAACTCGGCCCCCTTCCCGACGGGAAGGACCACCTCGCCGTCCTCGGCTACCTCCTCCAACTCCATGGGGACGAGGACAGCATGCAATCCGCCGTCGAACTCGATGGCTTCCTCCTCGCCTGCCTCGCCGCCCCCACCTTGATCCCTCCCTCCACCTACGTCCCTTTCATCTGGGACCGGGAAACCGCCGACATGCACGCCCTGCCCGCCTGGGAATCCGAGCAGCAAGCCCGCCTCTTCTATCAATCCATCCAAACCCTCCACAACGAACAGGCCACCCGCCTCCACGAGGGCAATCACAGCCCTCTGGGCCACTTCATCACCTTCGAAGGCCAGGACATCCCCCTCTACTCCGAATGGTGTCTGGGCGTGGAGATCGGCATCGAACTCTGGGGCGGCCAGCACAAGTCCCTCGCCGAGAAACTCCTCACCCACCTCGTCACCATCGTCGACTTGGAGTCCCAGGACACGCCCCCCACCCCCACCGCCACCAGACCCGCCCTCGAACGCTGCCTCGACATCATCCAAACCGCTTTCAACCAGCGCACCCTCCCCGCCCCCCACATCCGCGAGTCCCCCAAGACCGGCCGCAACGACCTCTGCCCCTGCGGCAGCGGCAAAAAACACAAACACTGCTGCATGAACTGACCCTCCCCTAAGGCGGAAACCCAAACCCCATCTTCACCGCCGCATACTCCGGATGCACCGACCCATCCTCCCGTCGAATCACCAACTCCGGCTCCTTCCACGTCACTCCCCGCATCTCCGCCGGCAAATCCTCATCCCGCATCAGCACGAACACCCCGATCAAGGCCCGCTCCCCCTCCCGCAACACGATGTGCCTTTTTCTAACAATGGTCATCCCCGCCGCCTTCGCCCCCTCCTCCACCCGCTGCTCCTGCTCCACCGGCGCCACCGGAAAGACACAGGTAAACACCCCTCCGCGCTCCAGATGCTTCGCGGCCCGCACACAGTAATCCGCCACCGTCCCCCGCACCTCGAAGCGACAGGCCACCTTCTGCGGATGATCCCCCACCGGCCCCGACCCCAACGGAAAATACGGCGGACTCCCCAGCACCAGATCAAACTTCTCCTCCTCCCCTAACACCTCTTCATCCCGCAAATCCCCCTCCCGCACCTCACAGCGCTCCCCCAGCCCGTTCCACGCCACCGACTTCCGCGCCAGACGCACACTCTCCTCCTGCGCCTCCACCGTCACCACCCGCGCCCCCGGCAACCGCCACGCCGCCACCATCGCCACCGTCCCGATCCCGCTCCCCAAATCCAAGATCGACTCCGCCCTCGGACACCACGTCGATCCATACCATCCCGCCAGCACATCATCGGTCGAAAACCGATGCCCCTTCTTCAGCTGAAAAATCCGCCACTGCCCGCACAAGGCATCCAGCGACTCCCCCTCCTCCACCTCCGGCCCCTCTCCCAAGGTCCCCGGCACAGCCCGCCCCGGGATCCCCCAACCTCTGAAATGCGTCTTCACAGCGCAATCATCGGCATTCCTCCCCCCGCAACAAGACCAGACCCCTCACCCTTCGCCGACGACGGCCCCCTCCGCCAAGGCGAGGCAGCCGCCCGCCCGGAGTGCACCCCCCCGGAGTGCGGAGGCTCGACTCCGCCCGGGAAGGTCGGGACTTGACCCGTGCGGAGGACAAGAGCCGCACCAAACAGACCAGCCACCCTCCGGTCTCTGGATTCTGGCCTCTCGCCTCTTCTCCCTCCCCACAAAAACCCGTGCAAATCCCCCGAATCCGGTGTCTCCTCCCCCCGGACCACCCCGATTCTCATGTTTGCACCCAAGTGGAAAAAAGAAGCCAAGCTCCTCTACAAGGGCGCCAACAAGTTTCTCAACTACAAGCGCGACCTCCTCGCCGACGAAAAAATCGCCGACATCGAGGCCAAACGCGCCGACCTCCTCGCCGCCATGAAAGCCGGCGACCAGAAGGCCTGCTCCGCCGCCGAAAAGCTCCTCACCAGCGCCTGTGACCGCTCCCTCTCCGGCTACCATCGTCAGGGCTGGATCGAGGAAAACGTGGAGGTCTTCTTCGTGGCCATCGTCGTCGCCCTCGGCATCCGCGCCTACTACCTCCAACCCTTCCGCATCCCCACCGGCTCCATGCAGCCCACCCTCAACGGCATCACCGGTGAGTATTTGGAGCACAAGGACTTCCCCAGCTTCCCGGTCCGCATGGCCCAAAAAGTCCTCCGCGGCCGCACCTATGTTTACGAGGAACTCGACCACCCCCGCACCTTCATCTCCAACAACGCCGGCCAGTGCATCGTCCAGGTGCAGAAATACAACTTCTTCACCTACACCCAACTCCACTTCACCGACGGCATCCTCTCCATCCCCGCCCCCCTCAGTGTCGTCCTCGACGAACTCAAGCTGAACGAAACCATCGGCCTGCAGGGCGGCCGCATCACCCGCACCACCCTCCCCCAGGGCACCGTCATCGCCTCCGGCCACGTCAGCAGCGGCGACCTCGTCCTCGTCGATAAGGTCTCCTACAATTTCCGCCGCCCCACCCGCGGCGAGGTCTGGGTCTTCGACACCCGCGGCATCGAGGGCATCCACAAAAGCTCCGGCGACCAGGCCGCCGGCTCCCACTACATCAAACGCCTCGCCGGCGTCCCCGGCGATTCCCTCCAGATCCAGCCGCCCCGCCTCTACGTGAACGGCAAACTACCCAAGGAGAAAAAACTCCTCGAGGTGATGAACCGCACCGGATCATTCGAGAACCCCGTCGATGGGGAGGGTAACGAAATACTAGTCAACGTCGGCTACGAACTCGCCGACCCCCGCAACGCCCGCGTCCCGCCCGTCCTCTTCCAGCCCGATCAGAACTTTCACCTCCAGGCCGAGACCCCCATCGGCATGCGCGAATACTTCTCCCTCGGCGACAACACCGACAACTCTCTCGACTCCCGCTACTGGGGTGCCGTCCACGAATACAACGCCGTCGGCCCCGCCCTCTTCTCCCTCTGGCCCTTCACCACCGGCCACTGGGGCTTCATCCGCTAGTCCCCCGCGCGACCTCCAACCCCGACTTCCCTCGTTGAGCTCCTCTTCCGCCGAGATCACCCGCAAGGCGAAATCCAACCTCGCCTTCGCCCTCGGCTGCCTCCCCAGGGAACGCCGCAGGGACCTCGTCACCTTCTACGCCTTCTGCCGAATCATCGACGACCTCGCCGACGACCTCCACCGCACCCCAGACGAACGACGCGGCGGACTCCAACAGTGGCACGACGCCCTCCGCGAACCGCGTCAGGACGAACCAACCCTCGCCGCCGAGGTGCGCGAGGTCTGCCAGCGCCGCGCCATCGATCCCCAACTCCTTCACGACATCATCGACGGCTGCGAACGCGACCTCCATCCCCAGCGCTTCGGCACCTGGGAGGACCTCCAAAAATACAACTACCAGGTCGCCTGCGCTGTCGGCCTCGCCTGCCTCCCCATCTTCGGCGCCACCGACGAGGCCCGCCCCTACGCCATCACCCTCGGCCACGCCCTCCAACTCACCAACATCATCCGCGATGTCGGCGAAGACCTCTCCAACGGCCTCCGCATCTACCTCCCCCTCGCCGACCTCGCCCGCTTCCAATACACCGAACGCGACCTCCTCGCCCGCGTCCACGACAGCCGCTTCCTCGCCCTCATGCACTTCCAGGCCGACCGCGCCGCAGCACTCTTCCAACAGGCACAGGACCTGCTCCCCTCCGGACAACAGCGCTCCCTCCTCGCCCCCGAAATCATGCGCCACATCTACCGCACCCTCCTGGACCGCATGCGCCAGGATCAGTTCCGCGTCTTCGATCGCCGCTACAAAATCTCCAAGCCACTGAAAATCAGCATCATGCTCCGCGAAATGATCTGCAGTAAATTTAGCAATTCGTAGTGGCAATTCCGGCCCTTGCACCTATACTTCAAATAGGTTAATTAAATTCAACGTCCAAAAAAGCCATGACCTCATCACTGCTCCTCCTTCGCTCCGCAGCCATCGGCATCGCGGCAGGCAGCGCCCTCCTCCTCTCCTCCTGCACCCCCGGCCAACAGAAAGGGGCTGGCGTCGGCGCCCTCGGCGGCGGTGCCCTCGGAGCCATCTTCGGCGACGACAGCGATGACGTCGTCGCCGGTGCCGCCATCGGGGCCGCCGCAGGCGCAGGTGCCGCCGCCCTCAAGGAAAACGCCGACAAGAAAAGAGGCGCTTACAACTCCGGTGGAGACCAACCCGCTCCTCCCTCCCCCGCTCGCCGCAAACCCACCAGCGACTATCCGCTCGCCACCCCCATCGCCGGCACCACCACCCAGGTCATCAGCCCCTACAAGCCCCACAACGTCATCGACGTGAAAGGCTACCGCTCCGGCCAACTGGCCCGCGACCCCTCCACCGCCCCCATCGGCTCCGACGGCAAACCCGACGTCAACAAAGCCAAAATCTTCGAGATCCCGTAGCCGCTGCGCGGCTGGTTATCAGTTATTGGTTACCAGGCCCCTCACCCGCCCGGTTCCCCAACGTAGTGCTGGCTTGTTGCCTGCAAATGGCCCCCGGAAGTCCGTTCCGGCCCTGCCGTCCACCCCAGCTTAAATCCCCCCCCGGAGTGCGGAAGCTCGATTCCGCCCCGTGGCAGGCCCGGCTTGACGGGAGCGGAGGATTCCCGTCCACCAAACCCTCGAGCCCGACCCCACCGCCCCGTCCTCAACTCAGCCCGACTTCTCTCCCCCGCAGCTGTCAAGCCAGCCCCTCCCGGGCGGAATCGAGCTTCCGCACTCCGATTCCCAACAGCCCACAGCCCCCCCAAAAAAAACCACCCCACGTTGGATTCCTCCTTCCCTCATTCTCCCCCCTGATAACTGATAACCGATAACTAAAATTCCCCCCGTTCCTCCCGATCCATCTCCACCCGATCCGCAAAGTTCCGCGCCTTCACCTTCCGGTTCCGCTTCGCCCAGCGCTCCGTCGACATCTGCCGCTTCTTCCGGCGAAAATTCAACTCCTCGATCTCCTCCTCCAGCCGCAAATAGCTGTCGTAGCGCGCCGCATCCAGCCGCCCCTCCCCCACCGCCGACCGGATCGCACAACCCGCGTCCTCCTGGTGCTTGCAGTCCACAAACTTGCACAGCCCCCCCAGCGCCTCCACATCCGTAAAACTCTCCCGCAGGGTGTGCTCGTCCGTCCACATTTGCACCTCCCGCACCCCCGGATTGTCGATCAGGATTCCTCCACCCGGCAGCACGATCAACTCCCGCGCCGTGGTCGTGTGCCGCCCCTTCCCGGTCACCTCGTTCACTTCCCCCGTCCACTGCCATTCCTCCCCTAACAACTGATTGACCAAGGTCGATTTCCCCACCCCGCTCGATCCCACCAGGGTCAGCGACACCCCCGGTTGCAGATACCCCCGCAACACCTCCAACCCCTCCAGCCCTTCCGACTCCACCGCGCTGGTCACGTGCACCTCCACCGTGTCACTCAAACCCCGGATCACCTCCGCCGCCTCCGCACTCTGCTCCGGCGGATAGAGATCCGCCTTGTTCACCAACACCACCGGCTTCGCCCCGCTCTTCTCGATCAACATCAGATACCGCTCCATCCGCCGCGGATTGAAATCCGCCCCCGCATCGGTCACCACCACCACCAGATCCACATTGGCCGCGATCACCTGCTCCTCCGAACTCTTCCCCGGCATCTTCCGCGAAAACCGCGTCCGTCGTTCCAGCCGCTCCCGGATCACCACCTCGTCCTGTTTCCCCCCCATGTCCAGCCCCACCCAATCCCCCACCGCCGGCAAATCCGCATCGCAGCCCGCATCGTGCCACAACTTCCCGGCCAGCACACAATCCAGCACATCCCCGCCCTCCAGCAGCACGCTGTAGTTGATCTTCGTCTCCCCGATCACCCGCCCGGGCACCAACCCGCGCTTCGCATGCCGGGTAAACTCCGCCGCGAGATCCTCATTCCAGCCGAGATCCTCCAAGGTCACTCCCCCCCGTGTACCGCCCCCCGCCCGGATGCCAATCGCAAATCGAATTAGTTGGATCCCCACCCCTTCGCCCCATCCCACATTTTTGATTCGCCTTTCCCCCCGCCCGGGTTTTCTAAAGGAGGAATGCGAGCACTCGTCAAGGCCAAGGCGGAACCCGGACTCTGGATGGAGGAAGTCCCCACCCCCGAAGTCGGACCGATGGACGTCCTCATCCGCGTCAAGAAAACCGCCATTTGCGGCACCGACCTCCACATCTACAACTGGGACGCCTGGTCCCAGCGCACCATCCCCGTCCCCATGACCGTCGGACACGAGTTCTGCGGCTACATCGAGCAGGTCGGCGCCGGAGTCACCGACCTCGCCGTGGGCGACTACGTCTCCGCCGAAGGGCACATCGTCTGCGGCCGCTGCCGCAACTGCCTCGCCGGCCGCCGTCACCTCTGCCCGAAAACACTCGGCATCGGCGTCAACCGTCCCGGCGCCTTCGCCGAATACATCTCTGTCCCCTACACCAACGTTTACAAACTCGACCACGGCATCCCCGAGGACCTCGCCGCCACCTTCGACCCCCTCGGCAACGCCGTCCACACCGCCCTCTCCTGGGACCTCGTCGCGGAGGATGTCCTCATCACCGGGGCCGGCCCCATCGGCTGCATGGCCGCCGCCGTCTGCCGCTTCGCCGGAGCCCGCCACGTCGTCGTCACCGACATCAACCCCTACCGACTCCAACTCGCCGCCTCCCTCGGCGCCACCCGCACCGTCAACGTCAGCAGGGAATCCCTCGAGGACGTCAAACACGAACTGGAAATGAAGGAAGGCTTCGATGTCTGCCTCGAAATGTCCGGCCACCCCGCCGCCATGCAGGACATCCTCACCCATTCCTCCAACGGCGCCAAAATCTCCCTCCTCGGCATCTTCCCCGACAGCTTCCCCATCGATTGGGACAAGGTCATCTTCAAAGGCCTCCTCCTCAAAGGCATCTACGGCCGCGAAATGTTCGAAACCTGGTATAAGATGAGCACCATGATCCGCGCCGGCCTCGACACCTCCTACGTCATCACCCACCGCTTCCCCGCCAACGACTTCCAGGAAGCCTTCGACACCATGCTCTCCGGCAACTCCGGCAAAGTCGTCCTCGACTGGTCCTGACCCTCCCCGTGGCGGCGGTTTCCCAACCGCCCCGCCGACTCCCCCACACCGTGGCGTGACCGTCCCGGTCGCATGCCCCCCCGTGGCGGCGGTTTCCCAACCGCCCCGCCGACTCC
>Ga0209702_10000463_pt1 | contig 84129 bp, 79 predicted proteins | sample FRY01_FD_187210 | JGI IMG/M metagenome (GOLD analysis project Ga0209702, IMG submission 187210) | Freshwater microbial communities from Lake Fryxell liftoff mats and glacier meltwater in Antarctica - FRY-01 (SPAdes) (version 2) | ecosystem: Environmental > Aquatic > Freshwater > Ice > Glacier...
CAAAGCGAAACTGACTACCAGAAAATCGTATGGTTTTAGAACCTATCATGCCGCTGAGATTGCCTTGTATCATGCGCTTGGCGCGTTACCTGTGCCAAAAACTGCCCACAGATTCTTCTGAAGAGGCTTAATTTTAACGCTGATATTTCAATGCTGGTGATCAGAGGCAGCGTGATGTTCACGCAACAGGTCACGACCGAAATCTTCGTTGAAATCCCGCCACACTGAATGGATATGATTGGCATCGTTCTGGGTATTGTCATACTCAATCAGAAAGGATGGCCCCTGCACGCGGTAGTAATGCGGTTGGCCAACTTCAAGCGATCCGGCCCAGGCAAAGCTGATGTTCTCGAAACCATCCTGCTCTATCTTAAGCCAGCGCTGCGTGGCGATACTTTCAACCATTTTAGCCGAATACACCTGAATCAGCGTGCGCAGTAATTGCTGCTGCGCACTGCTGAGTTCACTGGCAGTAATGCCAATCGGGCTTAATGGATCAATCGGATAGTTATTGCCGGTAATAATATCGCGGGGAGCAACATCGCTTATCATCATTTTACTTTGCTGCGCTGCATCCAGCGCCAGAGCAAGCGCCCGGCCACTGTCCTCGGTTACACCCAGAGTTCGCAAACCCTGGTTTGGTCCAGAACGGACCACAGCAGGATTAGCACCAAAAAAAGTCGGTGTACTGACCGTAATTCTGCCCTCTACGATATTGCAGTGTACAGAGATGTGATGGCCCTCAAAACGCCAACTCCAGGTGTCCGCAGTTTGAGGATTACCAAATATCGTCAAATAATATTCCTCGGGATCTCTGGCAAAATTATCCTGACCCAGATCCTGCAGAATCTGTTCCAGAATCAGAATATCCGAATATGTCATATAACCACGTTGACTCAGACCGGTCATCAGCAGTTTATGCGCCAGTTCACGCTGGCTGCTGTCCAGAGCCTTAATGGTTACGCCGCTGCGGGGATGCATTTCGTTGGGGATAAAGTGCCAGCGCAACCGCTCATCGTTGTCATAAGCGAAACTCGCACTGCTGCGCTGTTCAGCGCTGAGTGCCTCCAGAAATTCTGCAGCAGAGCGTGCCATTTCCCCTGCAGTCTGGGAATAAGCATACGGAGCGCCGACCAGCAGCATCGGCAGCACCGAAACCAGCAGAGTTTTTGCGAATCGGAAAATTTTCAGAAGGGAGCCCGGGACACTCATTGTTGTCTCTTATGCGAATTAGTTTCACAAAAGAATAGGCTTAAATTGATGTACAGTCCACGATCAATTGATGAGGCGCTAACCGGTCCCAGAGTAGTCAGGCAGGATTACGCGAACTTCGAAAAGCTGATCAGCTTGACGGCTTACCCTTCAGTGTCAACTCCATCAATCCCCCCTGGTGCAGAACGCTGCGCCCTACTATGAAGCCGGTAAGCTGCTCTCCGACTTTGGATCGGGAGCGTGGAAAAGGTGCGGACCGTGGTGCATTGAGAGGCCTTATCGTCAACTGATTCCTGTTGAGAACCCCATACTCCCTGGCGGGCATATGCGGCGCAGTGTTCAGCATGGCGAAACCGTGACCGGCAGTACGCTGATCTATGTACGGAGCCAGTGCGCGGTTGAAAGCACGCAGCGCAGCATCATTGAGATAGCTGAATAAATCCCAGAACAGACATAAATCGAAACGGGTACCCACAGGATAATTCATTTTCTGCTGGAAGAACTTGAACCACACCTCCTCTTCGTCCGCGTCCGCGGCCATGTCATCACTGAGCGGCAGCAACTCATAAAAAGCGCTGAAAAACAGCTGACAGCGAAATTCATTAAAGAACGTCAAGGTGTCCGAGACGCCAAACCCGGCATCGAGAATCAACACAGGACTGCTTTGTTCTACCTGTTCAATCAGCGATGCCAGCAATTGCGATGGCAGAGTCTGCAGTTCAGACATGGAGGCAATCAACCATCGTAAGTATCACTGACATTCCTGGTTTACTTAACTTTGCTCAGCAACCCGTCGGAATTCTCGCTGCGGGCGGAAAAATCGACCGGCTTGCTGACTGATCCAGTGTGTTTGCTGCTGTTGGCATTAGGGTCAATGTCGATGCTGCCCTTGAATCGGGCACCGTCTTCAAGCGTCATCCGCGGCGTGACCACATTGCCTTTTACATTGCTGGTGCTGGAGATAATCACATTCTCCTTGCCGGTAATATCACCCTGGACCTCACCATGGATACGCACAACTTTTGCAGTGATATCAGCAATCACTTTACCTGATTCGCCGATCAACAACTCGTGCGCTGCCAGGTTGACTGTGCCTTCAACCGTGCCTTCTATGCGCAGATCTTCATCACCCGCGACGTCTCCTTTAATGCGAATTGTAGCTCCGATTGTAGCCATACCAGTGCTCCTGCTGCTGCCAGCTGCGACATTACTTATTGGATTAAAGGATCTTTCAGGTGCGGGTGCAGGTGCGGACGGGGGTACTACTGCTTTATCCTGACGATCTTTTTGTCTATCGAACATAATTTCACCGTTGTTTAATTGAGTGTAGCGGCTTACCTCGTCTGCGCATGCAGCTATCCGTGGTTAAAATCAAATCCATGCGACACAATAATGATCACAGCCAGCAATGTCTACTGTGATAGCCCTTCTGTAACAATTCGGGTGAGATCCACTACACCGGAGTTAACACCACCCGCCCCTGCACCTTCCCTGTCTTCAGGTCCTGCAGGGCCTGGCTCACCTGATCCAGCGGACGCTCTTCAATCCTGATCGGAGCAATTTCCCCCGCCCGCACCAGCGCCATCAAATCATCCATATCCTGCAGGCTGCCCACATAGCTGCCCTGGATAATGCGTGCATTCATCGGAATAAACGGCAGCGGGATGTTCAGTGCGCCGCCATAGAGACCGACGATGATCAATTTGCCACCTTTGCGCAGGCAGGCAAGCCCGAGATTACTTGAAGCTTCCGCGCCGACGAAGTCCAGCGCAGCAAAAGCCCCGCCCGTCATTTTCTTGATTTCTTTAGCAACGGTTGGGGCAGTGGAATTAAATACCGCTTTGGCTCCCAGAGCTTTGGCAGCGGCGAGTTTGCTGTCATCAATATCGACCACAATCGGCTCTATACCCATCGACAGCGCTATCTGCAGAGCCATCATACCAACGCCACCAGCACCAATGATGACCACGCAATCACCTTCCAGCAAAGGTCCAACTTTCTTCAAGGCACTGTATGCCGTCAAGCCGGAGCAGGCATACGTAGAGGACAACGAATCTGAGACATCGCCTTTATCAAACAGATAACGGCTGTGTGGGACCAGCACATGATCGGCAAAACCGCCCGGCGCCATCGTGCCAAGGCCGCGGCCAGGCGTGCACAGATGCTCTTCCCCACGTTTGCAGGAGGGACACTCACCGCAGCCGATCCAGGGGTAAACTACGCGCCGGTCACCGATCTGCACATTTTCTGCATCCGGCCCAACCGCAACGACTTCACCAAAAATCTCATGACCGAGCACCTGACCCGGTCGGCCAACTTCCAGATGTCTATCATTGCCCAGATTAAAACTGCCCTCATGCAGGTGGATATCCGAATGGCAGACACCGCAGGCCAGCATTTTCACCAGCACCTGCGAGCCCTGCGGCTGTGGAGTTTCAGATTCAACACGAACCAGCGCTGCACCGGGCTTAACAGTCTGCCAGGAGATCATGACTGCTCCCTCGCCCACTGCGCGAAGGTTTTGCCTTCTTTGGCCAGTTTTTCCAGTAAGGGCGCAGGCTGCCAGTATTTCTCGCCGCCCTTGTCCCGGTACTCGCAGATTGTGTCGTAGACTTTCTTCAGACCAATCTGATCGGCATAGAACATCGGACCACCTTTGGCGACCGGGAATGCGTAGCCGTACAGATAAACAATATCGATATCGCTGGGACGCTGGGCAATGCCTTCTTCCAGGATCAACGCACCTTCATTGATCAGAGGGAAGAACAGGCGTGCCACGATTTCGTCTTTACTGATCTCACGACGCTGAATGCCCAGCTTCTCTGACTGCTGCACAATCAAGGTTTCTACTTCGGGATCGGACTGACGCGCGCGGGTCTGCGGGTCGTACTTGTAATAGCCGGCACCACTCTTCTGGCCCAGTCGGCCCGCTTCCACCAGCGCTGACGCGATACCGTGAGTGCGTGGGTCATCAGGCAGATCTTTACGGGCCTGACGCGCCTTATAACCAACATCCAGGCCGGCCAGGTCGCTCATGGCCAGCGGACCCATGGCCATGCCGAATTCTTCGGCGGCGGCGTCCACCTGGGTAGGTGTGGCACCATCGAGTAGCAGCATATGTGCCTGACGGCCATAGCCGGTCAGCATGCGGTTACCGATAAAACCATAGCAAACGCGTGAAACCACGCCCACCTTGCCAATCTTCTTGCCAATCTGCATCGCAGTAGCGAGCACATCATCAGCCGTTTTCGCACCACGTACCACTTCCAGCAATCGCATTACATTAGCGGGGCTGAAAAAGTGCATGCCAACCACATCCTGAGGACGTTTGGTGGCCGCAGCGATGTCATCAACATTTTGATATGAGGTGTTAGTGGCGAGAATTGCGCCGGGTTTGCAGGCGGCATCCAGTTTCGCAAACACTTCTTTTTTGATATCCGGATTTTCGAATACCGCTTCGATCACCAGATCAACGTCGGCAAGATCTTTATAATCGGTGGTGCCGCTGATCAGCGTCAGCCGCTGTGCCACTTCTTGCTCGGTCATCTTGCCTTTCTGAGCCGTGATGCTGTAGTTCTTGCGGATAATGTTCAGGCCCCGTTCCAGCGCCTCATCATTTATCTCTACCATCACTACCGGGATACCGACATTGGCAAAGCACATGGCGATACCACCGCCCATGGTGCCACCGCCAATGATTGCCACTTTCCTGATGTCGCGGGTTTTGGTATCAGCAGGAAGATCTTTGATTTTAGCGGCTTCACGTTCAGCAAAAAACGCGTGACGCATTGCGGCTGACTGGGATGAGTGCAGCAGTTCCGTGAACAGTTCGCGCTCGCGTTTCAGACCCTCGTCCATGGGCAGATTAACCGCTGCTTCAACGCAGGATACGATGCGGTCGGGAGCAATCTGGCCGCGGGCACGCTGGCCAATCTTGTTACGATAAGCATCGAAAAAACCGGGCTCGACGCTGACTGGATCAATCGTGATATCGCGGATTCTGGTCAGTGGCGCATTGGAGTCAACCAGCTCTTTGGCATAGGCAATTGCCCCGGCTTTCAGATCGCCTTGAATAATCTCATCGACCAGACCCATCTCTTTTGCCTCGCTGGCGGAGATCGGATTACCGCTGGTCATCATTTCCAGCGCAGCCTTGACCCCGGCCACGCGTGGAACACGCTGAGTACCGCCAGCGCCAGGCAGCAGTCCCAGTTTGACTTCCGGTAGACCGACTTTGGCCGATATCAGCGCACAGCGGTAATGACAGGCCAGCGCAGTTTCAAAACCGCCGCCCAGCGCGGTACCGTGGATAGCGGCGATAACGGGCTTGCTGGAATTCTCGATGGCGACCAGTACTTCGTGCAGGCCCGGCTCTTTTGGCGGCTTGCCGAACTCGGTAATATCAGCGCCAGCAATGAATGTGCGACCTTCGCAGAACAGCACTATCGCATCGGAATTATCTTTCTGCGCACTGCTGATTGCCTGTTCAAGGCCTTCGCGCAGCGCGTGCGACAGCGCATTAACCGGAGGATTATTGATCGAGATAACGCCGATATTATCGACGATTTCATAGCTGACTACTGGTGACATAAATATTCCTTTTCTTTGCGTTCGTTAAGTACTCAATTTTAATACAGTCATTTTAACTACGGTCATTTTAACTACTGTCAGTTCAGATACTGTTGTTTTAAACGACTGTCAATGCAAGAAGCCGTTTCATCCGCGCCAGCGCATTAATCCAGCCGCTCGATGATTGCCGCCACGCCCTGGCCGATGCCGATACACAGGCTGACCAGCGCATATCTGCCGCCAGTACGCTCAAGTTGACGCACGGTGCTCAGCGTTATTCTGGCTCCTGAGGCGCCCAGCGGATGCCCGATTGCAATAGCACCGCCATTTGGGTTGACACGCGGATCATTGAAATCGATATCCAGCAGCTTTAAGCATCCCAGTACCTGGGTTGCAAAGGCCTCATTGATTTCGATCACGTCCATATCTGCCAGCGTTAAGCCAGCTCTGGCCAGCGCTTTGCGGGCTGCAAACACCGGGCCCAGCCCCATTACGCGTGGCTCCACCCCAGCCACAGCACCGGCAATAATACGGGCACGAGGCTTGACACCATATTTCTGGCCAATCGCAGCATCTCCGATGATCAGCGCAGCAGCGCCATCATTAATACCAGACGCATTACCCGCGGTGACTACGCCGCCTTCAAACAAAGGGCGTAGACCGGAAAGTATGCTGAGTGTGGAATCGGCTCGTGGATGTTCATCGGCATCAACGCTCACTGGAGGTGCTTTACGACCCTGAGCGATTTCTATCGGAATGATTTCTCCGGCGAAAAATCCGTCTACCCTCGCCGCCTCATACCTGGCCTGCGATCCGGCTGCGAAGATATCGCTTTGTTCACGGGAAATACCTAGATCGCTGGCAATATTATCAGCCGTCTGCGGCATCGTATCTTCACCAAACGCTTTGCTGATACGAGGATTAGTAAAACGAGCACCCAGGGTGCTGTCCGCCAACTGTTGTCCGCGGTCAAAGGCGCTGTGGGCTTTGGATAGAATTAACGGAGCGCGGCTCATCGATTCCACACCGCCGGCAATAAACAGACTGCCCTCGCCAGCCTTTATACCGCGGCTGGCGTCGAGCACGGCGGCCAGACCACTACCACAAAGACGATTCACTGTCAGTCCCGCCACACTCGTTGGCAATCCAGCCAGCAGTGCCGCGAAACGGCCTACGTTACGGCAGTCTTCGCCGGCCTGATTGGTATTGCCAATAATGACATCTTCATACTCTTCCGGAGCAAATGCATTGCGGCCTGCGACCGTCTTTATCACCTGCGCCAACAGGTCATCAGGACGCATGGAGGATAGTTTGCCGCCGTGTCGACCGAAGGCTGAACGGCCTCCGTCATAGATAAATGCATCGGTGTTCTTGGTCATAAAAGGGTTCCCGCCGCCAGATCTGCTGAAATTGAGGGCGCCAATGTTAGCACATGCTATACGCATGGGGAATTCGACTAGCCCGGCGAATACGCGCTATCATTGCCCGATTTTAAAATTCCGACAGCAGCAATAGCAGCAGCAATTTGAGAGGCAAAAAATGATACGTGACCAGGAAACTCTGAATCAACTGATCGATATCGTCGATCGTTTTGTCAGGGAGCGCCTGATTCCTGCTGAGCAGGAAGTGGCGGAAAACAACAAGGTACCTGATGAAATCATTCGGGAGATGAAAGAGCTGGGGCTGTTCGGCATGACCATTCCGGAAGAATACGGCGGTCTTGGTCTGACCATGGAAGAAGAAATTTATGTCTCGATGTCACTGGGCCGCACCTCCCCGGCGTTCCGATCTATCCTTGGCACTAATAACGGTATTGGCTCTGCCGCAGTAGTTTTTGACGGCACCGACGCCCAGAAGCAGAAGTTTCTGCCAAAGTATGCCAGCGGTGAATGGGTCGGCTGCTTCTGCCTCACTGAACCTGATGTGGGTTCAGACGCCGGTTCCGTAAAAACGACGGCGCGCCGCGATGGCGATCACTACATCATTAACGGAACCAAACGGTATATTACCAATGGCCCGGTTGCCGATACCTTTAACGTGATGGCGCGCACTGATGTTGATATTAAGGGAGCGCGCGGCGTCTCTGCGTTCATTGTAGAAAAAGGCACACCGGGGCTCACCCTGGGCGCTATTGACAAGAAAATGGGGCAGGCTGGCTCACTGACCTGTGATGTGATTTTTGAGGATTGCCGAATTCCCGCGGAGAATCTTATTGGCGCAGAAGGTCAGGGCTTTATCACCGCGATGAAAGTTCTGGATCGTGGCCGTTTGCATATTTCCGGCGTCAGTGTCGGTGTAGCTGAACGTTTGATTGCTGACGCATTGAAATACGCGATGGAGCGCAAACAGTTTGGTAAGCCCATTGCTGAACATCAGTTGATTCAGGCCATGCTGGCCGATTCCAAAACTGAAACCTACGCCGCACGCTGTATGGTACTGGAAACTGCAAGAGCACGGGACCGGGGCGAGAATGTCAGCACTGAGTCCGCTGCCTGCAAGTTGTTTGCTACCGAGATGGTTGGCCGCGTTGCTGACCGCGCTGTGCAGATTCATGGCGGAGCGGGCTATATCTCTGAATATGCAGTAGAGCGCTTCTATCGTGATGTAAGATTATTTCGTCTGTATGAAGGCACCAGTCAGATTCAACAGCTGATCATTGCGAGAAATATGATTAAAGATGCAAGCTGAATGTGTCCCTGACCACAGTAACCATGCTACTAAAACAGTATTTTCTTGTAATCCGCCAGGAAGTACTTAAACTGCGTCCCACTGCCGACGAAGCGCCGGCAGCAGCGACGTGGCAATCACGTAGCAATCAGTTAGATATTCTAATGTATGGCGCGGAGGCCTGTAGTCCGATCTGACAGAGTTCTTTACTGCAGAGGTTCTATGGGCATCGCCGTCAACTTTAGGGGCCCGCAACATGAGCAAAATCTCCTCCTTCCAAACATCTGTAAACTCAGTAAACCCGTGCGCGAACGAAAATCAATGGCCGACGCTCAAAAATGATGTCGCTCCCGCTCATGAAGATCATTTCATTCGCAGGAATGGCCTTGAATTCGCCGGAACACATCTGTTGATCGATTTCTGGGGCGCTGAAAATCTGAGCGATCTGGAGCTGATGGAAGCCCGGTTCCGCGAATGCGTTGAAGTCTGTGGCGCAACTTTATTGCATATCCACATGCATCACTTCACGCCCAGTGGCGGTATTTCCGGAGTTGCTGTGCTGGCCGAATCGCATATCAGTGTGCATACCTGGCCTGAGCGTGGCTATGCAGCCTTTGATATCTTCATGTGCGGCGACGCCCAGCCTGAGAAAGCTATTCCAGTTCTAAAAAGTGCATTCAAGCCCACCAGCGTCACCATCGGTGAACAGCTGCGAGGTTTGACCCAGTCAGACCCTGAGCCAGTAAACGGAACAAGGTCGAACCAAACCTGATGGCAAGCAAATCATGGACTGAGACCTTGTATCCGGCTTATGGTCAGACACTGACTATCGACGAGATGCTCTACGAACAAAAATCCGCGCACCAGCATCTGGTAATTTTCAAAAATGCCCTGTTCGGTCGGGTGCTGGCGCTCGATGGCGTAGTGCAGACCACTGAGAAAGATGAGTTTATCTATCACGAGATGCTGACCCATGTGCCACTGCTGGCGCATGGGTCAGCTCAGCGGGTATTGATCATCGGTGGCGGCGATGGCGGCATTTTGCGCGAGGTCTGTCGCCACTCAGCTGTCACACATATTACCCAGGTTGAGATTGACAGCGCTGTCATCGACATGGCGAAAGAGTATCTGCCCGGACACAGCGCGGGAGCCTATGAAGATCCACGTGCGAACATCGTGATTGGCGATGGCTTCGATTACGTGCATCATTGCAACGATCGCTTCGACGTCATCATCTCCGATTCCACAGATCCTCATGGCCCCGCTGAAGTGCTGTTCTCCGAGGATTTTTACCGCGGCTGTCAGAACTGCCTGACTCCGGGCGGTGTGCTGGTTACTCAAAATGGTGTGCCGTTTATGCAGGCCGAGGAACTGCTGCGCACGGCCAGTCGGCTGCAACCGCTGTTCCAGGACTGGAGTTTCTACAGCACTGCTGTACCAACCTATATCGGCGGCATTATGTGCTTTGCCTGGGCCAGTGATAATCCTGCTGTGCGGCAGCAGTCACTTGAAGTCCTCCAGCGGCGTTGGCAGGCATTGAATATCACCAGCCGCTACTACAATCCGGCGCTGCACCTTGCTGCATTTGCGCTGCCGCAGTACATTCTGGATGCGTTGCACGCATATGGATTGCGCGGATGATGCTAACATGAGCAGGTAAATCCCCCCGCAGGAGTGACACAGAACGTGAACAGCATCAACAGGTTAATGCTTGTCGTAGACCCGGATACCGATTCAGATTTTATTATTCAGCGAGCGAAGCTTATCGCCGAGAAGTACAACTCCAATGTGCTGCTTTTTATGAGCAAGCCGAACGCCCTTAACCCGGACAGTGTCAGCAGCAAAAGTCTGGGCAGTCTGTTCTTCAAGAAACAGCAGCAGCTGTTTGCAGAACAATACGAGAAAATGCTGCAGGTTCTGCGCGGCGAGTTCTCCGCGATGAAGATCCGTGCGACCGCGGAGTTCAGCTCGGCCAAAAACAGCTCTGATGCAATACTGAAAAAAATTCTTGAATACAAACCCGACATAACCTTAAAGAGCATTCAAAAACCCAGTGCACTCAAGAATATTCTCATCACCAACACGGACTGGTATCTGATTCAGAACAGCCCCTGCCCTCTGCTGCTGGTCAAGTCCCAGCAATGGCATCATGATGGCAGTATTATCGCTGCCGTTGACCCCTTACACGTAAAGGCACAACAGAATCAACTGGATCACCTGTTACTGGATACAGCAGCGAGCCTTGCAAAAAATCTGCAACTGACACCACGTGCATTCCACAGCTATCTTCCTGATATGGGCACGATGTTCCCCAAAGTTCTGGATGCGGGAGATTACATCAAAGAAGTCAAACGTAATCACCAGGTAAAAGTTGAACAATTATCACAGACCCATGGCATCGGTCCCGAGAATGTGACGCTGGTCAAAGGTGAACTGATCAAAAGCCTGTTGCAGTGCATAAAAAAAGAACGAGGTAATATTCTGGTTCTCGGTGCCCTGTCACGTAACTTCGTCGAACGGGCTATCGTGGGCAGCACTGCAGAAAAAATACTTTATGACACCCCCTGCGATGTGCTGATCATGAAGAACACACAGCCAGCGCAATAATAATTCCCCCAGGGTTGCCTATTTGATGGTTGCAGAAACATTCCGAGTACTGACACTGAACATCCATAAGGGCTTCGCGATTGGCCCGCGCCGACTGGTGCTCAGCAGCATTCGCGAGTGCCTGCGAGCCAGTGGTGCCAATCTGGTTTTCCTGCAGGAAGTGGTTGGTGCCAATGCGCGCCATCAAAAGAACATCAGCCTTTGGCCCGAAGACAGTCAGCTTGAGTATCTGGCCGATACGGTATGGTCACATCAGGCCTATGGCAAAAATGCGATTTATCAGCATGGACATCATGGTAACGCTATCCTGAGCGAGCATCCATTTGTCACCTGGGACAACATTGATGCCTCCTTTGTAAACTACTCTCAACGCGGTTTTCTGCACGGCACCATCACTGGCAATATTCACCTGCTCTGCGTGCATCTGGGTTTGTTTGAAAACGAGCGTCGTCAGCAGATATTTTTGTTGATCGACTACGTTAAACGCAATGTTCCAGACGATGCGCCACTGATCATCGCTGGTGACTTCAATGACTGGCGAAAAATCTGTCATCACAGTCTGATTGAGCATCTGCAGGTCCAAGAGGTCCATGAGCAGCAGAATGGATTCTGTGCACGCACCTATCCGGCGTTTTATCCGCTGCTGGCGATGGACAGAATTTATCTGCGCGGCTTTAACATCAGTGCCAGCGCCAGCATTGCGGGCGAAAACTGGCGAAACTTCTCCGATCACTGCGCACTGACCGCTGACATCCAGGTAAGGACGCCATAACGTGATTCAACCTCTGCTGCTGTGGATAGTTTCGGTGGCCTTACTGGCCGGTGCATTTCTTGCTGCAGGCCATGCGTTGTTGACTAACAGGGATTCCAAGGCAGCCTTTGGCTGGATCGCCTTGTGTTTCATTCTGCCACTTGCAGGCCCGATTATTTATCTGGTTTTCGGAATTAACCGTGTCAGCCATCGAGCTAAAAGAGATTACTTTATCAAGATCAGCCGGGATTCCCTGCCCACTATTGCTGAGCCGGAGGGGACTGACTTCCGCCCCCTGTCCAAAGTAGGCGAAACCCTCACCAAAAAAGGTCTGAGCGCCTGCACTGATCTGCAAGTGCTGGAGAACGGAGAAAATCTTTACCCGCAGATGCTTGAGGCGATTGACGCCGCAACAAGCCGGGTTCTGCTGGCATCTTATATCTTTGACAATAATGCCACCGGGCATCTGTTCGTTGATGCATTGCATAGAGCACAACAACGCGGTGTCGAAGTTAAGGTGATTATCGATGGCCTTGGCGAGTTTATGAGTCTGCCCCGCATCGGCGGACGCCTGCGCCGGCACAATATCGAATTTGTTCGCTTTAACCCGGTTACCCTGCTGCCCCCTGCGCTTAATATCAATCTGCGCAGTCACCGCAAATTATTAATTGTTGATGGACGGTATGCTTTTACCGGCGGCCAGAATATCGGCGACCGGCACCTGGCTCATCGCACCGATAATCCAAATCGAGTTCTGGATATTCATTTTCGTTTAAGCGGGAAAATCGTCGACGAGCTGGAATGGGCTTTCTGGAGGGACTGGCACTATTGCAAAAGAACTCATGAAGTTCCGTCGTTTCAGAGCAGCAATGAGAACCTGTTGGTGGCCCCGATGTGGAGTCGATTGGTCCTTGACGGCCCCAACAAAGATCTGGATAAACTCAACAATCTGATTATGGGAGTGATTTCATCTGCACAAACCAGGGTGTGTATCATGACGCCCTACTTTCTACCAACTTTGGATCTGACGGGCGCGATCATAGCCGCTCATCTGCGCGGTGTGCAGGTGACAATCCTGCTCTCTGGTCATAATAATATTGTGCTGGCGCACTGGGCTTCACAGAATATTCTGCTGCAGATTCTGGAACAGGATATTGAAATCTATTATCAGCCAGCACCCTTTATTCATTCCAAGCTGCTGCTGGTCGATGACAATTATTCGTTGATTGGTTCTGCGAATATGGATCCACGCAGTCTGCGTCTGAATTATGAAATGGGCGTGGAGCTGTTCAGCGAACAGGTTAATCAGCAGCTCAGCGACTATTTTGAAAGTAAACGCGCCATTTCCCGACGTGTTTATCGCGATGCAATAGCCAATCGGCCTCTGCTGGTTCACATCAGAGACTCACTGGCCTGGTTGTTCTCGCCCTATCTGTAAAGCATTGCTTCTAAACACCTGCCTCTAAACATGCGTCAGCCCGCGAAGCCTTCAGGCTTTATCACCAGCACATCCTGTGACAGGCGATCCAGTAATTTTTCAGCAGTATTCCCGATAAAAAACCGATTCAGCCGTGAACGTGAGATCACGCCCATTATTACGACGTCAGCGCCAATCTCTGTCATCAGTTGCGGCAGCGCCGTCTGTATATCTGTCGCTGATAAATGCAAGCGCCGCTCGGAAATGGAAAATTTCTGCAGCAGCTCACTGGCTTGCTCTCTGAAATAGCTTTCATTCAACTCGATGGGATAAATACCCGCAACCGGCGGTTTATAATAGGAATGGAACAGCTGCAATTCGCCTTCGGTAACTTCGGCAAGGTATTTTCCCGCAGCCAGCAGACCATGATCCAGGCTGGCAGGTTTATCATTGGCGTGAGTTGGATCGATGGCAGCAACAAATACCGGCGGTCGGTGCCACGGCTGATCTTTTACCAGCAGCAACGGGCAGGGACAATGCCGGATCAACTGCCAGTCCTGATGCGACAACAGCAAACGAGCCATTACTTCATGGTGACGGGTATTCTGAATCAGCATGTCAGCTTTTGATTCAACCACCTTGCTGATGATCTTTTCCCAGGGTGGATTACCCCATAGCGCGTCCACATTTACAGTGAAGCCTTGAGCCCGGATAACCAGGGCCATTTCTTCAAGCATCTGTCGGTTTTTCTCGACATGCTCGGCACGCAGTTTCATTGCCTGAGGTGGATCGAAGTAGTGACCATCTTCCAGATAACTGTTGCTATCACAGATCAACAGCTCAAGGCTGGCGCCGGTGGATCTGGCAATCTTGAGTGCTTTATCCAGTGCCAGCTGAGAATCCTGCTCTGGGTCAATCACCACCAGCAACTTGTTAACAGCAATCATTCCGTCTCTCCTCGCCGATTCATTGTTGATCTTTAAGCGATTCCATAGGTTGTAACCGTAACATGAGAGTATGATAATCCCCTGGTATAATCAATCCGGCTTCAGGCCGGTCTGGTTTTCGCAGCATCCAGACAACAGCAGCATGCAGCTGTTATCAGCACTAAAAAAAGAACATTTCAGTGAGGGAAGAAGAATGGCTGACTATACAAATCTGCTGGTTGCAATTGACCTTTCCAATGAGTCAGACAAGGTCATCGAGCGGGCGATTCAAATCGCGTCAGGTGATATCAGCAAACTCAGTATCATTTACGTCGTCGAACCGGTCACTGCTGCCTATCCTATCGATGCTTACGCAATTAACATGAGTGAACTGCAGGAAGAATCCATGCGCTTATCGGCGCAGCGCCTTGCAGAAATCGCTGGCAAATACCAGATTTCTGAACAGCGCCGCTATACCGCGGTCGGTTCCGCCGCTTCAGAAGTGCGCAGTAAAGCAAATGAAATTGGTGCCGATCTGATTGTCATCGGCAGCCATGGCACTTCAGGGTGGAAGCTTTTACTGGGTTCAACGGCTAACAAGGTGTTACATGGCGCCAAGTGCGATATTCTCACGGTTCGAGTCGGCAGTTAACAGAGACACAAGATGGCCTATCCCCAGAATGTAGCACGTATATGCCCGCACAACTCGGCAGCAACCTGTTCAAACTGCCGCCTGAGTGATCTGTGCCTGCCTATCACCCTGAACAAATCTGAAATTGTGCAGCTTGACGAGATCATTGAGCGCAATCGGCCGCTGCGTAAGGGCGAGCATCTGTACCGGCAAAAGGACAAATTTCATTCGATCCATGCGGTGCGCAGTGGCAGCTTCAAGTCCTATATCCTTGGCCCCGATGGCCAGAGCCGGGTGACCGGGTTTTATCTGCCTGGTGAGATCATGGGCATGGACGGCATTGGCAGTCGGGTTCATGGGACTTCAATCGTCGCGCTTGAACATTCCTCTATCTGCGAGATTCCCTTCTCACAGCTGGAAAAACTCAGTCAGCAGCTGCCCAATCTGCAAAGCCGGTTCTTTTCGATCATGGGCAGCGAACTTGTTAAGGATCAACAGATCCAGACCCTGCTCAGCAGCTATACCGCCGAACAGCGTACAGCGTCCTTCCTGCTCAGCGTATCCGCACGCTACGCCCGTTGCCAGCTGTCTCCGCACTGCTTTTTGCTGCATATGACCCGCAGCGATATCGGCGAGTATCTGGGTCTGACCCTGGAGACGGTCAGTCGGGTTTTTTCATCGCTGCAGAAAAAAGAAATTATCCGTGTGATGGCGAAGGAAGTAACTATTCTTGATATGGCCCAGTTACGCACGCTGACTGCAGAACACTGACCAGCCTATGAGACCAGCACGCATGGAGCACACCCCTTTACACACCCCCTTTCCCAAACTGATGGAACCGCTGGATTTGGGCTTCACGCAATTACGCAATCGGGTACTGATGGGCTCCATGCACACCGGTCTGGAAGAAATTGCGGACAGCCACCATCGCATGGCGGCTTTTTATGCCGAGCGAGCTGCCGGCGGCGTGGCGTTGATTGTTACTGGCGGCTTCATGCCCAGCGAATCCTGCCTGCCTCCGGGTGTCGCTCCGGTGCATCGGGATCCTGGACAGATAGCAAAACACGCGTTGATCACGGAGGCAGTGCATCAGCACGGCGGCAAGATCTGCCTGCAGATTCTGCATACCGGTCGTTATGCGAAAACTGAAAACCTGCTGGCCCCATCCGCCATTCAGGCGCCTATAAATCGCTACAAACCTGCTGCTGCCACTGAACAGCAGATCCAGCAACAGATCACCGATTTCGTTGATTTTGCTGAATTCTGCCAACGCGCCAACTACGATGGCGTTGAAATCATGGGTTCGGAAGGTTACTTCATCAATGAATTCATCTCCGCACGCACTAATCAGCGTGACGACAGCTGGGGCGGATCCTATGAAAATCGCATCCGTCTGCCGCTGGAGATTGTTCGCAGGGTACGGGCGCGGGTCGGTGAAAACTTCATCATTATCTTCCGGCTTTCCATGCTTGATCTGGTGGAGGGCGGCAGCAGCTGTGAGGAGGTTGTGCAACTGGGTAAAGCGCTGGCTGCCAATGGCGTGACCATCATCAACACCGGCATTGGCTGGCATGAATCGCAGATCCCAACTATCGCCACCAAAGTTCCGCGCGCGGCGTTCACCTGGGTAACACGCAAATTCCGCGCTGAACTGTCGATTCCGGTGATTACCTCAAACCGCATCAACACCCCGGAGATTGCCGAGGAAGTCCTGCTGCGTGGCGATGCAGACATGGTTTCCATGGCACGACCGTTTCTGGCTGATGCCGATTTTGTTAATAAGGCAGCAGCCGGGCGCAGTGATGAAATCAATACCTGTATCGGCTGCAACCAGGCGTGTCTGGATCATATCTTTAACGGCAAACTGGCCAGTTGTCTGGTCAATCCAAGAGCCTGCCATGAGACCGAACTGTTGATCAAGCCCACGCTCTCAGCGAAGCAGATAGCTGTGATCGGCGCTGGTCCTGCCGGTCTGGCTTTTGCTGCTACTGCGGCACAGCGTGGTCATCAGGTCACTGTATTCGACGCAGCAAAGGAAATTGGCGGGCAGTTCAACCTGGCTAAACGCATTCCCGGCAAAGAAGAGTTTTATGAGACGCTGCGCTACTTCGCCAGGCAGCTGGAATTGAGCAACACGACACTGAAACTCGGTACCCGCGTGACTGCACAGGACCTGAACAGCAGCAACTTTGATGAAATCGTCATTGCCACCGGCATCAAACCGCGCACCCCTGACATTCCGGGAATCGATCATCCGATGGTATTACGGTATGTCGATGTGCTGGAAGGCAAAGCTGCGGTGGGTAATACGGTTGCGATTATTGGTGCTGGCGGTATCGGCTTCGACGTGGCTGAGTTTCTCTCGCACGAGGGCGAGGCTGCCAGCCAGAATATTCCGGCATTTATGCGTGAATGGGGCGTAGATATGACACTGCAGGCGCGTGGCGGCATTGAAGGCGTAGTGGCCGAGACTACCGCGCCATCGCGCAAAATATTCATGCTGCAGCGCAGAGACAGCAGAATGGGGTCAGGCCTGGGTAAAACCACCGGTTGGATTCATCGACTGGGTCTGATAAAAAGAGGCGTGCAGATGATCAATTCCTGCAGTTACGAAAAAATAGACGATGCCGGGCTGCATCTGAAAGTAAACGGTGAGCAGCGTCTGCTGCCGGTAGATAATGTGATCATCTGTGCCGGCCAGGAGCCATTGCGTGCGCTGTTGGATGGCCTGAAAAAACCCTATCACCTGATCGGCGGCGCTGATGTTGCGGTGGAGCTGGATGCCAGGCGTGCGATTGATCAAGGCACCCGTCTGGCGGCGCAGTTATAAGGGGCTTCTTCTCGCTGCACGGTTATTGATGACGAGATTTATGAAGGGCGCTCTATAAAACCGTCCTGAGACTCTTAGCGCAGCGCCCTTCTGAGCTGGTCGCGATGAAAGGTCGAAGTCTCATCGATATCAATGATGAGACGACAGCGCCGGACTGGAATATTGCTGCCCAGGTTGACTTCATCGCGGCAGACAATGCGCTCATCCGGCTCTACCATCGCATTATATTGCTCGACCTCCGCATCGGTTGGTGGTCGGCGCTGTGTCTGCTCCTGCTGTGCTGCCTCATCTTGCCCTTCAGTGTGAGGGCTTGCACAAGCAGCCAGTATCATGCCGAGCAGTAGCGTAAGAAATGTTTGCTTCATAATAATCACCCTTATCTGAAAAAGTCTGAACATGCCCTGACACTTAGAGGCTCGCTGGACCGACTGTCATATAATCCAATGCAACATCCTCAGCGTTGACCACTTCGCCCGTGATCAGTACAGGTCGAAATTTCAATAGAGAAATGTTCAATTCCGCCTGCGCCACAGCCATATTCACGGGCTCTTCAGCCCAGCTGATATCTGCCACGTGATAATCGAATGAGCCATTACCGCGACGCCCACGCACTTCGGAATTAAATCCACTGGCCTCCAGGTCAATACTGGCTGCTGCTTTGCTTATGTCATTTCCAGCGCCCATGAGCATGGTGAATGGGTGCTCAGAAGGTGCCTGTACGCCCGGTAGAGCCGCCGACCAGTAGCTGAACGTCAGCTTGTTGATGTCAGCATGTTGTTCAGCTGCGAACCGGGTACTCAGGTTGCTGACTGGCAACAGCTGCGGGCGGTTGAAATAACGGTCAAGCTGATCTGCAGTAAAACCGGCTGCATTCAATTTGTCCCAGGCGTCGTAATAATGACCCAGTGCCTCTCCGCCCTTGCCAAACAACAACTGCCAGTCGGCAAGATGCAGGAGCAACATCGCGTCAGTCTCGGCATCCGCCTGACTGTTGACCGCATAAATTCCGCGGATACGCTGCAGCAACTCCACACCCACTTCATAATCTCTTTTTACCGTCGCATTCTTCGGCTGCGCCCAACCGCTGACAAATGAGGGGCTGTCTGTGCGCAGTTCATAACTGGTGATGCCACGGCGCTGGGTTGAATTGGCGGTGTAGTAGTGTCGCAGCGCGATCTGGTACAACAAGGGTGCCAGTGCCGGGTCGTTTTTGCCCGATAGGGCTTCAATCTGACTGACTGCTTGCCACAATAATGTGCGGGATTTAATCAGATGCCAGACCGTCAGGTCTGAATCCATTGCTGCGGCTGCAGCCAGATGCCAGTAGCTTAGCGTTTGCCAGCCTTGCACCATCTGAGCGGAATTCACTCCATACAGCTGCGCATAAAGCCGTTCAAGGTATTCAGCTCGTTGCAGAAATTGATCCCATTTACCCAGTAACAGACTACTGGCTAGAATATTTTCAAGGATTGAAATCTGTTCGGGAATGTAGAAACCGCCATTCGCGCGGCTGACCTGAAATGCATCATAGAAAAGTTTTTCAGCTGCGTTGACCTGCCCGCTTTGCAGCAGGGACTGACCATTCTCCAGCATCAACGTGGAATCGGGCAGCTCACGCTGGGCCTGCGCAGGCGCCACTACCAGAGCCGATATAACCATCGCAGGCATAAGCAGAGCAGGTTTTAAAAGTACACTAAGAAACTTCGCTGTCATCGCATGTCGCATAGGTGTTCTCGTTGCTTCAAACAGAGCTGTTCCGTAATGTATCTATTGCAGCCATTTTTAGACGCCATTTGGATAAATTTGTTTCAGCTCGCTGGCATCACCCGTCAATAATAATAAAGGTATGGAAGCGCTGTTACCCTATGGCAGCAGATGTTGATTGAACCATGCCAGCCTTGCCGCGCTGGCCTGTTCAGCATCTGCGCCTCGGAAGCCATGACCACCGCCTGCAATTGTTATGAAATCTGAAGTTACTCCATGTTTCTGCAGTTCAGCCGCCATATTGATACTGTGACTGATATTGACCAGATCATCAGCGTCACCATGGATCAGCAGGGTTGGCGGATCCTGCGGATCAACCAGCAGCAGTGGCGAAATGTCAGCGGCCTGTTCACTGGGAAACTCCAGCGCTGGGAAGCGCTCATTGGGTCCAGTCATCGTGCGCAGATCAACGGGTGGGAAATACGCTACCACGGCAGCGACACTGTTACCCTGACGCATGATTGCATCACGCGCATCGGCCATTCCTGCATCGGCATCAAGCCCCAGCATCAGCGACAAGTGTCCGCCCGCGCTGCCACCGGTAACACCCAGACGCTCGGGATCAACTCCATGGCTGGATGCGTTCTGCTTGATATGTCGAACCGCTCGGCTTACATCCTGGTATGCTTCCGGAACTTTGAACCGAGGCGCACTGCCATGATGTACGGCAAACACGGTGTAACCTGCATCAAGCATCGACTTAAACCCGGCAAGCCGATTGGCTGGTTCTGCCCATACTGAAAACCAGCCACCACTGATCATAAACAGTATGCCGGCACCATTAGACTGAGCTTCAGGTTGAAATACATCATAGATCAAGGCCATACCATCTTTATGACCATAAACAACATCAGGGGTGATCTTTACATCAGCAAAAGCGGAATTGACGGACGCGATCAGGCTCAGGCACAACAACAGTCGGGTTACAGATTTCATGAGTAAACTCCTTCTTCATTTATTTTTGTAAATCATTCATTAGCCTGGTGGACTTAACGAGCGCTCAAGTCCGACAAGCTCCTAGTTCAACAAATTCCCCGGAGAATACTGATCGGTCAACACTCGCCGGCTGGTATCCCAATCGGGACGGGTATCAAGACGCGCAGGGTATTCAAGAATAGTGACGTCATACGCGCGCAGACGAGGATGCAGCTGCTGCGCAGGAGCGCGTAATGTGCTCCGCTCTGGCACACCATCATGCTGAGCAATAATCACCCGGTTACCGCTGCCGGGCATTTTGAAATTATAGAACTCACCAAATACCGCCTGATAAGTTACCGACTCGTGATCATAAAGATTGCTGCTGGAAAATGTATTGGCGACCACGACACCCTCAGGGCTCAGTATCTGCTTCACTTCCTCAAGAAACTCCTGAGTCAGTAGATGCTCTGGAATATACTCGCCGGTAAAAGCGTCCAGCATGATGAAGTCGTATTTTTTACCCAGCAATCCAGCGCGCTTGATAAAAACCCTGGCATCAACAACATGTACTTTTAAATTGTCGCTTTCTTTGAAATTAAAGAACTCTTTCGCAACTTTTACCACTGCGCTGTCTATTTCCAGCACATCAATCTGTGCCTGCGGAAACAGTTCCGTCATCACCATCGGAATTGATCCGCCGCCAAGACCCGCGACCAACACGGATTTGGGTTCAGAATTAAGCAGCAGCCCGGCCAGACTCATGCGGGTATAGTGGAACACCAGTTTCTTTGGATCGCGCAGATCCATGCAGGTCTGATTTTTATCGCCACGATTCTGATTAAAGAGCATACAGCGGCGACCGTCATATTCAGTCACTGCAATGTTACGGTACACGGATCGTTCTTCATGGATAATTGGCAATTGGGTTTGTGCGGTTACTGAAAGGGTGAGCAACAGACTGGCCGCAAACACCGCAGACAGCAGTACAGGCAACGCCTTTGTATTTTTCATCATACCGATCGCTCCATTGGTTTTGCCTGTCGCACCGGCCAGCGATACGCAGCTAATACACTAAGTCCACATAGAATCAATACCGCCACCAGTCCCCACATTACGTGATCCAGTTCGAACCAGAGTACGAAATAAAAAGACGTTACCAGAGTTCCGAGTGCGCTGCCCAGGGTGGATACGAAATAAAGATGACCGGCAGTGCGTCCGCTATGTTGCTCAGACTGCACCAGCAGGCGAATTGAATAGGGCGACACCATACCCATAATGCAGATCGGCGGAAAGTACAGCAGCATGGCGGTGAGCAGCGAACCATAACGAGGATCTTCAATGACAACAAAGATTTTCGTCATGGTCCAATCGGCGAAGAAAATGATCGGCAGAGTGAGTAAAGCAGCCAGAAAAAAGAACAGTGCGAAACTCACCGGATTCGGATTGCGGCTGGACAGTCGGCCACCAAACAGATACCCCAATGACAGTGACAGCATGAATATCGTGATGATGCTGCCCCACACATAGACACTGCTGCCAAAGTAGGGTGCCAGCACCCTTCCCCCCAGCAGTTCAATCGACATAATCACAAAGCCATTGATAAAGGCGGTGATCATCACCACTGAGCGGATCAGATTTTTCTGCATCGATTCAAGCACGGGAAATCCTTTAACGTGGGTAAATAATCATTTGAGTGCAGCGGAACAAAGCCAGGTTTTTACCGCTGTGTTTATCCGTCACCACAGCATCCCATAATTGCGTGCTACGGCCGCTGTGCACGCTTTGTGCAACACAGCAGATTGTGCCACCGGCTACCGTGCTCAGGAAATTGGATTTTAATTCGATAGTCGTAAAATTCTTCGCGCCTTCAGGCAGGCTGGCCAAGCAGCCATAACCTGCGGCAGTATCGGCAAGGGTCACCACAGAACCGGCATGCAGATAACCATTGGTAGCCTTATGATGCTGTTCAACATCCAATTCCGCGATGATCTTCCCGGGTTCCACAGCAACAATGCGAATACCCAGATGGGTCGCCAGATACACGTCATTAAGATTATTGAAGTGATCTGGCGAAAATTCCGTGAAGTGATTAGCTCGTTCTGTCATTCCGTAACTCCGAAGACTGCGACCGTTCATCACACGATCTTTTTTTCAGGCAGGCGCTGAAAGTACGTTATCCGCCGATGCCGGTCAAGCATGCTGGGGGGCACACACTTTGCCAATCCGATAATTCTTACAAATACCTGTAAATATGTTGGCATTGCGGTTGCCTATTTATGAAATCGGAGGAAAATACGGATCTTTTTTCGACCAGGCCTTTCTCATGCCAGACCCCCAGCAAGCGGCCATTGAGCCCGCGGTCAGCAATCCTGCTCCGCTTAAATTAAGTCTGCTGAAACTGGCCGGACCCACCATTCTTGGCAACCTGCTGCTGTCGCTGGTGCATCTGGCCGCGATTAAAATTGTCGCCAGTCTGGGGGCTGAATCAGTAGCGGCGGTTATTGCGGCGGATCGAATCTACATGTCGATCCAACTGATCATATTTGCGATTACTGCCGGCACCACTGCCCTGGTGGCCTATGCCATGGGCAGCAGGGATCCGGCCGAAGCCGACCGGGTCCTCAAAATATCGATATCGCTGTGTCTTGGCGCATCGCTGGTGCTGTGTGTTTTGATTCAGTTTATTGCAACACCACTGGTTGGCATTTTTGGTCTGCAGGGCGAGACACTGGGTGACGCGGCTGAATATCTGAAAATCCTCGTCTACTTCAATGTGTTCTTCTCGTTTCTGGCGGTAATCGGTGCGGCGTTGCGGGCCGCTGGGGATGCATTAACACCGGTCTGGGTAATAGCGCTGGGCAACCTGATCAATATTGCACTGGCTTACGGGCTGGTCTACGGACGTTTCGGCCTGCCGGAACTGGGTCTGCAGGGCGCGGCCTATGCAGCAGGAATTTCTTATCTGCTGGCGGCAATCCTGTTTTATTTAATGTGGCAGGGACAACGTCTGATCCTGCGCCCGGTTAAGCAACCTTTTTTCAATCGCGAACGCGCCGCGCACCTGATCAGAATTGCGATACCGGCCGGCATCGAACAGACCATCTTCAATGTGTCGATCATCGCATTTATGTGGGTGGTTTCTCTATACGGTACCGAGGCGTTTACTGCCTATGGAATCGGCGTCAATATATTGTCTCTGTCGATTGTGATTGGCATGGGTTTCTCGATAGCCACGGCAACCATGGTAGGCCAGCATCTGGGCGCGAAGCAGCCTGCGGAGGCAGAGCGCGCTGCGTGGCGCAATCTGAAGGTGGCGTTCACCTCCATGCTGCTGATCGGCCTGGCCATTGGGCTGAACGCACGCCTTATTGGCAGCTTCTTTATCAGCAGCGCCACGGTACTGGATTATCTGGTGGCATTGACCATCATGCTGGCCATCGTGCAGCCCTTAATGTCAGTGGAGTTCACGCTCGGTGGCGCTTTGCGTGGTGCTGGCGATACCAAAGCCCCGGCGAAAATAACCGGTCTCGGATTTTTGTTTGGAAGAGTATTGCTGACGGCGGTTTTCTATCTGCTGGGCTTCAGCGTTTACTGGATCTATGCCGCCCTGATCGCTGATTACATTATCAAGGCATCAATGTACTTCTATATCTTCCGGCAGGGGCACTGGAAGACTGCGTTTGAACGCAGCCGAGGTCGGCCGCGGCTTGCAAAGGTCTGAGCCGGTCTACGTCTGACACTGCAGGTCGGGCACTACAGGTCGGACCTGGCAATAACCAGATCACACATGGCTTTGAGGCTGTGTACCTTGTCCACCAGCGCGCCAAAACGGGGGTCTTTAGTAAGCCCCTGGTGATAACGGTAATAGATCTGCTGACCAATCACTGCCAGCCGAAACATTCCAAAGCAGAAATAAAAATCAAACTTATCGACCGATAAGCCGGTGCGCTGACTGAAGCGCGCTACTATCTCAGCGCGGGTCGGTGCACCAGGAGCATCGCTTGGCATGGCTCTGAATTTGCGATAGAACTCCGGATCGCCGGCCTCAACCCAGTAGCCAAGTGTGCAGCCCAGGTCCATCAGCGGATCGCCGACAGTAGCCATTTCCCAATCCAGTACGCCAATCATCTGCAGGGGATTGTCTGCTGACCAGATGACATTATCGAGTTTGTAATCATTATGAATCACGCTGGCAATACTGCTCTCTGCAGGCATGCGATCGTGCAGCCATGTCATCACGCGATCAAAATTCGCTGTATCCGGCGTGACTGCATTGATAAAGCGTGTGCTCCAGCCTGTGACCTGACGATTAACATAGCCCTCCGGGCGGCCAAAATTTTCCAATCCAGCCTTTTTAATATCGACTGCATGTAGCTCTCCCAGCACATCAAACAGCGCAAAGAACTGTTGCCGCACCTGCTCCGGGCTCAGGTTTAATCCTGGCGGATATTCTCTGCGAAACACCACGCCCTCGATATAGGACATGATATAGAAATCACAGCCTAGAATTAGCTGATCCTCACAAAAATGCACAGCCCGGGGACCGTAGGGAAATTGACCTTCGAGTGCGGTGAGAATTCGAAACTCTCTGGACATATCGTGAGCGGATTTAACCTTACTGCCGAATGGCGGGCGCCGCAGCACCCATTTTTCGCTGCCAGCGCTAAGCAGATAGGTCAGATTGGAGTAGCCGCCTGGAAACTGCTTTATCTGCAGATCGGCAACCTTTGAACCCAGTATCGGCTGCAGATATTCACGCAATCGGTTGATATCCAGCTCCTCTCCTGCACGCACCTGCTGGGGCTGGTCAATCAGATTATGAATTACGGTCTCAGTGGTCACGGGGATTCTATCCTTGCTTCATTCTGGTTCTGCTTTCGAATGGAAATTTGTGAAAGGTTAGCAGCGAAAGCTGATCAACGGAAGGTTATCAATTCACGATATTGCGGCTGTTCCAGATGCGACAGTCCATTGAACAGACTAAGGGAAGCCCGCCCTCCACCATAGCGGATACGGGTCACGGAACTGTTGTTGACCATCCAGTTTACGGCTATCGCCTGGCTGTCTGGCAACTTCATCACACGCTGCAATGCCAGCGCGATCACGCCGCCCGAGGTAGATATCAGCACTTTGCTGCCCTTGTTATGGCGCTGCATTATTTCATCCATCGCCGCATGCACCCGGCGCTGAAACTCGCTCCATGCCTCAAACTCGATATCAAGCTCTGTCGGACGCAGTTGATCACTTATCCATTTTGCCGTAGCGGCTTCGAATACCTGCTGAAACAGCTTGCGATCGTTGATCGGGCTTTGAACACCTGTACCGATACCCACCTGCGCGGCATGATCACGCAGGTAAATATCTATCAGCGGGCTGCCGTTGTATTCATTAAAACCACTATGCACCAGCGTCTGCACTGGCGAGCCATGTACATGGTCAGTGTGCACCAGTGAGAGCAGGCCATTAGCCGTTTCCACCTGCCGCAGCAGTTCACCGCTGTAGATATGATCGAAACGCTCACCGGTGCTGCGCCAGTGTTCCGCCAGAATTTCAATCTGGCGGATGCCCAGTGCACTCAGCTTGTCATAAGACTGTGCGCCGAAGGATGCCTGTCCATGACGGACAAAAATCAATTCACTCACAGAGTGTCACTCTCGACACGACCACTTTCAAGCGCGTGCAAAGCGCATGGTATGAAAGTCGGTATTGCCAAACATGTGTTCAATGGTGGTAACACGCTTGAAGTAATGTCCGACATCGAGTTCGTCAGTGACCGCGATACCGCCATGCAGTTGCACCGATTCCTGACCAACTTTGCGCATGGCACGACCGACTTTGCTTTTTGCGGCCGAAACGGCTTTGACTTTTTCTGCTTCAGATTCACCACTGTCGAGTTTCATCGCCGCCATAATCACAATCGATCGGGCCAGCTCGCATTCGATAAACATGTCGGCCATGCGATGCTGCAATGCCTGGAATGTGCCAATTGCGGTACCAAACTGCTTACGCGTTTTGGTGTATTCCACTGTCTTTTTCAGCAGCACACCCATTGCACCAACAGCCTCAGCACATACTGCCAGAGTTGCGCGGTCGATCACTCTGCTAAGTGCCTCCAGCGCTTTGCCTTCAGCGCCCAACAATGCAGAAGCAGGAACTGATACGGATTTGAAGCTGATCTCAGCGCTGCGATGTCCATCAACCGCCGTGTAGGAAACTTTACTGATACCGGAACTGTTGGCATCAACCAGCAGGATTGAAACTCCTTCTGCACTGCGCTCATCACCACTGGTACGCACTGTTACCAGAATTTTGTCCGCATCCGGGCCGTTAAGAACGACGATTTTGTCACCGTTAATAATGTATTTATCGCCGTCTTTACGTGCGGTGGTGGCGATACTGGCCAGATTATAGCGACTGCCGGTTTCGGCAAACGCGGTGGCGAGCTGCAGGCGGCCCTCCATGATCTGTGGAATCAGCTCCTCTTTCTGCTGTTGACTGCCCAGCTCACTGATCAGACCACCAGCAATAACTGCAGTCGCAATAAAAGGTTCCACGACCATGCCTTTACCAAACTCCTCCATCATCACCAGCAGGTCCACAGCTGATCCTCCGAAGCCACCATCTTCTTCGGGGAATGGCACCGTCAGCCAGCCCAGTTCTGCGAATAGCTGCCAGTATTCGTCGCTGAAACCTTTAGCGCTGTTAAGAATTCCTTTGCGGGTCTCGAAGTCATATTGGTTGTATACAAACTTCTGCACGCTGTCCTGCAGCATCTGCTGCTCTTCACTATAAGAAAAATCCACAATCTTACCTCTTGAATATAAGTCCTGGCTTTACAGCCCCAGAACAGCCTTGGAAATAATGTTCTTCTGAATTTCGTTCGATCCGCCGTAGATCGACTTTTTACGGTGATTGAAATAAGTGTCAGACGTGGATGCAGCGGTGCCCGCTCCTACATAATCTCCCGTAAAGCCTTCGATGAACTGCTCTGGCACATGCGGCAAACTGTGATAAGTGGCAACTTCCATTGCCAGTTCATCCAAAAACTGACTGGCTTCGGTGCCGACGATTTTCAGAATTGAGGATTCAGGACCGGGAGCTTTGCCAACACTGATCGCAGCCAGAGTGCGCAATTCAGCATATTCCAGCGCCAGCACCTGGATTTCGATTTCTGCCAGCTTTTTAGCGAACCCTTGATCGTGCAGTAAACTACCGCCATTACCATCGCTGGTGTTGGCAGCTGCTTCTTTAAGTTTTTGCAGCGTCAGCTTGGAATTAGGTACCTGGGCAATATTGGTACGCTCATGGGTGAGCAGAACTTTGGCGTAGGTCCAGCCCTGATTTTCTTCTCCGATGAGATTCTCGACTGGTACACGCACATTATCAAAGTGAACTTCGTTCACTTCCGGCTCTCCATCAAGCAGGTAAATTGGAGAGAGTTTGATGCCTGGCGTTTTCATGTCGATCAACAGAAAGCTGATGCCTTCCTGTTTCTTTACTGTGCTGTCGGTGCGCACCAGACAGAAAATCCAGTCGGCGTACTGACCAAGCGTATTCCAGGTTTTAGTCCCATTAACAACATAATGGTCGCCTTCTCTGACTGCCGAAGTCTTCAGTGCCGCCAGATCAGAGCCCGCATTGGGTTCAGAGTAGCCCTGACACCACCACACATTGCTGGCCAGAATATCGGGCAGAAAACGTTGCTTTTGCTCTTCATTGCCGTAGGAGTAAATAACCGGAGCCACCATTTTCATACCAAACGCTACTGGCTCCATGGCACCGATAAGTCCCATTTCCATGCCAAATATGTATTTCTGGGTCTGTGTCCAGCCAGTGCCACCGTGCTCAACCGGCCAGTTCGGCGCAGCCCAACCTTTTTTGTAGAGGATTTTCTGCCAGCGGACGAAATCTTCCTTTTCCAGGCGAATACCATTATCTACTTTATGTTTGATGTCTTGCGGGAACTCAGCTTCCAGAAAGGCACTTACTTCTTCTTGAAACTTTAACTCTTCGGCAGTGAAATCTGCATTCACGGGAAAATCTCCTAAAAAACAAAGGGGGGAATGGTGATGAATTACAGTGAAATCAAGCGCCGATTCCTGAAGCGAATGGACTTTAACACTTTTTTCAGGCATTGAGAATCGCGTATCGAGCAAATGCTCGATACGTGTAAAGAGGCAGGGTATAAGGGATCTGAGCCAGGCACGGACTCAGGCATTATTGTTGATCGTGAAAAAAGCCTATGGTGCTCGGTTCAAATTGCGGAATATGGGATCATCATAAAAATCATCGATTCCTTCATATTTTATAGCACAGAGCCCGGTTGCCATTGCTTCACCGGATGACATAAATAATTCTGTCCATTCCGATATCTGCCCGTGACTGCCGACGATACGCAGCAGCCAGCCTCCGGCTGCAGAGCACTCGACTTCAATTGTCACTGTCTTGCCGTCCACTGTCACCTCTCTGACCGCGGACTCCCTGTCTGCCGGGTTTACAACTGCCTGACTCCTGTTTAATGCTGATTGCTCCATATCAGTACACTCCCTGTACGTCTGGTCTAAGGTTTTTTTAAGCACTCTCTATCAGATTTAGCTCGCTTATGCCGGCTTGTCCAGGAAACTGATCAATGCAGTGAATAGTCTTGCAGAGACTTGTTGCATCACAGCCAACAGGTGATAATCGCCAGCACAAAAATTACTGGAAGTGCTCATGGAATTGTTGCAGATAATTGTCCTAGCGGTGGTGCAGGGGGTATCCGAGTTTCTGCCGGTCTCCAGCTCTGCGCATCTGATCCTGGTGCCTGTGCTCACGAATTGGGATGACCAGGGTCTCGCTTTTGATGTCGCTCTGCATGTTGGCAGCCTGGCTGCTGTGGTGATCTATTTTCGACACGAAATACTGCGCATGACGGTGAGCTGGTTACGTTCACTGCGCGGACACGGCGATGCCGAATCACGGCTGGCATGGGCCGTCATATTTGGCACCATTCCTGTGGGGCTGGCAGGACTGGCATTTGGAGACCAGGTAGAAACCGTGTTGCGCTCGCCACTGTATCTGGCTGCCGGTTTAATTATTTTTGGCGTAGTCCTTGGTTGGGTAGACCTGCGTTACCGGGGCGTTCGAGATGAATACAGTCTGACCTGGAAAAGTGTGCTGTTTATTGGTCTGGCACAGGCCGTCGCATTATTTCCGGGCACTTCACGCTCGGGCATCACTATGACGGCGGCTTTGATGCTGGGCTTTAGCCGCGATGCCGCTGCCCGTTTTTCTTTCCTGTTATCGATACCCGTGATTCTGATCGCCTGTGCATTGAAAACAGGGGAACTGATTTACGCATCGGTACCGGTGGAATGGACTGCGATGATGATTGGGGTGTTACTGTCCGGCATCAGCGCCTGGCTCTGTATCTACTTTTTCCTGGCATTTATCAAACGCGTTGGCATGATGCCATTCGTGATCTACCGAATTGCCCTGGGCCTGCTGCTGTTATGGCTGTTTCTCTAAACCACGTCTACTTCAGCGTTCAAGGCTAAATGCAGATGCTTTCCTGCTTCGCGCAGCGCATCCATGCCCTGTTCAATACCGCCGGCAAACGAAACAAAGGCGTGAATAACATCCTGATAGCAGATATGTGACACCGGAACACCCGCAGCAGCCAGCTGCTGCGCGAAATTGTTACCCTCATCCCGCAACGGATCAAAGCCGGCGGTTATTATCAAAGAAGCCGGCAGGAGTCCCAGATACCTGGATAATGTCGGTGAAATCAACGGATTTTCTGCCTGCGTCATATCCTCAAGAAAATGCTCCCGAAACCACTGCATGGCGTTCTTAGTCAGAAAGTATCCTTCGGCAAACTCATTAAGTGAAGCAGTCCTGAAACGCCAGTCCGTAATCGGGTAAAACAGCAGCTGATACGCAGGCACTGGAAGTTGCTGCTCGATGCAGCGCAGCGCAACTGACACGGCCAGATTGCCGCCGGCACTGTCTCCACCTATGGCTAACCGTCGCGCATCCAGGCCAAGAGCGGTGGCATGATCACGAACCCAGTAATACGCGTCAAAGCCATCCTGGATAATACCCAGCGCTTTAGCTTCCGGGGCCAGACGATAATCGACTGAAATGACTACACAGGAAGAAAGACTGGCCAGTTGTCTGCAAACGGTGTCATGTCCGGCAACGCTGCCGAGCACAAAACCGCCACCATGGAAGTAAACCAGAGCGGGTTGAAATTCTTCCATCTCTGTATGGGGACGATATATCCGCGCAAACAACTGCCCGGATGACGCCGGTATGTAAATATCTTCAATCGTCCTCAGTTCGGCTGCCGGTGGCTCAAAAGGGTTACCGCTGCTCGCGCGCAGGGCTCTGGCTTGCTCAGGGGTACATTCTTCCAGAGGCTTCTGCCTTGCGGCCAGCTCAGATATCTTTGCGGAGATGCGGTCAAGCTCCGGCGCACGCCCTGCTTCTGTACTTTTGAATTTCACGCTTACCTCATTTAAAACGAATATTACGAACTGGATGCAGGCCTGCGCTCCATACCAGTGCGGTGAAGATCAGCAGAACAGGCACCACGATAATAATCAATGAATCCATTTGTTGATCGACTAATCCGGTTAAACCGGCAACAACATAAGCCAGCGCAGCGAGCACATGAGCCAGCAGATAGAAACCGATCATTGAGTATCTGCTGGAGCTGGTCACGATGGCCTTACCGAATATCAGCCAGCGCACTGCCATCAGCAAACCGAAAATATCAGTTGGCCAGAACAATAACAGATTGATGTTGTGATACATCACCTGATGCCCTGAGAACCACCATCCAAATATCATCATCGCACCATAGATACCGCTGGCCAACGCTATTATCAAACCCGCCACACCCAGCAACCTGAAATTGACACCTGGCACCTTTAAGGTATAACCGGGGGAGCTGGAGAATGATGAAATTGATATGCGTCGCAGATTAAACATCAGATACAGCAGCGGCAGTAGCAGCAACAGTGCCACATAAGAATACCCATACAATTGCGCAGGCGGTGGAGCGTACTGCATCAATATTATTGAATCATCAAGCAGATTAAGTCGCTGACCGTTCTCATATGAACTGGATGGATGATTCATCAATTTGTTGCGCAGTTGCAGTGGCAGGAACATATGCTCCCATTCCGTAATCCGCCTGTCGACAGAACTATTCAGCAAAACATCGAGTGATACTGCAATGGGCGGCAAACTGGCATAGTAGGCAAGCACTTCATCGCGGAAGGTAGCAGGAGCCAGTGACTGATGCTGCGAGGCAATCTCACCCTGCAAAGCTTCATTGAGATAATCCCGCACTCGTGTTGTGCAATTATCAAAAAAGTAATGATAGTCATAGCTGATGTTTTCTTCGCGCAGATTCCACGCCAGGCGCTTATACAGTGTCTCTTTTTGTACATTACTTAAGTTAATCCTTTCCTGCCAGACTGTGCGCTGCTCATACTCGTAGGTGCGCAACTCCCAGCCAGGAGGTGACACACCTAATTCATAAGCCATAACCCCACGCAGGAAGTCAAACGCAAAGGTGACATAACCGACGCTGGTATCAAATAAGCCCCAGTTGAATATCAGATCCGTATCGCTGTTCTCATCGACCACTCGCAATGCGGTATGACCAAAGTTGTTCCACAGAGCATTACCAACATCGACAGTGATGAGATAAAAATTAACGCGATCAAAATCCGCTGGCAATTGAATGGATTCAGCATTCTCAATTGGCGGCAAGGTATTTTGAGCGTCTGCCTGCAAACCTGCCTGCACATTTGTCTGTGCAAGCGATGTCACCGGGGTCAGAAAAATTATCGCCAGTAGCAAAAATAGAGCAGGAGTCCGTAATACGGCTGCAAAAGTATGCGCGAGAAGCTTATGGCAGATTTTCGATGTGATGGAAGTCAATGATCAGTGAGCTTCTGTTGTTCGAGGGGGGCCCCACGGTCGGGCCATCATATCAAAGAAACGAATCCAATCAAGTAGACAGTTTCAAGACTACCCACCTATGCAGATACTCAACGATATAATGTTTAGTGAATCCGCTCCCATGGCATTGGCAGTCCTTTAGTGGCTCTAAGTTTGCAGACTTTAACCCAGTAATTCATCGCAAAACTGCGATCTCTGGAAAGACTGAGGATTTTTCTCTTCACTTCTCCAAAGCTGCTGCAGGGTAGGCAGGCAACGATCCGCCAGATATCAAGATCCTGTAATTCGGCCGCTGGAGTAGCTCTGAATGTCGATACTGGCCTGCGTTCAATTATCAAATCAGTGGTGTTCATTATATTACTCTTCTCCCTGCGGCGGTTTGTTGAATTTTTGATCATTTAACTCAGGCGCTTTACGTAAAACCACGCACCATGTTTAAAGCACTATGGTTTCAATATCTTTACAACATCGTCTTAAAGCATCGTTACGTTTTATCACGAACCTTATACAGCTCTGATACTGTATATATATACACTGGTTATTTAGCCAGTGCAAATTCTTTTATCTGAATTTGAAGCAGTTTCTAAATTGCCTGATCTCAGCGCAGAAAACGGTCAAAAAAAAGCCCCGCTTAACCATCAAATGATGCTGAAGCGAGGCTGTGGAAACTGTTAAAGCCACAATAGCCCCTGCAGGCTTAACAGAGCATGAACGAATCCTGTATTGTAGAAGCCATAAATACTAAAACTGATAGCTGATCAAGGAGCACCGATGAAGTACAGAAAATTAGGAGCACTCAAGGTTTCAGCGCTTGGACTTGGCTGCATGAGCATGTCGCAATCCTATGGCGTGGCCGAACGCTCCGAATCTGAACGTGCGCTGCATCGTGCGCTGGATATTGGCTATACCTTCCTCGATACCGCCAGTTTGTATGGCGACGGTCACAATGAAACCCTGATCGGCGAAGTTCTTAAGTCGCGGCGCAAGGAATTCGTGCTGGCCAGTAAGTGCGGCATCGTCAACAGAGAGGGTAAACGCCAGGTCGACTGCACACCGGCTAATATTAAAGCCACCTGCGAGGCTAGTTTGAAACGTCTGCAGACTGATGTCATTGATCTTTACTATCTGCACCGGCGCGATATAAATGTCCCCATCGAAGAAAGCGTCGGCGCGCTGGCTGATCTGGTCAGCGCTGGAAAAATCAGACATGTCGGCCTGTCAGAAGTATCCTCTGAAACCTTGCGCCGCGCCCACCGCGAACATCCCATCTGTGCAGTTCAGTCAGAATATTCACTCTGGTCGCGCGATCCGGAATACAAAGTGCTCGACTGCTGCCGCGAACTTGGCATTGGCTTCGTTCCTTTCAGCCCTCTGGGTCGCGGCTTTTTAAGCGGGTGTATCACTGACATGGCGCAACTGGAACTCGACGACATTCGTCATACCATGCCGCGCTTCAACGGCGATTTCTTCGACCATAATCTGGCAGTGGTCAAACCTTTGCGCGATCTGGCCAAAGAAAACAACTGCACCATGGCGCAACTGGCGCTGGCCTGGTTGCTGGCGAAGGATGCCGGCAGCGTACCGATTCCTGGCACTAAACATGTTAAATATGTGGAAGAAAACGCAGCTGCCGCCGATTTACAGCTGAGTGCCGAAACCATCCGGCGGATCGGCGAAATTGTTAAGGCCGACAATATTCGTGGTGAACGCTATGCAGCCGCCCATATGATTGCGCTGGATCCTGATTCCTGACTTGCCGTCAGGTATGCCAGTACCTATTATATCGGCCTTTATCTATCGGCCCTTACCTGTTATCCAATTTCTCTCGACGACTATGAATGAACCGGAGCACACCCTATGAATGGCGCCAGAGCCCTGATTGAAACCTTAGCCAATTGCGGCGTTGACCTTTGTCTGGCCAATCCCGGCACCTCGGAAATGCATTTGGTACAAGCTCTGGACCAGGTGCCCAGAATTCGCTCCGTACTGGCGCTGTTTGAGGGTGTATGTACCGGTGCCGCTGATGGTTATGGCCGCATGACAGGCAAACCAGCCGCCACCCTGCTGCATCTTGGGCCAGGTCTGGCCAATGGCATTGCTAATCTGCACAATGCCCGCAAAGCTGGCACTCCGATCATCAATATCGTCGGCAACCATCCACAGTTTCATATCGGCTACGATGCGCCGCTGACTTCAGATATCGACACTCTGGCACGCAACTACTCGTCCTGGATTAAATCCTGCAGCACCGCCGATACACTCGCTCAGGATGGAGCTGACGCTTACACCGCAACTTTGCGGGCGACCCCTGGCTCACAAGGTCAGATAGCCACCCTGATTATGGGTGCCGACGCCGCCTGGGGTGACTCACCCGGTCCAGTCAATGCAAACCCGCCCTCTCATCGCAGCAAAGTTGACTCACTCACTGTTGAGACCGTTGCCCGCGTTCTGGAATCCGGCGAAAAAACTGTCATCATCCTTGAGCACATGGGCACCAGCCCAGGCGCATTGGCGGCAGCAAACCGTATCAGCAATAAAACCGGCTGCCGAATCATGACCGGCACCTTCCCGGCTCGTGTAGATGGCGGAGCCGGAGCGCCGCAAGTGGAAAGAATGCCCTATTTCCCGGAACATATTCTTGCCTCACTGGCAGGTGTCCGGCATCTGATTCTGGTTGGTGCGCAAACGCCGGCCAGCTTCTTTGCCTACCGCACCACCCCCAGCCGACTGGTTCCTGAAGGCTGCGCGGTGCATACCCTTGCCAGGATTGAAGAAGATGCGGTGGATGCTCTGGAATATCTCGCGGATCAGGTGGGCGCTGAGGAAAACCTGTTAAGCCGTTTCAGTAAAGCGGATATTCCCACCCCGCAAGGGCAGCTGAATTCACGCAATCTCATTCAGGCCATCGCTGCATCAATTCCGGAAAATGCTATTGTTACCACCGATTCGGGGGCGGGCAATGCCGCGCAACCGGCTTGTCAGACGTCGGCTCCCCATTCCTGGTTAAGCCTGACTGGCGGATCCATTGGCCAGGGTGGTCCGGTCGCAACCGGCGCAGCGCTGGCCTGTCCGGACCGGCCAGTACTGGCTTTACTGGGAGACGGCGGTGCCGGTTACACTATTCAGTGTCTGTGGACTCAGGCGCGCGAACAACTCAATGTGACCACAGTGATCTTTGCCAACCGCTCTTATAATATTTTGAATGTTGAATACGCGCGCCTGGGAGTCAGCGAAGTTGGCAAAATTGCAGCCAGCCTGTTTGATATTGGCAATCCCGAAATAAACTGGGCGACTCTGGCGCAGAGTTTTGGGGTACCCAGTGCAGTGGCGAATACCGCTGAAGAACTCTGCGCCCTGATAGCCCGCAGTGTTCGTGAGCCTGGTCCATTTCTGATTCAGGCTAATTGTTGAAAGCACCTTGAGAGCGTGTGGCGAAATTTGATAATTACTGCGACTGAGTGCTGGATAGTGGTCAGAATCGCCCGCTCCAGGTTTTGAGAATCCGCTAAGTTCTTGTTTTTGCTTGAGGTCTTTAGACTGGCATGATAATCGCTAGTCTAACAGTGTTGTTCACTCTTCAGGAAACCAGCTATGAACTTTTTGCGAAACCTTATTGTCTTCACTCTTATCATCTTTCTGCTGGTTCTGGCACTGCCAATTATTGGCGTTGGCATAGCCATGCTGGTGGCTTTTGGTGGTTTGTTTATCTGGTTTTTGCCAATCTTATTTATTATGGCTTCTGATGAGACCACTACTGGAGAGAAAATCGCCTGGATTCTGGCGATTATCTTTCTCTCCTGGTTTGCGTGGATTTTCTATTTCTTTCTGGCACCGATCAAGCCGCGGAACCGACGCTACTATTAAAATCAGGCTGCTCGTTTTTGCCATGCAATTCGGCATAAAACCTGTCTGACACCGCATTCTTTGTCTTATCCGGAAACAGCATCACCAATACGGGGATGACCAGCAGCGGAATAAGGGTGGCAGAGAATGTCGGGTCAGCCCATTTGCCCAGATCTTTCTGCAACTCATACCAGTATTGTGAGAATCCTCCCGAGGCGGCATTTTCAGCCCCCTTATAGAGAGTATTCAGCCCCCAGTGCAGCAGACCAATGGAATAGCCGGATAGTATGCCGTAAAACGCGGCGCGCTCACTGGTGCGCTTCCAGTAGAATACAAACACGATCGCAATGGCTGGAGGTACCACCATCGCAAAACCGAGTAACAACAACTGCAATACCGAACTGATATTGGCCTGCCATGCGATGAAGGTGGCTACAGTACCGAACAGCACGGCACCCATCTCCGCTCTTGCGCTGGATCAATGTTAGTCAGCGCTGAGCACTGCGGGCATTCACTTTCACTGCGCGCAATGCTAAGTTGCTGCTCATGAAAAAACCTGTGAGCACTTGTTAATGAGCACGCTGATCCCTGCATCTGACGCCTGGCTGGCGCAAATCAATGAAGAGATTCTGGATCCACAACGCCCCATCATCGACCCGCATCATCATTTATGGCGAAAGCGCTTTGATCGCGACTATCTACTGCAAGATCTGTGGGCAGATACCGGGTCCGGACACAATATTCTGAAAACAGTATTCGTGGAATGCCGCGCCTTTTATCATCGCGATGGCCCTGAACATCTGCACCCGCTCGGAGAAACCGAATATGTCAGCAAGGTTGCTGAGCAGAGTGCGCAGAATACTGATGGCCATGCGCAGATTGCAGGTATTGTTGCCAAAGCAGATTTGATGCTGAGCCGCGAACCGGAAAAACTGGAAGAGTTATTGCTGGATCATAAGCGTATCAGCAAGGGTCTGTGCAAAGGCATTCGTCATTCGGGCGCACGAGACAGCCGTCCTGAAGATCTGCTGATTCCCGGGCAGGCGCCTGCCTATCTTTATGGACGGGAGGATTTTCGGCAGGGCCTGCGCATGCTCGCACGTCATGGATTGTCATACGATACCTGGCACTATCACCATCAGAATCAGGATTTCCTGGATCTGGCTCAAGCAGTTCCCGAAGCCACCATGATCCTTGACCATTTTGGAACCCCGCTGGGAGTTGGCATTTATCGCGGCGCCCACGATGCCATCTTCGAACAGTGGAAGCAGGACATTCAGGAGATCGCCAGATGTCCAAATGTGTACGCGAAACTGGGGGGACTGGCGATGCCGGATAACGGTTTTGGCTGGGACAAAGAAGCAGTCCCGCCCAGCTCAGACGAATTTGTCAGGCGTCAGAAAAAATATTATTTGCACACCATCGAATGCTTTGGTCCCCAACGCTGCATGTTCGAAAGTAATTTCCCGGTGGATAAACTGTCGCTGCCTTATCATGTGGTGTGGAATGGTTTTAAGAAAATGGTCGCGGATTTCAGCGACAATGAAAAACATGCAATGTTCTTTGGTACCGCGGAAAAAGTATACCGATTGTAAGATTTACTGCTGCGGGCGCAGGCGCTTGACCACACCGCTGGAGGTGAGAATGATTTTGCCATTTGCTTCCAGAGTCACCCGCGTGAATATCAATGAGCCACCTTTGCGCGTCACCTCACCACGACCCAGGACCAGATCACCGGCAAATGCGGGCCCGATAAATTCATTATTGCAGGTTACTGTTACTACGGTGTCATTGCTGCCGCCTAGCGCTGCCATACACAGAGTGTAATCCGCAAATGTCATCAACATACCGCCGTGTACAATTTTATGAGCGTTGCAGTTGTGCTCCTGCAGACGGAACGCGGTGCAGGCGATGTCGCCGTCCATGTGAAAAAAAAACGGACCGATAAAATCCTCGCAACTGTCGCCATGCCAGTGTTGATAATCCGCAGGTATGCCATGATCTTCCGGCTTATGTTCTTGTGATTTACAGTCCTGTACTGTGATCTCTGTGCTCATTCTAATCTTTATCCTTTTTATCGCTGTCCGGGACTGCTACGTCAATGACTGCTCCGGCGACTTTGAAAGGCACCTTGGCCACCTCCAGGGTAACGCCAACTGCGCTGCCAACCACCGTGCCAAGACACCCACTTAACAGCAGACAGCAAGTTATCCAGGTAAATGCGCTGGCGATACGACTCATATTTCCTCACTCCTGGTCAGCACTGGTTTTCTAGTGGAAACAGTTTTTACGCTTCCGTTTGATTGTCCCATCAACGGTTTGATATTTTCAAGCAGTCGGTCTCCGGCCAGCAGATTCGCGAAGTCTTCCGCCAGCCGTTCACTCTCATCAAGCACCTGCTTCCAGTAAGCCAGACGTGTCACATCATCAAAGTGCTCAAAATCCTTTCTATCCGGAATCTTTCCAAATGGCAGTCGGCTGACAAACTCTGCAGTCGGCGCAAGCAGCAGCACATTATCGAAATTAACTGGATTAACCTGACGCCATGGCAGCATTTTGTCGAACCATCCCGCAGTTACTGTGGGGTAAAAGTGCGGATACAGTACCAGCCCGTCACCCTGATGAAAAGGCATGTCAAAGTGATAATCGGTAATACCACCATCACGATAGATGCCCGGAGGTGCATCAACAATATCAGTGACGCCTTCCATTATTACTGGAATCGCTCCAGTTGCCATCAGTGCTGCACGCAGATTATCTTCCTGCAGAGCGACATAACGGGTCGGCATATCCTGCAGTGTGAATGCACTGCCCCCTGCCACTGCATTGTGGAAAATCGTGCGTTCAAAATGCCAGCGCAGATTGCGGCGGCTGGCGGCATTGCTTAAACCACACAAGAGTAAACCCAGGGATAACAGATGTCGATTCTCTGAGCTAATCATGCCTCGGGAACGGGCGGCAACAACATGCAGGCGGAAAATCGGATTGTTCACAATTTCCTCGACCCCGGTCTCAGCAAGTACAACATCCAGCATACGACGGGCTTCGCTGCTGATAGTGTGCTGGGTGACGCGGTCTGGATAACACTGCTGCGAATAATTGCTGGCAAGACGCTCGATAGCACCCAGCGGATCAGCTTGAGCCAGGCAGGCAAGCTGCCATGCCCCTGCAGAAGAGCCCAATAACTCCAGCGGCTGACTGCGATCGGCAAAATATTCCCCAAACAGATAACGATCAAGTCCGTAGAGCACAAACCATTTAGGTCCCCCGGATGCGGCCACCAGAACTTTTATCTGATGCTGGTCGAGACCATGATTTTCAATCCAGCTGAGCGCACCAGGCCCTGCATACAGTGCCAACGATGACATAATTGAACCTCCTTACAGCTCTATTCAGGCAAAATCATAAGACTGGCAGATGTCAATGAACTGACGGGCTCCGGTGGATAAGGGGCGACGTTTGCGATAATAAAGTCCAAAGGTCAGCGCTATTTCAGAAAATCCCAGGCCTGGCAGTTTCACAAAATCTGTACACAGGGCATTGGCATTGAGCACCCGTTCGTCGACATAACACATGCCGATATTGCGTGACACCATGTTCAGCCGCAGAGTCAGATTGCTGATTTCCCAGATGCTGCCAAATTCATTACGCAGTTTTTCAATAGCGGGCCTCACATCAGGGTCTTCCAGATGTGACACCATCAGCGGGATTTCCTGTATGCAGTTTTCCGGATCCTGCAATAACATCTCCAGGCGCGGATGACTGCGATTGATGACCAGTTTGCGCGACTCACTGAACAGCGGAATGGTTTCCAGCACCGCCGGCATCTGATGCTGAAAGGGTCCGAAACCCAGTTCCAGCGCATCGCTTAAGACGCTCTGAAGAATTTTGCGACTGGGCATTACATCGACCTTTAAGCGGGTCAAAGGATTGCTGTCACAGTAATCCTCCAGCAACTCATTACCGAATAACTGACTGACCGTCCCGCTCATCGCAAGCTGAAGGCTGGAAGCCACCCCCTGGCGTATATTGCCAATATCGGTCAATACATTGTGTTCCTGATCCAGGCTCTGTTGTGCATATTCCAGCAGACGTTGACCGGATTCCGTTAAACGCATCGGTTTGGCGCGCTCAATCAGCGCTGATCCCAATTTACGCTCCAGATTTGCAATCGTCTGGCTCACCGCCGACTGGGTAACATATAACCTGTCTGCTGCCTTTTTAAAGCCTCCTGAGTCACACACAGCTTTAAATGTGCGCATTTCCTGAGTATCCAGATGTGTAGACATAGATATTTTCCAGTGAATCAGAGCCTTATATTGCATTAGGTTAACTTATTGAACAATAAGTGGTGCTAATTTTACCGCAAAATCAGCCATTTCTATAATAGGCCCAATTCCCTGCCTGGGCTCATAACCTTTGAGCCATATTTCCCGGTCAGAATCACTAATCAAAACCAGCTAAACAGCGAAAACGAAAAGGGCGTAACTAATGAGTGTTGAATTCTCCAAGGGTTTGGAAGGCGTCATTGCGGATCAGACCAGTATCAGCAATGTAGAAGGTGAAGCAGGTCGTCTGAGTTACCGCGGCTATAGCATTGAACAGCTCGTTACCTTGAATTTTACCAGGGTGATGTGGCTGGTACTGTTCGGCGAATTGCCCAGTCACGAAGAAGAATCCAGGCTGAGTAACTTCCTTAAGACCAACGGCGCTCTGGCCGACAACGAAGTTAATATCCTCAGCAGCCTGCCGCGTCAACTGCACTCCATGCGTATGCTGCAGGCCATGATTCCGGTGCTGGATACCACACCGATCGGTCCCAGGGAGCTGCCTTTCAGCAACAAAGAGGGCTATAAGGGCCTGGCTGTGGTCGCTAAAATCCCTGCTTTACTAGCCAGTTTCTATCGTCTGCAGCAAGGCGATGCCATACCTTCGTTTAACGGCAGCAAAGACTATCTCGACAATTTCCTCTCCATGTTTCAGGGCAACGCTGCTACCGCAGACCATGTCCGCTGTCTGGAGATCCTGCAGATTCTGCAACTGGAGCACAGCTTCAATGCCGGCACCTTTACCTGCCGCGTAGCAGCCAGCACACTGGCACCGGTTGAATCCGCGCTGTCCTCGGCGGTAGGTGCTCTGTATGGCAAGTTGCACGGCGGCGCCGATGAAGCGGCATTGAATGAAGCCATCAAAGTGGGCTCACCGGCCAATGCCAAAGCTTATGTCCATGACCTGCTTGCCAATAAGGGTCGTCTGATGGGCATGGGTCACCGGGAATACAAAACACTGGATCCGCGTGCCGCCATTCTGAAGCCAATGGCTGAAGCTTTGTGTAAAGGCACTGATTACGAAAATGTGTTCCTGACCCTAAAAGAAATCGAAAAAGAATTTAATGCTGAAATGCAGAAGAAAGGCAAAGAAGTCTGGGCCAATCTGGAGTTCTATAAGGGCCCGGTCAATCTGGCCATCGGCATTCCCGCCACTTACTTCACCGCTGGTTTTGCAATGGCTCGCAGCGTCGGCTGGCTGGCGCATTTCCTGGAATCCCGCATTGATAACAAAATCATGCGTCCGGGTGCGCTTTATGTTGGTCCCGCCATTCGCGCACTGTAAGTAATCTGCACTGCCTGCCTGCAGACCTCATGGCCGCAGGCAGGCGGCACATCTGAGTGGCCCGGATAAGCGACACAAATAATTACATTAATGCTTACCCTGCGCGGGAGTTTTTAGCTAAGCTGCCGCCTTGACTCTTACATGCAGGCAATGAATCAATGGTGCGCTCGATGACAGGCAAAAAACTTCCGATTAGAGCACTGAGCAGTGCCGTAGCACTGGCACTGCTGATCTCGATTAATTCCAATGCGCAGACTCAGGAGACTGGCAGTTCAGCACTGAGTCGTCTGGGCGGTCTTGAGATAGAGCGCAGTTCTGCCACCATCGATACGGAATTGTCGCAGCGCCATAATCGTCGCGGCAACACCTACAGCAATCTGGAACGCCATGAGAATGCGATTGAGGAATATCGACTTTCGCTGGCAGCCGATCCCAATAATGTTGATTCCCTGCGCAATCTGGCCAATATCTACTATTTCCTGGAACAGTACGATGAGGCCATACCGCTGTTGGCCCGCTTTATCCGTCTCGACAAAACCCTTAGCGCCTCAGTGATTTCAGCTCAGCACACACTTGCTCAACTGCTGCGCGATGCTGAACGTTATGATGATGCCATCGATATTGATCTGCGTGCGATTGAGACTGAGCCGTACAATGATTCACAGGTCTATGTGATGGGGAACACTTATTACAATACCGGTCGCACCGATCTGGCCATCCAGATTTATGAAAAGGCCGTGGAAGTCATCCCAGCTAATGCCTTCCTGCATCGCACGCTGGGACGGATGTATGAATTTGAAGCCCGTATGGAAGATGCGTTGACTCAGTATAAACTAGCCGCAGAGCTGGATAGCGGTTCACAGTTTTACAAAGACCTGGTCACTGCAACAGAAGCCAGAATTAATCGCTGATCACATACTGCGGTGCCGGTGTCAGTTCTGATTCAGGCATCAAACTGCGCAGCATCTCTGCGCGTTGCTGCGGACGCAGACGAGTCATCTCGGTAACCACTGCATAGAATAAAGCCAGATTGCCTTCACTGTTCTCCAGCAATCGCGCAAACGCGGGAACCAGATCATTATAGGAGGCAACGGTTGCGAGTTGAGCGTTATTCAGCGGGCCATCAAACCAGCCATCGTAACCGCGATTCCAGCTGTCTCTGCGTTGCTGGTACCCATTGCGCAAATCCTGCTGAATCTGCTGTTTAGCCATAAGTTTGTCAGCTTCGCCCAAAGCACTTTGATACAAAACCGCAAGCCGAGCGCGGTGTCTGGTTACCAGGGCAACAAACTCCTGCTGACGAATGCTGTCCTGCAGAAATTGCTGGTAAAGATCAGTTTCACCGCTGGCCAGCAACCAGCGCCGCAGCCCTTCCCGTTCGATGAAACTGGCAAAGCTCTCATTGAAACGAGTGTCCCCGGGAATATAAACCAGTTGATGCGCCAACTCGTGAAATATCAGCCCTGCCAGTCGATGATCGGACCTGGCTACGATCGCGCTGGTAACCGGATCATTGAACCAGCCCAGCGTTGAATACGCATCCACGCCACCGGTATAAACATCGAAGCCCTCATCAATCAGCTTGTCTGCGAAACGGTCAGCATTGACCTCAGCAAAATAACCACGGTATGACACGCAGCCGGCCACCGGGTAACACCAGTTTCTGGACTCCGTACTTAGTGGCGGTGAAGCAAAGACATTCCAAACCACATGAGGTCGATCCAGCTCAACGTAATTCAGATAGTTTTTACCTACCGGCAGTCGCAGATCAGCTGCAGCAAACTTGCGTGCCTGCTGAATCAGCTGCAATTTATTGCGGGTCGTATCCGCGAGATCAGGCTGCTTGAGCATATTCTCGATGGTTCTGCTGTTCATCAATAAAGAGATCTGCCCTCGCGCAGCCTGCCCGTAATAGCTGACGCTTTCACAAGAGACCAGCAACAAAAACACCAGCGCTGTTGAAATAAGTCTGATCACACTTTGTTGCCTCATCGTTTTTTTTAGTTTCGCGGCACCAGCTCAATCTCGAACAGATTCGCCCACAATTTTCCAGTAACAAACAGTCGTTCTTCATCCGGGTCCCAGGCAATACCATTGAGTACATCATCCCTGCCACCCGAAGTTGTCATCGCTTTGAGACCGGACAAATCAATAATGGCCCGAACCTCCCCAGACTGCGGATCAATCCGCACAATTTCACTGGTCATCCAGACATTTGCCCAGACCTCACCGTTGATATATTCCAGCTCATTAAGGTTGGGCAGTGGCCGACCATCAATGGTCACAGTGACGCGCTGCACCAGCTGAAATGTCTCAGGATCGAGAAATTGCAGATCAGGCGACCCATCACTCAGAATCAAGTGTGTGCCATCGAACGTAAGCCCCCAGCCTTCGGTAGGATGATAATGGCTTTCGATGAGATTGAATGTTACAAGATCGTAAACAAATGCGATGTTTGACTGCCAGGTAAGTTGATAAATGCGCTCTCCTGCAATGGCGATTCCTTCACCAAAATAGCGACTGTTCAGGCGCTTGCTTTGCAGCACGGTCCCGTCTTCCAGATTTAACTTACTCAGCGTGGATCTCCCCAGCTGACCGGTTCCCTCGTAGAGATGGCCCTCATGAATCAGTAAACCCTGAGTGAAGGAGTTGGGGTTGTGCGGAAAGGTGTTGATGATTTTTATATCATAAAGCCGTACTGGCCCCTGCGCATGGCCACAGGAGGCCATCAGCAGCAGTAAAAACAGCAGACGGGAAAATTTCATTCAGTTGCCAACCTGTAATGTAAGGACGGGCTGAACGACCGCCGGATAAATGCTATTGTTGCGTTCGCCCAAGTCTATGGAGGATGGAATCCGATGGCAAGTGATTGTCTTTTCTGCCGTATCATCGCCGGTGCGATACCCTCAAGCTGTGTTTACAGTGATGAGGATGTCTATGCTTTCAACGATATCAATCCGGTTGCCCCCAGACATATTCTGGTAATTCCTAAAAAGCATCTTAACAACGTGGCTGCGGCTGATGTCGACGATGAGGCTTTGCTGGGCAGATTGATCCTCAAAGCGTCTCAAATAGCCGCCGCAGAAGGTCTGATGGAGTCTGGCTTTCGCTATGTAATCAATACCGGAAGTGACGGCGGCCAGACTGTCCACCATTTGCACCTGCATATTCTTGGTGGTCGCCAGATGAACTGGCCACCGGGCTGATCCTGCTGGCTGCTTAAGGCTTCACGACCAGTTTCTGCAAGGCCTGCAAGCCTGATGCTGTGGCTGGAAATATCCCCAGCTCGGTGATCAAACCGGTGATAAGTCGGGCCGGGGTGACATCAAAACCAAAGTTACTGACGCGGGTTCCGACAGGAGTCACCCGTATCTGTCTGAGCACGCCTTCTGCATCCAGGCCAGCCAGGTGCGACACCTCTTCACCATGACGCTGTTCAATGGGGATCTCCCGAACGCCATCATGCAGGGCAAAATCAACCGTTGATACCGGCAGCGCGGCATAGAAGGGAATGTTGTTGTCGTGTGCGGCCAGTGCCTTCAGATAGGTGCCTATTTTGTTGCAGACATCACCACTGGCGGTGGTGCGGTCGCTGCCGACCAGACAAACATCCACCAGACCATGTTGCATCAGGTGTCCACCGGCATTATCCACAATCACTGTATGGGCAACGCCCTGCTGCTTTAACTCCCAGGCCGTCAGCGCTGCGCCTTGATTACGTGGGCGCGTCTCATCTACCCAGACATGGATCGGAATGCCCTGCATATGCGCTTTGTAGATGGGTGAGAGCGCGGTACCCCAGTCCGCTGTAGCCAGCCAGCCAGCATTGCAGTGGGTAAGCACATTCAGCACGGGCGACTGCTCCGGATCCGTATGCGTTTGCTGCTTTTGCTGCCAGATCCGCTCCAGCACCTGCAGTCCATGATCACCTATCGCGCTGCAGCTGGCGGCATCCTCTGCCAGCAACTGTCTGGCAATCGCCAGTGCGGCCTGCGCCTGCTCATTACTGTCGAGTTTAACAATACTGCTGTGAACCCGCCGCAAGGCCCAGTGCAAATTAACTGCGGTCGGGCGTGTCTGTAATAAGCGCTGGCAGCTGTTGTCGAGTTGACCCGGTTGATCGCGCAGCGCCAGATACACACCAAAGGCTGCAGTTATGCCTATCAAGGGGGCGCCCCGCACCTGCATGCTGATGATCGCATGACAGACTGCATCAAGTGACTCCAGCGTCAGCTTGCTGAACTGATGAGGCAACAGGGTCTGATCAATTATGCTCAGTTCCTGAGCCGTCTCGTCAAACCAGATGCTTTGAATAAGTTTGCCATTAATTTTCATAGATTTGCTTCCGCCATTCAGATGACGCGTTCATTGCCGCCATCAACTGCTATCTGAGCACCAGTAGTCTTAGCAAAGCCTGGTCCGGCCAGCAGCACCGCCATAGCGGCCACGTCCGCAGAGCTGACTGCAGTTCTAAGCAGGTTTTTATTTTTATACTCAGCCACAGAAATCCCGTAACTGGCGGCGCGCGCAGCCAGCGTCTCTGCCGTCCACAATGCGGTGTCGAACACGGCATCCGGATGAATCGTATTAACCCGGATGCCATCGCCGGCCAGCTCAAGTGCTGCCACTCTCGCAAGTTGTGCAAGCCCGGCTTTCGCTGCTGAATAGGCGGCAGCGCCGGGTCCGGGTGCAGGCACATTTTTAGAACCCACAATTACCACCGAGGGATCCAGACCATGACGCAGAAACGGGATACTGCTGCGCAGCAGACGCATGTGCGCGCCAAGGTTCAGGGTCAGGGATTTCTCCCAGGCTTCATCGCTGATGAACTCCAGGGTCTGGCTGCGCGGGAAAAATCCGGCATTGCTCACCAGCACGTCCAGACCTCCAAATCTTTCGATAGTCTGCGCGATCACCAGCTGCACGGCAGCACTGTCAGTCACATCACAAAGTTGTCCTGACACCTGAGGCTGAGCAAACATTGCAGTGATTTTACTATCGATATCCAATGCCACCACGCAGGCCCCGACCTTCACAAAGGCCTCAACACAGGCCTTGCCGATACCAGACGCTGCGCCGGTCACCAGCACCACTCTACCCTCAAATGGCTGGCGCTGCTGGCTGGTTTTCAATTTGGCCTGTTCCAGTTCCCAGTATTCGAGATCAAACAGATCCTGATGAGGCAATGCGGTCCAGCCGCCCAATGCCTCACCCCATTGGATGGCCTGCAAAGTGTGCCGGTAAATATCGGCGACTATGTCCAGACGTTTAACCGTGGGGGCAAGATAAACCATACCCCGGTCACGCCACACACCCACTCGGGGCAACAGATCCAGACACTGGTGATGGGCCTGGGCGTGCTGGTTAAAATAGTTCAAATAGTCATCGGAGAACTGCTGCAGTCCAGGCCCGGGATCGGCGGAGAATACGGCGGCAAAAGGCTTGGTATGAATGCTGTGATCCGGCGTCAGCGGACCGCGGCTGACCAGTTCGGCAACGCTGTCGAGTTTGGAGAATCCCACACTCAGCGGATCATATTGCCAGCGTAGCAGCAACGGATAACCGATACTTTTAGAGGCCTGGGCGCGCAACCGGGCGAGCGTCAGATGATCGTTGATACCTGGCTGTTGCGTCGAAGTTTGTGGCGCGGGCGAGCTGGTCGGCTGATAGTCCCCAGCCACAATACTACTGCGCGCACCGCTCTGATCAAGGTAATCCTCCGCCTTGGACACCAGCGCGATCATCGTGTCATAGCTGGTTTTGGCATCCTCTGCAAAGGTAAAAATACCATGGTGTAACAGGATGATGCCTTGCAAAGACTGCCAGTCCAGTGCCTGAGTGGCCTGGTGGACCTGCTGTGCGAGCATGAAACCAGGCATGATATAGGGCAGGATCAGCACCCTGTCTCCGTATATCTCTCGCAGGACTTCCTCTCCCTGAGGACTATTACTGATCGCAACCACCGCATCAGCATGGGTATGGTCAACATAAGCATGTGGAATCAAGGCGTGCAGGATAGCTTCGACAGAGGGAGTGGGCGCGGTCGGATCGAGCAGCGCAGAGCGCAGATGCTGCATCATCTGGCTGTCCGTCAAGGCCGACAATGCGCCCAGACGTTGCAGATAATCCAGCTTTACCGGGGCAAATCCAGCCGCCTTGATGGTGCGCAGATCCCAGCCCGAGCCTTTGACGTACAGGACCTTTTCTATGTCACCAAAAATATTCTGCCAATCGCCTTTAACCGAAGTATTGCCTCCGCCGTGCAGCACCAGATCCGGGCTGCGTCCCTGCAGCTGAGAGGTATAGACCCGCAGGCCCAGCACAGCATCGTCAGCGAAGCGTTCAGCTTCAAGGTCACACCACAGATTTTCCATCGCTCGGTCCTGTCATGCCAGCTGCACTCAAACTGGTTATAGCGTTTCTGCAGGGGAATTTAGACGCAAACAAAAACGCACCCTAAGGTGCGTTTTTATTAAAAAAGTCCGGTCAGAATGCGTCCTGCGCTTTCTGGAGATCAAGGCTCTACTATTGAAATGCCAGTAATGCCTGCCTGACGAGCGGAATCCATGACCAGAACCAGAGTTTCCACGTTGGATCTCTGATTAGGACGAATAATTACTGATGCTGCTGGATTTTCCGCCTTTAAACGGTCGATGTTTGCGCGGAGCTGGCTTTCGAGAATCGGGCGTGGTTCGCCATTTAAAATGATCTCATTGAGCGCGGTCAGTTCAACGAGGATATTCTTCTTTTCATCATCCTGCTCTGGTGGCGTTTCATTATTCTCATTACTCGCTGCATCAATCGCGGTTTCAGACAGGAATGTTGCTGTTACTACGAAGAAAATCAACAGGATAAACACCACGTCGAGCATTGGCGTCAAATCGATATTGGTGTCATCCTTCTTTCTACTACCTGCAATTTTTTTCATGTCTGTTTCCTGGATAATTTCAGTCTGATTGCTGATCTGGTCGAAGTCTTTTACTGGATTTAATAGCTAATTACGGTCCGGAAGTATACCTGATATCAGCCTCTCTACAATAGAGTACACCGGGTCGGATAAAAAAGGGAGTCGACCAGGGACTCCCTTTAGATTCAGCCGAGGTTTAGCTTCAAACCCTGCTTATTTTAGTGAATCGACACTGAATTTAACAATTTCAGCAAGTTGCTTAACCGTCTTGCCTTCCCGGGAATTAACGCGCAAACCATAAAGAGTATTGACCAGAACCTCTGCAGCGAGATCGGCAGAAACACCCTTCTTAAGCTTGCCGGTTTGTTCTGCATCCTTCACGCGCTTAAGCAGCGCTTTACGGATCTGCCCATAATAACCACGCACCAGCTTCTGGATGTCCTTGTCATAATTAATACTTTCGCAGAAAGAATTAACCAGCAGACAGCCCATATTGCGCTGCTTATTGCTGACACTCAGGACAGCAAGATCAAAGTATTTCTCAATCGCTTCCCAGGCACCAAGATCAGCGTTGTTAAGAGAGTTATCCAGGTCCTTGTTAATCAGCTTGCTGTAGTGGCCAAGGCAGGCTTTGAAAAAAGTGTCCTTGTCGCCAAATGAGTTATACAGAGTCCCTCTGTTGATTCCTGTAACATCCAGTAACTTCTGCACAGAACTGGCTTCAAATCCTTCTCTCCAGAACTGCTCCATCGCATTAGTTAATACATCTTCATACACAAATTCAACTGGTCTAGCCATAACAAATCACTCGATTGCTTAAGGGTTAGTATTAATGAGGGTTAACTGAAACAACCAACAAACAGCCAATTACTTCAATATAAGGAGACGTGCAGATACATCAACTTTTTTACAACGGCGGCAAGTATAGTATACAGACCATTTTTTTACATCTATTGATACAAAATAAAGCATTTTTTTACAGGCAAGGCGTATAGAAATGAGATTTTACCGCGTAAGCCGTGTTTTAGCGCAGATTCTTGATATTTACCAAAAAGTATAGAACGCACGTTCTTTGCCTTGAAGAAACATGGCAACATCATTATCGCAAGGGCTTGCGAAAAATTATCAGATTAACCAGACAGTTAATAACGCAACCACCACACCCATCAGCCCGCCCAGCACGCCACCCCATACCACCAGCCAGCCCAGGTGTCTGCGGATCATCTCTTCAATAATGACTTTGACCAGCGCGGGGGTAAGTTCATCTAATCTTCGATCAACTATCTGTTCAATCTTACCTTGCAGATCCGCGCCTGACGTTGCGTGGGACAATCCATCGGCGAGTCTTTTCCGGAACTCATCTGTATCAACTGTAGCATATAAGTAGCTGCGCATCTTCTCGGTGAACGGTTCACGCAGTGGCTTAAATGCATCGCGTCCTCCAATGAAACTGAGCATGCCTGCAAAAGATGATGCCATAATCACATCCAGCAGGGATTCAAATGCGCCATTCAAGTCCACTTCGTCAATTAATTTTAATAATTCTTTATCGAGACCCGCGCTGAGACTGGTCGACTGTGCAAAAAAGCCTTCAATATTCTGCTCGCTGAAAAACTGCTGCATGATCAATTTGCGTATACCAGTTTTGAATTCCTCAAAATGCAAAGGAATAACACCGGACCCATAAAATCCGGGTACCCTTTCGAACAACATATGCACTGCCAACCAGTTGGTCAGCGCGCCAGAAATAGCGAACAAGCCCGCGTTCAGGACATAAGTCTGAACTGGCTGTGGCAGCACAAAACCCAGCGCCGTTAACGCAACTGCAGACAAGCTGGTCGCCAGACTTTTATCCATATGCAATTTACTTACCTTGTTCGGGTTCAAAGTGCCGCTTAAAATTTTTGAGCCTTGGGATCAGATTTCGGCGAAAATCGCCGCATCATAGACCAGGCCAGCGGGGTGGTTCAAGTACGCCTTGCCAGCGAAATCGGCTGAAGGCCAAAGTGACCATAGAGTTATTCAGAGGCTCCCTGGATCGTTAAAGGCGTCGGTGATGTGCAACCGGCATCCGCCGCCTTATCTGATGCAGCCAATCCAGATCAATATCTGCGATGGCCAACCCTTCACCCTTCTCTATACAGGCAATTATCTTACCCCAGGGATCTATGATCATGGAGTGCCCAAAAGTTTCTCTGGTCTGGTTGTGGACCCCACCCTGGTTGGCAGCAAGCACATAGCACTGGTTCTCGATTGCGCGGGCGCGCAGCAAGACTTCCCAATGGGCTGCCCCGGTGACCTGGGTAAAGGCCGAGGGCACAGTAATCAATTCTGCCTGCATACCCAGCAGGCGCCGGTACAACTCTGGAAAACGCAGATCATAACAAATAGTCAAACCGATTCTTGCTATCGGTGTATCCACGACAATCACTTGATCTCCAGCCTCAAAGCGGCTCGACTCCGAGTAGGTCGCCTGCTTGTCTTCCACCTGCACATCAAACAAATGCATCTTGTCGTAGCGGGCGATCATCTGGCCCTGTGGGTTGAATAACAGTGAAGCCGGGCGGACACGTCCGTCAGTAATGATATCCGCTGCCGACTTCTCTGTCCGCGGCCGGGAAATCAGCGGAATAGTTCCGCCCAGCAGGAACAGCTTATGGGTACTGGCCTGATCCGCGAGAAAGCCCTGCAGCAAAGCATTATCGTCACCTTCGTGCTCAGCGAGCCGCGATAATGGCCCGCCATCAAGCACTGCGAAATTCTCTGGCAGCACCACCAATGAGGCGCCCGCATGGGCGGCCTCAGCGATAAGTTTTCCGGCATTGCGCAGATTTTCTGCAACATCAGCGCTGCTTACCATCTGCACTACCGCGACTGTATTTTTTTTGTAAGTCATCTCTGAACCATCCTGTCAGCAATCATGTCCGGCATCAGCTTACTGGCCTTCTTCTTATTGCACTTTTTATTGCACTTCTTATTGCACTTCTTATTGCACTTGCTAACGTCTACTGCACGTCAGTGACTGGCTGTGCATCCGATATCGACTCAGGTTGCGAATCTGGTATCGGTGCAGTCGGCGGCGCAGGGGCAGGGGCAGGTGCCGGGGCACTCGCACCTGTGCCGGAGTTGGTATCAGCGGGAGCGGCAGTCCGCGATCCACCCGCAGTAAACACCTGGTTCAAGCGCGGCTCCAGATTATCCCATGGACCCTGCAACAGATATTGTGCACTGGTCAGACTGTCCACCTGATCTCCGAAAATTCTGTCAAAAATGAAAACCCCGACCGCGACCTGCCAGTTAATCAAATTATTCAACGCAGCCAGGCCACCAAGCCAGGGGATATTGTCACTGACTGGCAGGGTAATATACATGCTGCCATCAATGGTTTCCTCACGCAGATCAAGGCTGCCCTCAATCTGGAAAAGACTTGATGGACCTATAATTTGCAAGCGGTCGAGGATGTCTACTGTGCCCTCAGAAAGCGTAATGTTGCCGATAATTTCATCATAGGCGAGACCGCTGCGGGCCAGATCATCGCTGAAACGCAATCTGCGCACCAGCGCATCGAAATTAAGAATGCTGATCAGTTTGAGCGCGCCGCTGCCAGCTCCGCCGCCCTGCAGAAAGCGACCATTGTTGATTTTCAGATCAATAGCGCCACGCAGGCCCACTGCAGAAAAATTGCCGGGACTGCCCGACCAGCTCAAATTCGTAGTAAATGCAGCGCTGTTGCTTTCAAGACTCGGCGCGTAGCCAAACGCGCTCAGAACACTAGCCATGTTGCCAGCTTCAACCACAGCCTGTAATTGGCTTTCGTGATTTTGCCCATCATAACGCCAGTGGAATTCAGCCTCCCTGCCCAGCTGTCCAATTTGCAGTCCGCGCGATGATACAACCAGATCAGAAATATGCGCGCCATCGTCGGTGGGATCAACCAGCAACTGCCACTGCCCGTAATCTGCGTCACCGATTGAAACTTCGTTGGCGCTGATACGCAGACGGGGAAATGTACGCGGATCAACTGCTGCAAATGGATCAATTTTGGGTTCGTCAGATTCCACAATTTCTTCCACAGCATCTATCCCTGCTGCTGCGCTTTGCTGCGCTGTCTGCTCGGGGTCCGGCTCAGGCTCCTGATCCTCTCCTGGAATGCGAAGATGATCAAACTGGACATCGATATAAGCTGCTGGATCATCAGGGATATTCAGGCTGCCGCTGACAATATCACTGGCCATTTCCAGTTGTAGACTGTCTGTCTGCTTCGAAAATTGCAGATCAATATTGCTGATGGGTTGTTTGAATATGATCAATTCCTCAATCTGCACATCTGCAACCGTCGCCAGTTTTTTCAGCGCAGAAGTTCCGCTCTGATCCGAAGCCAGGGTCTTCCTGATTACCTCATTCCAATCATCGTAGTTAATTTGCTTTAAGGTCCCCAGCACCTCGACTCCTGGTGCGCTGGCATTAAAGCGGCGCACCGGCAGAGTATCGTCACGGGGCCCCAGCAGGATCAATCCACGTTCCAAACCGACATCTGGACGCAAGCGCAAATCGGCGTTAACAATATCTTTCACCGTACTACGGACACGTGATCCGTTTTCGAAAAACTCCAGATCCAGCGTTAATGGCAATATGCTGCCGATTTCTTTATTAAAAGGTGCGGGGAAATTCAAAGCGACAGCTTCGAGATCGGATTGCATCGTGAAACGTCCAGACACGCTGGGGTTTGTTGCATCTCTCTGATGCGGCAACTCATAGCGAGCACTATAAGCAAACTCTCCACTGCTGCGCTCAAGTAAGGCTGAGCTGATAGCGGTATGTCTGGGCCAGTTCATGAGTTCCGCGATCTGTGCGGTGCCAGTCAGTTCAATAACCGTTAGCGGTAACTCGGAATTTAGACCGTCCGATATCAAATCAGCAGCGACAGCATCACCGAATAATCTGGCGCTCAGATCCTCACTTCTCAAGCCACTGTCCTGCTGATAATAAAGCCGTCCATTAATGTCCGTAAACTGCAAATCAATACCCGGAATATCAAGGGTATTTCCCCGCATGAGCAATTGCGCGCTGACCTGTGGCTGTCCACCGGCGATAAAAAGGGGAATATTCAATTGAAGATCCAGACCAATATCACCCTCAGCAAGCCAATCGGATATGACTGTTCCGAAACCTCTGGTAACTGGCGTTTGCTGAAGATACTCCAGACCTTGCGCTGCCGCCCCCTGGCCACTGCCAGTAACGGTAAGCCAGTTGCCTGCCCCTTCGCTGTTGCGGCGCACTCTGGCTGTAGTAGACCCAAACTTAATACCCAGAGATTCCCCGCTGCTCACATTCACATCAACGCTGCCGTCACTAATGCTTACAACACCGGAGAGCTTCTCAAGAATCGGCCACTGCGGGTCATACTCAAGCGTGCCATTCTCGACCTGATAATACATCTGCAGAGTCTTTGCCACGGGCGGGGTACCCGGGCGAATAGAACCGCGATAAATTAAACCACTGTTGCCGCCCTCGCCGCCCTTGATGGCAGCATCCACCCACTTCATCACATTGCGGGTCGCCTCGGGTGCCCGTTCTAACATTGGCAGATAGGCCTGCTTATAGCCGAGGTCTGCCTGCAGCGCGCCCACCAGCAGATCCAGCGTCAAAGTCGGTTCAGCATCCATGACCTCATTGAAATCAATCGCAAATCTGGCTCGTCCTTTGATAATCTCTGACTCTGCGACAATAACGCTGCTGGCCAGACGCCAGCTCAATTCTTCCGACAGATCGATATCATAAGCCACTCGTCCATTGACCCGTTGGTATGACCAGGGGTCAATGAACAAACCAGGCAGATGCAGCATCACTTCATCAGAGTCTACTTCAATAAATCCATGGAGCCTGCGCTCTGTCGCCTGGTAGCTCAATTCAGTATAACCCTTCAGCCCCCACATCGCCGGTGAACCCTGATAAGCATCCACATTGATGTCGCGAACATTAGAACTCAGCGACAGCATCTCCAGTTGGCCATCACGTAAAGTCGAGCTGATATCCAGATTATCCAGCACACCTTTCGGATTGAGTTCGGCAAGCGCCTGCTGCACTGCCGCTGGCAACGGCTTGAATGCTTGCAGCAGTGCATTCAAGGTTCCAACATTCAGGGTATCCATTTGTAATTCGATGCCACTTCCATCCCGGTACAGCAGACTTAATTCTGTCGGAGGCCACTGCATTTGCTGCCAGTTAAAGCTAACGTCCTGCATCACCGCATCCCAGCCAGAGCCCTGACTTGAGCGACGGACTGCTACGGAGGCTTCCAACTGCTCAATCTGGATATTCGTTTCCACGCCATTATCGCGATTAAACGCCAGTTCTGGAAAATCGAGTTCTGCCTGTACCCGTGTCAACTGTCCCGCTGCAAGCTCAGCCCATAGTTCAGCACTCCCGGTCACAGTCTCAGCCCGCAACCCTGAGACACCCTGGCCAGCCAGCATTGACGAATAGTTATCGGCTGGGAGCATCAGATAGATGGCTCCGGAGAGTTCCGGAAGACGGTTACCCTGCAATTCAGCGGACAGACTTACCGGCTCTGACGACTCCCCCCAATAGGCGTCCAGTTGCAGGAAATGTTGCTGACCACGGCTTTGAAATTGAACCTGCCCTGTGTGCAGGGAATGGGACTGCCCGCTGAGGTAATGAAAATTGAGACGGGTCTGGGTAAGTTCCAGGTTGCCGAATCGGGACGCCAGATCAAAGATCTGCGTAGCACTCATACTGGCTGAAGAACGATTGTTAACACCAGCCAGCTGCCAGCCGCCTTCACTCTGTTCAACAAACTCGAAAGCCAGGCCATCTATATTGACCGTCTCCAGCACTAACCGCCACTGCCGCAGACTATCGAGTACATTCAGCTCCAGGGTAATACTATCCACATCAACTGCAGCCTGCATTGGGGCGCTGGCCAGCCCAGCAACAGCCTCCTGATCGGCAGCAACCATTATCTGCACCCGCTGCAGTGACAGCGCTGGATTCAAACGATTCCAGCCACCCTGTACACCAGCCACTCGCACCGGCATCGACACGCTCTGTGACAATCGTTGTTCTATCTCAATGCGATAATTACTGACCAGAGGAATCAGTAGTTTGCCCAGGCTGACATAAACAGCAAGAATCACCAGCAGCAGGGCACCCAGCATTAGCAGCTGCAGCACTATCTTTCTGATTATCAAAGCGGTCATTGCCATTGCAGTGGGGGCCTGCGCGTGAGAATTGTCCGGAGCATGCTAAAAAACTGCCGGCAGTTGTGCATACTAAAACAGCACCACATCATACTGCTCCTGAGTATACATGGGTTCCACTTGAAACCTGACCGTCTTGCCGATCAATTCTTCCAGATCTGCCAGAGTACTCGATTCCTCATCCAGCAGACGATCTACTACCTGCTGCGCGGCCATGACCAGCAACACATCATTTTCGTAAACTCTGGCCACCCGGATGATTTCCCGGAATATCTCATAGCAGATAGTCTCAGCTGTTTTCAACATACCGCGACCCTTGCATACCGGACACTGGCTGCACAATGCGTGGCCCAGGCTTTCGCGGGTGCGCCGACGCGTCATTTCCACCAGGCCCAGCTCAGTGATATCGGAAATCGTAGTGCGGGCATAATCCTTTTCAAGCGCTTTACTTAAGGTCCGCAGAACCTGTCTCTGATGCTCCGGATCTACCATATCAATAAAATCCAGAATAATGATTCCACCAAGATTGCGGACACGTAATTGTCGCGCAATGGCTGTCGCTGCCTCCAGATTGGTTTTCAAAATAGTCTCGGCATGACTTTTGCTGCCAAGAAAGGTGCCGGTATTAACATCTATAGTGGTCATGGCTTCGGTTTGATCAATGACCAGGTCGCCGCCTGACTTCAGTTTGACCTGACGCCCCAGCGCCTTATTTATTTCATCGTCAATTCCGTACAAATCGAAGATTGGGCGCTCACCGTTGTAGAGTTCAACATTGTTGCTGAACTCTGGCATGAAATCCTGCACAAAGGTCAGAATATCACTATGAGCCGGCTGGGTATCTACGCGGATTTTCTCAATATGGGGAGTGATCAAGTCGCGCATGGCCCGCATATACAGTGGCGCGTCGCGATATAGCACCCGCACCTGCTGATCATTTCCTGCGCGACGCTCGACAGCGGCCCAGAGCCGCTTTAAAAACCGGATGTCTTCAGTCAACTCTTTCGCCGCAGCCCCTTCTGCAGCAGTACGAACAATAAAGCCACCTTTGTCTTCCATCCCTTCGTTTTGCACGCATTCATTAATTAATGCCTGCAGGCGGGCACGCTCCTCCTCATCTTCCAGACGCTGTGAAAGAGCGGTGGTTTTATTGCGCGGCAGATAAACCAGATTACGGGAGGGCAGCGTTAAGTGAGTCGTCAATCTGGCACCTTTGCTGCCGATCGGGTCTCTGGCAACCTGCACCACAATCAACTGCCCCTCTCTCAACAGACTTTGAATCGGACTCGGCGGATCTTCCCTTACTTCAAATCCATCGGGCGAAATTGCTGCTATATCCGCGCTGTGCAGAAAGCCCGTGCGCTCCAGACCAATGTCAACGAACGCGGCTTCCATACCGGGCATTACCCTGACCACTCTGCCTCGATAGATATCGCCGACATGACTGCTTTTATTGTGACGCTCAATGAAAATTTCCTGCAGCAAACCATTCTCGATAAGTGCGACCCGTGTTTCCATCGGCGTAACATTTATCAATATTTCCTCGCTCATGCGCTTCCCTTAGCCAAAGCAATGCGCGAGAGTCCGGTAACAACGCCGAAATGGTCGAGTAATTGACAGGTTTCATAGATCGGCAGACCGACAACGCCGGAATAGCTTCCGGAGATCGCACTGACAAACAAAGCTCCAAATCCCTGGATCGCGTAAGCGCCCGCTTTGCCCTCAGGTTCTCCGCTTTGCCAGTACCGCTCACATTCGGCGCTGCCCAGCGTACGGAAGGTTACTTTAGTCGTGGACATGCGCAGAGCATGTTCATCACCAAGGCACAGTGCAACTGCTGAGTAAACAACATGAGTGCGTCCCGAGAGCATCTTCAGCATCTTGATTGCGTCGTTACGATCAACGGGTTGACCAAGGATCTGGTTTGCACACACGACAATAGTATCGGCTCCCAGAACCGGGATCTGGGAATCTTCGCTGCTGCTGTCTGCCACTGAACGCGCCTTGGCCTGCGCCAGTCGGCACACATAATCTTCGGGAGCTTCGCCGCGGCCCGCAGTCTCATCTACCGCATGAGTCCGGATTTGATAGCGGACTCCGATCTGTTCAAGTAACTCGCGTCGCCGCGGCGATGCTGAAGCAAGAATGATACTGTTAAAAAGTGGCAACACGATTTTTCGAGTTCTCCTGATTGAATCGATTAAGAAAAAATAAACGCAGGCCGATAGAGACTGATTATTTGACGCCAAAACCCACGTGCAATTGGCGCAATGCGACAAAAATCCATGGCCAGAGAAAGGCACTGGAAAGCGCCCCCAGCAAAAAAAACAGGTTTGAGGAGACCGTCTGATCAGTGGCAATCTTCATCCAATGCACCATCAACATATGCAGCCCTGCAAGAGCCAGCACCAATCCGCTCTGCTGAACAGCAGAGAACATACGCAGGCGTTGATGTAGATTGAGAGTGATATAGACGACTACAGTTAAGGCCAGGGCATTGAGACCAAGCATTGAACCGTCAAGTATGTCGACCATCACGCCGGTAACCCACGCGAAACCTATACCGATGCGGTAAGGCAGCGCCATCGCCCAGTAAATAAGCACCATCACCACCCACTGTGGCCGGTAATTCAACGCCCACTCAGGAAATGGAACAATGGCCAGCAAAAATGCGATAGCAAAACTCAGCAGAATTACCCAGAAAGCATTATCACGCGGCTCCATGATTTGCTACTCCTCCGGTTTAAGCTGAGCAGGTGAGGCCTGGGCATTCGGTTCCTCAACCGGCGCGCCATCAACAAGCGGCTCACTGCTGGCTGAAGGCTCACTATCGGCTGAAGGCTTTGTTACGGTTGAAGGCAGGACTGACATCTCATCCGAAGCTAAAATAGTCAGTTCTGACTCATTGAGTTCCACGGGGGAAATCACCAGCATGACATGCCGGCTGCGATCGAGCTGCGCCAGCGGACGGGCCTTGATAACCGCGAACGGTTGGCCAGGATCATGGTGTACGCTGGTCACTTTAGCCACGGGATAATCTTTTGGAAAACGTTGTCCCAGCCCGGAACTGACCAGTAGATCCCCAGATTCTATATCTGCGGTCTCTGGAACATATTCCAGTTCCAGCTCTGGTGCTGTAGAGCGGGAACCGCGCGCTATTGCTCTTTCACCATTCCGATTCACCTGTACCGGAGTACCATGCCGCACATCAGTTATCAGCATTACCCAGCTGGTATAAGGCAACACCTCAATAACCTGCCCCATCAATCCATGGGCATCCAGCAAGGCCTGACCATTTACCACCCCGTTTCTGGCGCCACGATTAATGAGCACGCGTCGTGAGCCTGAATCAGAGGAAATATAAATAATCTCAGCCGTCATTACCTGCCCGGATACCGATTGAGAAGCGGCCTGCAGCGCGCGCAGGCGGCTGTTTTCACTGGTCAAACTGGCAAGCAGCTGCAATTGCCGCTGTGCCAGCAGCAACTCTTCTTGCAGTTGGTTCTTTTCTTCAAGAAGGTCTTGATGAGAGACTAAGACGTCATCGATCCAGTCCGATACCCGGGCAGGCGTATCAGCCACCCAGTACAGTGGAGTAACCACATAGGCCAGTCCATAGCGGACTCGATCTAGATAATCGAATCTGCTGTCGGCATACATCACCGCCACCGAGAGCACGATAAATGCCGCTGCTCGATACTCGAGGGAGACTCCTTTGATGAATAAGGTTTTGATGTTAGAACCTCACAAACGTCAAATAGTCTATTCCAGAGTTAATGAATCCATGTCGTTAGAATCCATCATCTCCATGGCTTTACCGCCACCACGAGCTACGCAGGTAAGTGGGTCTTCAGCAATAATAACGGGCAGTCCGGTTTCCTCGGCTAATAACTTATCGATATCCTTCAACAGCGCACCGCCGCCGGTCAACACCAGACCATTCTCAGCTATATCGGAGGCCAGCTCGGGAGGTGACTGCTCCAATGCGCTTTTAACGGCCTGCACAATCGCCGACAACGTTTCGTGCAGGGCTTCAAGTATCTCATCACTGTTGAGTGTAAAGCTGCGCGGAACCCCTTCTGCCAGGTTACGGCCACGCACATCTATTTCTCTAAGCACACCCGCAGCCGGGAAGGCACAACCGATTTCTTTCTTGATCCGCTCTGCCGTGGCTTCACCAATAAGGCTGCCATAGTTTCTGCGCACATGGGTGATGATAGCCTCATCAAAACGATCACCACCAATACGCACTGATTCAGCATACACGATGCCGTTAAGCGAAATGATCGCAATCTCTGTAGTTCCCCCACCAATGTCTACCACCATTGAACCGCTGGCCTGCTCCACCGGCAAGCCAGCACCTAAGGCTGCCGCCATTGGTTCTTCGATCAAACGCACTTCACGCGCACCAGCACTGATGGCTGATTCACGAATCGCACGCCGCTCCACTTGGGTGGATTTGCAGGGGACACAGATTAATACGCGGGGACTGGGAGGAAAGAAGCTGTTTTCATGAACTTTGGCGATAAAGTGCTGCAGCATTTTTTCAGTCACCTGAAAGTCTGCGATCACACCGTCCTTCAGGGGACGAATTGCGGTGATATTACCAGGAGTGCGTCCCAGCATACGTTTGGCATCAGAGCCCACTGCAGTAACCACCTTCTGGCCGTTGTGATTTCTAATTGCCACCACCGATGGTTCATTCAGAACGATACCCTCGCCTCTGACATAAATCAGGGTATTTGCAGTTCCCAGGTCGATAGACAGGTCATTGGAGAACATTCCTCGAATCTTTTTGAACATTTACTTTTTGATAACCTCAATTTGATATTAGCTTTGCTTCGAGCTGGCATCAGTTACTGATACCTGGAAGCAAGGCTTGCCAGGTGTGCCCGCGCCTGGGCGACACATTATTGCGCGCTGCAAACGAAACAGGGGTCAGGGACATTATGCAAGTCTCGAGAAATTTGTGCAGGATTCCCGGTTTTATGTAAGAGTCTCGGAGTTTTGCAATAGTTGGATAGGCTAAATCTGCAACCAGCTGTTCTAAACCAGTGCTATTCCCGTATAATCCCTGCTTCTCCGGCAAACTGATACGCACTCTAACAACGGCGCGGTATTTGGGCAAGCAGCAATTTTAAGTTGCTCAGTATCGCACACATAATGCGCCGGCACACAGCTGTAAACCTTCCATTTTGGAGATTCTGAACATGGCCCTGGACAACTCGGACGTGGAAAAAATTGCGCATCTTGCGCGACTGCAGATTAATGAAGTTGAGACCCTTGAAGTCACTCGCCGCATCGGCGACATTCTGGCCTTAATTGACCAGATGCAAAGCATTGATACCTCTGATGTTGCCCCACTGGCTCATCCATTCGACGCTGTCCAGCGCCTGCGCGCAGATGAAGTGACTGAGAATAATCAACGGGATTACCTGCAACGTAATGCTCCTTCCACTCAGGACGGGCTTTATCTGGTACCCAAAGTAATCGAATAAGCTAATGTTGAATCTTCAAGACCTAAGGACAGAGCAGCATGTTAAACAAAACCGTGGCGGAATTATCCCGCGCACTGAACAAGGGTGAATTTTCCAGTGTGGAACTCACCCAGGAATATCTGCAACGAATTAATCGCCTGAACAGTCAAATCAATGCCTACATCACTGTAAGCGGCGATGAAGCGCTGGTCCAGGCCACTGCCGCCGATGCCATGCGCAGCCGCGGGCAGGCCGGACCGCTGACCGGCATACCGCTGGCTCATAAAGATATTTTTTGTGTTCGCGATGTGCGCACCACCTGCGGCTCGCGCATGCTCGGAAATTTTATTTCTCCGTATGATGCCGCAATCGTCGAGCGCCTGAACCACGCCGGAGCAGTAACACTTGGCAAAACCAATATGGACGAATTCGCCATGGGCTCTTCCAATGAGACCAGTTATTTCGGTGCAGTGCATAATCCCTGGGATATGAGCCGGGTGCCCGGCGGTTCCTCAGGAGGTTCTGCGGCCGCAGTCGCAGCTGATTTGTGTGCGATGGCTACTGGTTCGGACACTGGAGGTTCAATCAGACAGCCTGCGGCTTTCTGTGGCATCACCGGATTAAAACCCAGCTACGGACGTGTATCGCGCTGGGGCATGATCGCGTTTGCGTCCAGCCTTGACCAGGCTGGTCCACTGACCAGAACCGCTGAAGATGCTGCCTTGATGCTGAATGTCATGGCCGGCCCCGATGCCCGGGACTCTACCTGCCTGGACAAAGAAACCCCTGATTTCACCGCGACTCTGAATGACTCCTTGCAGGGCCTGCGTATTGGCATTCCAAAGCAGCACTTTGCAGAAGGTCTGAGTAAAGAAGTTGAACAGGCCTTGCAACAGGCTTTTAAGGTGTTCGAATCGCTGGGCGCAACGCTGGTGGAAGTGGATCTGCCTAACAGCCATCTCTCAGTTTCAGCCTACTATGTCATCGCTCCTGCTGAGGCCTCAGCTAACCTGTCACGTTATGATGGCGTCCGTTTCGGCCATCGCTGCAAGGATCCGATCAACCTTGAAGATATGTATAAGCGCTCGCGCAGCGAAGGCTTCGGCGATGAGGTTAAGCGCCGCATCCTGATTGGCACCTATGCATTGTCTGCCGGTTATTACGATGCCTACTATATAAAGGCGCAGCAGATTCGCCGCCTTATCAAACAGGATTTTGACAAAGCCTTCAGCCAGGTAGATGTGATTATCGGACCGACCACGCCTCATACCGCGTTTAAAATCGGTGAGAAAAATGATGACCCGGTGACCATGTATCTGGAAGATATTTATACGATAGCAGTGAACCTGGCCGGACTGCCGGGCATATCAATTCCATCGGGCAACAGCAATGGCCTGCCCATTGGCATGCAGATAGTGGCAGGCGATTTTGCGGAAGCGAAACTGCTTAATGTCGCGCATCAGTTCCAGCGCCATACTGACTGGCATCTGCACAGGCCGGAGGTTTAAGACATGACATGGGAAACAGTAATCGGATTGGAAGTACACGTTCAACTTGCCACACGCAGCAAACTTTTCTCCGGTAGCAGCACCAGCTTCGGTGCTGCCCCCAATACCCAGGCAGGCATCTATGATCTGGCTATGCCTGGCACTCTGCCAGCACTCAATGGCGAAGCACTGCGCATGGCAGTCCGCTTTGGCCTGGCTGTTGATGCCGAAATCGGCAAAAAATCCGTGTTTGATCGCAAAAACTATTTTTATCCAGATCTGCCCAAAGGCTATCAGGTCAGCCAGCTGGCCTTCCCTATTGTAGGTAAAGGCAGCCTGACAGTGACTCTGGAAGACGGCAGTGAGAAAACCATTGGCATTACCCGCGCCCATATGGAAGAAGATGCAGGGAAGTCTCTGCATGAAGATTTTCACGGTCTTTCAGGTATCGATCTTAACCGTGCCGGCACGCCGCTGCTGGAAATTGTTTCTGAACCGGAAATCCGCAGTGCGAAGGAGGCGGTTGCTTATCTGAAAAAACTGCATTCCATCATTCTTTATCTGGGAATCTCTGATGGCAATATGGCGCAGGGTTCGATGCGCTGTGACGCCAACGTTTCAGTGCGTAAATCTGGAGATACCCAACTGGGTACGCGCACCGAAATTAAAAACATTAACTCTTTCCGCTTTGTGGAAAAAGCCATTCTGCACGAAGCAAGGCGCCAGATTGAATTGATTGAAGATGGCGGTCGCGTCATTCAGGAAACCCGGCTTTATGATGCCGATAAGGACGAAACACGTTCCATGCGCAGCAAGGAAATCGCCAACGACTATCGTTACTTCCCGGAACCGGATCTGCTGCCAATCGTCATTGACGATGCCTATATAGAAGCTATCCGCGCCACTTTACCTGAACTTCCCGATGCCAAGCGCCTGCGCTTTGCCAGTCAGTACGGACTCAGTGAATACGATGCGGCAGTGCTGGCGAGCAACCGGGCGATGGCGGAGTATTATGAGACAGCGGTGGAATTGTGCGGCGATGCCAAGCTGTCTTCCAACTGGGTCACCGTTGATCTGCTGGGAATGTTGAATAAAAACAATATCGATATTGAGCAGTCCCCGATCAGTGCGCGGCGCCTGGCGGATCTGATCAGTCGTATAAAAGATGCGACTATCTCCGGAAAGATCGCTAAAACAGTGTTTGAGATAATGCTTGAGGATAGCTCCAGCGTCGATCAGATCATTGAAAAGCAGGGCCTTAAGCAGGTCACTGACAGCGGTGCGATTGAAAAACTGGTTGACGAAGTGATTGCCAGCAATCCGGAACAGGTAGAGCAGTATCGCGCTGGCAAGGAAAAGGTATTTGCATTCTTTATTGGACAGGCGATGAAAGCATCCAAAGGCAAAGCCAATCCAGACCAGTTAAACAGCCTGTTGCGAGAAAAGCTGAATAATTGAAACCGCGCCGTTTTAACTAACCCAATTAACTACACTGACGTTGCATAAACCGTCGGTACAGAAGCAAGAGTCTGCATTTCATGATTGAACAGAAAAAAACCGGTGCGGAAAGAACTCAGCCGGCCACCAGAGACGAATTCTGGACCGATGAACGGGTCAGGTCATTCCTTGAAATGGAGGCACCGGAGGGAGTCCCTGCCGACTACCACATTTTGTTGAAAGCGTACCGTGGCATGTTGCCGGATACTTTTGAGCGCTTCATCGGCTTCTTTACCGCCGAAGGTCATGATTTGAATACCCACCTGGCCGACCAGAGCAACATACTCGATCACATAAGGCAGCATCGGAAATCAATCGAGTATGTACGGATTCTTGAAGCAGCTGGCGCTACTGGCTCAGCGCGCTAAAGAGCAGATCAGCTGCGCCTTGGCGGGCGTCCGCTGCCTGATCGTGAAGACCCGCCTCTATCGCCACTGCCTGAGCGACCAGGGACCTTAGCTGGAGCAGTGAATTTTGAAGGCCGCACAAATGGCGGCGGATTCTTCAGCAGATCTTCAGCCGGACGAATGCAAGCCAGTGGCTTGCCCAGCTTTTCTTCGATATTAGGCAGTAGAAAAGAGTCTTCCTCACAGGCAAAACTGATTGAAGTACCAATTGCACCTGCTCTGCCAGTGCGCCCTATGCGATGCACATAATCCTCAGCCTCTTCCGGCAGACTGTAATTAATGACATGTGACACGTCATCAATATGCAGACCTCGGCCAGCTACATCCGTGGCAACCAGTACGGGCAGTTTGCCTTCGCGGAAGGCTTCCAGAGTCTGCACGCGTTTATTCTGCGGCACCTCACCTGAGAGCAGGCCAACATCAATGCCATTGCGGTAAAGATTATCAGCCAGCTTCCTGACCTGGTCGCGTCGATTATTGAAGATGATGACCTTGCTGGCCTTTTCTTCGCTGATCAGATTATAGAGAAGTTTATACTTATCTTCAGTGGTCACCAGGTAAACAATCTGGTCTACGGAATCAGTAGCGACTTTTTCCGGTTCGATATCGATGGTCACCGGTTCGACCACCCAGCGCTGACTCAACTCAATAATCTCAGGGGTAAAGGTGGCGCTGAACAACAGAGTCTGACGACATTCTCTGGCGGGAGTGCGTGCAATAACGCTGCGAACCTGGGGAATAAAACCCATGTCCAGCATTCGATCCGCCTCATCAATCACCAGCAACTCGATCAGCCCGAGGTAAAGCTGATCATTTTGTACAAAATCAAGAAGACGTCCCGGTGTTGCTACGACAATGTCGACCGGCTTTCGATCCAGGGCGCGCAGTTGCTTCTGATAATCCTCGCCACCCACCAGTGTGACGACATGCAGGTCGGTGTATTTGCATAAGTCGACTGCGTCATTGGCAATCTGAATCGCCAGTTCCCTGGTTGGCGCAATGATCAGCGCACGCGGTTCAGCCAGATATCGCTCGTCAGTTTTTTGCGGATTCTGCTCAATGTCATTAATAATAGTAATCAGGAATGCAGCCGTCTTGCCGGTACCGGTTTGGGCTTTACCCACGACATCATTACCCTGCAGAGTATAAAGCAGGCTTTGTGCTTGAATCGGCGTGCAGTATTTAAAGCCAAGATCAGCGATGGCTTTGTTCAGCGGTTCAACAAGATTAAGTGTGGAAAAAGGTATTTTCTTACTTGAATCAGATGCTTGCATAGTTTGCGGTCCAGGAAAAGAGCGCTGGCATCATAGCCTTCATAGCGTTCAACATCAATAGCGCTGCACCGTGGACGGCTGAGGACCACAGGCTGCGCAGCCGGGATCACGTGGTAGACGCAGTTCGCGCCACTGCATTGTTTTCGCATCCAACAACAATAGACGGCCCTGCAAAGTGTCGCCGATGCCGGTCAAAACTTTGATCGACTCCATCGCCTGCACGGCTCCGACGATGCCCACCACCGGCGCCATGACGCCGTTGCGGGCGCAACTTGCCTGCTCATCATCACCAGCCGCATACAGACACTGGTAACAGGGACTCTTTGCTGAGCGGCTGTCAAATACAGCGACCTGACCCTCCATCCGGATAGCAGCACCGGATACCAAAGGCACACGATGAGCAATACATGCTGTGTTGATGACGAAGCGGGTACTGAAATTATCACAGGCATCAACCACCAGACTCACATCGGGCAGCAGCGCATCAAGCAGCTCTGCATCCAGGCGTCCGGCAATTCTGGTAACTTTCACTTCCGGATTCAAACCCTGCAGAGTGACTGCCGCAGAGTCGACTTTAAGCGCTCCGATGTCAGCCTGACCATGAGCAATCTGACGCTGCAGATTAGTCAGATCCACCGTGTCATCATCAACAATAATCAGATGACCAACGCCAGCAGCTGCCAGATACATGGAAACCGGGCAGCCCAGGCCGCCCATCCCAACAATCAGCACCGTGGCGTCCAGCAACTTCTGCTGTCCCGCTATGTCCATTTCGGGCAGCATAATCTGTCGACTGTAGCGCAGCAGTTGTTCATCACGCATGGAGTTTCTCCGACTTTGAGTCAGTATCGCCTGATCTGAAACTGGCCAGCGTGACACGCTCGTGACCCGCCAGATCCTGGCAGCTTTTTATCTCGCTGTAGTGATAGCGCTGCAGCAGAGCACGCACAGCGTCCGCCTGATTGTATCCGTGCTCCAGCATCAGTATGCCACCAGGTTTTAAAAACAGACGCGCCTGCTGACAGATCACTTCAATATCTGCCAGCCCCTGATCTGCTGAAACCAATGCTGATGCAGGTTCAAAACGCAGATCACCCTGCATTAAATGTGGATCAGAGCTATCTATATACGGCGGGTTACTGACGATCAGGGTGAACTTTTGTGCAGGCAATGCTTCACACCAACTGCCTGCTTTGAAATCGATATTGTTCAAGCCTGACTCCAGCGCATTGGCTCGGGCAACTTCCAGCGCCGGTTCGCTGCGGTCAACGGCAACAACTCTGGCATGCGGTCGTTCCGATGCCAGCGCCAGTGCAATGGCGCCGCTGCCGGTGCCTAAATCAGCAATCCAATCTGGAGCCCAGGCAGCAGCCCCGTGAGCAGCCAGTTCTGCATCTGCTTCAGCATTACCCAGGTAGCTCAGCGCCAGTTCTACCAGTAATTCTGTTTCCGGCCGGGGAATCAGCACATGCGGATTTACCTGCAGATCGAAGGTCCAGAATGCCCTCCTGCCGGTGATATAGGCAACCGGTTCGCCAGCACGACGACGCTGCAGACAAGCTTCAAATTGCAGTTGCTGCGCTGTAGAAAGTTGCTGATCAGGCCAGGTGTATAACCAGGTTCGCTGTCTACCCAGCGCATAGGCCAGCAGTATTTCGGTATCCAGTCTGGCGGTGTCACTGATCTGATCAAGCACTGCTGAACGTGTTAACGCTTGCTTAATGGTCAATTCAGCACAGGCGCCCGCTACCATCTTACTCTGCGAGCTCCGCCAGCAGATCGGCATGATATTCATTGATCAGCGGCTGAATAACCGAGTCCATTTCACCATTGAGCACTTCCGCCAGCTTGTAAACAGTCAGATTGATACGATGATCGGTGACACGGCCCTGGGCGAAATTATAAGTGCGAATCCGTTCCGAGCGGTCGCCGGAGCCAACCAGTTTACGCCGGGTGTCCGACAGTTCTTTATCGGCAGCCTGCTGCGCCTGATCATTCAATTTTGCCGCCAGCAGCGACATGGCACGGGCACGATTTTTGTGCTGCGAGCGCTCATCCTGACACTCTACAACGATTCCGCTTGGGATATGGGTAAGGCGTATAGCAGAATCAGTTTTGTTAATATGCTGACCACCAGCACCGCTGGCACGAAACGTATCAACGCGCAAATCCGCTTTATTCACTTCTATTTCTTCCAGCTCATCCGGGGCTGCCATGATAGCGACCGTGCATGCAGACGTGTGAATGCGGCCCTGAGTCTCAGTATCTGGAACGCGCTGCACACGATGCGCACCGGATTCAAACTTCAGCTGACCATAAACATTACGCCCTTCGATGCGAGCGATAATTTCTTTGAAACCGCCATGCTCGCCTGGTCGCTCGCTCATTATTTCCAAACGCCAGGCTTTGAGTTCTGCATAACGGGAATACATGCGAAACAAATCACCTGAAAAAATGGCCGCCTCATCGCCGCCGGTGCCGGCACGGATTTCCAGGAAAATATTGAAACTGTCCTTCTCATCTTTGGGCAGTAATAATTTTTGCAGTTCCAGTTCCAGCAACTCTAATTCGGTACTCGTGCGATGAACTTCATCCTCAGCCATTTCACGCATATCGGCGTCGCTGTCTTTCTGCATTTCTTTGGCCTGACGCAATTCTTCCTGAGTCTTCCGAAACTGCTCAAAACTTTTTACTACCGGTTCAATTTCGGAGAACTCTTTTGAAAGCGCACGAAAACGTTCCTGATTGCTGATTATCTCAGCATCACTCAATAAGGCTTCCAGCTCCTGGTAGCGATCCTGCAGATTATCCAGTTTGTTAATGATCGATTCTTTCATATGCCCTGATTTTCCCCGGCGATCTGATTGCCTGTCTCAGCTTCGGACTCATCATCCAGCTCATACAACTCACGGGTAAGTTGCTGCAGTTCATCCCGCCCTTCTGCACTGGCCTTCTTCATTTGCACACTCGGGGAGTGAATCAATTTATTGGTAATACTTTTGGCCAGATTTTCCAGCACCTGGCCTGGCTCGCCTCCCCTTTCCAGTGCCTTCAGAGCTTTCCCCAATTCTTGTTCACGAATTTTTTCAGCCTTGCCGCGAAATGCCCGCAGCGTTGCCACTGCATTGAGTGAACGCAGCTGTTTAATATAATCCTCAAGACCACGTTCTATTATTACGGTGGCTTGCTCAGCCGCTTCAGCACGGCTCTTTACATTATCCTCAATGACATCGCGAATATCGTCGATGCTGTACAGATAAGCATCGCTGATCTCGGCAACTTCAGGCTCAATATCTCTTGGCACCGCCAGATCAACCAGCAGAATGGGTTTGTGACGACGTTTTTTAATGGCGCGCTCGACCGCACCTTTACCCAGCAATGGCAACTGACTGTTGGTTGAGGAAACCACAATATCGGCACTCACCAATTCTGCGGGAATATCGGACAGCAACACACCACGGGCGCCGAACTTCTCACCGAGTTCCACCGCGTTCTGCAAGGTTCGATTTGCTACCACGATTCTGTGCACGCCGCGCTCAGTCAGATGTCGTGCCACCAATTCAATGGTATGACCGGCTCCTATCAGCAACGCGCTCAGACTGCTTAGATCAGAAAATATCTGTTCTGCCAAGGATACTGCAGCGTAGGCCACAGAGACCGGATTTTCTCCAATAGCTGTGTCGGTTCTAACCTGTTTGGCTATTGAAAAGGCTTCCTGAAACGCCCGGCCCAGTTGGGCACCTGCAGTACCCAGCTCTTTTGACACGGCGTAGGCGGATTTAATCTGACCAAGTATCTGTGGCTCGCCAAGCACCATGGAGTCGAGTCCGCAGGCTACCCGCATAAGGTGCCTGATAACATCTTCCCGCCAGTGAAAATAACTGCAATTACGGACCTCGTCAGCGCTCAGGTGGTGGAAACTGCTCAGCCAGGTAATCAGTTTCTGCTGCTGCCGCTCCATGACTTCAGGCGAAAACTCCAGGTCGCCACCCACAACAGATGACTCACCCATATCAACCTGCACATAGAGTTCGGTGCGATTGCAGGTGGATACAATAACTACCTCTTCAACCTGATCAAGGGACTCCAACTGCTTGATCGCTTCAAGCATTTTCTCTGGCGGGAACGCTACCTTCTCACGAAGTGCGATATTCGCTGTATTATGATTAATGCCGAGTAAAACCAGCGCCATAGCAACCCTTAAGCGGAACCATACCCAAAAAAAGCGGCCATCTTACCTCAATTTGGCCGGTATTATGCGCTTTCAGTCGGTCCAATTGTAGCCCTGCTAAAAAGCCGTGTTGCCTGCAGGCAATCTTGCTACAATCAAACGCAGTTTCCGCGCAATCTCGTATTCGCCTGCTGGGTTTAAAACCTCATGAAATCAGTATTAAACCAATTTCTGTTCATCACCTGCCTGCTTGCAGTTACCGGGTGCGCAAGCTCCCGTCAGTCTGAGGACGCGCCACCAGTTGCAGATGCAGTCAGCCCGCCCGCCAGTGCACAAAGCGCCATTGCTGTAGCAGAACCTGTTGAGTATGGCTCTTTTACCCGTGACCAGCTGACTCAGGCGATTCTGAGCGAGATGGGAGGTCAGCGTGGGCACTACGATAGCGCCACCCAAAGCTACTATGAACTGGCAAAGGAAACACGCGATGCCGGTATTATCCGCAGAGCCCTGCAGTTTGCCTCCGCAACCGGTGAATCAGCAAATGTACTGGAACTGGCCGAACTGTGGAGCAGCATAACCCCGGACGATATTGAGCCGCAGTTGCTGCTGGGTTATCAATTTCTGGAAACCGGCCAGTTTGAGCTTGCTCTGCGGCATATGACCCGGGTGATTGAACTAGGGGGAAATGTTGATTTCGCTGCATTGACTGCACGAACTCAGGATATACCGCCGATTCAGCGCGCCGCCATCCGCAACAAAATCAGTGAACTGCGCCAGCTATGGCCACAGGAAGTTTCACTGCACTATGCGTTGATCCAGCTGCTGGATCAGGATGGCGATACCGCGACGGCTCTGAGTGAACTCGATAAACTTGAGAACCAGATCGGCGAATCGCCACAGACCTTTCTCGTACATGCCCAACTGCAACAGAAACTGGGACAATCAGATGCTGCAATGCGCACCCTGCTCGGGGGCGTCGAACGCTATCCAGAAAATCGTCTGCTGCGCTTCAGTTACGCGCAAGTGTTGGTTGCCGCGGGTGATCTGCCCGCTGCCCGCGAACAATTTATGCGGCTGGCAAGACAGGAACCCGAAGACTTCGAAACTCTGTATTCACTAGCCTTGCTTAATCTGGAGATGGAAGCATTAGACGACGCCCGCAGCATCTTCAGCCGGATGCTTGATGTCGGCTACCGAAATAATGAAAGCCGCTTTTATATGGGGTATATCAACGAGACCCAGGGGCAGTTCAATGCAGCTATTGGCCAGTACCGTCAGGTGCAGATGGACTCCAACAATTTTCTGAATGCCCAACGTCAGGTAATCCGCTTGTTAATTGACCAGCAGCGCTTTGATGAGGCCAGTCAATGGGCAACCAGCCTGACTGCCGGTCAGCCCCGGCTCGCGGAACTGTTCGTGACCATTGAGGCTGATGCACTGATGACCGCCGGCGAGTTTGGTCGCGCCGGGCAGTTACTGGACAATGCGATTGTGCGTAATTCAGAGAATACAGACCTGCTGTTCGCACGCACGCTGTTGCATGAGCGTCAGGGCGATATGGCGGCGGCGGAGACTGATCTGCGCCGCATTATTGAACTGGAACCCAATGATGCCCGAGCACTGAACCATCTTGGTTACACCCTGGCTGATCGCACTGAACGGCACCAGGAAGCGCTGGATCTTATTGAACGCGCCCTGGTTATCTCTCCGGAAGACCCCGCTATTATCGACAGTTACGGCTGGGCCTTGTTTAAACTGGGCCGTTATGAAGAAGCGCTGACCAGCCTGAGCCGAGCCTATGCGTTATTTCCAGATCATGAAGTTGCAGCCCATCTTGGCGAAGTGCTCTGGGTGATGGGTCGGCAACAGGAAGCTGCACAGGTATGGGGCGAGGCGCTTGAACAACGCCCCGGCAGCGAACTGCTGCTCGAGGTGATGCAAAGGCTCAAACCGGAATCGAACTCTTGAGCCTGAGTAAAGCCACCGTAACGGCAATATTGTCCCTGCTGCTGGCAGCCTGCGCAGGAGCTCCGCGCATGGACGCTCCCGTTAATGAAGACTGGCAGCGGCGCTACCAGATCCTGCAGAATATCCAGCAATGGGAGTTTACCGGCCGGATCGCTGTGCGTGATGACATCGAGGCACAGAATTCACGTATCCGTTGGCGTCAACAGGGCGATAATTTTGTGATTAACCTCTGGGGCGCGTTGAATATTGGCGCTACTGAGATTATTGGCAGCCCCGAGCAGGTACGCTTGCAACAGGAAGGGCAAGACCCTCTGATTACAGATACTCCCGAGCAGCTTATTCGCGATCAATTGGGTTATGAGTTGCCGGTATCAAATCTGGAATACTGGATAAAAGGTATCCCTGCGCCTGATGGCGAGCCTGAACTGGTATTCAATGAATTTAACCAGTTAATCAGTCTGCAGCAATCCGGATGGCAGATCGAATACCTTGGTTATACTAATTATCAGCTGGAAACATTACCTACCCGGATCCGGATGCAAAAGCCTCCGCTGCAACTCGATTTTGTGCGGCTCAGCTGGACTCTCGGCACAACAGAATAGCAGCAGAGTCAACCATGTCAGATCAAACTGTTCCAGACAGAACCACTTCAAGCACGCAACTCAGCCTGCTCTCGCCTGCCAAGCTCAACCTGTTTCTGCACATCACCGGGCGCCGGACCGATGGCTACCATAATCTGCAGACATTATTTCAGTTGCTTGATTTTGGCGACGGCATGCGTTTCGAGCTGCTGCCCACAGACCAAACACAGCTCATCTGTGATGATATGCAATTGCAGAGTGCCGACAACCTGGTATTACGTGCCGCAAACGCATTGAGAGAGCGCACCGGTATCCAGACCGGAGTTCGCATCACTCTGAACAAAAAGATTCCTATGGGTGCAGGACTCGGCGGGGGCAGCTCCAATGCGGCGACGACCCTGGTGGCATTAAATCATCTATGGCAATCCGGGCTCAGTCGAACTGAACTCAGCGACATCGGTGTGCGTCTTGGAGCTGATGTGCCAGTATTTATCCATGGTCGAACTGCATGGGGTGAAGGAATCGGTGAACAACTGACGCCTGTGCTTTTAGCACACAGATTTTATATCGTATTGAGCCCTCCCTGCCATGTCGCTACCGGGGAGATTTTTTCGCATCAGCAATTGACACGAGACTCAACTGCCATCAAAATGGCCGCCTTTCTCGCTGGGCAGTCCCGAAACGACTGCGAAGTACTGGTTAGAAAGCTGTATCCGGACGTAGATAACGCACTGAACTGGCTCAATCAATTCGCCAGCGCCAGGATGACCGGAACCGGAGCGAGTGTGTTTGCCGGCTTCGAAAGCAGAGAGGCCGCCATCGCAGTATTAAATGCGCTGTCCGACAGCAGGGATCGAGAAATCAATGCTGAGCGGATAAATGCTTTTGTAGCCAGCGGAATTACGGAGTCACCCGTATGTGCACTCTGAATTATCTCTCCGGAACAAAGTTTGTAGCTGACATAGTCAATCGTCAGCGTTTTAATTTAAAATACGCAAGTTTTTGGGGTGTCGCCAAGTTGGTAAGGCACAAGGTTTTGATCCTTGCATGCGTTGGTTCGAGTCCAGCCACCCCAGCCATATTTTCGGAGCCTGTCAGATGACAGATTCCGCTGCCAACACTGCAGATTTGCAGACTTCAGATACCAAGAAGCCGAAAGGGTCAAAATTCATGGCTAATAATTTGATGGTTTTCTCCGGCAACGCCAATCGAGCGCTGGCAGAAAGCATTGCCCGGCATATTGGAATCCCGCTCGGTGATGCAGCTATCAGCAAATTCAGTGACGGCGAAATCTCAGTCGAAATCAAAGAAAATGTTCGCGGCAAAGACGTATTTATTATTCAGTCAACCTGTGCACCAACCAATGACAGTTTGATGGAATTGTTGCTGATGTCCGATGCCATGCACCGCGCCTCTGCAAACCGTATTACTGCAGTTATCCCTTATTTTGGTTATGCCAGACAGGATCGTCGAGTACGTTCTGCACGGGTTGCAATCAGTGCTAAAGTTGTTGCTGATATGATTGGTACCGTTGGCGTTCACCGAGTATTGACGGTGGATCTGCATGCTGAACAGATCCAGGGTTTTTTCAGTATCCCGGTAGACAACGTGTATGGCTCGCCTGTACTTACCGATGATATTGAACGTCAGCATTATGAAAATCTGATTGTGGTCTCCCCCGATGTGGGAGGTGTGGTCAGAGCACGGGCTGTAGCGAAGCAGCTAAATGTGGACCTGGCAATTATCGATAAACGCCGCCCACAGGCTAATGAAGCACAGATCATGCATATCATAGGTGAAGTCTCAGGGCGCACCTGTCTGATCGTAGACGATATGGTCGACACTGCCGGCACGCTTTGCAAAGCCGCTACCGCTTTGAAGGAACACGGCGCTGCCAGCGTGATTGCTTATTGTACACATCCGGTTCTGTCCGGAAATGCGTTGCAGAATATCAGTAACTCAGACCTCGACTCACTGGTTGTTACCGACACAATTCCACTTTCGGAAGAATTCACCAAATCCAGCCGCGTGCGTCAGTTGAGCCTGGCCAAGCTGCTTGCTGAATCAATTCGCCGTGTAAGTAATGAAGAATCCATCAGCGCGATGTTTGACAATACCTGATCGAATATCGCTGCCGGACAGCCGTGACTGATTGAGTCACGGTGATTACAGGATCCGCATGTGCGGATCTTTTACTACGAGCCTGTCATTAAGTTGGTCGCAAACTAATGGCAGCTTAAAATCTGGAGAGACACAATGTCATCGAACGAGTTTGAATTAATTGCCAAAAGCCGAACGGATCTGGGGAAAGGTGCGAGCCGCCGCCTGCGCCGTCTGGCTGATGAAATACCTGCCATTATTTATGGCTCAGGTAAAGATCCTGTTTCTATCACCATCCCGCATAAAGATATTATGAAAGCGGTCAGCAACGAAGCTTTCTTCTCGCACATCATCAGCATGAGCGTGGATGGCAAAAAGGAGCAGGTCGTTATCAAAGATCTGCAGCGTCACCCGGCCAGGCCGCGCATTATGCATGCCGACTTTCTGCGTGTCAGCGCGAAGCAATCCATCCACGTTAAAGTGCCAGTTCACTTCCTTAATGAAGATAAGTGCAAAGGCGTGAAATTTGGCGGCGGCAGCATCATCAAGAGCATGACTGAAATCGAAGTTGTGTGTCTGCCGAAAGATCTGCCAGAGTTCCTGGAAGTGGATATGACCAATCTGGGCATAGGCGAAACAATCCATATCTCTGGTATTGTTTTCCCTAAAGGCGTGAGCAGTGTTGATCTGGCCCATGGCCATGACAGCGACAATGCGATCGTTACTGTGCAGGCACCACGTGGCGGCGCTGCAACTGAAGAAACTGCAGCGGAATAGAATCCGTCATTGAAGCTGGAATAGCGATGCAGGGCAATGTCTTGAAACTTATTGTCGGCCTAGGAAATCCAGGCCCTCAATACCGGGATAACCGACATAATGCCGGTGCGCAGTTTGTTGCGCAACTCTGCAGCCGCTACGATGGCGAAATGCGCACCGAGAGCAAATTCTTTGGCGCGGCAACTCGTGTCGCTATCGCCAGTCAGGACGTGCGACTTCTGATCCCCACTACTTATATGAATCGCAGCGGCCAGGCGGTTGCTGCTATTTGTAAGTACTTCGATATTGCTCCGGAAAACATGCTGGTCGCTTATGATGAAATTGACTTTGATCCGGGCGTGACCCGCCTCAAATTTGGTGGCGGTCATGCGGGCAATAACGGCATTCGGGATATCATCAGCGCACTTGGCGATAACAAAGACTTCTATCGACTGCGGATTGGTGTAGGTCATCCGGGCAACAAAGCTCTGGTCGCCAATTATGTACTCAGCGATCCTCCGAAAAAAGAAGCAGAGATGATTCTCACCGATATAGATAAAGCCATTGCGGCAATGCCGCTGGCCGTCACTGGTCAATGGCAGACCGCCATGCATAATTTACATACCACAAGCGAATAAGCTGACCTGACGACAGGGTCATAATCCAGGGATTACATCATGGGCTTTAAATGCGGAATCGTCGGACTTCCTAATGTCGGCAAATCCACGCTGTTCAACGCACTGACCAAAGCCGGTATTGCTGCCGAGAATTTCCCGTTTTGCACCATTGAGCCCAATTCCGGTCTGGTGCCTATGCCTGATCCCCGTCTTGACGCCCTGGCTGCCATCGTCAATCCTCAGCGCGTTATTCCCACCACGATGGAATTTGTGGATATTGCCGGACTGGTAGCGGGCGCTTCAAAAGGTGAAGGCCTGGGCAACAAGTTCCTTGCTAATATCCGCGAGACCGATGCCATTGCACATGTGGTCCGCTGCTTTGAAGACAGCAACATTGTGCATGTCGCTGATCAGATAAACCCCGACTCTGATATTGAAACTATCAATACAGAACTCGCGCTTGCTGATCTGGAAAGTGTAGAAAAAGGCATTAATCGCATCACCCGCCTCGCGAAAGGTGGCGACAAAGATTCAGTACGCCAGTTGGCACTGTTTGAGCGGGTACGCACGCACCTGGACACAGCCAAACCGGTGCGCACTATGAATCTTGATAAAGAAGAACTGGCGGACATTTACGGACTGCACCTGCTGACCGTCAAACCGACCATGTATATAGCCAATGTGGATGAAAATGGCTTCGGGAACAATCCCTTTCTCGATCGTGTTGCAGCAATTGCCGAAGCTGAAGGAGCCATTATTGTTCCCATCTGCAATAAGCTCGAATCTGAAATCGCCGAATTGGACGATGACGAAAAAGCAGAGTTTTTGCAGGATCTGGGTATGACTGAACCGGGTCTGGACCGAGTGATCAGAGCCGGCTATCAATTGCTCGGATTGCAGACCTACTTCACCGCCGGCGTTAAAGAAGTGCGCGCGTGGACGGTTAAAGTGGGCGCTACGGCACCTCAGGCAGCTGGCGTAATCCATACCGATTTTGAACGCGGATTCATCCGCGCTGAAATCATTGGATATGATGACTTTATTGCTTATAAAGGCGAAGCCGGCGCCAAAGATGCAGGTAAGTGGCGATTGGAAGGCAAGGAATACATTGTCAAAGATGGCGATGTCATTCACTTCCGTTTTAATGTCTGAAATGGCGTTTGGATGCGGGGGGAACCACAGTGAAAACCCAGCCCCCCCTGCTCGGAGACCGACATAGACTTGCTTGTAGGAGGCAGATTGCTTATTCTCTCCCTGCTGTTCCTGGCTGACACAACTCCTTTTAATATGATCTGGTGCAGCCTTTGAGGCCGAACGACACGGCTGACTCATTCGCAAGATTTAAAGACCTGAATTCGGGGAATCCAACATGATAAGAACAAAAAAATTAATTTCGGCGCTCGCTTTGAGTGTCGGCACTGTAATGTCTGCCCCGGCAGTCTGGAGTCAGGCCGGCACTGATGTCACTGATGGCGATTGGCCGCAGTATAATGGCAATCTGGCTGCTCAGAGATACTCACCGCTTGACCAGATTAATGCGGAAAACGTTGGCTCAATGCAGATCGCCTGGCGTTTTTCGACCGCCAATTTTGGACCTTCAGCTGAATTCAATGCCACCTTTACACCTCTTGAAGTGGACGGAATCCTCTACACCACCGTGGGTGCTCACCGCGACGTTGCTGCCCTTGACGCCACTACCGGTCAGGTATTGTGGCTGTGGCGGGCTCAGGAAGGCGCTCGCTTCGATTCAGCACCGCGCAAGGGTTCGGGCCGAGGTCTGTCGTTCTGGAGCGATGGCGACAAGCAGCGCATCGTGGTTATCACTCCCGGCTTTCACCTCGTGTCACTGGACGTCAGCACTGGATTGCCCGACCCTGAATTTGGTGACAAGGGTGTCATTGATATGCAGCAGGGCCTGCGGTTGGGTCAGGGTCGAGAAGATCTCGACATCGGTAACTCCATGCCGGCGCTGGTTATGAATGACGTGATTGTCGTGGGACCTGCGATGGCGGTGTCCATGCGACCGCCCTCAAAATACAACGTTAAAGGCGATGTGCGAGCCTACGACGTGCGCACAGGCGAGCATCTGTGGACTTTTAAGACCATTCCCGAGGCTGGCGAACCGGGTTCTGAAACCTGGCTTGGAGACGGCGCTGAAATTTCCGGTAATGCCGGGGTCTGGGCACCGTTGTCAGGCGATCCGGAACTTGGCCTGGCTTTTCTGCCAGTCGAATCAGCCACCGGCGACCGCTATGGTGGAGACCGGCCCGGCAGTAATCTGTATACCAACAGTCTGGTTGCCGTGGACATAAAAACCGGCGAGCGCCGCTGGCACTACCAGATAATCCATCACGACATCTGGGACTGGGACAACCCATCTGCTCCGGTTCTGGCGGATCTGCCTAACGGCCGTAAGATTGTCATGCAGGTGACCAAACAGTCCTACGTCTATACCTTCGATCGGGAAACCGGCGAGCCAATCTGGCCAATCGAAGAACTGCCCGTTCCCGCAGGTGATGTCCCCGGCGAGTGGTACTCACCCACTCAGCCTTTCCCTACCAGACCAGCAGGCTTCGATCGTCAGGGCATTACAGAAGATGATCTGGTCGACTTTACACCAGAGATTCTCGCAGCGGCTAAAGAGGCGATTGTGCCTTTCCGTCTGGGTACTAACCTGTACTCGCCACCCTCTCTGTCTGATGCAAGCGACGGCACAGTGGGCACACTGAGTTTGCCGTCTGCCACCGGCGGTGCCAATTGGGAAGGCAGTGCGCTCGATCCAGAGACCGGCATGCTGTACGTTCCTTCTCGGACAACGGTCGCGGTGCTGTCAGTAGCTAAAGATGAAAATTCAGACGTTGATTACAGTATGGCACTGGGCGTGCGCGTGCCGCGTGCAATGGGCCTGCCGATTGTCAAGCCACCTTATGGCCGTATCACTGCGATCGACATGAACAGCGGCGACCACAAATGGATGATGGCCAACGCCGATACCCCGGAGGCCATTGCCAATAATCCTGCTCTGGCAGGTATTGAGATTCCTCGTACCGGCGTTGAAACCAAGGCAGGTCTGCTGTTGACCAAAACCCTGCTGTTTGCCGGCGAAGGTGTTGGCGGCGGACCGAAGCTGCGCGCCCATGACAAACAAACTGGTGAGATCATCGCCGAATTTGATTTACCTGGCACTCAGACCGGCCAGCCATTTACCTACGAGCACAACGGCAAGCAATATATCGCGATGGTCGTCAGTGGACGTGGTACGGCATCCGAACTGGTAGCCTATGCCCTTCCGTAATTTGAAACCAGGAGTAGTATCAAAAATGCGAACTTTATTCTATCGAGCGGCGCTTGCACCGCTGCTGTTTCTCACCAGTGTGTCAGCAGATGCCGCCACCTGGGTACTCGATCCGACTGATTCCACGGTTCTTTTCAAGTATTCCTACTCAGGCACCCCCTACCAGGGCAAATTTGAAAACGTAGAGGCCGTGTTTGAAATAGATCCTTTGAGCCCCGGTTCATGCACTTTTTCGGTCACGCTTCCTATCAATGACATTGATGTAGGCGACGAAGAAACCCTGAGCTATTTGCTTGACGTGGAATTGTTCGACGTGGATCAGTTTCCAACCGCCACGTTTAAAGCTGATAAATGCCGACTGGAGTCACTGAACTCTTTCGTGGCCGATGGTACCCTGACTATCCGCGACCAGACCCAGCCTATGAGCTTCCCGTTCAAACTTGACGTGGGAACATCTGAAGGCAAGATGCGCTTTCATCTGACCAGTGAAGTGACGGTTCAGCGCCTCGATTTTGGTGTGGGCCTGGGCTACTTTGCGAATACGTCTGCGATTCCAAATGATGTGACCATCGCGGTCGACGTCTATGCCGTTATGCAGTAATAAACACAGATTCTGTTGCACATAGGATATTTCACTGATGTTAAGTTCATTTAAGATATACCGTAAATTTGCACTCATGCTGGCGTGTTCAGCCTTGCTGGTTTCATGTGATCGACTGCTGACGCCGGAAACCAGCGTTCAGGAACTCAGAGCCGGGCAGTACACGCTCGATAAAGACCATGCGACGCTGATGTTTAAAATCAATCACCTGGGCTTTTCTTCCTACATTGGCCGGTTCAACGAATTCGATGCCAATCTGGATTTTGATCCAGAGAATATTGCAGACGCCAGCCTGGAAGTGATTGTTAATACTTCCTCAATTGATGTTAATAACACTGAGTTCTCCGAAGAACTTCGCGGTTCAGATTGGTTTGATGTAGCGACATTCCCGCAGGCCGTGTTCAGAACAACCTCACTGCTGGAGTCCAATGAAAATTCGTTTGTATTTGCAGGGGATCTGACCTTACTGGGTGTGACACAACCGGTAACTCTTAACGTGGATTTCCATGGTGGCGGCCGTAATTTTCTGACTCGAAAGTATACCCTCGGTTTCTCAGGAGACGTTAATTTCCAACGCTCAGCTTTCGGCCTGGATAATCTTGTCGCTTTTGGTATCGGCGATGATATCGAACTGGAATTGCATGTGGAGTTTCAGGACAGTAACTAAGCTGGGTTCATCAATGCATTTTTTCTTGCGAACTGTCCTTATCTCTGCAATTTCAATGGCCAGTCATTCATTGACAGCTCAGGATCTGCCCACCGCAAATCCTGAGTCAGTTGGCCTTTCAAGCGCAGGCCTGTCTCAGGTGACAAACAGCCTGCAGGCGCACATTGATGCCGGCCATATCGCCGGTGTCGTTGCTGCAGTTCTGCGCGATGGCACGCTGGTCTATCTGGAATCCCTGGGCCAGCGTGATATTGCTACCCAGAGTCCAATGACCGATGATGCCATTTTTCGCACCTACTCAATGACCCGCCCGGTCACCAGTCTGGCTGCGATGGTGTTGTTTGAAGAAGGTAAATTCCAACTCGACGATCCGATTTCAAAGTATCTGCCTCAGTTTGCCAGCCAGCGTGTATTCACCGATTCTGCCTCACCTGATATGAGCCAGACCCGAGTACGGATTGGTGACATTACCGTCGCTGATCTGATGCGGCACACCTCCGGTCTGGGCAGTCGCAGCTCGGCAATCTATGTGGCCGAGAACGTGCGTCTGCGCTCTATCACGCTCGAGCAGATGACTGATAACGCAGCCCGGGTGCCGCTGTTTGAAGATCCAGGCACGCGTTTCCGTTATGGTTTGTCAGCCACTATCCTGGGCCGTCTGGTAGAAGTCTGGTCGGGCATGGCCTTTGATGAGTTTCTGGAGCAACGTGTTTTTGCACCGCTGGGTATGACTGATACCGTATTCTGGGCTGACCCTTCACGGGTTGACCGTCTGGCCACCGTGTACCGCCCTGCTGCTAACGGCAGTCTGCAGGTGCATGAGATGGAAGAGATTCCCTTCACTGTGGATGTTCCGCTACGGGAAGGCGGCGTAGGTCTGCTCGCAAGCACCCTGGATTTCGCAAAATTCTCGCAGCTGTTCCTGAACGGGGGCGAGCTGCATGGCAACCGTCTGCTTAAACCTGAAACCATCGCATTGATGATGGAAAACAGCATCGCCGATGCACTGCTGCCTATCGGTGGCGGCGGCTATATGCGTGCCTCAGGCTGGACTCTGGGCGGTTTCGCCTACGCGCTGGATCCAGCGGGTTACGATCACACGGTGAGCGCAGGAGAAGTCTGGTGGGATGGCTCTGCCGGCACCCGATTCTGGATAGATCCGCAGCAGAATATGGTCACTGTCATCATGGCGCAGATTTCTCCTGCCAACGGCGACGGTTTCCGGGAAGAGTTCAAGAACAAGGTGTACGAAGCTATTCTGGAGCGTCGCTAAACCGCATTTTTCAGGATGATTCATACGGCCACTCTGGCTTGTTTGCGAGCGTTTCCGGGCTTGACAAGCAAGAGACAAATGTAGAGAATTCGCAACCTTCACGAAGTCGACGATTTCATGGCTATGTAGCTCAGCTGGTTAGAGCACAGCATTCATAATGCTGGGGTCCGTGGTTCAAATCCACGCATAGCTACCATATCTATCAAGGGCTTACAGAAAGGTTGGCCCTTTTTTTATTCCCTAAAAAAATACTTAAGTCCACATTAAGTCCATTTCCCTTGAAATCTCGCGACGTTAAATCCTTGCCTGGAGACCTATACGGCCTTCATGATGTATTTTACTGATGAGGAGAAACATGCAATGAGCAACGAACCAAAGTGGTTTGATAGGAGCATCTATATTCCGAGTCATAGTCCCGAATATTGGCGGGTCATGATTAGTGCGAGGATTTATCTCCAGAAGTTTGTAAACGGCGAAACTGGTAGGAAATTTAATAAAGCCGCCGCCCTAAGGCGCTTTGATAACCTAATAAGGACTACTGCCGGCCAAGCTGCTGCAGAGCTTAGCCCTGAGGACGACTTCCGTCGAACTTTGAGCAAAGTGTCCAATCCAAAAGCGGCATTCGTCATGCAGCAAATGGACATAGAGCACTTGTTGGCATGGTCGGAGACTTCGCCAGATTACCAAAGCACCAGCTACTCCGTACAGGCTCTATCGAAGGAGATGCATCCAAATAGATCCCCAGAATACAAGGACTCAATAAAGCAGCTAGTCAAGATTTGCAGAACCTTAGCAGCGCCAATTGACGGGGGAGAGACACAGATAGTAGAGCCAGACTTGACGGCAGTAGCTGAGCAACTTAATCGTGCTATCCATAAGTTAGTTGTGAATATGGGTCCTTCACGTCCATTTAGTGAGACAAAAAATGTATTGGCAAAAATGCGTCCTCTACAGGAGAAAGAAATAACTGATTTCACAGACTGGCGTGGTGATGTTAGAAACAATGGACACATGCCAGTTATGATAAATCTCTCTAAACCTATAAATGAGATCATGAAAGACGTATCGCTAATAAAGAAAAAGCACGACAACAAAGGTAGGTTGTTAAAAAATATAGAGAAAGAGTTCAGAGCCTGGCACAAGTATGGTGTATTCCCCTACTTCGATTTGAAGCTTTGGGCAAAAATTTCCGGATATCGCCTTTACAATGCGGACCTATTAAAATTGATCTGGCCACCAGAAAAACAGGACCTCTACGGTGAGGAAACTTTTAAAAGAACCACCTCGCGGTACGTGAAGAAAGTCTTTTCGGCATCAACACTAAATAAGCTCTGAGGAGAGAAAACTACTTTCGGGACAAATTTATCGCTCAAAGTGTACCCCGACATCTTTTTACTCCCGCGTTAGTCTGCCCTTCGTAACAACAACTACGGAGATTGACTATGACAGATCAAGCCAAGACCTGGCTCTTCGACCAAGTAGACCCTCTACTTGGAGACGTCGAAGCAGCGGAGGTTCTAAGCTCCACTTGCGCCTCCATGCGGCAATCACGATACACCGGACAGCTATTCGGACGCCCTGCCCCTAGGTTCATCAAAATGGGACGCAGCGCCAAATACAAGTTGTCGACGCTCCTTGAATTTCGAGACCAATTCCCTGAGTTTCAGAATACCGCCGAAGCGCAGCGCGCCAAGGAGGTCTATTGAACTCTCGAAAAAAAGCAATCGATGTGTTTTGGAAATTACTGCATCCTTTAATGGTACTGGGGGTGGGGCGGCTGGCAGTTACCGGAGGGGCGCAGCAATGATCAATTCGGAGCAAGGCCCCCTGGCAGGGGCGCAGGCCAAAAAACACACTCCTACGATAATACATAAATCTGACATATCAGGCAAATTGCTTTCACGGCTTGATAAAGTTAAGGAAACCGGCTCCGGTAGATGGTTAGCCTGTTGTCCGGCGCATGGCGACAAAAGTCCATCTCTGGCCATCAAAGAGGCGCAAGACGGTCGATTGCTGATTCACTGTTTCGCCGGTTGCGGCGCGGTAGATATTCTGGAATCAATAGGGCTGAACTTTTCTGACCTTTACCCGGCAAGTATCGAAGCAAACTATAAACCCGTTCGGCCTT
>Ga0209702_10000464_pt1 | contig 84125 bp, 85 predicted proteins | sample FRY01_FD_187210 | JGI IMG/M metagenome (GOLD analysis project Ga0209702, IMG submission 187210) | Freshwater microbial communities from Lake Fryxell liftoff mats and glacier meltwater in Antarctica - FRY-01 (SPAdes) (version 2) | ecosystem: Environmental > Aquatic > Freshwater > Ice > Glacier...
CGGTTGGACTGTCACCCGCCAACCGTCTCTGCACCGCTTGTCGACGTAGCTCTTCTTCGGACACGATGTTCTCCCTCGTTCGGTCAATCTGACCCAACAAGCCAACAGCGGAACGATGTCCTGACGGCTACCCACCTCCACCAGCGGAACGATCTCCTGACGGTTCCAGCGGAACGATGTCCTGACGGTTGTCAGCTAGGCCGACAGTTCATCCCAGTTTTCGGGATTGTCTTCGACAAACCATTCCACGATGGACCCGTCGACCCCATCGACAAGAACAAGGCCACGCTTCTCGGGCGGATCGTCAGCGCTGTACAGCAAGATACGCCATGTTGGCCGACTCAAAAGGCCCCGCCAACCCATTTGTGCTGAAGCATGACCGACCGGAAACCCCACCTGCAGCGTTGCCGCCACGAGTGCGTCACGTTCATCGACATCGAGGTTCCATCCAGCAACAAAGCTGTAAAGACCGATGAGAGCGAGAATGATCGCAGCGATAAGTACACCGTTATTGATAAGAACCGGATCGCTTCCCCGGCGAGCGAACCAAAGAGCGAGACAGACCGCCGAAATTGCCCAATACAGATAGGCAGGAATGCGCCGACGATTGTTATTAGGGAAGAGGTAGGGCCCGACATAGCCAGTGGCATTCAGGTCTTCCGGAAGCGCGTCACGAAAATCGGCGTCGGAAACGGAAGCATCGCTGACTTCAGGACTCGTCACATTTTCATTTTCTGAGGGAGCAGCAGGATCGACCATCGACTGCGACCGTAGTCTTCGGTCGCAGTCGATCGCACACTCGCGACTATCCAGCCTTCACCGTGGCGGTCACCTTCATGACGCCGGCGTTCAAGAAACCGAGTTGCAGATCAATCTTGTCGCCGGCCTTCAGTGGTGCTGCGATCTCCATCAACAGCACATGAAGACCGCCCGGCTCAAGGTTGACGCTGTCACCGGACAGGACGGGAATTGAGTTGACCTGCCCCATTCCCATCGCGGGGACGCCCCCAGTTGAATCAACCGCGTCGGACTCTTGGATCTGAGCGCTTTTTGCCACCGACGTCGCAACCGAAACCGACATGAGTTTTTCATAAAGGCCGCTGTTGTTGGTGATCGTGAAATACACGTCACTCTTGCCGGTTGCGATCTCCGCCTCGGTCGCCCAGGCGCCACTCACTGTGACGCCGTTTTGCGTGAACTTCGAGGAAGAAGACGAGCTTGAGCAAGCGCTAGCAAAACCGACAAGTGCGAGAGCAAGGACAAGCAGAGCAGCGACCGAACGCCGACCATTAAGGGGATTCATTGTTTCTCCAGTGGAATTGGGGGGTGTAGATCAGGAAACCGGAAGTAAGGCAAGAAAACCTGGGTGGCGTTATTTCCTAAGCAACACCGTAGGCACCAACCATCTCATGTGCATCGTCATTCCTGAAGGTTGCACGCCGATGTGACAGAAAACACTTAACGGGTCGGCCACACAGCACGAACTTTTCGCCAGGTCTCGTCAAGTGGCTCGGGAAGAACACGAGTAAGCGCAATAGAAGTCATGAAATTGCTATCGGCGTTCCACCGAGGAAGCACATGGGTATGCAAATGAGAGGGAACACCAGCTCCCGCCGCTCTACCAAGATTCAGACCAAGGTTCACACCATCGCATTGATAGGCCACCTTCAACGCAACAACTGCGTCGCGCGAATGATGTGCCATTTCCACCAACTCGTCATCGTTGAGATCTTCAAGCTCAGCTACCGCTCGGTTGGGAACAATCAAAAGGTGACCGCTGGTGTAGGGATACGCGTTGAGAAGAACTGAACAGGTATCTCCTCGAAAAACAACAAATCCTGCTTCATCGGAGAGAGCGAGCACCCTTTCGAATAACGAGCCTTGTTCGTTTGGTTCCAACGACATATCCGCACCGCTCGTAACGGACTCGACATAGGAATGACGCCAACCAGCCCAGAGGTGATCGAGCGATGGTAAGTCTGGCATTGGCTAGGAATGGGTAGCGACGTCGCCGGCAAGGCGCTCGACAAACGATTCGAATGCAATGTTGCGTTCGACTTCCCCACCACGCGGGTTGACGCCAACAGTCGAGTGAGCGACATCATCCTCGCCTACGACCAGCACGTATGGAAGTTTTTCGAGTTTTGCTCTGCGGATACGACCACCGAGAGGTTCGTCGGCCTCGACCATGTCGGCCCGGAAACCACGCGCCTTCAGGCTGGCAACAAGTAAACGTGCATGCGCATCGTGGTCGTCACGCACAGGAAGGATGCGCACCTGAACAGGGGCAAGCCATACCGGGAATGCTCCGGCATAATGCTCAATTAAGACGCCAAAGAAACGTTCGATCGAACCGAAAAGTGCACGGTGAAGCATGATCGGACGGCGACGTGAGCCATCGGTGGCCACGTACTCAAGATCGAAACGGTCCGGGTGATTGAAATCGCACTGGATGGTCGACAACTGCCAGGTGCGGCCAATGGCATCTTTCACATCGATATCGATCTTCGGACCATAGAACGCAGCATCGCCCTCTTTGACTTGGTACTCGAGTCCGTACTTCTCAAGCGCACCTTGCAACGCTGAAGTGGCTTTGTCCCAGATCTCGTCGCCACCGACGTACTTCTCAGGATCTTTCGTGCTGAGATTTGCCGTGAACTCGTGGAACCCGAATGCCTTCAAAACGCTCATGATGAAATCGAGCAATGACGCGATTTCGTCACCGAGCTGATCTTCAGTGCAATAGATGTGGCTGTCATCTTGTGTGAAACCACGAATGCGCATGAGACCGTGCAACGTGCCGGCGCGCTCGTAGCGATACACCGTCCCGAGTTCAAAAAGGCGAAGCGGTAGTTCGCGGTAACTGCGCTGCCGGCTGCGGAAGATCAAACAATGCATCGGGCAGTTCATCGGCTTTGGATAATAGGAGCCGTTGTCCATTTCCATTGGCGGATACATGACATCTTTGTAGAAACCGAGATGCCCTGAGGTTTCGAATAATTGAGCATTCGCGATATGCGGGGTGACAACAAATTCGTAGCCACCCTTTTCGTGACGATCGCGGCTGTAATCCTCCATAAGTTTGCGAACGAGCGCTCCCTTTGGATGCCACACCGCAAGACCGCCACCAAGTTCTTCAGGGAAACTCAGAAGGTCCAACTCGGTAGCAAGTCGCCGGTGATCGCGTTTTTCGGCTTCTTCAAGACGGTGGAGATAGGCCTCGAGTTCTTTCTTCGATGCCCATGCCGTTCCATAAATACGTTGAAGCATGGGATTGCGCTCATCGCCGCGCCAGTAGGCGCCGGCCACGCGCATGAGTTTGAAGTGACCAAGACGGCCCGTATCGGACACATGAGGACCACGACAAAGATCGATGAACTGCGGCGGGTTCTCATAGGTACGAACGAGACCAGTTTCGGTAGCCGACATTGGGTCTTCGGCCGCGCCCCGAATGATTTCGCACTTGTACTTATGATCTTTAAAAAGGTCGAGCGCTTTTGCTTCAGAGATTTCATCGCTAATGAACGGCTGAGACTCGGCGATGATCTCTCGCATTCGAGTATCGATGCGCTCAAGATCTTCAGGTTTGAACGTTCCTCCGTCGGGAAGTTCGAAGTCGTAATAGAAACCGTTCTCCACCGGAGGGCCGATAGCGAATGTTGCTCCTGAAAAGAGATCGAGCACGGCCTGAGCCAGCACATGAGTAGTGGAATGGCGGATGGTGTAGAGACCGCGATCGTCAGTTTCGGTGATTATCGAAACCTCATCACCATCGACTAACGGCCACACCAGATCTCGTTCAGTGCCATTTACCGAACCGATAACTGCGGCCTTCGCTAAGCGGGAGCCGATCGAGGCAGCCAACCCGCCGACCGTGGTGCCAGAAGGAACCGCCCGCGGGGAACCGTCAGGAAGTGTGATCGTGATCTCGTCGGACATGCACCGAGCGTACCCGAGCACCTGAAGGGCCCTTGAAAGGTTCGCGTATTTAGCGCTGAGGTTCGCCCACAAGAAATACGCCGAGAAGTGCAGCAGCGGAGGCCACGCCCTCTCCTGCAGCTACTGCGGCATCAATCGCTGCTACCGCACCGGGAGTGTCGAGATCAGCATCGAGACAAATCCGAACAGCATCGAGTGCGCCTTCGCTGTCGATCGCACGGTCAGCGGTGGTGGCTTCAAGCCATAGGTTGAGTCGCTCAGCGGCGATGGGCATGAGTTGGTCGTTCCATTCCCATGAATCGCGATAGTGGTGAGAAAGGACGGCAAGACGAATGGCGCGCACATCCCACTCTTTGCGCAGTTCACTAATGAAGACGAGGTTGCCGAGCGACTTCGACATCTTCTCGTTATCCATACGAACCATCGCCTGATGCATCCAATGGCGCACAAAAGTCTGGCCGGTCGCCGCTTCACTTTGGGCGGCCTCGCATTCGTGATGCGGAAAAATCAAATCGGATCCGCCGCCGTGAAGATCGATGGTGGTGCCAAGTTCTCGCAACGCGAGTGCAGAGCATTCGATATGCCAACCCGGGCGACCTGGACCCCAAAGTGATTCCCAACTCGGTTCGTCGGGTTCCGACGGTTGCCACAGAACAAAATCGAGAGAGTGGCGCTTGTTGGGATCATCAGGATTTCCACCGTGCTGGCGGGCAAGCGCGATCATTTCGGTTTCGTTGAAATGCGAGACCTGCCCAAAACGCTCAAAGGTGCTCACATCGAAATACACCGAGCCGCCACTTTCATAGGCATGCCCTCGGTCGAGCACCATGCCAATGAAGCCCCGAATATCGGCAATGGCCGAAGTGGCACGGGGCTCGCTCCAACATTCAATGACATTGAGCGCTTCCATATCGGAATCGAAGCGGGCCGTTTCCGCCGCCGCAAGATCGAGATAGTGCACCCCTAATTCGCGGGCCTTCCGCAAGATGTCGTCATCAACATCGGTCACGTTGCGCACACAGCGAGTTTCGTGGCCGCGGTCGCGAAGCCGTCGCTGCAAAACGTCGTAGGTGACATAGGTGGTGGCATGGCCGAGGTGAGTGGCGTCGTACGGAGTGATGCCGCACGTGTACATGAGCACCGTTGGGTTCGGAGCGAAGTCGACTACCTCGCGGCGTGCCGTGTCGAAGAGGCGCATCGGCGCTTCGCTCACCGAACCCATGTTCAGCGAACCCTCTCGGTGTCGATTCCCATGAACTTCACTGCAACCCGGGTCTTGTAACGCATGTTGAGTTCAAGAAGAACTGCTGTAAACGCCTCGATCGGCGCCGCCTGAGTGAGATCGCCCGCATCAAGCGCTCGCATATTCGGCATCTCACCAATGATGTCCATGCTGGTTCGTTTAGCGGCGGGATGATCGGAGCAGACCAACACATCGCTTTCGACGGGGTGCGAAAGGTCGGCGAGTTCCTTGGCCGGAACATGGTGCAGCGCTGCGACCACATACGAACCAGGAACCGCCGCTTGCACACTGGCAGCCACTGATCCGCGCGGTGGCACCAATGGCTGGAATTCGTGCCCAACCTTGATGAGGGCATTAGCCATGCACAAAACAATCTTGCCGTTTAGTTGCGCACCAACAGATTTTGCGGTTGTCCATGCTGCATCCCACGGCGTTGCCACCACGATGAATTCACAGTCCGCTGCGCCACCATTTTCGGCACCTGTGATCTTCAAATTGCGACCAGACCACTTTTCGAGAATGCCAGCGGTGACTTCGCTGGCCCGGTCTGCGTTCCGAGAACCCAAAACCACTTCGTGACCAACTGATGCCAGTCGAATGCCCAACGCGCTACCCGCCGGACCAGTTGCTCCAAGAATCCCGATTTGCATGATCGGCACCGTAGCGGAGGTAACCGCCATCTCCGACCCTCTCCGGCCATGTTCCCCCGCTGAGCCGCTTTGGCAACGTAACGTCTCAGGGTCATCCCCGATCGGAGAAAACATGGGACTGCTTGACGGTAAGCGACTCCTCCTCACTGGAGTGCTCAATGAATCCTCGCTTGGCTTCGGCGTGGCCCGCCTCGCTCAGCAAGAGGGAGCCGAAATCGTGCTCACCGGGGTCGGTGCCGGAATGAAGCACACCGAAAAGGCAGCGAGAAAGCTTGAGATCGAGCCTGAAGTGATTGAGCTGGATGTTTCGGTTCCCGCTCATCTCGAAGCAGCCCGCGAACGCCTTCAAGAAAAATGGGGACGCGTCGACGGTGCAGTTCATTCCATTGGCTTTGCTCCCCCCGTTTGCTTGGGTGGCACGTTCATGGACGCAACTTGGGATGACGTGGCTGTCGCCATAAACATCTCGGCATATTCCCTCAAAGCGCTTGCCGACATTGTGGTACCGCTCATGCCCGAGGGTGGTTCCATCGTCGGTCTCGATTTCGATAACACCGTGTCGTGGCCGTCGTACGACTGGATGGGTGTTGCCAAGTCCGCCCTTGAATCCACCTCGCGCTATCTCGCCCGCTATCTGGGTCCGCAACAGATCCGCGTTAATCTGGTGGCCGCCGGGCCAATCAAGACGGTCGCTGCTCGATCAATTCCAGGATTTTCGAAATTCGAAGACGTTTGGGACGAGCGAGCGCCACTGGGCTGGGACGTCAGAGACTCAACCGCGGTAGCCAAAGCATGCGTTGCACTGCTTTCCGATTGGTTCCCGCAGACAACGGGCGAAATTTTGCACGTTGACGGCGGCTATCACTCCACCGGAGCCTGACCCTCGATGTCATCTTCGTCGGTGATGTCACCGACGAGTTCTTCGAGAAGATCATCAAGAGTCACAATTCCAGCGGTGGAATGGTCGGCATTCGACACCACCGCGAGATGAATGCGACGCGTTTGCATTTGGATCAGTACTTTTTCGAGCGACCAATCGATACCTACAGCGATGACTCGCCGCACCATGCCAGCAGGAACCGGCGTATTGAGTTCGCCTTCCGAGAGGGTCAGCAAATCTTTCGAATGTACGTACCCGACTATGTCATCAATGCCTTGCTTGCCCATTACCGGCACTCGGGTGTGTCCTTGCGCCCGAATAACGGATTCAATTTCTTCGGCTGTCGCAGTTCCTGAGACTGCACAAATCTCATTGCGCCGAACCATCACCGAATCGACGTTGCGTCCGGCGAAGTCGAGCACACCGGTGAGTAGGTCCGCGGCAATGTCGGGGATGGCGCCTTCATCATGGGAAACAGTGACAAGAACAGCAAGTTCTTCCGCGGTGTGAGCACTTGCAATTTCATCTCTGGGCTCGACTCCGAACAATCGAACACCAGCATTTCCGATGGAGTTGAGCACTCGCACGACGGGGCGGAAGACAAACAGGTACATCTGATTCGGGATAGTGACAAACCGTAAGACTGTTTCTGGATGAGTCAAGGTCAGATTTTTTGGCACCATCTCACCGAAGACCATGTGAGCAAAAACAATCACGAGAAGTCCAATGACCACCGAAATCGGATGCACCCAATCCTGCGGCAACCATGAAATATGCGAAGCGAGCGCAGTGAGAGAACCTGCGATCGCCGGTTCTCCGACAAGGCCGAGAATGAGTGAGGCGATGGTGATGCCCAATTGTGCCCCCGCCAGTTGCACACTGAGTTCCTGAATCGATCCGAGCGCACGTTGCGCCGAGCGATCGCCCGCTACGGCCAGCGGTTCAAGTTTGCTCCGGCGTGAACCCACCAAAGCGAACTCGAGAGCGACAAAGAAACCATTTACCGCGAGGAGAAAAATTATGGCGATGAAGGGCCACATTTCAGTTATCACCGCCAACATCAGATGGTGGTGCAGTAAGTCGAACTTCGGTTATGCGTCGACGATCCATCTCGAGAACGGTGAACGTCCATCCCTGCCATTCGATTGATTCACCAACCACAGGAATATGCCCGAGTTGATCGAGAACGAAACCAGCAAGTGTTTCGTATTCGCCTTCAGGGACAGTGCAACCAGAAACATCGGCGACTTCATCAGGTTGGAGGCCACCAGAAAGTGTCCATTCCCCAAAACGCTTCCTTGTTGTTCCAGATCGGTGCCGAGGATCATGTTCGTCCCCAATTTCACCGACGATTTCTTCAACAATGTCTTCAAGGGTGATGATCCCTGCAGTGCCACCGTACTCATCCACCACAACAGCGAGATGAGCCTTTGCTTTCTTAAGATCGATAAGAACATCGCCAAGGCCGCGGCTTTCAGGAACTGCGACAACTGGGCGCATCATCGTGCCCACAAGCGTTGTGGCCCGGAGTTCACGCGGCACACCGTGAACGGAACGCACATGCACTGTGCCGATGACATCATCAATATCATTCGCGTAGACCGGAAAACGTGAATGGCCGGTGGACAGCGCAATACGAACGAGATCATCAACGGAATCATCTCGCTGCAACGCAATTACCGCAGTACGGGGAACCACGATGTCTTCAGCGCTCTTGGCTTCAAATCGAATCGACCGCTTGAGTAAGGTTGTAGCGCTATCGGCCAGCGTCCCCCCTTCGGAAGAGGATTGGACCATTGCTTTCAACTCGGTGAGAGTTCGGACATGGGACAACTCTTCGGTGGGTTCGACCCCAAGGAGCCGAACTGTTCGATTTGCAGCGCCGTTAAGGAATCGGATGATCGGTCCGAAGATGAGGCCGTAGATGCGAATTGCTGGTGCAAGTAAATAGGTAGTCGTCTCTGGACGAGCGATAGCCAAACCTTTTGGCACCAATTCGCCCACGATCATCTGCACCACTGTTGCGAGAGCAATAGCGACAGCTAAGGAAACGCCGACTACTACCGCATCGCCCACGACCTGTCCAAGAAGCGGTTCGATCAAAGTGGCGATGGAAGGTTGCGTGAGAAAACCGAGGAGAAGCGATGTCACCGTTATTCCAAGCTGGGCACCCGAAAGATGAACCGAAAGGTGGGCCAGAAGTCCTGACGCCATTCGGGCTCTGCGGCCACCGCGCGTTGCTTCAATTTCAACGCGACTGCGGTCCACCGCCACAAGGGCAAACTCTGCCGCTACAAAGAAACCATTTGCCGCAATCAATACAATTACAAGAATCAGTCCGACCACTGGGTTCATGATTCCGCCTCACCCCACGCCCACCAACGGCCATGTCGACGTTCAAGCCCCAGTGGTAACTCAAAACATTCTGACAAATTTTCTGCTGTGAGAACCTCGGCAATGGGTCCTGCCGAAATCACCCGACCGCCCGCCAACATCAGAACCTTCGTGAAACCTTCAGGTATCTCCTCCACGTGATGGGTGACCAAAATGGTGGCCGGACCGGTCGGCCCTGCAACGAGATCGGCGAAGCCCCTCACCAGATCCTCACGACCAGCCAGATCGAGACCAGCGGTTGGTTCATCGAGCAGCAAAAGTGACGGTTCGTTCATCAGCGTTCGAGCCATCATCACTCGTTGGCGCTCACCCGATGACAACGTGGTGAATTTTCGCTCGGCGAGGCCGCCAATTGCGAGCTGGTCGAGACAAACACGGGCCCGAACGCGGTCCGCCTCGTCGTAGGTATGCCACCAGGGCTCGAGCGCAGCGTTCTTCGCTGTCATCACTACCTCAATCGGTGTGAGATCAGAACGCAACCGATCTGCCATACCCGCGCTGGCAACGCCAATTCGACGACGAAGGGTTCGGATATCGGCACGGCCAAGCCGCTCGCCCAGAACATCGACTGTTCCTGACGATGGGTGCATATAAAGCGAGGCTATCGAAAGTAGCGATGACTTTCCCGAACCGTTACGCCCGAGAACGATCCACCGTTCGCCGGGAAGAACTGTCAGGTTCACCGAGTCAAGAAGTAGTCGCCCTTCGCGCCGGAATGAAACATCGGTAAAGCACAGCGCTGGAACTGGAGAGTCGGGTTGACTCATCGGCTCCTACTAGCTGAGCAGCATTGCAAGTGCCACCGAGGCGAAAATGAAAATCACAGCTGCCACCACGGTGAGGCGATCGAGATTCTTTTCGACCACGGTCGACCCGGCCGCTGAAGCGCCCAAGCCGCCACCGAACATGTCGGAGAGACCACCGCCACGACCGCTGTGAAGCAGGACGAGGAAGATGGCAGTAAGGGCGGAGAGGATCTGAACGATCAGGACAGCGATCAACACGGTGTGGAACTTATCAGGCGAGACGGTATTGAACGATTCGTGCGAATTCCTCGGCGTCAAGAGACGCCCCGCCCACCAAAGCCCCGTCGATATCGGGCTGAGCCATGAGTTCGGCAGCGTTTTCCGCCTTCACCGAACCCCCGTATTGGATGCGGACAGCATCGGCGGCATCGGCACCTTTCATGTCACGAACCTTCTCGCGGATCCAGACACAGGCCTGCTGGGCGTCCTCAGCGCTCGCTGTGCGTCCTGTGCCGATCGCCCAGATGGGTTCGTAGGCGATGACCATTGCGGCGACCTGCTCGGCCTTCAGCGCCTGAATGCCGGCATGGATCTGGCCGGTGATTTTGCCATGGGTGGCTTCACCTTCGCGCTCTTCAAGAGTTTCGCCACAGCACAGGATTGGAGTCATTCCGTTGGCGAAAACCGCGGTGACTTTGCGAGCAACTTCGGCATCAGTCTCGCCGAAGACCTCGCGACGTTCGCTGTGACCAATGATGACGTGAGAAACATTGAGCTTGGCGAGCATCGGCGGAGCGATTTCGCCGGTAAACGCGCCTTTCAACTCCCAGTGACAATTTTGCGCGCCAATTGAGATGGGCACCTTCTCGCTTTCGAGAAATGTCTGCACGGTGCGAATGTCGGTGAATGGGGCGTGCACAGAAACATCAACTGCAGCAAAATCTTCCTTCGTGAGGAGATAACGCAACTTGTCCAGCGTCGCCGTTGCTTCGAAATGGTTGAGGTTCATCTTCCAGTTACCGGAGATGAGTGGCTTGCGTTCAGGCATTAGATGCTCCTCTAAGTGCTTCGAGTCCGGGAAGATCGCCGTTTTCTAACAACTCAAGCGACGCGCCTCCACCGGTGGAGACATGATCGACCTCACTTGCAAGGCCAAACATGTCGATAGCAGCAGCGGAATCGCCACCACCAATCACGGTGAAACCGCGAGATTCCGCCATCGCTTCGGCAACCACGCGGGTGCCCGCAGCAAAACGCGGGTCTTCAAACACGCCCATCGGGCCGTTCCACAGAATCGTTTTTGCTCCGGCGATGATGTCGGAAAACTCCGCAGCAGTGCCGGGCCCAATATCGAGTCCCTTCCAGCCATCGGGAATGTCGGTACCTAACTGGCGCACCTCTCCCCCGGCCTCGGGATTCATGATCTCGCCACCCGGACCAAGCGCGGTGATGTCGTGCGGAATGTGAATGACAACATCAGACGCGAGAAGACGCTTACAGGTCTCGATCTGATCGACCTCAAGCAAGGAATCGCCAACGTGATGACCTTGCGCGGCGAGGAACGTAAAACACATCCCACCACCGATGATGAGCGCATCGGCAACTTTCGCTAACGCGTCGATCACGCCAAGTTTGTCGGACACCTTCGAGCCACCGAGAATCACGACGAAGGGTCGCTTCGGCTCAGAACGCAACGGAAGTAGAACCTCAACCTCGCGTTGCAATAAGCGTCCAGCGGCCGATGGCAAAAACTGCGGAGGTCCCACAATTGATGCATGTGAGCGGTGCGAAGCGCCAAAAGCATCGTTGACGTAGAGGTCTTGATTAACGACGAGTTCCTGCACAAACGCGGGATCGTTTGCTGTTTCACCGGCATTGAAACGAAGGTTGTCAAGCAATTCAACACCGGGAGCAAGTTCGGCCAAACGGCGACGAACAGGTTCCACCGAATACTTCGGGTCGGGCGCACCCTTCGGACGGCCAAGGTGCGTACATACCGTGACGATTGCCCCGCGTGAGGTCAACCACTCGATGGTGGGTAACGCAGCACGAATACGAAAATCGTCGACGATTTCGCCGTTGGCAATCGGAACATTGAAATCGGCCCGAAGGAGGACCCGGCGACCAGCAACATCGCCAAGGTCCTCAAGGGTGGGAACGCTCATGAGTGAGAGTTACTCGCCGGCAGCGGCCATGACCTGCACAAGGTCGACCAGCCGATTGGAGTAACCCCATTCGTTGTCGTACCAGCCGAGCACCTTCACCAGGTTGCCCATAGCCATGGTCAGACCTGAATCAAAGGTGCAAGAGGCAGGTTCGCCAACAATGTCCGACGAGACGATTGGGGCATCGGTGTAGACAAGTACCCTCGACAACGGCCCGGTGGATGCAGCAGCTTTGAATGCAGCGTTGACTTCCTCCACCGTGACATCACGCTTCAGGACACCGACGAAGTCGGTGATGGAACCATCGGTAACAGGAACTCGAAGTGCAGTTCCGTCAAGCTTGCCCTTCATCGATTCGAGTACAAGTCCTGTAGCGCGGGCCGCGCCAGTTGACGAGGGCGTGATGTTGGCCGCCGCCGCACGCGCACGACGAAGGTCGCTATGAGGACCGTCAACGAGGTTTTGATCGCCGGTGTACGCGTGCACGGTGGTCATGAGGCCCTTCTCGACGCCGAACGCATCATCGAGAACCTTGATCATCGGAACGAAACAATTCGTAGTGCACGAAGCGTTCGAAACAACCTTGTGAATTGCCGGGTCGAAAGTGTCGTCGTTCACGCCGACAACGAACGTTGCATCGGCATTGGTGGCCGGAGCCGAGATAATGACGAAAGGGGCACCTGCTTCAAGGTGAGCGGCAGCCTTTTCGCGATCGGTAAAGAAACCAGTGGACTCGATAACGATGTCGACACCAATTTCCTTCCACGGAAGATCCTTTGGATCGCGCACCGCGGTAATGGTCAGTTTCTTCCCGTCGACCAAGATGCCGTCTTCGACTGCTTCGACCGTTGCGTCGAGACGACCCGTCACGGTGTCGTACTTCAGCAAATGAGCCATTGCCGGAATGGAACCGAGATCATTGGCCGCAACGATCTCGATATCTGCACCGGACTCCCTCACCGCCCGGAAGAAGTTGCGGCCGATACGGCCAAATCCGTTGATACCGACGCGGATGGTCATTTGTGTACTGCCTCCTGGGAGTTCCGATGCGTGCGGGCATAACCGAACCACTCGGCTCCACCCGGGGGTTCATTGTGGCCCAAATCTGACCAGCGATTGGGAACCCGTCCTCAGCCAGTCAGATCGGCCATCCCGCCAAGCACGTAACGGTCTGATCTAGCGGTCGACGTCGCGATGACTCACCCGAAGGTCGATGCCCCGATCGCGAAGTGCCGCCGCTATGGCTTCGGTTATTGCCACCGACCGATGACGGCCGCCCGTGCAGCCGAATGCGATCGTGAGATACGACTTCCCTTCGGCCACATAGGCCGGGAGGAGGTTGGCCAACAACGATTCCATCTGGTCAAGAAACTCTGCGGTAATGGGTTGGCCAAGTACGTAATCGCGCACGGATTCGTCCTTGCCAGTGAGAGGTCGAAGTTCTTCCACCCAATGAGGGTTGGGAAGGAAACGGCAATCGATCACCAGATCTGTATCAAGTGGAAGACCGTACTTGTAGCCAAACGACAAAATGGTGGTCTGCATGCCACCGGCTGGAGCATCGGCCGCAAATAAGTCGAGCATCCGAGCGCGCAACTGGTGAACATTGAGCCCAGTGGTGTCGATCACGACATCGGCTTCAGCTTTCACCGGCTGCAACACGCGACGCTCTTCCTCGATTGCTTCACCCAAGGTGCGCTCATGGTCACCAAGCGGATGGCGACGTCTTGTGCTTTCGTATCGGCGCACGAGTTCGTCGGTGGCGGCTTCGAGAAACACAATGCGAAGACGATTCCCGCCTTTACGTAACTGATCAAATGCCGGCAGCGCATGATCATGATACGGGCCGGTTCCTACCACCAACACGATGTTGGTGATTGACGTGTCAGCCGAATCGGACAACTCCGTAACCCGGCCAATAAGAGTTGGGGGCAAGTTGTCGATGACATACCAGCCCAGGTCTTCAAGTACGTCGGCGGCGTGAGACCGGCCCGCGCCAGAAAGCCCCGTGATCACCACAAAGTTGCTCACTCCCCCACGCTACCCGTGGCCTGCGGAGCACTCCGCCATGGACAACCTCGCCATCTGAATTAGATCGATGACGGAATAGGGGGGGGTCATCAACAGAAGGCCAGCCGAGGACTATGCCCGGCGAGCGACCAAAGTAAGTAGTCGGGGAATTGTCGTGACCTCTGAATACTCCGGCGCACGATCAATGAAGCCTTGCGGCGGGGCTGGTTCGATCATGCGTTCAAGGATCAAACCGTTTTCGGACATCGCGTTGACATAGCGGCTCAACGGCCGATGCACGAAACGAATGAATACGCCTTTTTCAACTTCTTCGATTCTCGCAGTCTCGATGAGGTAAGGGCCGATACGCCAGTACTGCTCTTCAAGGATCTGATCGTCAATCCATCCGGAATCGGGCGTTTGCAACAAGGGATGATTCAGACAGAACACGAACCGTCCACCGGGTCGCAAAACTCTTGCCACTTCAGCAATCGCTTGATCGACTGCATCGATATGTTCGAACACTAAGCAACACACCACTGCGTCGAAGGAAGCGTCGTCAAACGGTAAGAGCTCAGCCCCTGCCCGGTGATACTCAACGCCGCCACCGCGCCGGATCGCTTCATCGATTTGATTTGCCGTGGGATCGATACCCACAACCGTTGCACTGTTCTGCGCAGCGATGGCGCGCGCTACTTGACCTTCACCGGTGCCAACTTCGAGAACACGTTCGAAACCGGCAGTCCACTCGACAACAAGCGGAATGATTTGCTCGGTGTATTCGGGATCGACACCATCGGTGAATTCGCGTTGCCACCATTCGGCATGCGCTTCCCATAGTTCTGCATTCGGGTCATTCTCGGTCACGAATCCTCCGATTTACCGATTCCGGCCACTACCGGAGTTATGGATCTTGTCCCAAACTGCCTGCGCAACCGAATCGGGCAGCCACGTAAGCGCCTGAAGCTCTCCAATCGGCGCTCGCTTCACCGCTGTGACGCCACCCATCTCTTTGAGGAGGCGCGACTTGCGGGCATCTCCCAAACCGGGGATGTCGTCGATCACGCTCTTCGTCATTCGCTTGCCCCGTAATTCACGGTGAAACGAAATGGCGAAACGATGGGCTTCATCGCGGATGCGCTGAAGGAGATACAGCGCATCGCTCCCTCGCGGAACTTCTACCGGTTCGGAACGATGAGGCAGGTACACCTCTTCGAAACGTTTCGCCAACGACGCAACAGGGATTTCTTCTTCCAAACCCAATTCTTCGAGAACCTTCATCGCAACTCCGAGTTGTCCTTTTCCGCCATCGACGAGGAGGAGTTGCGGCGGATAGGCGAACTTGCCCGAGCGTTCTGCCACCGGCTTGGCCCGCTCGTCAAGGTACGCGGTGAGGCGCCGAGTAAGAACTTCTTCCATGGCTGCAAAATCGTCATTGCCTTGATCACCGCGAATTTTGAACCTTCGGTATTCGCGTTTGTCGGGAATGCCATCGGTGAGTACCACCATCGAACCCACATAATCGCTGCCCTGGATATGGCTCATGTCGTAGCACTCGATGCGTAACGGCGCCTCCGGAAGTTCAAGATGCTCCTGGAGATCACTTAGTGCACGAGCACGACTGTTGTGATCGGACGCCCGTTTCAGACGATGACGAGCAAACTCATTGGTTGCGTTGTGCACCACTGTTTCCATGAGCGCACGCTTGTCGCCGCGCTGCGGGATCCGAACAGTCACTTTGGATCCGCGCTGCATCGTGAGCCATTCCTCGTACAACGCCGGATCAGCAGAATCCACTGATACGAGTACTTGTTTGGGAACACCGAGAGGCGGAGGATCGCCATAGAGTCCCTCCAAAATGCGATCGACGAGTTCGCCATCGGAAAGGTCTTCGGCTTTGTCGAGCACATACCCCTTGCGGCCCACGACGCGACCCCGTCGCACATAGAAGACCTGCACCGCCGCTTCAAGTTCGTCACCAGCGATACCAATCACATCAAGGTCCTCATCATTCTCGAGCACCATCTGTTGGCGTTCAATCACTTTGTGGACCGCAGCGAGTCGATCACGCAGACGGGCGGCGCGTTCAAATTCAAGTTCAGAACTCGCGGACTTCATTTCAGATTCAAGACGTTTCACGACCTCGTTGGTATCGCCTTCAAGGAAGCGAATGAGATCGTGAACGAGTGCGTCGTAGTCTTCTTTTGTTATTTCGCCAACGCACGGGCCACTGCATTTTTCAATATGAAACAAAAGACATGGACGACCCAACTTGGCGTGACGATTCAGTTTGGTGTCCGAACAGGTGCGCACTGGAAAGGTCCGCAGCAGAAGATCCAGGGTTTCGCGAATTGTCCACGCCGCCGAGTAGGGGCCGAAGTACCGAGTGCCTTTACGACGATCGCCACGTATCACCATGGCCCGGGGCCAATCATCGCTCGTTGTCACCGCCAGAAACGGATAACTCTTATCGTCCTTTAGGCGGACATTGAATCTTGGGGAATACTGCTTAATAAGGCTGTACTCCAGCATGAGCGCTTCGAGTTCGTTCCGAACTTGAATCCACTCGACAGTCTCGGCGGTGGTCATCATCTGGGCGGTACGGGGCGCGAGCTGGGCGGGATCTTGGAAATAGTTCGACAGCCTCTGGCGAAGACTCTTGGCCTTACCCACATAGATCACTCGACCATGGACGTCTTTGAACTGGTACGAGCCTGGCTCATCGGGAATCGTGCCGGTAGGCGGTCGCTGCACCATCCCAAACATCGTAAGGGGTTGGACCCTATCTTTTCGCCTCCGACCTGCCTACACTGTTGAAGCCGGCCTGGTATCCGGCGACATATCGAGACCCGAGGCCGACAACCCCGTGGCGTGGCGACCAGGCTGCCCCCACCGGCCGCAATCGGATCTCCCTAGCCCATCAGGGAGTGCACCAAAACATGCTTCGGCTTCAACTACCACTACCAGAGCAATACACCGACGCAACACCTGACGATCTTGCCGAACGTATTGCCGCTGCGAAAGCCGAACTTGGCGATCGCGTTTTCATTCTTGTGCATCACTATCAGCGCGACGAGGTGATGCGCTGGGCCGATGCTCGAGGCGATTCATTCCGGCTTTCTGTGCTCGCCAAAGAACGCCCCGAGGCCGAGGCGATCATCTTTTGTGGCGTGCATTTCATGGCCGAATCGGCCGACATCCTCACCGGCGATCACCAAAGCGTGATCCTCCCCGACCTCAACGCCGGTTGCTCAATGGCCGATATGGCCAATCTCGAAGAAGTCGCCGAAGCGTGGGAACTCATCGCCCGCACCACCGATATTTCGAAGGTCATTCCCATCACCTACATGAACTCCTCGGCCGCCCTCAAAGCATTCGTCGGCGAACACGGCGGAGCGGTGTGCACCTCATCGAATGCCCGACCCATTCTTGAATGGGCATTGTCAATGGGAGACCGCGCTGACGACGGCGCCGGTGGACGCCAAGTCCTTTTCTTCCCCGACCAACATCTCGGACGCAACACCGGTTTCGACCTGGGATTCACCGCCGCCGATATGAACGTGTGGAATCCCCGCCGTGAAATGGGAGGCCTCGACGAGGCAGCCATCAAAGACTCCACCTTCCTTCTATGGAACGGCCACTGCTCGGTGCATCAACGTTTCCAACCCAAGCACATTGCTGCATTTCGCGAGCAGTACCCCGATGGCATTGTGGTGACACATCCCGAATGTTCTCGCGAAGTATGTGTACTTGCCGACCACGTCGGCTCTACCGATTTCATCACTCGGGTAGTTGAGAACGCCCCAGTTGGCGCCGTCATTGGCGTTGGCACCGAAATCCATCTCGTCAATCGCCTTAACGACGAAGCCCCAGACAAAACTGTGGTTTCACTCGATCCGCTGGTGTGCCCATGTTCCACAATGTTCCGCACCGACGCTCCCCATTTGTGCTGGGTGCTGGAAAACTTGGTGGCCGGCCGCGTCGTCAACCAAATCAGCGTGGATGAAAAAACTGCTCAATGGGCACGTGTTGCCCTCGACCGAATGCTCACTATTACCTGAGCAACGAACACGGCTTACTTAGGAATCCATCCCTAAAAGCGGACGCAAGAATTGACCGGTGTAACTCGCCTTCGTGGTTGCCACCTTTTCCGGTGGACCTTCGACCAGCACCGAGCCACCGCCCTTGCCGCCTTCGGGACCAAGATCGATAAGCCAGTCGGCGGTCTTGATTACATCGAGATTGTGCTCGATGACCACCACGGTATTGCCCTGATCGACAAGCCGAGAGAGCACGGTGAGCAGCTTGCGGATGTCTTCGAAATGAAGGCCGGTGGTGGGCTCGTCAAGGATGTAGACAGTCCGGCCAGTTGAACGCTTGGAGAGTTCGCTGGCCAGTTTCACTCGCTGTGCTTCACCACCCGACAAGGTGGTTGCCGGTTGACCAAGTCGCACATAACCAAGACCAACGTCGACCAGGGTCTGCAAATGACGAGCAATAGTTGGCTGGTTGGCAAAGAAGCCAACGCCCTCTTCACAACTCATGTTGAGGATGTCGGAAATATTGTGATCTTTGAAGGTGATATCGAGTGTGTCTCGGTTGTAACGGGCACCCTTACAAACCTCACACGGTACGTAAACATCGGGGAGGAAGTGCATCTCAATCTTGATAGTGCCGTCACCCGAACAGGCATCACAGCGCCCTCCGGAAACGTTGAAAGAAAAACGACCAGGTAAATAACCACGTACTTTTGCTTCGTGAGTTTGCGCAAACAACTTGCGAACGTGATCGAAGACACCGATGTAGGTGGCAGGGTTCGACCGAGGCGTTCGACCAATAGGCGACTGATCGATGTTGATAACCTTGTCCACGAGTTCGAGTCCCTCCACCTTCTTATGAAGACCGGGAGGAACCTTGGATCCATAGACCTTCTGCATGAGCGATCGATGGAGGATGTCGTTGACCAAGGTGGACTTACCTGAACCCGACACGCCAGTAACCGCTATGAAGAGGTGCAACGGGAATTCAACATCGACGTTTTTGAGATTGTGTTCACGGGCGCCGCGAACCACAAGTTGATCCGGGCCGCGCTGACGGCGTTCTGCCGGAACCGGAATGGATCGGCGTCCAGACAAATATTGTCCGGTCACCGACTCTTTGGACTTGAGGAGACCTTTGACATTACCGGCGTAGACAACGTCGCCACCATGTTCGCCAGCACCCGGACCAATATCAACCACATAGTCGGCCACTTTGATGGTGGCTTCGTCATGCTCAACGACCAGCACGGTGTTACCAAGATCGCGAAGTCGCACAAGTGTGTCGATGAGCCGCCTGTTATCGCGCTGATGCAATCCTATTGAGGGTTCGTCGAGCACGTACAGCACGCCCACTAAACCGGAACCGATTTGTGATGCCAAACGGATTCGCTGAGCTTCGCCACCAGCAAGGGTGGCGGCCGAACGAGAGAGTGACAAATAGTCGAGACCAACATCGAGCAAGAAACCCATGCGCGCATTGACCTCTTTGACGACCCGCTCGGCGATAATTCGATCACGTTCGGAAAGTTGGAGACCGTCAAGTGTGCTGGCCGCATCACCAATAGACATTTCGCAAATCTCGGCAATGGAATGGCCGTCGATAGTGACACCGAGACTGAACGGCGCAAGACGCGAACCTTCACATTTTGGACACGGCACCTGGCGCATGTAGCCCTCGATCTGTTCGCGCTGTGCGTCGCTTTCAGCATCGGAATGTCGGCGCTGCAACCACGGAACAAGACCTTCGAATTTCGCATCGTATGAGCGCTGACGGCCGTAACGATTCTTGTACTTCACTTGTACACGTCCCGTTGCTCCAACGCCGTGAAGCAAAAGTTTTTGTTGCTTCTTCGGCAACTTGTTAAACGGCACATCGGGATCGATCTCGTAAATCTCACAAACCGATTCAAGCAAGCGACCAAAATACTGGGTTCTGGCAGTGGCCCACGGCGCCAGAGCGCCTCCTGAAACGGTGAGGTCGGGATCGGGGATGACCAGTTCGGCGTCGACTTCGAACTTGGTACCAAGTCCATCACAGTGCCCGCAGGCACCATAGGGCGAGTTGAACGAGAAATTTCGAGGAGCAAGTTCCTCATAACTCAATCCACATACCGGACATCCGAGATGCTGACTAAAGGTGAGCACTTCATCGTCGAGACCGGAATCGTCTCCCTTGCCCACGATCTGCACTTCCGCCACGCCTTCAGCAATACGAAGTGCCGTCTCGAGAGAATCGGTCAGCCGTCGTTCGATGCCGGCTTTTTTTACCAATCGGTCGACAACGATTTGAATCGTGTGCTGTTCGTAACGAGCTAACTCGAGTTTGTCGGTGAGTTCATGCAGTTCGCCATCGATGATGGCGCGAGCAAAGCCCTGCGACGCGAGATCGGCGAGCAACGTGTCGTAGGTGCCCTTGCGGCCTCGCACTACCGGTGCCAACACTTGAAACCGAGTGCCCTCGGGAAGTTCAAGCACTCGATCCACGATTTGTTGCGGGGTTTGACGAGTGATGACCGAGCCGTCCTCCGGGCAATGAGGGACACCGATGCGGGAATAGAGAAGACGCAGGTAGTCGTAGACCTCGGTGATGGTTCCCACCGTAGAGCGGGGATTACGAGAGGCCGACTTCTGATCAATCGAGATTGCTGGCGATAGTCCTTCGATAAAATCGACGTCGGGCTTATCCATCTGCCCGAGGAACTGGCGCGCGTAGGCCGACAAAGATTCCACGTAGCGACGCTGGCCTTCGGCATAGATCGTGTCGAACGCCAGTGAGGACTTCCCCGAACCAGACAATCCGGTGAAAACAATGAGGCGATCTCGCGGAAGCTCAAGCGAGATGTTGCGCAAGTTATGTTCGCGGGCACCACGGATGACAAGTTGATCCACAGCGGGATCCTACGGCCCTCGGGGGAGGCTCAGATCAGCCGGTAAACGATGGCAGGACGCGTGAACTCTCAAGCGAGAAGTTGACCGTTACCGAACCCAGAGAAAGATCTAACACCTCTGTGCTGTTCCCCGACACGGAAAATCCGTTGGGAGCGGTAACCGCAATGGTGTATCCCGGTACTGCCACTACCTGAGCAAACGAGAAGGACCCGATGGCGTTGGTAGCTGCCGTTGCGATGAGCGAACCATCCGGCGCAAACAGTTGGACCTCTACAGGAATGACTGCTGCCCCATCGGGGAAGGTGACTTGGCCTCCGACCGATGACGCCAATCCCGCCAACCACAAGCGATAGGAGGGCGAACCGGAATTTTCCAGATCACCCGAGAACGTGAATGTGAGCGTTGAAATCTCCGTTGATGGGCGGAACCAAGCAATTGCACCGTCAGTGTCTTCCAAGGTTGGGTAGGACACCGTCCGGGAAGCGAGGTCCCAGGTTGGTAATGCGTAGGGCGCACTCGACCCATCGCAGTCACTGGGACGGTCGATCACCACATCACAAAAATTAAAGACGTTTCCACCTAGTTCGACGCCGGTCACAGCCGCCCCAGTCGCATCGGTGGCACTAATGACGACCTGATCGAGGTCAATATCGCCGATTGCAAAACCAAGAGTGCCGGCCAAAGTTGGGCTGTCGAAGGTGAATATCGTGGTCGAAATCGTTTCAAAATATTGCGTATCAACTCGGGTCTGCAGAAATTCAACCGTGGACGATGGACCAGAGGGGCCGAATACAGCTCCGAACGGCGTCTCTGTCGTCATCCATTCACCCGCGCCGTCAGACGTCAACAGACTGGTGTCCTCGCCATCGGCAACGGACTTTTGAACAGTGAATGACGCGTCGGAAAGCCCAACCACATCGAATCCAATTGTCCCCGAATGGTTTTGTGCAGTGGGGTCGGCCGGAGTGAGCGTCCACGACGGGTACACACCGATCGGCGACGCGGTCACCGATGGTGAGGCCGCCAAAGGAACTGCTCCTGTGACCGCAACGAACAAAACGGCTACTACAACGGCTGCTGCCTTTTTCATCGCCATGGATAAAATGATAGCAACATTTTGAGAAGTGGGCTCAGCCCACTCAGCCCGCTCAGCCCACTTCTCGCATTTCGCGCTTGAGTTCCTTGATTTCGTCGCGAAGCCGAGCGGCATATTCGAAACGAAGGTCTGCAGCCGCCCCGTTCATCTCGTCTTGAAGAGTTTGAATGAGACGGCCAAGTTCGTCAGAGGGAAGTTCGGCCCGATTCACCCGAGGGGAATCTCGGCGCGTTGAGCGCTTGTCTTTGCCGGGAACTGGCGCCCCCGAGGAGCCTCGAAGTGAGGCCAGGATATCGGTGACGGCTTTACGGATGGTCTGTGGGTTGATGCCATGTTCGATGTTGTAGGCCTCTTGCAGCCCCCGGCGACGATTCGTTTCGGAGATGGCTCGTTGCATGGAATCGGTGATGGAGTCGGCGTACATGATCACTTGACCGTCAACATTTCGCGCCGCGCGACCGATGGTCTGCACCAACGAGGTGACCGAACGCAGAAAGCCTTCTTTGTCAGCGTCAAGGATGGCGACCAGCGAAACCTCAGGAAGATCGAGGCCTTCGCGAAGGAGGTTGATACCAATCAATACGTCGAATTCTCCGAGACGCAGATCGCGCAGAATTTCGATTCGTTCAATGGTGTCGACATCGCTATGGAGGTAACGAACCTTCACCCCCAGTTCCAGCAAATAGTCGGTGAGATCCTCGGCCATCTTTTTTGTAAGAGTGGTGACCAGGGTTCTATCACCTTTGATCACGCGCTTTTCGATCTGTTCAATCAGATCGTCGATCTGCCCCTTGGTGGGTTTCACGATGACCTCGGGATCAATCAAACCGGTGGGGCGCACCACTTGTTCAATAATGGCGTTGGAATTCTCTAACTCGTAAGGCCCCGGCGTGGCCGAAAGAAAGACCACCTGACCAATACGACCCATCACTTCATCGAACGTGAGTGGTCTGTTGTCGGCCGCTGATGGAAGTCGGAAGCCGTGTTCAATAAGAGTTGATTTACGAGACCGATCTCCCGCGTACTGGCCGCGAATCTGGGGCACGGCCTGATGACTTTCGTCGAGAACCATCAGAAAATCATCGGGGAAATAATCGAGCAGCGTGAATGGAGGTTCGCCCGGGGAACGACCGTCGATGTGAGAGGAGTAATTCTCGATGCCGTTACAGAAACCCAACTCGGCCATCATCTCGAGGTCGTATTGGGTACGCATGCGTAAACGTTGTGCTTCAAGTAACTTTCCTTCGCCTTCGAAATAGGCAAGGCGTTCTTGCAACTCCGCTTCGATGCCCTTCATAGCGGTGCGCATTCGCTCATCGCTTGCCGCATAGTGAGTAGCGGGAAAAATGATCAGTTCTTCGAGTTCCGTAACTTTTTCACCAGTAATCGGATCGACCACGATGATGCGTTCCACTTCATCGCCAAATAACTCGATACGGACTGCTGTTTCCTCGTAAGCAGGATGAACTTCGATGGTGTCGCCACGAACCCGGAATTTTCCTCGAATGAGATTGAGATCATTTCGCTCGTATTGCATATCGACAAGCCGACCCAAAATGGCGCGCTGCTCATGGGTTTCGCCGGGCCGAACAACAAGTAACTGATCCCGATACTCGGAGGGAGAACCGAGGCCATAGATACATGACACAGACGCGACAACGATGGTGTCGCGTCGCGTAAGTAACGCCGAGGTTGCCGCGTGACGCAATCGATCGATCTCATCGTTGACCGAAGAATCTTTTTCGATGTACGTATCCGAGGATGGCATATACGCCTCGGGTTGGTAGTAGTCGTAATACGAAACGAAGTACTCGACCCGGTTTTCCGGAAAGAACTCACGGAACTCGTTGGTCAACTGTGCAGCCAGCGACTTGTTGGGCGCCATCACCAACGTGGGTCGCTGCAATTTCTCGATCGTCCACGCAATAGTTGCGCTCTTGCCCGACCCAGTAATGCCGAGCAGGGTTTGGAATCGGTTGCCAGCTTCGATGCTCTCGCAAAGTCCCTCGATTGCCCGCGGCTGATCGCCGGCAGGTTGAAACTCGGATACCAAGCGGAACGGCGGCATAGTTTGATTCTACGGAGGCTCAGTGCTGCTGCTACCGACCATGGAGGCTGCGCCGTCTACCCTTGCCCCGTCGGCTAGAGCTATCGGAAGAGAGACATTCCACATGCGAGACGCGTTGGGTGCAGTGCAATCAGTCCTGGTTCTCGGCGGTAATTCCGAGATTGCTCTCGCCATTGTCGATCGGTTGGTGCAAAGCCGAGCCAAAAAGATCCTCCTCGGCGTTCGTTACCCCGCTTCTGCAGCGACCACCGTCAACCGCCTTCGATCCACAGGTGCCGAAACAGTCGACACCGTCGTGTTCGATGCACTTGACCCCGCTTCGCATGCCGGAGTTATCGCCGAGGCGGTTGAACGTATCGGCGACCTCGACATGGTGATCCTCGCATTTGGCGTTCTCGGCGATCAGAGGATTTTCGACACCGATCCAGTTGCCGCCGCTCAAGCTGTCAGCGCCAACTATGTGGGCGCGGTTTCTTCGGGTCTCGCTGCAGCAGCCCAGCTTCGCAAACAAGGTCACGGCATCATTCTTTCCATCACCTCCGTTGCTGGAGTTCGTGCTCGCGCCGATAATTTTGTCTACGGCTCTTCCAAAGCGGGCATGGATACATTCTCGCAAGGACTCGGAGACGCACTCCAGGGAACCGGCGCACGTGTTGTTGTGGTGCGTCCCGGATTCGTTCACACCCGAATGACAGAAGGCTTGAAGCCAGCGCCTTTCTCCACGAGCCCCGACAAGATTGCCGAGGCCGTAATCAATGGTCTTCAAAAGGGCAAGGAACTTATTTGGGCGCCCCCCATTATGGGACCGCTTTTCACCATCCTTCGTCACGCCCCGCGCTTTGTCTGGCGTCGCTTGAGTGCCGGTTGATATGACCGCCGCTCCCACTGTTAAACCGTCGCTTGCGCTTGGAATCCTGCGCGCACTACGTCCAAAGCAGTGGATCAAAAACATTCTGGTATTTGCCGCACCTGCAGCCGCCGGATTGTTCGATCAAGGCGATATCTTCTTTCGAACGCTGGTTGCGTTCGTTTGTTTCTGTGCCGCATCAAGCGCCACCTATCTCATCAACGATGCAATGGATATTCAATCCGATCGGCGCCACCCCACGAAACGCAATCGGCCAATCGCCGCAGGAATTGTTCCGATTTCCCTGGCCTACGTACTCGCCGCGGTATTGCTCCTCGCCGCAATAGTTGGTTCATTTGCATTACGGCGGGACTTTGGCTTCACGATCCTCGCCTATTTGGTGAACACCACGATTTACACGTTGTGGTTTAAGCGACAGCCAATTCTCGACATTGTCTCCGTGGCTGCAGGTTTTGTTCTTCGAGCCATTGGCGGTGCAACGGCAACCGCACTTCCAATTTCCGAATGGTTTTTCATTGTCACCAGTTTCGGCGCACTTTTCATGGTTGCGGGTAAACGCGCTGGAGAACGAGCCGAACTCGGCGAGGAAGCGAGTTCCATCCGCCCTGTCTTCGCTTCGTACTCCCCTGAATTTCTTACCTATCTCCGCTCGGTATTTTCTGCCGGCACCTTGCTGGCGTACTGCCTTTGGGCATTCGCCTCAGCGCAGGAGTCAGGCAACGCCTCAACACTGTTCCAACTTTCAATTGTTCCTTTTGCAATCGCGATCCTTCGCTACGCACTGCTCTTACAGAATGGTAAAGGGTCCGAACCCGAGAACCTCGTCTTCTCCGATCGCACACTGCTCATCTCGGGTGCAGTGTGGGCGATCATCTACGGCTGTGCCATCTACGCCTCCTGAACCGGCGGCCGTGAAGGCCGTTCCCTCCCTCACCGAAGTTCACGGTTGGGGATGCACCGCACCAACGGGTGCGGATCTTCGGCGCCCAACATCGCAAGTTGAGTTGCAACGGGCGCTTCCCACCTCCTCGTTGCGAGGCCTCATCGCTCGTGGATTAGGACGCAGTTACGGAGACGCCGCACAGAATGCCGGCGGAACGGTGATTGAAACCACCGATGTCAATTCGTTCACTATTCATGAATCAAACACGGCGCTGGAGTACGTGCTGGTCACTGCCGATGCTGGTGCCAGCATCGATCGCCTCCTTCATGCGCTCGTGCCTCAAGGATTGTTTGTTCCAGTAACACCGGGTACTCGTTACGTGACAGTGGGCGGAGCAATTGCTGCCGATATTCACGGAAAGAACCACCATCAAAAAGGTTCGTGGTGCAATCACGTCGACTCTCTGCGGCTTCAACTTGCCGACGGTTCTGTTGTCGACATTGCGCCCGACCGCGACCCCGAGCTTTTCTGGGCGACTGCTGGCGGCATGGGCCTCACCGGAGTCATTCTCGAGGCAACCTTCCGATGTCCTCGCATTGGTTCCAGTCGGTTGCTTGTCGACACCGATCGCGCCGCCAACCTTGGCGAAATCTGCGAACTCATTCGCACCGGCGACCACCTTTACGACTACTCAGTGGCCTGGATCGACCTCATGGCTACCGGCAAGTCGATGGGACGCTCAGTCCTCACCCGGGGCTGTTTCGCTACTGCAGACGAAGCAGCATCCTCAACTGGCCCCGATCCCTACACCTACCGCGCTGCTGAAATTATTGGGGCACCTCCAATTCTTCCACCGGGCATACTCAACAAACTTACGGTTCGTGCGTTTAACGAACTGTGGTTCCGTAAAGCGCCGGTTTCTCGCCGCGATGAGCTGCAGACGATCCCAACGTTCTTCCACCCTCTCGACATGGTTCGGGGGTGGAATCGCATCTACGGACCTGCCGGATTTCTGCAGTGGCAATTCGTGATCCCGTTTGGATCCGAAGCAACGCTGGAGACGATCGTTACTGAACTCTCCAACTCTGGTTGCACATCGTTTCTCGCGGTGTTGAAAACGTTTGGCGAAGGGAACCTTGCTCCGCTTTCATTCCCTGCCGGCGGTTGGACACTTGCCCTTGATATCCCTACCGCCGCCAAGGGACTCGGCCCGTTACTCGACCGACTCGACGACCTTGTTGTTGGCGTAGGCGGCCGCATTTACCTGGCCAAGGACAGTCGATTGCGCCCTGAATTGCTTCCGCAGATGTACCCGCGTCTTGACGAATGGCGCTCGGTCCGAGAGCGCGTTGATCCCAACAGAATTATGCAAAGCGATCTTGGGCGCCGTCTCGGTTTGTGACTAGTTCGAGGACCGCTTTGACTCGATCCATTTCCACAATTCAGCGATTCGTTCCATAAGTTCTGCTTCAGTTCCATCATTCGAAACGATGAAACCTGCTTCGGCTCGTCGCTCATCACGAGTCGCTTGCAACTTCATTCGCGCGCGAGCGTCATCGGCATTGAAACCTCGAAACCCGACCAGACGAGCAACAGCAATTTCGGGATCAGTATCAACAACAATGATCCCTTCGGTGTCGTAGGCCTTGGATTCAATAAGTAACGGAATATCAAGAATAACGATGTTGTCGGTGCCGCGTTGCGCATGGATGAGTCCGTCGATCTCGGCGCCAACGACTGGGTGCACCATGGAGTTGAGCGTCTTGAGTTCATCGGGATCGTTAAACACAACATCGGCAACTGCTTGTCGATTGAGCGTTCCATCTTCATTCACAATCCTGTCGCCAAAATGCGCCACCATTGCTTCAAATACGGAGCCGCCGGGCGACTGCAGCTCGCGAACAACGAAATCGGCGTCAATCACCACCGCACCGCGCCGAGAGAGTTCTGCCGAGACTGTTGATTTTCCGGATCCAATGCCACCGGTAAGGCCAAGAAGAAGCACGGCCGGAACGTACCAGAGTCATTCGGACTTTCTGATTCGAACTCTCTTCTCAACTTTTTCGAAAGAGTGCCGATACAGGTCCTATGACCACTACAACAGCCATCACCGCACCACGAACCACTCTCACCGATTGGCGGGGCTATCCCGTCACGGTCACCCGACGTGAAGAAGAAGTGCTGCAGGCGATTACCGATGGGTGTTCCACTCCTGAAGTCGCTTCTCGCCTTTATTTGTCACAGAAAACCGTGAAGAACCATCTGGCGTCGATCTATCAAAAGCTCGACGCACGCGATCGGACGCAGGCGATTCTCACCGCTCTGCGTCTCGGAATCGTGCATCTCGACTGACTGCCAGCCCAACGGGCCGGCGTTGCCTCATTCGGCGGCGTCGGCCTCGGCGGTTTCGACCTCGGCGGTTTCGACCTCGGCGGTTTCGACCTCGACAGCAGCAGCTTCAACAACCTCTGTTGCGGCAACTTCTGTGGCCTCTTCGGTCTCCGGCGAAACTTCAGCGCTGGACACTGGCGGGATGGAGGTATCGCCCTGCTCGGCGTAGTACTCGGCCCAGGCTTCTTGCGCTTCAGTGGATTCCCCGCCGATGTAGTTGCCCTCAGTGTCATAGGCGTGCTCGCCAAAGTGCTCCTGGTACTCAGCAGCGACAATGCCACCTTCGGCAGCCTGCTTAATTGAGAGGCTGATACGGCGACGCTGAAGGTCGAGATCGATGATCTTGACCCACAGTTCTTCACCAGGGGTAACAACTTGCTCAGGAAGATCGACATGGTGAGCGGACATCTCGGAGATGTGCACCAGACCTTCGATGCCGTCGCCAACCTGAACGAACGAACCGAACGGAACAAGCTTGGTGACACGGCCGTAGACCAGTTCGTCAACCTGATGGGCAGAAGCAAATTCCTGCCATGGGTCTTGCTGGGTTGCCTTCAGCGAAAGGCTGATGCGCTCACGCTCAAGATCGACCTCAAGAACCTGCACCTCGATTTCGTCACCGACTGCCACAACTGATCCGGGATGGTCGACGTGCTTCCATGACAACTCGGAAACGTGGACGAGACCGTCCATGCCGCCGAGGTCGACGAACGCACCGAAGTTGACGACCGAGGACACCACACCACGACGGTTTTCGCCAGGCTTGAGGTTGGCGAGGAAATCTTCGCGTTGTTCCTTCTGAGTCTCTTCGAGCCAACCGCGTCGTGAAAGCACAACGTTGTTGCGATTCTTGTCGAGTTCGATGATCTTGGCTTCAAGAGTGCGACCAACGTACGGAGCGAGATCGCGTACACGGCGCAATTCGACGAGCGAAGCGGGAAGGAAACCACGGAGACCGATGTCGACGATAAGACCGCCCTTGACGACCTCGATAACCAGACCGCTGACGACACCGTCTTCTTCTTTGATCTTTTCGATGGTGCCCCAGGCACGCTCGTATTGCGCGCGCTTCTTGGAAAGAACGAGGCGACCTTCTTTGTCTTCCTTCTGAAGAACAAGCGCTTCTATAACTTCACCCATCGAAACGATTTCGGAAGGATCGGCATCGTTACGGATGGAAAGTTCACGCGAAGGAATGACACCTTCAGACTTGTAGCCAATGTCGAGAAGGACTTCGTCGCGATCAACCTTGACCACGGTGCCTTGCACGATCTGTCCATCTTCGACTTGAACCATCGAAGCGGTGTACGCCTCGTCGAGTGAAAGACCACCAAGATCGTCGGAAACGATCTGACGAGGGATGTACTTCCCTTCGGCATCGAAACTCCCCATACCCGACGGTGCGTCGGCGACTGCGGTGCTTGTGGAACTTGCTTCAGGGGTTAACTGCTCGGACAAGGGATTCTCTCTTTGGGTGGACAGGAAGTAGATGGATAGGACATTGCATAGATTGGACATTGCACTTAGTCGCACTGGGAGTCCAGAGCGAAGACCGACAACGTTACTTCGCTGTCCACAGGCCCCGCCAGCCCATCAACGGGTTTCGTTTAGTGGCTCGGCTGGGAGGCCACGAGAAGAAACTCGGGCCGATCAATCTCGGGCATTCGGCGGGCATAGTCGCCGGGGGTGACCGACCAGATGGCGTCCACCTTGAGCCCGGCTCTGCGGGCCAGAAGCCTCAGTTCTCGAGGGGTAAAACAGGTGGTCCACAGGTCTTTTTCGACCTCGACACCATCGGGGGATCGGAGCAGAGCCATCTCGTGATTCACCCCCGCATCGACATCGAAAGAATCGGTGTCTTCCAGCCAGCGCAGTTGGAAATAGGCCGAAAAGGCCGAAACAGCGATTCGGCCGCCGGGGCGCAACGACCGAGCCATGCCATCGAGCACTACTCCGTCGGGATCGGGGCCAGCAGCTGCCGCTCCCCCGGCCAGACCAAAAGCGCCTTGGCACAGCGAAATCACCGCATCGAACTCGCTGACGAAGGGCAGCTCGCGAGCATCGGCACGCTCGAACCTGACGCCCATCGGGGCATCAATACGAGCGAGATCGACAAAGCGCTGCGCAATGTCCACCCCCACCACTTCTATACCTCTCTCGCCAAGGGCGCGGGCATGACGGCCAGGGCCACAGCCCACATCGAGAACTCGCATGCCTGGTTGAAGTTGTAACTCGTCTATCAAGAAGGCCACTTCGTTCGCTGTGCCCATCGTGAACGAATAGCGCAAGTACGACTCGCCTAGATGGTCGGCGACCGCTTCGAACCAATGTGAGGATTCGACCATCAGCCCTTTGCCGCTGCCCACGAGTCACCGTGCGAAAGATTCACCGCAAGCGGAACTCGAAGGTCGAAGGCATTTGTCATTGCATCGAGAACAATGACGATGATGTCCTCAAGATCGGCCGGCGGCAACTCACAGATCACCTCGTCGTGGACCTGCAGAATGAGACGACTGGTTGCACCAGCGTCTTCGAGAGCGCGGTCGAGGCGAACGAGTGCAACTTTGAAAATGTCTGCCGCAAGACCTTGGATACCGGCGTTCATGGCCTGACGTTCGCCCGCTTGACGAATGCGGAAATTCGACGAGGCCAACTCGGGTATTTGCCGGCGACGTCCAAACAAGGTTTCGGTGTAACCGCGCTCGCGAGCGTCGGCGATGGTGCGGTCCATGTAGTTGCGGACCGCAGGGAATGCTTCGAAATACGCATCGAGAATTATTTGCGCTTCACCAACAGCAATAGCGAGTCGTTGCGCGAGACCAAACGCTTCCATTCCGTAGGCAAGGCCGTAACTGACCATCTTTGCTTTGGACCGCTGGTCGATGGTGACCGTTGACGGATCGACATCGAAGATGCGAGCGGCCGTTGCATTGTGAATGTCTTGGCCGGATTCGAATGCAACAATAAGCCCTGGGTCTTCAGCTAAGTGGGCAATGCAACGCAACTCGATTTGGTTGTAGTCAGCAATGAGCAAGGTGTAACCCGCCGCCGGCACAAACGCTTTACGGAACTCGCGACCGAGTTCGCTGCGCACCGGAATGTTGTGAAGATTCGGCGCATCGGAACTGAGCCGGCCGGTACGAGCAACGGTTTGGTTGAACGTGGCGTGAATGCGTCCGTCGGGACCAACTTCGGCAAGCAACCCTTCGCCATAGGTCGAGCGCAACTTCTCTACTTCTCGGTAGGCAAGAAGGTGCTCGATAATTGGATGTTGGCCTAACAACTTTTCGAGTGAAGCTGCATCGGTCGAGAAACCAGTCTTTGTTTTCTTCTGCGTCTTCAACCCCAGTTTCTCGAAGAGAATTTCACGCAGTTTCACCGTGGAATTGACGTTGAATTCTTCGCCAGCGTCGGCGCAAATTTGGATACGAAGTTCGTCACAACGCGAAACAAGATGATCGCGAAGGCGGCGAAGTTCTTTCTCGTCAACACCAACCCCGAGAATTTCCATATCAGCGAGCACTCGGACCAACGGAACTTCAATATCGCGATTGAGCGCCTCGAGTCCGCCGGCGGAAAGCGCCTCGGAGAGCGGACCCACCAATGCGTGAACGCCGAGTGCCCTTCGAGAAGTGGCTTGGGCGAGTGCAGTTGTATCGGCGCCACCAAAATCAAGCTGACCTTCGGGGAGTTGATCGTCGTCAGGAAGTCGTGATGATGTGTAGCGATCGAGTAATTGATCGAGCGCGTACCGGGACTCTGCCGGATCAAGAAGGTACGCAGCGATCATCGTGTCTAGTGACAACGAACGAATGTCGATACCAATAAACGCAAGGCCGCGCATGATGGCCTTGGCGTCATGCGCAACAACTGGCCGACCCTTCAGACCAACGAGTGCGCTGAATGCCTTGACCACCTTGGCGTCGTTAAGAACAGATACTGGAATCCACGCCACATCACCGGAAGCAGCGTTGGTGACAAGCGCGAGTCCCTCCAACGCTGAACGTCCCTCGACACCTGCCCATGCTGCTGAAATCGCGAGTGGTTCGGGACTTGCAGCCAACTCGCCAAGAACGGCGGCGGCCTCACCCGGCGATGAAAGATCGGTTCGTTCCGCCTCGAGCACCGATGAAGCCGAAAGGGATGCACCTGCGGTGTCGGTCACGCCGAGAACATCAACCAGGCGATCAAACAACTGACGGAACTCAAGGAAATCGAAGAGCGTGCGAACTTCTTCCAGATCGAAATCACCAATGGCGAGATCGTCGAGTTCGACAGAGACAGGCGCATCGCGACGCAGCACCATAAGTTCGATGTTCATACGAGCTTGAGATTCGTTCTCCTCCAAGTTCTGGCGAAGCTTGGGAGTCATCTTGTCGAGGTTGGCGTAAATGCCGTCGATACCGCCGTACTCGTTAATGAGTTTCGCCGCCGTCTTCTCCCCTACGCCAGGAACACCGGGAAGGTTGTCGGAGGGATCACCACGCAATGCCGCGTAGTGCACGTAATCGGTGGGCTTCACACCAGTACGTTCGAAAATGCCGGCTTCGTCGTAGAACGCGTAATCGGAAACGCCGCGCTTGTTATAGAGAACCTTGATGTGAGGGTCGTTGACTAATTGATAACTGTCACGATCCCCGGTGACCACGATGACATCGTCGCCTCGCGCTTCGGCTTCAGTGGCCAACGTGGCGATGATGTCGTCGGCCTCGAATCCAACCAAATCCAAAACAGGGACCTTCAGAGATTCGACAACCTCGCGAATGATTCCCATTTGCTGACGAAGGAGATCGGGAGTGGCGTCACGGTTGCCTTTATACGAGGGCAATGCTTCATGGCGAAAGGTGGGCTCAGAACGGTCGAAAATCACCGCGAGATGATCGGGCTTTTGGTCGCGAAGGAGGTTCACAAGCATGGAGGTAAAACCAAAGACCGCGTTCGTCACCTGACCAGAAGCCGTCGCCATATCGGCAGGCAACGCGAAGAACGCTCGGTAGGCCAGTGAATTGCCATCGATCAACATCAATGTGGTCATGGTTGCTCCGGAAGAAGTTCGCCAGCGACTACCGCATCGGCAATCACTCTCATTGTGGTGCGATCACTCATCGCTGCTCGTTGGATGAACGAAAACGCGTCACCTTCGCTGAGACCCGCTTTGTCCATGAGCACGCCCTTGGCCCGATCAATGGCTTTGCGGGTCTCGAGTTGCTCGCCAAGTGATTCGGCTTGTTCGGACAATGCCCGAAGTTCACGGAACCGGGCAATGGCCAACTCAATGCCCGGCACAAGTTCACTTCGCTGAAACGGCTTCACCAGATAGGCCAACGCACCGGCATCGCGGGCTTCCTCGACCAGATCGCGCTGACTGAAGGCAGTAAGGATGAGTACTGCCGCTAACCGGTCGGTGGTGATTTCTCGAGCGGCAGTGAGGCCGTCGACACCGGGCATCTTGATATCGAGAATGGCGATATCGGGTTTGAGTGCACGTACCAGCGCAACGGCCTCGTCGCCTCGCCCAGTTTCGCCAACGACCTCGTAGCCCTCTTCTTCGAGGGTCTCTTTGAGATCAAGTCGGATGATCGCCTCATCCTCTGCGATGACGATGCGAGTTGGCACCGCTGCAGCGTACCGGTTCAATTCAGAGCGTCGTTGAGGCGATCGAGCAGCTCGTCTTGTTGCTGTTCAAGCCGAGCGATGTCAGCTACGACCACTTCCCGATGACGTCCCATCGCATCGGCATGACGTGCTGCGGTTCGATGTTCTCGCTCAGCGATGGGGGTTTCGGAGACCAGCGAACGAAGTCGTGCTTCTTCAGCATCCTCGGCCAATTGAGCCAATTGCTCGTCGGCGACCGCGAGTTCGTGACGGAGTTCACGAATCTGCACGGAAATATCGCCGAGGCGTCGTTCCAGCATCGTCCGGGTCATGGGCCGCTGAGCATAGGTCTGCGCCTTCGGACCCGCATAGGCGAGCACCTTCCCAAAGGCCCCTTCGCTTGTTGGTATCGTGGGGTCGCACCACTGCGGCGGTGCTGGAATTGGCATACAGGGCGGGCTCAAACCCCGCTGCCCTTCGGGGCTTGAGGGTTCGAGTCCCTCCCGCCGCACTTTTCGAGTGAAACCTTTTTCACCCCAGGTGGGTCAGAAAGGTGCACCAAGTGTTTGTCACCCCGCCCGCTGCCGAAAGACTCGCCTGCTGATGATCGTGTTCACCTTCCCAGGTCAGGGATCGCAGAAGTCCGGAATGGGCGAAGCGTGGAGAGACCACCCGTCCTGGGAACTTGTTGTCGAAGCATCATCACTCTTAGGTCGAGACCTCGAACACCTCCTGCTTCATGCCGAGGCCACCGAACTCACCCGAACTGATAACGCGCAACTTTCCACATTTCTCACCAGCCTTATTGTGCTCGATGCGGTGGAACGACTTGGCGTTGAACCTGCAGCCGCTGCTGGCCACAGCCTCGGCGAATACACCGCTCTCGTGGCATCGGGTGCACTGGCTTTGGAAGAGGGTCTTCATCTGGTCGCCGAGCGCGGTGCAGTAATGCTCGAAACCACCACGAATCGCGTTGGAACAATGGCCGCCGTCCTTGGCCTTGACGATGACGATGTCGAAATGGCCTGTGCTCGCGCTGATGGTGAGGTCTGGGTGGCGAACTACAACGCCCCCGGTCAGGTTGTCATCGCCGGCGATCCCGATGCGCTGGCGAAAGCCTCAGAGATCGCCAAAGAACTTGGAGCCAAGAAGATCATGTCCATGGCAGTGAGCGGTGCGTTCCATACGCCGTTCATGGCCCCGGCCCGCGACCGGCTCCGCAGCGCAATCGAATCCGCCGATCTTCGTGATGCCGACCTTCCGGTCTACGCCAACGTCGATGCCCGTCCACATACCGGACCCGAGTGGAACCAACTCCTGAACTCTCAGCTGTGCAATCCGGTTCGTTGGCGACAGACCCTTACCAATCTTGGTCAAGCAGGTGCTTCAGTCTTTATTGAACTTGGCCCAGGCGCAGTTCTCACCGGAATGGCAAAGCGCACCGTCGACGGAGCGAAAACACTTTCAATCTCCACGCCTGATGATCTCGACAAACTTCTCACCGCACTTGCCGCCCCGAAAGAAAGCGCAGTCATCGTTCATGAAGGCGAACACCTTTTTGCCACTGAACGAATGGTGGTCAGCCCAGCCGCTGGCGTCTTCACCCCAATTAAGGGTGTAAGCGAAGGTTTCCAACTGACGCCGGGAGCGCTCATTGGTCACGTGGGCGAACAAGACGTCCGGTCACCGTTCGCAGGCATTTTGGTGGGCATGCTTGCCGTCGAAGGTGAGCGAGTCACAACAAGTCAGCCAATTGCTTGGTTACGCAGCGCGTGATGAACACCACGACGAGGACTCAGTGACTGCTGCGGCGTTGCGCGGCGCAACTATTACTGGATGGGGAACGGCGTTACCCGAAAAAATCGTGACCAACGCCGATTTCGAAGCCCGGCTTGATACTAATGATGCGTGGATTTCCGAACGCACTGGCATCCATGAACGTCGACATGGCGGAACAACGGCAGGGCTCGCTACTGAAGCAGGCCGCGCTGCGCTCAAGATGGCCGGACTTACTGGCGACGACATCGACTTCATTCTTCTCGCCACCACCACTCCCGACTACCAAATTCCTTCCACTGCTTCGCAGGTTCAAGACGACCTCGGCATTAACGGTGGCGCCTGCGATATCAACGCTGCTTGTTCTGGATTTGTCTACGGATTAGTTCAAGCACACGGCCTCATCGCCATGGGTCTCAACCGAGTGCTTCTCATCGGCTCGGAAACTCTCGCGAAAGTCACCGATCAAGAAGATCGCAACACCGCCATCCTCTTCGGCAACGGCGCTGGCGCAGTGGTGCTTGAGGCGGTCGATGGTCCCGGACAAATGCTTTCGTTCGACCTTGGCTCCGATGGTTCGGCACGCGAACTTCTTGAAGCGCCCATCGGCGGCTACATGACAATGAACGGCAAAGAGGTCTTCCGTAAGGCAGTCGCCGTGATGGTGCAATCCGCCAAGAACTCACTAGCCGACGCCGGTCTCACTTCCGACGACCTTGCGCTACTTGTTCCCCACCAAGCGAACATTCGCATTATCGAAGCCGCGAGTTCCCGCCTTGGTGTTGAGATGGATCGCGTTGCGCTTGTCCTACATCGGACCGGTAACACGTCAGCGGCTTCCATTCCGCTCGCGCTTGTTGATGCGATTGAAAACGGACGCGTGCATCAAGATGACAACGTGTTGCTTGTCGGCTTCGGTGCCGGGATGAGTTGGGCCAGTGCCGTGATCCGCTGGACGGGTCATCTCCCAGAGGAAAATAAATGAGTCGCGTCGTCCTTGTCACCGGAGGTAACCGAGGTATCGGTCTCGCATGCGCTCGCGCGTTTGCGGACGCCGGCAATCAGGTTGCGATCACTTACCGGAGCGAGGCGCCCGCCGACTCTGCGGACATCTTGTGCGTTCGGTGCGATGTCACGAATGCCGAACAGGTTGATGCAGCTTTTACTGAGATCGAAGAGAAACTCGGCCCTGTCGAGATTCTTATCTCCAACGCTGGCATGACCATCGACAAATTGACGATGCGCATGACCGATGACGATTTCTCTGACGTTCTCGATTCCAATCTCACCGGCGGTTTCCGCGTCGCAAAGCGTGCCATTCCCAAAATGATGCGAGCCCGATGGGGCCGCGTGATTTTCATTGGTTCGGTTGTTGGTTCAATCGGTCAGGCGGGCCAATCCAACTATGCGGCTTCGAAAGCTGGCCTCATAGGTCTTGCTCGTTCATTGGCTCGTGAATTCGCCTCCCGCAACGTCACCGTAAATGTTGTTGCTCCGGGCCCAGTAGCCACCGACATGTTTTCCGCCGTCGACGATGCAATGCGCGATGCCATCACCGGTGCAGTTCCACTTGGTCGGATGGCCGAACCGAGCGAAATTGCGGCCGCTGTCCAATTCCTCGCCTCCGATTCTGCGGGCTACATCACTGGCGTTGTGTTACCAGTTGATGGCGGCCTCGGCATGGGCGGCTAGTAGTCCCAAAACCCATGCGACCCCCGACTATGTTGGTCGCACCCGAACCAAGGAGCACCCCATGAGTGACGACTTCGAGAAGTTCAAGGCCTGTGCAGTTGAGATCCTTTCGGTCTCCCCCGATCAGGTCACCATGGAAGCCACATTTGGCGAGGATCTGGGCGCCGACAGCCTGGACCTCGTTGAACTCGTGATGAAACTTGAAGAGGAATTCGACGTCACCGTCGACGAAGACGAACTCGAAGGCATTGCCACCATTGGTCAGGCTTACAACCTCATCATTTCGAAGAAGTAATGGAACGCCGCCGGGTTGTCATCACCGGCATCGGTGTCGTCAGCCCATGCGGCATCGGCATCGATGCGTTCTGGCAGGGGTTGAACTCTGCCCCTCCAGAAGGCTTGCGTCGAATCACCAACTTCGAGCCTGAGAAGTACTTCGATAGTCCAAAAGACGCTCGTCGTACCGACCGGTTTACACAGTTCGTCATTGCTGCAGCCGAGGAAGCAATTTCCAGTGCTGGCGAGTTCACCGCCACCCCTCCGCGCTCTGGCGTTTGGATCGGTACCGGCATCGGCGGTCTCACCACCCTTGAAGAGCAGGTGCTTGTCAACGAGCACAAAGGTGCTCGGCGTGTAAGCCCGTTCATGGTCCCCATGCTTATGGCCAATGCGGCATCGGCTGCGGTGTCTATGAAATACGGCTTTCAAGGGCCTTGTGAAAACACCTGTACCGCCTGCGCTGCTGGCACTCAATCAATTGGCAATGCATTCCGGCTCATTACATCGGGTCGTTGCGACCTCGCCATTACCGGTTCTTCAGAATCGGTAATGACCCCCACGTGTATCGCCGGTTTCGCCAACATGACCGCCATGGCCAGCGACAACATTTCCATGCCGTTCGATCGCGATCGTCACGGATTTGTATTGGCCGAAGGTGCAGGCATCCTCGTACTTGAAGAATACGAAACTGCGAAAGCTCGCGGTGCGAACATCCTCGCTGAAGTGATGGGAGCCGCCTCCAACGCCGACGCCCATCACATCACCGCTCCTTCACCAGGCGGCGTTGGCGCCATCACGTGCATGCGCACGGCGATCGAAGACGCTGGGCTTACCCCCGCCGACATTACGCATGTGAATGCCCATGGCACCTCTACCCCACTCAACGACGCGGCCGAGGCCACTGCCATTACCGAGGTCTTTGGTGCTGGCGCAGTACCGGTCACTTCGTTTAAGGGCGTTACTGGCCATTCGCTCGGTGCCGCCGGATCACTTGAAGCAGTAGGCATCGTGCTCGGCATTCAAAAGGGCCTCATTCCGCCCACTGCCGGATACGCCAACCCCGACCCCGATATGGCCCCCATCGATCTTGTCATTGGCGAAGCACGCGAATGGACCCCCGGTCCGGTGCTGTCCAACAGTTTTGGTTTCGGAGGCCACAACGGCTGTGTCGTGATTGGCCCACCGCCCAAGAACTAAATCATTAATGCGTTCACGACAATGGCTGCTTGTCTTCTAAGGCAAGCAGCCATTTCTTTGCCTCCAGGCCTCCCCCGAACGATCCAACACCGCCAGTTGACCGAACAACGCGGTGGCAAGGAACGATGATTGCCACAGGATTGGTGGCCATTGCCGTGCCAACCGCGCGCGCCGCTTTGGGTCGGCCGGCACGAGCGGCAAGTTCGCCGTAACTCACAACTTCGCCATAGGGAACATTCTCAAGTTCGCCCAGAACCTCACCACGAAAACCACGACGGGTTGAACGGTCAATCCCAACATCAAATGTTTTTCGGTTACCAGCGAAATACTCGGTCAACTCCGCACAAGTTTGTTCGAGATGTTGCTGCGCCAACAACGTGTCGTCACCAACACCATCACTGGCGTCATTCCACCACAATCGCGACACGCCTGCAGACGTCGTAACAATCGTCAGTTCACCAACGGGTGAGGAGATGGCCAGTCGCGACATTGATGTGCGCCTTACGCGTCGGCGAAGACGAACAACAACTCGGTTTCACATGCGGTCTCGCCACCGACATGTGCTCGACCGGAACCCTTACCTGCACGTGACGATATACGACCGAGCGTGACTTCAAGTTCAAGTACATCCCCGGGAACAACTTGACGACGGAACCGCGATTTCTCCACGCCACCGAACAAAGGCAACTTGCCCGCAAACGCAGGGTCGGAAAGCACTGCATAGGCGCCCAATTGCGCAATTGATTCGAGCATCAAGACACCAGGCAACGTGGGTCGCCCCGGGAAGTGCCCCGGGAAGAACCATTCATCGCCGGTGATACGCCAAAGACCCGTGGCCGATTTCCCGACCTCAAGGTTTATGACCTCATCGAGCAACAAAAATGGTGGTCGATGGGGAAGGACATCGATGGGCGCCGGGAAACTCACGCCAGCGCCTTCAAAAGATTGGCCGGGGTGTCTTTGGGGCTGATCTTGAACCAGGCCTGCTCGATGATGCCTTTTTCGTCGATGAGAAACGCTGAACGCACGATGCCCATGTACTTCTTTCCGTACATGCTCTTTTCGCCCCAGACGCCAAATGCCTCGGCCACGGCGTGTTCGGAGTCGGACAACAAGGTGAACCCAAGGTCGTACTTATCGTCGAACTTTTTGAGCTTGGCGGGAAGATCGGGGCTAATGCCAATAATGACGGTGTCACCAATTTCCTCGGCGATGTCACGAAGACCGCAACTCTGCTGCGTACAACCGGGCGTATCGGCCTTTGGGTAGAAATACACGAGCACCTTGTGACCAGATTGTTTGGCCAACGAGATGGGCTCATCGTCTTGATCGTTCAAGGTGAATGCTGGCGCCTTAGCGCCAACGCTGAGTTGGGTGCTCTTTGCAGTTGCCATAGGCGCAAACTAGTTCGGGATTCGGCGGTCGCCGTTGCCGTGTTCCCGCACAACCAGTACCCAGACGCGCACAAGGGAGCGCTTTCACGCTCCCTTGTTAACGTTCTCGGCGTGGAGAAGGTTCAGCCGCTCTTGGCAGATGCCTTCAACTTCGCACCAGCGGTGACCTTGGCGGCATTGGTTGCCGGCACATTGATGGGCTCACCGGTCTGCGGGTTACGCGCAACACGGGCCTTACGGTGGGTTTGCTCAAAACTGATGAAACCCGGAAGGGACAGCTTCTCGGCACCCTTGGCAACAATCTCGTGGGCGATCTCCTCAAAGGACTTCATGGTCTTCTCGACGTCGGCCTTGGTCTGGCCCGTACGGTTCGAGATCTCGGCGATTAGTTCGCTCTTGGTCATAACTTCCTCCTGTTGGACCAGCCGTTTGGCCAGCCCTCGGTTGGATCACGGGTCGGCCCCCGCTCACCTTCGAACACGGGCGGAACCACCCGATGGCTAGAGCATTGCGGCAGAAACGGTCGCGCGGGTGGATGTCCGAGACATTTTTCTGCATTTCCATGCATCTTTGTGAATACCGCAGGTCAGGGGCTTAAGGAATGATCCCTCAGTCCTCGGAATTCATCATGAATTTGGCCGAATGGGCGAAGTACCCAAGCATGAGAGCTTCATCCTGCGCCGAAAGCTCTCCAGCCTCGACCGCTTGGCCCACCGCATTCGCCATGAGACGGAACCAGGCTTCCCTCTGGGCTTCGCCAATGACAAAGGGGGCATGGCGCATACGAAGGCGGGGATGACCGCGCTGTTCGCTGTAGGTCTGAGGCCCGCCCCAGAACTGCTGAAGGAACAATCGGAGCCGCTCACGAGCCCCGGCCATGTCATCGGCGGGATACAGCGGGCGGAGAACCGGATCGACCTCGACCTGATCATAGAAACGGTCGACTAATCGAACGAAGAATGCTTCACCATCTACTCGTTGAAATAATGGTTGGTCGGGGGGAAGATCGCGACCCAGGTTGACGGCCTGACCGCCATCGCTCACGAGGCATCCAATGCGGAACGCACTTCAGAGATGAATGCCGCGGCACCCGCCGGACCTTCACCTTCGACCACACGACGCATGAGCGCCGAACCAATGACCACGCCATCGGCGACGGCACTGATCTCGACGGCCTGTTGTGCGTTCGATATGCCCACGCCAACAAGGACAGGCTTGTCGGTGATGGCCTTGAGGCGACCGGCAATGACTAACGAGGATGAAGCAAGCGAACCACGTTCGCCAGTAACGCCCAGCAGACCAACCGCATACACAAACCCACGCGTGCGGGCCACCACCTTTGGCAACCGCTCATCGGGAGCAGTTGGAGCGGCAAGCAATACCGTTTCCACATCGTGGGCATCGGCAGCCACAGCCCACGGACCAACTTCTTCTAAAGGAAGGTCGGGAAGAATCGCGGCGCTGACGCCAGCTTGGGCTAACGCGGCTGCGAATCTTTCGTGACCCATACGAAATACAAGGTTGTAATAGGTCATCACTGCCAGCGGGACGCCCGCATCGACAGTACGCAATTGGTCGAGAATGGTGACTGGAGTTGCCCCACCGCTAAGCGCCAGTTCACTGGCTTCTTGAATGATGGGCCCGTCCATGACCGGATCAGAAAACGGAATACCAATTTCGATTGCATCGGCGCCGGCATCGGCAACCGCGCGAACGATCTCGAGCCAATCATCGCCAAAACCGCCGGTGATATAAGGAACAAGAAGTTTCCGGCCCTTCTCGCGAGACGAGCGCAATGAACGCTCAAGCGTTCCTATCTCTGTCGGAGCAACAGGGATATCTAGGCCCTCATCGTGTGGCGAAACACTCATCCCAGGATTTCCATCATTTGACCAACGTCTTTATCTCCACGACCGCTCAGGTTCAGCAGCACAATACGCCCCGCGAGCTTTGCTCGATCACGGCTCACCCACGCAAGAGCATGCGCGGGTTCGAGCGCAGGAATGATTCCTTCGGTGCGACTGAGAAGTTGGAAGGCGTCAATAACCTCGGCATCGGTGACTTGCTCATAACGAGCACGACCGATTGAGGAAAGATAGGAATGCTCGGGACCAACGCCGGGATAGTCGAGACCAGCCGAAATCGAATGAGCTTCTTGCACCTGACCAAATTCGTCCTGCATGAGATAGCTCTTCATGCCGTGCACAACCCCGGGTGTTCCGCGACCAACAGCAGCACCACCGGCAGGCTCAACACCAACCAGTTCCGCATCAGTGTCGACAAAGCCACTGAAAATTCCGATGGCGTTTGAGCCGCCACCAACACATGCGGTGACAACATCGGGAATACCGCCGTTCAGCAACTTGTCGCATTGCTCACGCGCTTCTTTGCCAATGACCGTATGGAATTCGCGAACCATCCACGGATATGGATGCGGGCCCATCACTGAACCAAGGCAGTAGTGAGTGGTTTCAACAGTGGCGACCCAGTCGCGCATTGCTTCGTTCACCGCGTCTTTGAGTGTTCGACTACCCGATATGACCGGGACAACTTCAGCACCGAGGAGGCGCATGCGAAACACGTTAAGTGCTTGGCGTTCCATGTCGACCTCGCCCATGAACACTTTGCATTCCATGCCCATCAGCGCAGCAGCAGTTGCAGAGGCAACGCCGTGCTGACCGGCACCGGTTTCGGCGACAAGACGCGACTTTCCCATGCGCTTGGCCAACAAAGCTTGGCCCAACACGTTGTTGATCTTGTGACTGCCAGTGTGGTTCAGGTCTTCACGTTTTAAAAGAACGCGAACACCGAGTTCTTCTGACAACCGATGACATTCGGTGAGCGGCGAAGGACGACCGGCATAATCGGCGAGCAACGCATCGAGTTCATCGCGGAAACTTTGGTCGGCCCATGCATCGCGAAAAGCTTCCTCGAGTTCGAGGCAGGCCGGCATAAGAGTTTCGGGAACAAAGCGACCACCGAACTCTCCGAAACGACCACTTGATGAAGGATCTTGGAGAGTCACGACGTGATACTACGCCGGGCCCGGGTCGCAGGAGAACTCAGAAAGCGCATCGCGCGCTGCTGCGACAAATCGACGCAAGGCATCGGCATCTTTGCGGCCATGGGTGGCCTCGACCCCGCTTGCCGCGTCGACTCCCCACGGTCGCACTTGCTTCACAGCACTGGCGATATTTTCGGGCGTGAGGCCACCAGCAAGGATCACTCGGGCCCGTTGTGAAAGACCCTCGACTTGGGTCCAGTCGAACGCCATCCCGGAACCCGGGTTTGGCGAATCGAGAAGGATGGCGTCTACGTCGAAGGCATCAATTTCTCGAAGCCTTTCATCATCGGCGGTAAACGCCTGAACCAGAAACGAAGTCGCGTTCCGGACAAGGCCAACATCGGCTGGAGTTTCGTGGCCGTGCAACTGGATGCCCCGCACTCCAGCGGCGCCCGCGATATCGACGACTTCGGTCATCGACTGGCCTCGAAAGACACCAACACTCAAAACATCGTTTGGCAACTCGCTCAAGATTGCCGCTACGGCAGCGGCACTTACCTGCCGTTTCGATTCAGCGAACACAAAGCCGATGGCATCGGCACCGGCTTCGAGCGCCAATCGTGCATCATCGAGGGTGGTGGTGCCACAGATCTTTATGAACATCGGTTCCGACGCTACCGCCGCAGCGAAAGTTCTTGAATTTCTTTACAACTGACGTGCTGTGCGCAGTGCTTGAACGCCACCCTGGGGATCGCCAGAGGTGACCAGGTGCTCGCCCACAAGAACAGCGTGATAACCCGCTGCCGCCAAGACCGCAGCATCATTCGGGCCAGTAATGCCCGATTCGGCAACCCGGATAACTCCGGGCGGCATCTGGGGGGCCATACGCACCGCCCGAGCGGTATCGACCTCGAAGGTCACCAAGTCTCGTTGGTTTACCCCGATGAGATCGGCACCTGCAGCAACAGCACGGTCGAGTTCGGCTTCGTCATGAATTTCAACAAGTGCATCGATGCCAATCGCGCGAGCCAGCCCAAGAAAGGAAACCAATTCGTCTTGGTCGAGCGCAGCAGCAATGAGCAACACACAATCGGCTCCCATAAGACGCGCATCGCAGACATCTCGGGCGCTCACCGTAAAGTCCTTCCTCAACACCGGAAGGGAACATGCTTCTTTTGCAGCAACGAGATCCTCGACGGAACCGCCGAAGTACTCGACATCGGTCAATACTGACAAACACGCAGCGCCACCAGCTTCGTACTGGCGAGCGAGTTCGACCGGATCAAGATCACCAGCGAGATCACCCTTGGAAGGCGAACCTCGCTTGATTTCGCTGATCACGGCGATTTCACCGCTTGAGGAAACCGTTTCGAGGGAACGTCGGAACCCACGAGTAGGGGCAACGGACATCGCCCGCTCAACAAGTTCGTCGAACGGGCGATCATCGGCTGATGCCGCCTCGCGGTGTGCCGCGAGGATGCGGTCGAGATAGGTGGTCAGTTGGGAAGACCCTTTGCTGTTCCTATTGGTGTGGTCATCACCATCATTGGTGGTTCGGCGAACCAGCCACCGATTGCACCGAAGAGCGCCTTGAGCTCTTCAGAGCCGCTGTGGACGGCAAGGGCATCGCCATCGGTGTAGAGCTCGAACACCCAAACAGTGTTTTCATCACCGGCATCGCGGTGGAATGAATACACAAGAGTTCCTGGCTCATTGGCGACAACAAGGAGCATGGTTTCAAGAGCGGCAATACCTTCGTCGGCTTTGCCAGGCTGAAAGGTCATTTTTACGAAAAGCGATGTCTGGGTCATGGCCGCAAACACTACGACACCAATTAGCGACTGCGCTCAGCATTGATGCTCTTTGAGATCGCAGTGAGCGGCGCAATGAGGAAAGCCACGACCGATAGCGCCAAACCAATTCCCCCCACCGCGGTGAGAAACATCAAGTTGATGACCAGGCCGAGCACCACCCCAATGAGTCCCCCAAGGAACAACAACACCGGCAATAGCTGCACCGTTCGTCGAACTTCGGTACCGGCCACGCCGACATCGTCGAGCAGTCGAGGGTCGATTTCATCCTCAGAATCGTCATAGGGAACGAAGTCGTACTGGGCGGGCCTGGGGCCTGGGACGCCGCTGGCCGTTGGCTGCCGCAATGAGTCGTCGTAGCGTCGACGCTGCTCTGGATCACTCAGCACCGCCCACGCTTCATTCACCAATTGCATTTCACGCTCGTTGTCGGAACGAACAGATGCTGATGCACGTGAGTGAAAATCGGGATGATGAGCACGCGCTTGTTTAAGCCATGCCTTACGTAGTTCTTCAACAGACGCGGTTGGCGCAACCCCGAGACGTTGATAGTGGGTTTCAAAGCTCATTTCAGACGGAGCCTGGTTCCATCACCGTCGCGGATTGTTCGCCAACAGTGACGACATTGCCAACAACAACTGCCCGCCCCACCCGGGCAAGCGCCATGGCGGGATAACGGTCGCCCAGTGCGGGGGTAACGCTTGTCAGTGAGCCAACTACTGCGCCGTCAATGGTGACCGTGTCGCCGACACTTCCATCGGCGCCGAGACGCAGTAAACGAATGGGATGAGGAACATTGTTGCCCCGACTATCGATCCTGGCAACGAGTTCTTGGCCGGTGTAACAGCCCTTCGTAAAACTCACCGACGCGTCAATCACCCATTGGCCGAGCTCGCCAGGGATTGTGTCATTGGTAATTTCTGCACCCATACGGGGAACTGCATGAACGATACGGTGACGTTCAAGTGATTCGCCGGGAACCAGTCCGGGAACCGCGTAACGCGCTGCTGCACCGGCACCCATTTGTAAAAGGAGATCGATACCAGTCACTCCCGATCCAACCGCTGGTGCCGAAATGGCGCCTTCCGGAGGTGCCACCGAGGAACTGGCCTCTTGCGACCAGCGACGCTCTACCAGCGCCCACCGCTGAGGGTCACCGATTTCGGCTTTGGTGCGCATCAAGAATCGCTTCAAACGGGCGAGTGTCGCCTCTCCCCATCCCGCTTCAACTTCGATAAAGAAATCTGTCTCGCCTCGACGGTGAATACGGACCCAAGAATCAACTCTTCCGCTTGGCGCCAAAACAAATGCCCAGGCACTTCCCTCAGCGATCGAAAGCAGATCCTGACTGATTTGACCTTGCAGATAGGTGGCCGCATCGGCACCGCTCACAGCAATCACTTCACGCTCACCAACCGCCGCACCCCCAGCGGCACATAATGAGTCGTAACCGGCAGCAATCTCTTCAGGGGCAGCGTTGTTCATGACTACGAGTGTCGCACCGGCGGGGAGCAAATCCACCAACCGGGATTACTTACCTGGTGTTCCTCTCCGTTGCGCGGTCATTCGCCTTGCCCCGGGAACCGCGCTGAGAAGCGCTTTGGCCTTATTGCGACACTCGAGGTCTTCATACTCAGCAATGCTGTCGACGACAATGCCCGCGCCGGCTTGCACATGGGCCCGACCATCGGCTCCCACCACCAATGTTCGAATCGCAATAGCGGTATCAATAGTGCCGGAGAAATCGATGTAGCCAACAACACCGGCATAAGGCCCGCGTTTGACGGGTTCGAGTTCATCGATGATTTGCATGGCCCGCACCTTGGGGGCCCCCGACACCGTGCCGGCAGGAAGCGTGGCGCGAAGGACGTCGATAGGGGTGCGACCAGCCGCAAGTTCACCCGATACCTGAGAGGTGAGATGCATGACGTGGCTATAGCGCTCGAGCACCATCATTTCGTCGACCTGTTCAGTGCCAAAAGTGACAACCCGGCCCACATCGTTTCGAGCGAGATCGATAAGCATCACATGCTCGGCAATCTCTTTGGGATGTTCGCGAAGTTCAGCGCCTAAACGCCGATCTTCTTCTTCAGTGGCACCGCGACGACGAGTTCCTGCAATTGGACGCGAAATCACGCGACCGTCAATCAGTTTCACCATGGGCTCCGGCGACGAACCCGCCAAACTTAACTCGGGGGTGCGCACGAAGTACATGTACGGACTTGGGTTCACTTGTCGAAGCACACGGTAAAAATCAAACGGGTCGGCATCGAGGTCGAACGAGTAACGTTGCGACAAAACGACCTGAAAAATGTCACCATCGAGGATTCGCTCTTTTGCAACATCGACAGCTGCGGACCATTGGTCATAGGACATCGAACGTTGAATATCCGGAAGCTCGGGATCGCTAACCGGAGGATCGACCATTGGTTCATCGAGAGGTTTGGCGCCGTCAGCAGCCAACAGCGAGAGCTTCACCAACGCATCGTCGTAGAGAAGGTCGAGATCGGCCGCTGAAGATCCTTCGGGAACAAGAACATTTTCGATAAGCGTGACACGCTGACGGAAATGATCGAATGCGGCTAACTCGCCAATGACCGACATGACCGCATCGGGGTATCCGGTTGCGTCTCGGGGAACATCGTCGAGTCGCTCGACTTCACGAACAACGTCGTATCCGAGATAGCCCACTACCCCACCGTGCAGCGGCGGCAGTTCATCGATTGACGGCGACCGATACGCCGACAACAACCATTCGATGGCGACAAGGATGCCCTCACCTCGTGGCATCGCCGCAGGGAGATCACCCTCAACGGTTAGTGCGCCGTCACGAAGCACCATCGTGGCAATGGGATTACGGCCCACGAATGACCAACGGCTCCAACGTTCACCATGTTCGACGGATTCGAACAAGAAGCCAGGTTGATCGTCGCCACAGAGCCGAGCAAACGCGGCCACGGGCGTAATGAGGTCGGCAAGTAATTCTTGCCACACCGGTACAACGCTATGAGTGGAGGCGAGCGCGTGGAATTGTTCGCGCGTCGGTTGTGAAGTCACTGATCAGTCGTCTCCGAAGGCAGTGAAGAAGCATGAAAAGTTGCCGGTGTGACATGCGCCTTTGCCTTCTTGTTCAACAACAAACAGCAATGTGTCGCCATCACAATCGAAGTAGGCCTCACGGATGTACTGACGATCGCCAGAGGTTTCGCCCTTGCACCAATATTCCTGACGCGAACGACTCCAGAACCATGTGCGTCCGGTCTCAAGTGACTGACGCAACGAGTCTTCGTTCATCCACGCCATCATGAGCACCTTGCCGGTGCCATCTTCTTGGACAATGGCCGGAACAAGTCCGTCGGCGTTGTAGGTGACCTGCGCCAACTGCTCGGCAGTTACCGTTAGTGGAGTGCTCTCGGGCATGGCGCAACGCTAGCGGTGCGAGGTGGCCCGACTGAACGCAGTTTCTCGAGACGGCCCTTCACTGGCCTACAGGTACAGACCCGTGCTGCCTTCGGCGAGTCGTTCAGCCGCTACGGCATGAACATCACGTTCCCGCAAGATGATGTAGTCGTCGCCTTGGACTTCCACTTCGTAGCGATCTTCCGGGCTGAACAACACTTGATCTCCCGCTTCCATTGACCTCACATTTGGGCCAACAGCCATGACCGGAGCCCAGATCAGACGCTTACCTATTTGGGCGGTGGCGGGAATGAGAATGCCGCCAGTGGAATGACGTTCACCCTCGGGTCCGCCGATGTGAACGAGGATGCGGTCATTGAGCATTTGGATGGGAAGGCGATTGCCATCGATGGCAACCCCCTCAGCGAGTCGGTATGCGGTCTGCGAAGTGGTCACCACATGAAGGTACCGTCTCGACTCGTGAGCAACGACACCGGCAACCGATCTCTTTCCCTCATGACCAGCGACGGCCTGCGGCTCGAGGGGCAAATCAACGTTCCCGATGGGCCATGTGCAGCGGTCATCCTGTGCCATCCCCACCCCCAGCAAGGCGGAAACATGACTTCGCTGGTCACCAGCGAGTTATTCCGCACCCTCCCCACCATGGGTTACTCGGTGCTGCGGTTCAATTTCCGCGGCGTGGGCAACTCTGAGGGCGAACACGGTTTTGGTCGAGATGAGGTTTTCGACATTGAGGCGGCTATCGATTCGATGAGCGCCGAATGCCCTGACCTGCCCCTTTTCGTTTCAGGTTGGTCGTTTGGTGCGGACACGTCTCTCGCGGTTACCGACACTCGAATTGCCGCCTGGATTGCGTGTGCTCCCCCATTACGAATACTTCCTCTCGATGATCTCTCGAACGCAGCAGGGAACGATCCTCGGCCGAAGTTGCTGATCGTTCCCGAACACGACCAGTTCTGCACACCCGATGCCGCGGCCGAAGCCACCGCGAGTTGGAACGCAACCCAAGTTGTGGCCGTCGCGGGTGCCGATCATTTCTTTGTCGGTCGTACCGACAAAGTGGCCGCTCTCGTGGATCAGTTCATTACCGCAACTATCTGAACCGATTATTTACGGCCGAACGTTGACGCCAGCTTCCATCATGTGGCGCTTTGCATCATGAATGGCGTGATCGCCGAAGTGGAAGATTGACGCGGCCAACACCGCATCGGCACCACCATCGACAACACCGTCGACAAGATGCTGCAACGTACCAACGCCCCCGGAAGCAATTACCGCAACGCCAACTGCAGTGGATACAGCCGAGGTGAGTTCGAGATCGAAGCCATCACGAGTGCCATCGCGATCCATTGACGTGAGCAGGATTTCACCAGCACCAAGCGATTCAGCCTTCTGCGCCCATTCGATGACATCGAGACCAGTGGACGTGCGACCTCCCGCTACGTATACTTCCCAACCGTCAGCCAGTGTTCCCTCATCAGTGCGCCGACGACGAGCGTCGATGGCAACAACCACACATTGATTGCCGAATATCTGTGCAATTTCCGAAATGAGTTCGGGGCGAGCAACAGCCGCACTGTTTACCGACACCTTGTCAGCACCGGCACGCAGCATCGTGCGAGCGTCGTCGACGTTACGGATTCCACCACCGATAGTGAACGGAATGAAAACTTGCTCGGCAGTCCTGCGCACAACATCGACCATGGTTTCTCGTTGATCGGATGTCGCGGTGATGTCGAGAAACACTAATTCGTCAGCACCTTCGGCGTCGTAACGCGCAGCCAATTCAACGGGATCGCCAGCATCGCGAAGACCAACAAAATTGATGCCCTTCACGACACGACCATCAGTCACGTCGAGACACGGAATGACGCGTGCAGTTTTCACGCGACGCGATGTACGCGCACAAGGGTGTCAATGGCGTTTCGATCGCCATCGGGGGTGGATACAGCCCGATCGATTCGCTCGGCACGCTCAATAACAAGTTCGACATCGAGGTCAATTTCGGCTGCGGTGATGTCGGCGATGATGCCTTCAGAAGTCACCAAAACATTGGCGTCCTGAGGCCCGCCGAAACCTTGGGTGAGGTTCAGCAGGTCGTGAGCAACAAGCACAAACGTTCCGTCGATCGCCAACGATGAAATAGCGGTCTTCACCGCAGCGCGTCGCTCGGTAGCCGGAAGTTGCAAATAGAACACGAGAACAAGGTCGAATCCATCGAGGGGCGGCGACCACGTCGTGGCATCGGCAGTAACCCACGTGCCAGTGATGTCATTGTCGGCGGCGAGTTTTTTCGCTTTTGCAATACCAACTTCGGAGAAATCGACGCCCGTGATCTCCCAGCCCTGGGTGCCGAGCCACACCGCATTGCGACCTTCGCCACACGCTAGATCGAGAACAGTACCGACTTCGAGACCTTCAACCTGTTGCGGCAAGAACTGATTAGGCGAACCCGACCAGATCAATTCCGGAGTGTCATAACGCTCGTTCCACGTCTGTGCATCCATAGGGCGAGTGTAGGCCCCGGGCTGTTCACAGGGATCAGCGATTTAACGCAATCGCCGCAAGTGCCTCGTCGAGGGTGAACGAACCCTCGTACAACGCTCGGCCCACAATGGCGCCGGTAAGTCGTCGTCCCGCCGAACGCAATGCATCTAGGGCAATGAGATCGTCGAGAGTTCCGACTCCCCCTGAGGCAATCACCGGGAGTTCGGTGGCATCAAGGACCTCACCGAGCCCGTCGAGGTCTGGACCTTTGAGGGTACCGTCACGGCCGATTTCGGTGACGATTAGCGCTTCCACGCCGACATCGGCGAACTCTCTCGCAACGTCGAGAAGATCGCGACCCGAACCTTGTGCCCATCCACGCACCGCTACCTCTCGGCCACGAGCATCAAGCCCAACGGCAACCGGGACACGAGACGCAAGTGCCGCTACCAGCGCGGGATCTTCAAGCGCCGCGGTGCCGAGAACCACTCGGGCAACACCAACGTTGAACAGCGCGTCAGCCGCCTCTTGGGTGCGAACTCCACCACCAGTCTGGATAGGAACATCGACAGCGGCGGCGATTGCGGCAATGACATCACGATTCCGAGGTATCCCACTTCGTGCCGCATCTAAATCGACCACATGAATCCAACGAGCCCCGGAGCGAGCAAACTCGAGTGCTTGAGCCACCGGGTCGTCGTTATAGACGGTCTCTCGGTCGTAGTCGCCTTGGTACAGGCGAACGGCGCGTCCACCGAGAAGATCAATGGCGGGGAAAAGTTCCATTAGGACTCCTGTCCAACTCGAGCGGTCTCAACGAATCCGCTAAGGAGTTCGAGCCCAACTGTTCCCGATTTCTCTGGGTGAAACTGAGTGGCCCACAACGCGTCGAGCTCTATTGCGGCAGCAACTGGGCCGCCGTAATCGCAGGTTGCGATAACGCCTTCCGCCTCAGCATCAGCGACATAGGAATGCACGAAATACACCCACACCGGATCCTGCACTGTCGCGAATAAGCGACTTGGTCGACGAACATCGACAAGATTCCATTGCATCTGAGGCCGCTTCACAGTGTCGGGCAGTAGTGAAAGGCGTCCTGGGAGAATACCGAGACCGGCGACACCGGGAGATTCGTCAGAGCCCTCGAACAGCATTTGCATGCCCACACAGACACCCAGGAACGGCCGACCATCACCGGCAGCACGGACCGCAACTTCGTCGAGACCACACGAGCGCAGCGCATCCATACACGCACCAAATGCACCCACGCCCGGCAGGACTACTGCGGCGGCGTCGGCCACAAGGCCAGCATCGGTGGTGAGGCGCGCATCGGCGCCCACATGTTGAAGAGCTTTTTGTGCCGAACGAAGATTGCCAATGCCGTAATCGAGAACAGCAACCAGTGGACGATTTGTCACAACACGCCTTTGGTGGAGGGGACTCCCCCACCCTCGACGCGAACCGCATCACGTAACGAACGCGCAACCGCTTTGAACGTGGCTTCGATGATGTGATGTGTATTTACGCCGCTAACAAGGGTGATGTGCAATGTGAGAGCTGCAGATGTGGCAAACGCACGCCAGAACTCTTCGACGAGTTGTGGATCGAAGGGAGGATCACTGAGGATCTTCTGTCCTGGAAAAGCAACTTCGTAAACGAAAAACGGACGGCCAGAAAGATCGAGCGCAACATCGACGAGGGCTTCATCGAGCGGAACGCGATTCGAAGCGAATCGACGGACACCGGCTTTGTTGCCGAGGGCTACGGCAAAGACCTCGCCCAACGCGATGCCAACATCTTCAACGGTGTGATGGGCATCGATATGCAGATCGCCTTCAGCTTTCACGATGAGGTCGAAGCCACTATGGCGCCCAAGTTGGGCGAGCATGTGATCGAAAAAAGGCAGACCTGTTGCAACCTCGTGGCGACCACTGCCATCAAGATCGATCTCGATAGCAATAGACGTTTCCGAAGTGGAACGAGCAACCACCGCAGCGCGGCGACCCTCGTTGGTTCGTGTTGCGGTCATGAAAGAGCCTCCTCAAGAGCGGCCAAGAACGAATCGTCCTCGGCCGGCGTACCAATTGTGACCCGAAGACATCCATTGAGTCGAGGCCATGACGAGCAATTTCGAACAAGTACAGAACAATCAACCAACGATTGCCATACCGCATCTCCGTCGAGGTTACGAGGACGGAAAAGCACAAAGTTGGCGCCCGATGGCCATACCTCGACATCGAGTTGTTCGAGGCGCCGCGCCAGACGGGTGCGCTCTGCGACGAGTCGCTTCACGCGTGCGTCCATCTCGTCGACATGACGAAGCGCGAGCGTGCCCGCAAGTTGCTTGAACGAGTCGAGGTGATAGGGAAGGACGACCTTGTCGAGTGCGGCCACGAACCAGGCAGGACCAACGAGGTAACCAAGCCGAACCGCGGCCATCGACCAGGTCTTGGAAAACGTGCGCGCCACCACGAGCGGAACATCGTCAGCAATGAGACCCACCGTCGACCAAGGCGCAAACTGCCCGTAGGCCTCATCGACAACAAGTAGGCCGTCAACGCCAACGACCATGTCCAACACCGCGCGAACTGTTGCTTCATCGTCGACAACGCCAGTGGGGTTATTGGGCGAACACAAAAACGACACGGCCGGTTGAGCGGCGGTGATAACACGCTCAACTTCGCTCAGATCAGTAGAAAAATCCTCGGCTCGTTCACCTTCAGCCACCGCAGTGCCCGTAAGTCGAGCGATGTGGCTATGCAGTGCGTAGGTGGGTTCCCACACTGCGGCGGTCCGACCCGGTCCACCAAAGGTGAGCATCACGGTTTGTAACACCTCGTTGGAGCCATTGGCTACAAAAATTTGTTCGGGTCCCACTCCATGCAACCGACCAATTGCAGTGCGAAGTTCGGTGGCGGAGCGGTCGGGGTACCGGTTCCACTCCACCTCGGCCAGCGCATCAGCAATCGCATCGGTCCATTGCACCGGAGGCGCTTCAGGAGATTCGTTGGTGTTCAGGCGAACCGACACGTCAATTTGGGGAGAGTGGTAGCCCTCCATAAGCGCGAGATCCTCACGGGGACGAATCATGCGTTGTCCCCCAATGAGCGCTGACGTAACCGCACTGATTCTGCGTGCGTCGCAAAACCTTCGGCGGTAGCTAACACATCGACAATCGGTGCGGCGCGTTCGAAACCGCGGCGATCAACTTCGATGATGTGTACCTGTTTGGTGAAATCCGACACCGTGAGTGCACTTCCGTACCGAGCGCTTCCGAATGTGGGAAGCACATGGCTTGGACCGGCGACGTAATCGCCAATTGATGCCGGAGCGAGCGGACCGAGGAATACCGCGCCGGCATGGCGAATGCCTTCAGCCAAACCAGAAGGATTAGCGGTGATGACTTCGACATGTTCCGCCGCAATGTGATTGACAACTTCAATGGCCGCAGCCTCATCTGCCACGAGCGCACAAAATCCGCCCGAGGCAAATGTTGATTCGATCTCGGAGCGACGCGGCGCTTCGGCAACAAGTCGGGCAAGAGACGCATCGACAGCATCGGCCACTTCTTCGTCCCATGTCACAAGCCAGGACAAACCATCGGGACCGTGTTCGGCCTGCACCATGAGATCGATGGCCACAAAGTCAACCGGAGCGCTGCCATCGGCGAGCACAACGATTTCTGAAGGACCGGCGAAAGCCATCGGCACGCCAACGCGACCAGCAACCTCGCGTTTGGCAATGGCAACAAATGCGTTACCGGGGCCGGCTATGACATCGACCGGACGAATGGATTCGGTGCCATAGGCCATTGCCGCGATTGCTTGGGCACCACCAATTGCGTACACCTCATCGACACCGGCAATTGCTGCGGCGGCAAGGGTTGCGGCGGCGATACGACCGGTGGACCGGTCGGGGGGTACGCACAGCACCACTTCAGGCACACCAGCCACGCGGGCGGGAACGGCGGTCATGAGCACCGACGACGGATAAGAACCACGTCCGCCAGGCACATAGCAACCAGCGCGATCGACCGGCACCGAACGACCGGTAACAGTGATGCCATTGCGCTCGAATGTGTGATCCGTGCTCCGTTGGGTGAGGTGGAAATCTCGAATGGCTTCGTGGGCTTCGGTGAGCGCTGCTACCAGTTCGGCCGGCGCTTCGGCCAGTGCAGCGTCGAGTTCTGCCTTCGTCACCACAAAAGATTTGGCGACCACACCATCGAATCGCTCGGTGCAGGCTCGCACCGCGGCATCGCCCCCGGAACGCACCTCATCGATAATTGATCGAACCGCGTCGACAGGCCCGTCGCCCGCCATATCGGGGCGGGGAAGGTCGGCAACAAGATCAGCGCCCTGGAGGCTGCGGAGATCGAGACGGTTCAACACGAAGACAGACGCTAGTGGGCGACCCCTCGCCAACTCGCGTGGATTACACGATTCAGCGTTGGCGACGGGTTGCCGACATCAATCGACGAAGCGCTGAACGCAATGAACGCTCCACTTCAAACAGGTCGGCGGCTAAGGATTCATCGCCCACCGCGAGCGCAGCTTCTGCAGTGGAACTCACACGATCGACGAGATCTTCCAGTGTGGTGGTGACACTCGAAAGTTGTGCTTGTTCGCTGGACACGTCGGCAGTCTTCCAGACAACTCGTGGGTAAAAAGAAGTCGACGCCCCCGAAGGGGCATCGACTGGGCGACACTGGGCGGCGATTCCCAGATAATTGTCGCCATGTCAGGTGGCGGGACCTGACGGGGTCCACCATAACGGACCAAAACCTCTTGTTCGCGTCAAAACCTTAAAATTGTGACAAAATTCTCATGACCGTCAGACCTACTTCTTCCCGAAGGGTGAAAGGAATTTAGGTACCGTTAGACCGAGGAAGACGGGCAAAAATCTGCCAGAACACATGCTTCGCAGCGAGCCTTCCGCGACGCACAAACCCGACGGCCGTGAAGGATCAGAAGCAGACTGAACCGTCCCCACTCTGCCGGCGAAAGCATGTCGTTAAGGACGTATTCCACTTTCACCGGATCGGTCTGGTCGGTGAGACCAAGCCGAAGGGAAAGTCGACCCACATGAGTGTCGACGGGAAGCCCCGGAAGGTCCAACGCAACGCTGCGCACCACATTGGCGGTCTTTCGCCCCACGCCTGGAATGGTGACGAGTTCTTCCATCGAGGATGGAACCTCACCCTCGTAGCGATCTACGAGTGCTGCCGCCATTCCGATAAGCGAGCGAGCTTTGTTTTTGTAGAACCCCGTGGTCCGCACGAGTTCTTCCACTTCCGCCGGATCTCCCACCGCTAGGTCTTCGGGCGTAGGGAACCGATCGAACAATGCCGGAGTGACCAAATTCACACGAACATCGGTGCATTGCGCCGAAAGGATCGTGGCGGCCAACAACTCATAGGGATTTCGATGATCGAGTTCGCACTCCGCATCGGGGTACTCCTCCCCTAAGCGGGCGAGTGTCTCTAATGCTCGGCCTTTTGGGCTGCGTGGTTTCCCCATGAGGTCGGGACCCTACCGGCCCAGCGCCGATAGGGTCCGCCCGTGCGCAGAGAAGACCGCGATAACCAGGGGCAACTCATCCGGCTAGAGGCCAATCCGGCCACTGCGGCCGACGAAGAGGCTGCCCGTAACTCTGGTCTCATTGTTTCTCGTCGGATTTTGCAACTACGTATAGACCTTCCCCTCACCCCCGACCCCCGGGCCATAACGATCGCCACTCGCCGGTTTGCCTACCCCCACGATGCCGAAGAGTTTCTCGCCGTCAACAACCGGGCCTTTCACTGGCATCCCGATCAATCGGGATGGACCTCCAAAGAATTATCGGCACGTATGGCAGAACCATGGTTCGACGCCAACGGATTTTTACTGCACGAGCGCCACGGAAAATTGGCCGGCTTCTGTTGGACAAAAATCCATGAAGCCACCGAAACCGATCCCGCCCTCGGTGAGATTTTCGTCATCGCAGTTGATCCCGATTTTCATGGGCTTGGCCTTGGACGTGCACTTACGGTGGCCGGGCTCACCTATCTCACCACCCAACATCTCAACCTCGGCATGTTGCATGTCGAAGCCGACAACACAGCAGCCTGCGCTCTCTACCGCGATCTCGGCTTTGTTGACTACGACAGTCATTGCTGGTGGGCCCTCCCCGAGGCTGATACTGCGAGCGTTCAATGACTCCGTCAATGACTCGATATGACGTCAGCCGTCACGAACTCGGCGAGTTACTTGCCGATGAGCCGACCTACCGAGTGGACCAAGTGTGGAAGGGCCTCTACGACGAGCGAACCCCACTCGATGACATCAGTACGTTGCCCAAAGCTTTGCGGGCGCGCCTTGTCGACCAACTCCCTAACGCGCTTGCCCCAATTACCGAATCGGTGAGCGAGGACAGTGAAACCGTCAAGTGGTTATGGGAACTTAACGGCGGCGCGCGCATAGAAACCGTTCTCATGCATTACGACGAGCGATCAACTGTTTGCGTAAGTACCCAAGCAGGTTGCGCCATGGCTTGTGGTTTCTGCGCAACTGGCCAGGGCGGTTTCGACCGAAACCTCACGACTGGCGAAATTGTTGAACAAGTTGTCCGAGCGTCACGACGAGCATTGGAACGTTCAGAACCACGACGGGTTTCCAACATTGTGTTCATGGGCATGGGCGAACCGCTCGCTAATTATGACCGCACCCTTGAAGCCGCCTATCGCATCAACACCGACCTCGGCATTTCGGCCCGCCATCTCACCATTTCAACTGTAGGGATCATCCCGGGCATTCGCCGACTGGCTAATGAATCACTTCCGGTAAACCTCGCGGTGTCATTACATGCCGCCAACGATGAACTCCGTAATGAACTTGCACCAATTAACAAAAGATATCCACTTGCCGATCTCTACGACGCTTGTGACGTCTACTTGCGAGCCAAGAACCGCCGACTTTCATTTGAATGGGCGATGATCGATGGTGTTAACGATCGCGATTCTGACGCTCTTGAACTAGCTGCCGCAGCCCGCCGCCTTCGAGCGCATATCAATCTCATTCCCCTGAATCGCACTCCTGGTTGGCCCACCACTGGCTCAACTCCAGCTCGGGTTGTGGCATTCCGTGATCTGTTGCGATCATTGGGAGCAAATGTGACTGTTCGAGCTAATCGCGGCAATGACATTGATGCCGCGTGTGGGCAATTGCGGGCAAATCAATCGGAAACATCGAATCCTGGTGAAACACGCATCGAGTTGACCAGGCGCTCACCCGAAGCAACCGACTGACCGGGCCACACCACCGAACCGATCACTTCCCCATCGATTCGGGCCCCAGCACCAATCACGCTGCCTTCAATTTTTGCGTTCCGCCCAATAATAGCAGTGTCGTCGATAATTGATGATCCGACAGATTCAACAGCGCCCCTATTTGCTGCAAGTAAATCCGAGGGTCGGCCGCAATCGATGAATGCTCCCCCGATGTGCACCACATCGAGTTCGCCGCGTTCGGCGGCCTGTCGCCAAACAATTTCATAAAGGCCGCTTGGAGTCGATTGCATCTCGCTCACCACCGACCAGGGCAACACACTTGCGATGATCGAAGAGGACCGACCAAATGGTTCCTCGCCATGCACCAACACCCTCACAACATCACCCGACCAACCATCAAAAGGATTGACCGTTCGTTCCACCCACGCATCAGCGTTGGTCGCTACGACTGATCGACCATCGATCCACTCACGAAGCTGACCTAACGCACCTGCGGTTCCCAGCGCTCTGGGCTCCTCGAGAGAGACCTCGACGAGGGGATGGCTTAGGCGGAGAAAGTCCACCATTTCGTTTCGGAAATGATGAACATTGACGGCCGATTCATCGACACAACCGGCTATCCGGTCGAGAGCAAGGTCGAGCAACAACTGGTTACCGACGGGACACAGAGCCTTGGGAAACAAGCGCCCAAGGGCCCCGAACCGTCGACCTTCTCCTGCCGCCAACACAACTCCAACAGTATTTTTATCGTTTCTCTTCACCTTGATCCCAACCACTGCTCTCCGCTGCCAGAATGGTACTCATGGAGACCCGACGCTGGACAAACCCCACCCAACCTCAGACGATGCAGATCGCCGTGTTCTTGCTCTACATCCAGTCTGTGTTCATGGTGCTTGCCGGAGGATTTTTCAATCTTTTGGGAATTGCACTCATTGCCGGTCAAGTAGCAGCGGCATTCGGCATCGCCAATGAGAAACGCTGGGCCTATTGGCTTGGCGTGTTGATTGCGGCACTCGGTCTCGTTCCGTTCATTCTTTCGGTTGCCAACAACGGAATCGATTCCGCATTCAGTATCGGGTTCCTCATCAATCTCATGATGCCCGCGGCATTGTTTGCTCTACTCCTTCATCCCCAGAGCCGCGATTATCAGCGGATCTGGTTTTCGTAGGTCACCATGGACTTCTCACTTGCTCATGTTGTGCGCGCGGTTGCGAATGCTGTTCCCACCCGCGAAGCACTGACCTATCGCGAGACCCGACTCACCTATGCCCAGTTCATGGAGCGTTGCGATCGCCTTTCATCGGCGCTGCGTGATCGGGGCCTGGGCTGCAGCGTTGAGCGCGATCAGCTTACAAATCACGAAGCTGGTCAAGACCGTTTGGCGCTCTACCTCCACAATTGCCCCGAATTCATTGAGGGCATGATCGGTTCGTATGGTGCCCGTGTTGCTCCGTTCAATGTGAACTATCGCTATGTAGCCGAAGAATTGCGATATCTCCTCGCCGATTCCGGCGCCACGGCCATTATCTACCACTCGGCGTTTGCCCCCACTCTTGCGGAGATTCGACCCGATCTCCCCACTCTCCGGGTTCTACTTCAGGTACCTGATGAATCTGACAACGCCCTTCTCGATGGCGCGACCTGGTACGACGACGCGCTGGCATCGGCCAGTTCCGATCCGCTTCCCACTTCATCGGCCGATGATCTCTACATTCTCTACACCGGCGGAACCACAGGGATGCCTAAAGGCGTGTTGTGGCGACAGGGCGATATTTATCCAGCCGCTCTTGGTGGTCGCCGTATTTCCACCGGACTCGAATACGAATCGCTCGACGCAATTATTGAAAACGCGCTCGAGGGCGGAATGCGAGTTTTACCTGCAGCACCATTCATGCATGGTGCTGCACACTGGATGGCACTGAACGCGTTGGGTAATGGCAACACCATTGTTCTCCCCGACAACGCCTCGACATTTGATCCCATCGACGTTTGTGCAACCATCGAACGAGAAAAAGTCAACATCGTGTTGATTGTGGGCGACGCTTTTGGTCGACCTTTGCTCGATGAACTCGACCGAACCCCACACGACCTCTCCTCACTGATGCTCCTCATTAGCGGTGGCGCTGCGCTGTCGGCCCCAGTCAAAGCAGCGTTGCTCGATCGGCTTCCTTCCATGGCCATCATGGATGGTCTGGGTTCTTCTGAGACAGGTCAACAAGCAAGTCAGGTAACCGGAGCCGGCGCACCGGTTACAACAGGCACGTTCAAACCGGGAACAGGGATGGCCATTGTGAGCGAGGATCTCACGAGAGCGCTGGAACCGGGGCACGATGAACTTGGTTGGCTCGCGCAAACAGGGCGAGTACCTCTGGGCTACCTGGGCGATACCAACAAAACCGAACGCACCTTCCCCACCATCGGTGACGCTCGCTATTCGGTGCCTGGTGATCGGGCTCGGGTTACCGCCGACGGAACGCTCGAGTTGCATGGTCGAGATTCGGTCACCATCAACTCCGGCGGCGAGAAGATTTTTGCCGAAGAAGTAGAAGCAGCTCTCGCCCATCACCCGGCGGTCTACGACTCAATTGTCGCCGGTCGCCCATCGGAACGCTGGGGCAGCGAGGTTGTCGCCATTGTTCAGTTACGCGAGGGCATGAGCGCTGACCCGGCCGAACTCGTTGCCGCCTGCGAAAACCACATCGCTCGTTACAAACTGCCCAAAGAGATAATCTTTGTGGAACAGATCCTTCGCTCCCCTGCCGGTAAAGCCGACTACCGGTGGGCAAAGGGCATCGTCAACCCAGCCTGAAGCGACACCACTTGGCAAGACTGGTCCCCTAACATTCGAAATTGTGAAGCACGCGACCCCACGCCCCAAAACTCCATTCGTCATTCTCGGGGCGATGTTTCTTTTCGTTATCCTCGGCGTTGCCGCTTACGAAATCACTGGCAATTCCAATGACACCCCGTTGGTAGCTGAAATCGGCGGCACCAAAGAAATCACGGCGACGATCGATCCCTACGATCAGTACCGAACCAAAGGCTGGGTCGTCACAGAGAACCAAAAGCCGGGGACCATGGATTGGCATATCCCTGACGACACAGCCATGTGGGCAAAGGTGGAAGGCTTTGCGAACCGTCCAAGTATTGATATGGGTAAATCGTTCGATCTTTATGTTTCAACCCGCGCCCAAACCTGGCAAGTGTCGGCCTACCGCATTGGCAACTACAACAAAGCGGGCGGTCGTCTTATTTGGCGAAGCGCAGCGCAAACCGGTGTTGACCAAGGTGGCCCCGTGTTGCAGACGCCTGCCGGAACAGGAACCGAAACCTGGGTTGCACCGTGGAAGGCATCGCTCACTGTTCAAACCGACCCCACGTGGCCACCGGGCCAATATTTGTTACGACTTGAATCCGCCGATGGTGGGGCAGCATTCGTTCCACTGATCATTCGAGACGATAAGAGCACCTCGGATATTCTCATGCAGAGTGCTGTCGCGACTTGGCAGGCCTACAACGGATGGGGTGGCGCCAGCGTGTATACCGGAAAGCGCACTCGCGCCGACATTGTCAGTTTCGATCGCCCCTACACCGACAATGGCAGCGCCGAGTTTCTTGGCCGCGAATTTGAGATGATCTATTTCATCGAAGGCTTAGGGATGGACGTCTCCTACTGGACAAGCATTGATCTTCATGAGCAAGGTGAATTAGCCAAGAACCACAAAGCCATAGTGATCCCCGGGCACGACGAGTACTACACGGTACAAATGCGCGCGAACCTTGAAGCGGCCAGAGACGCTGGTGTGAACATTGGTTTCTTTGGCGCCAACAACGTGTACCGACGTATCCGTTTTTCTGACGGGCCACTAGGACAAAACCGCTACCTCGCCAACTACCGCGACGCGTCGAAAGATCCGTTCCGCGGCATAAACGACGCTGAAGTCACGACAAGTTTTCGTGAAGGCCCCGCCGCTAATCCTGAAAGTTCATTGACCGGCTCGTACTATGAATGCAATCCGGTTGATGCCGATTGGGTGGTTGCCGATGCATCACTGTGGATGTTTGAGGGATCAGGGTTCAAAAACGGCGACCGAGTTCCTAAAATGGTCGGTAACGAATACGACCGCATCACTCAAGGTGCGCCGACACCGGCCAACATTTCGATTCTTTCTCATTCCCCCGTGACCTGCCGAGGGAAAGCCTCTTTTGCCAATTCCACCTGGTACACCACCGACAGCGGCGCCGGAGTCTTCACCGCGGGAACCTTTTGGTGGGAACCACTGCTCATCACCGATTGTCCGAATGGGCCAGTGACCCCTCAGTGTCGAGTCTTGAAAGTCACCGAAAACATTCTCCGAGCATTTGCACTGGGGCCAGCGGGGAAGGCGCATCCCAGCGTCTCTAATTTGTCTAAGTTCAACATGAACACACCCCGCGTTACCAACCCTGACGCCGCAACCAGTTCGAGTTCGAGCAGTACATCACGACCCCGAACTTCGAGTTCAACAACCACAGCAACATCTTCGAGTTCAACCACTGCCAGCCCAACAACGACGACATCTCCGCCCTAACCAAATAGTCCTCGGTTCTCCACTGTCCTACTTCGGCCCGTAGGCTGGAAATGTGGTGAACATGGACGCCGAGAATCTTCCCCAAGGTGACGAAAAAGTTCGGGCCGTGCGCTCGATGTTCGACACGATCGCTCCGCGCTACGACCTTGTAAATCGCATCATGACATTCCGTATGGACGTTGGGTGGCGGCGGCGCACAGTTCGCGAACTTCGACTTGGCCCTGGTTCCATCGTTGCCGACCTGGCCTGCGGCACCGGCGACTTCTGCCGGGAACTCCAAAAACAACAACTGCGTCCCGTTGGTTTCGACCTTTCCTTTGGCATGCTTGCCAATGCGCGTACCACCGCTCCGCTTAGTGAAGCCGATGCGCTCCATCTCCCCGTCGCCGATGGCTCACTCGATGGCATTACGTGCGGATTCGCACTTCGAAACCTTGTCGAACTCGATGCATTCTTTATCGAACTTGCACGAGCGGTTCGCCCCGGTGGTCGCATTGCGATTCTGGAAGTTGCCGAACCACCCAATCGTTTCCTGCGCTGGGGGCACTCAATTTATTTCGGGAAAGTAGTGCCCAAGGTAGGCGGGCTGCTCTCGGATGCTTCGGCGTATCAGTATCTACCGAAATCGGTTGCCTATCTTCCCGAACCTGGAGTCATGCTGCAGCGACTGCGCGAGGCTGGCTTTACCTTCGTTGAACGAAACCTTCTTTCTGTTGGCATTGCCCAACTCATTACTGCAACGAGAGCCGAGGACCGGAACAGTTCTCTTTCATCGTGAGCGACCCCCATCTCATTGCTCGTACTCGCGTTCTCGACAATGACGTCGATCTTGTTGCCTTATGCCGCGACGAAGATTTCGTGGTCTCGTCAAACAATGTGGGCATCACCGGTATCGGTGTTGTTCTTCGCATCCCGGTTCCACGTTCATCAGGATCGATCGCCGCAAGGGCGGTCAATGAAGCACTCAGTTCCATCGAGGTTGACGACGAAGTACAGCGCCCCGGCACTGGTGCAGTCGCCATTGGAGCATTTCCATTTGCACCGCGGGTCAACGGCGAACTCATTGTGCCCCGCATCGCTCTAGGGCGAGCCGAGGACGGTACCTGCTGGATCACCACCATTTCGACCATTGGCGAGGAACCCAGCCCGGAAGAGACCAACACCATTCTCCGCCGCAGCGCAGTAAGAGGCTCAGGGTTCTCACGCGACGCAGAGTTCCAAACTATTGACGACGCGCCAAGTTCCTTCGATATTCACCCACTGCGGACGCCTGATTCTTGGTGTTCCTCTGTTGCTGCGGCCACCCAACGTCTTGCTTCTGGCGAAGGTCAAAAAGTTGTTCTTGCCCGAGGCATAGAGATCGTCACCGATCAACCCGTGCGCCCCAGCGTTGTGCTGTCGCACCTTCGCCGCTCGTTTCCCTACAGCCACCTTTTTTGCGTCGATGGCTTCGTAGGGGCATCACCCGAACTGCTTGTGCAGCGCTCCGATGCCATTGTTCGTGCCCACCCCATGGCCGGTACCGCCCCGCGAAGCGGCGATCCCGAGGCTGATGCTCGTCTCGGCGCATCACTGCTTTCATCAACAAATACTCGCGACGAACATCGCCACACCATCGCCATGGTGCACGACACGCTCTTACCGTGGTGTTCGTATCTTGACGAAGAAGCCGAGCCATCGATTGTGGCTCTCGCCAATGTGCAACACCTCGGCACCCGGCTCGAGGGTCGCCTTTCTGAACCAATCGCGTCGGTACTCGAGTTGGTTGGCGCCTTGCACCCCACTCCCGCGGTTGGTGGCATGCCTCGGGATGTGGCACTGACAATGATTAACGAACTCGAGGGCCTTGAACGGGGCCGATATGCCGGTCCGGTGGGCTGGGTTGATGGTCAAGGTAACGGCACCTGGATCGTGGGCATCCGATCTGCACAGATCAACGATCGGTCAACCATCGCTTACGCCGGGGTTGGCATCGTTGCCGATTCTGTTCCTGAGACTGAACTGGCCGAGACCCGAGCGAAACTCCAAACGCTTCTTGGTGCGATCGTCCGCCCGTAACGCTGGTTAGTTCCAACCTGCATTTCGCGCCGCTTCAAGCCCAGAGCGTTGCAACTGATCGTGAATCAGCACGTTGTCGGAGCGGTTGGTAACAGCCATCACAATATGAACTCCACCCGCGACAAACGCGGCCTGGACGGCGACACCAACCGCGTCGTCATCGTTAGCGGTAAGCACGGGTAACCCATGAGCATGAGCAAGCGCGGCAAGATCGACGCCATGGGGCGTACCAAAGAGTTGTTCGAACCGTTCGCCGTCGAGAGTGGTTGCTTGAGGCAAGAACGAAAAGATTCCGCCGCCATCGTTATTGATCACAACAATGCAGAGATCGACATCGCGACGACCGAGGCCAAGCAATCCATTGGTGTCATGCAAGAACGCCACATCGCCAATCAGTAACGCGGTTGACTTTCCTGCCAGTGCAACACCAACCGCAGTCGACACCACTCCATCGATGCCATTAGCGCCACGGTTGCAATGCACCGTTACTCCTTCGCGAGTTTCTCCAAACCATTCGATATCGCGAATCGGCATTGAGGAAGAAACTACGAGCATGCTGTCCGCCGGCATCGCCGCTAAAACAGCCCTAGCGCTGCCGGGTTCGGTTGGTACGTCGAAAGTTTGCAGTTCATTCACGAGTGCCATTTCAAAAGCATCGTCGGCATCGCGCCATTTCCGCAGCCACCCATCGTCGCGATTGTCGCGATTGTCGCCAAGCCCCAACGAGATTGCTCCAACAAGCGCTGAAGCCGAGTTCGTAACTCGCAGCGAAACGCTTTGGTCCGGATCATCAATCGCACTGGTGGGATCGCAATGGATGTGAGGAACCTCCAATTTCGCCAGCCATTGGTTCACAATCTTTGATGCGGGAAGCGAACCGAAACGTAGAACCGCGGTCACCGGTAATTCCAGCGCGTCGGCTCGCAACAATCCGTCGGCGTGGGCAATGACGTTGGGATGAGGAACCCGACATCCGCTTCGAGGGTCGGCGAGCACCGGCCAACCCAAGCGTGCTGCCAAAGAAAGCACGGCATCGGGATCGTCAATACGAGTTCCGGCCACGATCACCCCTGACCTGGTCGCAATTGCCGAAAGCAATTCGGCATGAAGTGCAACTGCAGGTTCTTGTTCGGCCAGGAATGGAGCGAGTGCAGGCGGAAGTTTTGATGGAACCCCGAGCAACGGTTCGTCGAAAGGGAGGTTCAGATGCACCGGACCGGGATCGGTTCCGAGCGCCGCACCCCACGCCTCGCGAGCAACTGTTCGCCAGTGGCTCGGTTCAACATCTGTTGGCAGCGGAGCATCAAGCGCCCAACGTACCGATCCGCCGTAGAGACCTACTTGATCGATTGTTTGCGGAGCGCCAACGCCCCGAAGGCGCGGCGGTCGGTCGGCGGTGACAACCAACAGTGGAACGTGGTCAAGATCTGCTTCCACCACCGCGGCGTGCAATTGCACGGCGGCAGTGCCACTCGTTGTCAGAACAAGTGCCGGTCGTCCTGTTGCCCGCCCCAACCCGAGGGCCATGAACGAACCCGAACGTTCATCGTGATGAACGTGCACCCGAATCCGGGGATCGGAAGCGAGTGCAACTGCCATTGGTGTGGACCGAGAACCCGGACAGACGACGGCATCAGCGAGCCCCAACTGGACCCATTCGTCGACAAAGGTTGCACATGAGGTTGCATTTGCTTCAGCAGTGGCATCACGGTTGGACACGGTTGCAGCCTAGGTTGCAGCCAACCTCCGATCTACGCTGACCATCGTGTCTCTCGCTACTGCGCCCTCACTTCATTCCATCCGGTCCGGCGAGGGCGAGCCGCTGGTCTTCCTTCATGGATTTACGCAGAACATCAATTGCTGGGGTCCGTTTGCCGCGCTCGTAGGGCCCGGGCATGAACAGATTTTCATCGACCTTCCGGGCCACGGGGGTTCGCAAAAGATCGACGCCGATTTGCCGACCGCGGCATCAGCCGCCGCCCACACCGCAGGAAAAGGTACTTGGATCGGCTATTCACTCGGCGGTCGGGTTGCGCTGCATATTGCATTGCAACATCCCGAACTCGTTGAACGACTTGTTCTCATCGGCGCTACCGGCGGTATTGATAATGCCGGCCAACGCGAACAACGCCGCGGAGCCGATAATGAGATTGCTGATCATCTCGTTGACAATGGTGTCGATGCATTTCTTGAGGAGTGGTTGGCGCAACCGTTATTCGCTGGCCTCACCAATCAGACCGCAGCGTTGGAAGCCCGAAGGCACAACACGGCCACAGGCCTCGCGTCCAGCCTTCGTAATTGCGGAACCGGAACCCAAGTTCCCCTTTGGGATCGCCTCTCAAAAATTGACGCACCAACGCTGATCATTGCCGGCGAACTCGATGAAAAGTTCACGGCCATTGGTCATCGGCTTGTCACAACAATCGGAGCTAATGCAACCCTGACCGTCATCGAAGGCACCGGACATAGCGCGCACCTGGAACGTCCAGACGAAACGGCCGAAGCAATCACGAAATGGATTGCCCTCAACCCCCGATAAACAAACCCACCGAGAGCACGACTCCAAAGATCAATTGGATTCGACCAGTGGCACCAAGCACGGGGATAAGCGCAGGACCGCGTGCTCCTTCGATAATCCGCTGAATAGGTTTACGGGCGAACAGAATCGTGAATAAAGCGAATGCTCCGACCGGCCGTTGTGACAGCCCGCAGAGAAACGGCAACGTAAGAAACGGCACAACGACAAGCACGATATAGAAGATCCGCGTCCGCTTATCGCCCATGCGCACTGCCAAGGTTCGCTTACCTGATTCGGTGTCCCCAGGGATATCGCGAAGGTTGTTCACTACTAACAGCGCCGTTGCTAACAGGCCTATAGGGATCGATACCAACACTGTGAGAGGGGTGAAGCGTTCTATCTGAACGAACGCAGAGCCCGAGGTTGCTACAACACCAAAGAAAACGAACACGAAGGCTTCGCCTAATCCGGCGTAGCCATAGGGGCGCGGACCGCCGGTATAAAACCATGCTGCGGCGATAGCAGCGACACCAACAGCGAGAAGCCACCAGGTTGTTGTCGCCGCCAATGCGAGTCCGGCAACTGCGGCGATGCCAAACGAAATGAATGCCGCTCGCTTCACTGCCCCCGGAGCTTTGCGACCCGACCCAGTGAGCCGCATAGGGCCAACACGATCAGCATCGGTTCCTCGCACGCCATCGGAGTAGTCGTTGGCGTAGTTCACACCAATTTGCAATGCGAACGACACGATGAGCGCCGCCACAAATTTCCAGATGATGAGGCCTTTTAGCGCGTTGGTGTCGCCATTCATCCCGGCAGCTGCCGCGGTGCCAACCAGCACGGGCACAAGCGCGGCGGGCAGAGTGCGAGGGCGAGCTCCTGCGATCCAGTCCTTCATGAGGGATAAGTGTGGCGCCTCAGGACCCTTTGTGCCGAATCTGACGCGTAGCCTCATCGACAATGAACGAACTGGTGGCCATCGCCCGCACCGGGCCCGATCTCGTGACCAGCCTTGAGAAGGTTTGGGCCCGTGGTGACGCGGTACTCCCGGTGGACCCATCGCTCCCCGCTCCTGCTCGAGTGGCCCTGTTTAGCTCGCTCCAACCAACTCGACTGATCGATCCCGAGGGCAACGAAACCCGCCTCGACGGACAACCTGTTGATGAGGGAGACGCACTGGTTGTTGCCACCTCAGGAAGCACCGGCACACCAAAAGGCGTTATCCATACCCATCGATCACTTGAAGTATCTGCGCAAATCACATCGGCGGCTCTAGGCGTTGATCCATCGACGGACAAATGGTTGTGCTGTTTGCCGCTCACTCATATTGCTGGACTGGCAATTGTGATGCGCTCACGCGTCACCAACACCCCACTTGTTGTACTGCATCGATTCGACGCCGATGCCGTCACCAAGGCCGCGCAAAATGGTGCAACGCTCACCTCCTTAGTTCCCACTGCACTCGCTCGCATCGACTCATCGATTTTTCGCCGAATCATTGTCGGCGGTTCGGCTTCTCCCGAATTTTTGCCCGCCAATTGCCGAGCCAGTTACGGGATGACCGAAACGGGCAGTGCGGTGGTATTCGATGGCGATGTACTCGAGGGTGTCGAACTGCGGATTATCGATGGCGAAATCCAGATTCGGGGCGACATGTTGCTGCGTGCCTACCGGGATGGAACCAACCCGCGCACCTCCGACGGTTGGTTTTCTACCAACGATGGCGGGGAATTTGATAGCGCGGGCAAGTTGATCGTGCACGGGCGACGAGGCGACATGATCATCACCGGCGGTGAGAACGTCTGGCCTTCCCCGGTTGAAGAAATAATCAATCTACTTGCTTCCATCCACGAAGTGGCCCTGGTTGGTCGAACAGATCCCGAGTGGGGCCAAGTCGTCACTGCAATTGTCGTGGCCACCGATGCGGCCCACCCACCGACATTGGACGAGTTACGGGAGGCAGTTTCCCAACGGCTCCCAGTTTGGAATGCGCCGAGACAAATTGAGTTCGTGGCCGCCCTGCCCCGTACTTCGCTCGGCAAAGTGGAACGCAAAGCCCTCTAACGTCCTGACTACGCTCCTTTCATTAACGCCGCGCAACTTCAGGGGGAACCATGTCCGATCAACCAACACTTCTCGTCGAACGCGAGGGCTCGGTACTCATTCTCACGATGAATCGCCCCGAACGGCGCAATGCACTGACCCCCGACATGCTCGTACGTTTTGCCGATGCATGGGATCTTGCCGATAGCGATGATTCCATCCGCTGCGTCATTCTCACCGGTGCCGGCGATATCGCTTATTGCGCAGGCGGCGATCTCACTGATGGATGGATGTCCGGTGAGGTCACCGAAGAAGCCAAGCGAATCCAAGAACGCCTAAAGACCGATCCCGGCGTTACCGGCAAAGGCCTTTTACTTACTCATTGGTGTACCAAACCGATCATCGCAGTGGTGAACGGCCAATGTATGGGCGGCGGTTGCGAGATGTTGCAGTCCACCGATATTCGTATCGCCGAGGCCCATTCCACCTTTGGTGTCCCTGAAGTGAAGCGGGGCCTCATTGCTGGTGCCGGTTCCACGATGCGGCTCAAGCGACAAATCCCTTATGCAGTGGCCATGGACATGTTGATTACAGGGCGCGTACTCGATGCTGACGAAGCATTGCGATGGGGGCTCGTAAGCCACCTGGTTCCCTCTGGTGAAGGTATGGCGAAAGCCCGCGCAATAGCCGAGATCATTTGTGCCAACGGCCCCCTATCGGTATTGGCATCGAAAGCATCGGCGATCGAAACCGGTTGGTTGCCGGAATCGGAAGCGCAACCGATTGAGATCGGTCACGTCGTTCCCGTAATGCGCTCGGCCGATGCCAAAGAAGGAATGAGGGCGTTCGCAGAAAAGCGCGCACCTCACTTCGAAGGCCGCTGATGATCGTCGACATCGTGTTGTACGACGGAGTGGATGAACTCGACTTCGTCGGTCCTTTGGAAGTGCTGCGATCGGTAGGCAGAAGCGGCGCTGATATCTCAGTGCACCTCCGTTCCCGAACTGAGGTTGAAGTGATCACCGGCTCATTTGGCCTGCGAATCCTTCCCGATGGCGTATTCCAACCGGGCAATGCAGATGTTGTCATCGTTCCAGGCGGCGGTTGGGTGAATCGAACACCGATCGGAACTTGGGGCGAGGTTGAGCGTGGCGATTGGTTACCGATTCTGCGCGAAGCCTCGACGACCGGCTGCACGATGGTCAGTATTTGTACAGGCGCAATGCTCCTCGCCTACGCCGACATCATCGGAACTCGGCGGTGTACAACACACACCGCCGCCCGCGCCGACCTTGCCGCAATGGGAGCAACGGTGGTTGATCAACGAGTAGTCGACGACGGGAATCTCATCACTGGAGCCGGGGTCACTAGTGGACTTGATGTCGGACTACATCTCGTTACTCGCTACTTCGGCGCTGCCGCTGCCGAGGAAGCTTCGCTACGAATGGAGTACTGGCCTCAGCTATAGGTCAATTCAATTCTGAAGGAAGCGGCCCAAAACGGCCGTCTTCGCGATCGATGGCGTCGATCATGGCCATATCGTCGGCGGTGATTTCAAAATCGAACAGATCGAAGTTTGATGCGATGCGAGACGAGTTTGCCGACTTGGGAATGACCACAATGCCGTGCTGGATTTCCCAACGCAACGCAATCTGAGCAGGCGTACGTCCGTAGTTATTGGCCACCGTCACCAGCAACGGATCCTCGTCAACCTTGCCGCGGGCAATTGGTCCCCATGCTTCGGTGACGATGCCGTGGAGGTCATGGAACGAACGCAACAACTTCTGTTGGAAGAACGGGTGAAGCTCAATCTGATTAAGCGCTGGAACCACACCGGTGGCTTGCACAATGCGGTGAAGATGTTCGGGCTCGAAGTTCGAGACGCCGATGGAGTGCACTCGTCCGCTGTCGCGCAGTTCAATGAGCGTTTCCCAGGTCTCGACATAGAGGTCATTAGCGGGCGCTGGCCAATGGATCAGAAAAAGGTCGAGGTAATCGAAACCGAGCGATTCAATCGACCGCTCACAGGACTCAACCGTGAGGTCGTGACCTTGCGATGAGTTCCATACCTTCGTTGTGACAAACACATCCTCGCGTTGAAGGCCCGAGTTGCGGACTCCCGCGCCAACGCCTTCTTCGTTGAAATAACCCCAGGCTGTGTCGATATGGCGATAACCAACCTCGAGGGCTTCGCCCACCAATTGTTCTGTTTCCTCAGCGGGAATCATGAACACCCCAAATCCGATTTGAGGAATGGAGTGTCCGTCATTGAGTGGGAGCGAAGGAACAGTCATCGCGAAACCTTAGGTCCGTGAATGTTGGAATCTCCCCCACAAGTCCGCGAACCGCCGATACTCTCCGACGACCGTTGGAACTGGCCCTCGCCACGCCCATCCTCATCATCGGTCGACTACTCGACCATCGAGACCGATGGACCATCGGATGAGCGCCTATCCGCTCCGGTCCTTAGTGAATGAAGCCCTCATCGGCGCGCTTCGAGGAGAAGGCTTGCGAACTGATTCGGACTGGGTTTTGTAGAGACTCTGATGTGGTCGAGCCGCCGTCCTCGGGAACGGACTCTGGCGGACTCGTATGTGAATCTCGTATGTGAAATCGACCATTTACCGTCCGAGAACCTTCGGTCAAACGGTCGCCGATCAGGCCTGCGCCGATAGGTTGACCTGATGACCGGCACCAACCGCCTCGCCCAGGAAACCAGTCCCTACCTGCGCCAACACGCGAACAACCCTGTTGATTGGTGGCCATGGGGCCCTGAGGCGCTGGCCGAGGCGAAACGGCGAGATGTACCGATCCTGATCTCGGTCGGCTACTCAGCCTGCCACTGGTGTCACGTCATGGCCCACGAGTCGTTCGAAGACTCTGAGATGGGCGCACTCATGAACAACCTGTTCGTGAACATCAAAGTTGATCGCGAAGAGCGACCCGATGTCGATGCGGTCTACATGGATGCAGTTCAGGCCATGACCGGGCGCGGTGGTTGGCCCATGACGGTCTTCGCTCTTCCTGATGGTCAACCATTTTTCGCCGGCACGTATTTTCCAAAAACCACCCGTGGCGGACATATGGGGTTCACCGAGTTATGTGAACGCATCAACGAGTTGTGGAACACCCGTCGAGACGATCTTGTTGAACAGGCCACCACCATTACCGAGTCCATTGCCGAAGGCGTTCAGTTACCCGAATCCACCGACGCACCCGATGCTGCCATTTTCGATGCTGCGATTAATTCTCTCGTTGCACAAACCGATCAGAGCAATGGCGGTTTCGGTGGTGCGCCGAAATTTCCCCAAACTTTTGGCATAGACGCATTACTTCGCCACGCCCAGCGAACCGGCGATGAACGCTCACTCACCGCTGCGCTCACTTCTCTCGATGCAATGGCCGCGGGCGGCATTTACGACCACCTCGCCGGAGGTTTTGCTCGTTACTCCACCGACAATCGTTGGCTTGTCCCTCATTTCGAAAAGATGCTGTATGACCAGGCGCTACTTGCGCGCGTTTATCTGCATGCGTGGCAACTCACCGGCGAAGCCCGTTATCTGCAAACCTTGGAAGAAACGATCGGGTACGTGCTTGGCGATCTTCGCCATCCCCTTGGCGGGTTCTACGCCGCTGAGGATGCCGACTCTGAAGGCGTTGAAGGAAAGTTCTACGTTTGGTCTATCGACGAGGTGCGCGAAGTATGCGGGGCCGACGCTGACGCGGCAATCGCGTGGTACGCAATAACCGAGGCCGGCAATTGGGAACACACCAACATTCTCGAGCGAGCAGTACGTCGCGATCTTGCTCGCCCCGACAATATCGAACGCTCACGTGTTGCCCTTCTTGCGCACCGCAACACCCGCATTCGCCCCGGACTCGACGACAAGGTTCTCACCGAATGGAACGCTCTTATGCTTTCCACTCTTGCCGAAGCGGCCTTTGCAACCGGTAACCAAGATTGGCTCGACGCGGCAGTTACAAATGCCGAGTTCCTCTGCGACCAATTGCGTGTGAACAACCGGTGGATGCGCTCATGGCAAGGCGAAGCACGAGTCCTTGCCTTTAGCGCCGACTACGCCGCCCTCATCGATGCATTCGTCAGCGTTCACGAGGCAACAGGAGATCCCCGGTGGCTACAAGAGGCATCCGCTACCGCCGATCAACTCATGTCGCTTTTCGGTGACCCAGACGGCGTTGGTGTGTTCACTACAGGAACCGACGGGGACTCGCTTGTTGCTCGCCTGAAAGAAGTGATGGATAACGCAACAGCGTGCGCTAACAGCCTCGCCGCCGCTGGACTACTGCGACTTGCCGCTCTTACCGATAACGAACACCACCGGGCGTTTGGAACCGCAATTGTCGATCACCTTGCTCATGCCGCCGCCAAACTTCCGCTTGGTTTCGGCCACCTTCTTTGGGGGGCCGAACTTTCTCTCCTTGGCACCACCGAGATACTGGTCTCGGGAGATCGTCCCGATCTCGTTGATGAACTACGTCGACATTGGTTGCCCCGAGGTGTGCTCACGTGGGGAACCACATCCTCCACCCCGCTTTGGGAAGGCCGAGACGATTCCGGGGCCGATGGTCGCGCCTATGTGTGCCAAGGCAAGGTATGCGATCTACCCGCATCAACAACTGACGAGTTACGTAATCGCCTCGAAGCATTGCGCTAACTCACCAACCGCCGCGGTGAACAACATCCTCGAAAGAACGTCGACCCCGTTGCGATGACGCACTCGGTCGCTGCTCTTGCGCGGCATAGCCAAGCGCAATGGTGCCTACCGGTCGCCGCTGCGAGGGAATACCAAGCGCAGTCTTAATTGCCTCTTCGTGCTCGAATTGGCCAAAGAACAATGCGCCAAGTCCTTCGTCGACGCAAGCAAGAAGCGTCACCATTGCAGCAAACGCGGTATCGACGTACCAGTACGGAACCGACCATGCTTCAGTGCTGTCGCCAAGACCGGTGCGCGATTTATCGGCTTCGCCATATCGACTGACATAGGCATCGGGATTACTCACCGGGATGACGAGCACTGGTGCATCAAGAAGTCCGGGCCACGGAAACGACACACGAGCCTCAGTCGGCAAGCTTGCGTTCCAATATGCGCTCGTTTGTTCGCCTTCAAGCACAACAAGATCGAGCCCTTGGGTGTTTCCGGCGGCCGGAACGCGACGGGCAAGATCGAGAACTCGGTCGAGCACATCGGCCGGCACTGGACGCGAATCGAACGCCCGCACCATTTGGCGCGACCTGACCGTGTCGGCAAACTCCATCAGATCACTTGATCTTGGCGAGATCCTCGGCCATTGCCCAACCAAAAGCGATAAGTGAATCGCCTTTCTTGGCATTGACGCTCTTGAACAACGCCACGACCTCGGGATCGATGTTGTCGACTTCGAGTGACTCGTAATCGAATGACAACGGGTACGAACCATCGCCGGCAGCAGTGAAGGTCTTGTCATCGTACGAACTTGAGTCGATTCCGAATCGCTTGGCGAGACGACGCCCCCAGGCGCGCTCTTCGCCCGTGGCCTTGTGGTCGGGCCGAGGAATGATGTCGTCGAGTGTGCGGAAGGCTTCGAAACCACTCGCCGTAGCAAAACGGGTGCCCATGAGGACGTCTTCATCGGGGAAGGCCATGACGGCACGCTTGAACTGATCGCTCAGGATGGCTCGAAGCACCGATGAACGCTTGGAGGTGCGGCGAACCGAAGCCAAGCCCATAAGGACGCTGGGGGTGCCACCAATACGCTCAAGCGAGCAGAACGAAAAGCCCTTCAGGCCATTGCCTTCACGAGCAAGCGAGATAAGTACCCAAGCTTCGGTCTGCTTCGAAAGCAGACCAACTTCGTACTTGCTCGGCCCGTCCTGGCAAAGATCTGCCATTTCAGCGATCTCAGCATCGCTGAGTTGGGTGCAATCCTTAGTGACGACCTTGATAGCCATGATTCAACAGCCCCTACGACAAAGAAAACCGGACCACTAGTCCACTCCCCCGAGCGCCACAACGCAATTCGGCCCCCGATATCAAGCGGCGACGGCATCGGGACCGAGCAGTTCGCGCAACTCGGCAAGCAACCCGGTGGACGAGGAAACGGTGAAATCCTCAGGAAGCCGTAAGACTTGGCGGTCGCCAATATGGAGGAAGACCGGTGATTCGCCTGGATGCTCGGCCAGAAGGGCCTTGAGGGCCGATAGAAGGTCATCGCTGAGAGCAGCGGGGCGGAGATTGACGTGAACCGGTGGATTGCCGTCCATGACCGGCTCGAACCGGTCGAGTTCCATGGCCATGAGCTTGGGGGTGTCGTCTCGGGTATCGATTCGAGCTTTCACGATGACCACGCCATCGTCTTCAAGAAGGTGTCCGTAGTTCTGCATGGTTTTCGGGAACACCATGACCTCGACCGAAGCCTGAAGGTCTTCGAGGACGAACACCGCCATGAGATCTCCCTTTTTGGTCCATTTCTTCTGCAAACCAGTGACCAGACCTCCGACCACCCGGATGGAACCGTCTTCCATACCTTCAAGCTCGGGAATGGTGACTTCGGTACGACGACGCAGGGAGGCTTCGGCACCCATAAGTGGATGATCCGAAACGTACAAGCCCAGCATTTCTTTTTCGAAGGCAAGCCGCTGTCGCTTATCGAAATCCTCTGCCGGAATCTCGATACGGGCGCTGGTGGCAGCCGCGTCGTCGATGCTGGCAACCGCGGAGAACAAATCGAACTGCCCTTCAGCTTCTTTGCGGCGCCGAGCAACAGTTTCATCGATGATGCGATCGCTATAGCCAAGCAACCCTTTGCGGCTGTAGCCCATTGAATCGAAGCCGCCAGCTTTGATGAGCGACTCGATAGTGCGCTTGTTAAGCACGGTGACATCGACGCGGTCACAGAATTCAAAGAAGTCGACAAACGGACCGTTGGCATCGCGTTCTTTGAGAATCAATCCAACGAGTCCCGCGCCCACGTTTCGAACCGCCGACATGCCGAAGGCAATCGTGCTGGTGTTATCGGGCTTCTCGACGGCAATGAAATCTGACGCGGAAACGTTGACATCGGGAACCAAAACTTCGATCCCTATTTGTCGGCACTCGTTGAGATACACCGCGGCTTTGTCGAGTGTCCCTTTCACCGAAGTGAGCAACGCCGCGAAATACTCGACAGGGAAATGCGCCTTGAGATAAGCGGTTTGGTAAGCGATATAGCCGTAGCCATAACTATGACTTTTGTTGAATGCGTAATCGGCGAACGGTTCAATGATGTCGAACAGAGCGGAACCGATCTGACGGCCGTAGCCCTCAGTATCGCAACCGGCAACAAACTTTTCGCGTTCCTTTTGAATGAGTTCGCGAACTTTCTTGCCACAGGCTTTGCGCAGGTTGTCCGCATCAGCCAACGAGTAACCAGCAAACTTCTGTGCGACTCGCATCACCGACTCTTGATAAATCATGAGTCCGTAGGTTTCGCCGAGAAGTTCAGCAAGGTCCTCATGCAAATAGTCGATGGGCTTGCGGCCGTTCTTACGATCGGCGTAATCGTTGTGCATATTCGCCGCCATTGGGCCGGGGCGATATAACGCGACAAGGGCCGCAACATCTTCGAACGAGGTGGGGGCCAGCGAACGCATCAGCGCACGCATTGGGCCACCTTCCAACTGGAACACGCCTATGGAATCGCCGTCGCGCAACATCGACAGCGTTTTGTCGTCATCGAGCGGAATGGCATCGATATCGAGATCGATGCCTTGGGTGATCTTGAGCATGACGATGGTGTCGGAAATGACGTCGAGATTTCGAAGTCCCAAGAAGTCCATCTTGAGAAGCCCGAGTTCTTCGACACCATGCATTTCGTACTGTGTAACTACCGGTGCATCTTCAGGGTTAGAGCCCGCTTCCGGTTTGCGCTGAATGGGCAGATACTCGGTAAGCGGCTCTTTGGTAATCACCACTGCTGCGGCATGAATGCCATCTTGTCGACGGAGGCCTTCGAGGCCACGAGCAACATCGATGACCTGACGAGCATCATTGTCGGTGGCATAGACCTCGCGAAGTTCGCCCGCCATCTTGTAGCCATCGAGAAATTTTTCGTGTTCTTCGAGACAGGCGTAAAGAGGAGTATCGCGACCCATCACTAACGGCGGCATGAGTTTGGCCACTTTGTCGCCAACCGCGTAGGGGTAGCCAAGGACTCGGGCGGCATCACGGACCGCAGCGCGCGCCTTGATGGTGGAGAAAGTAACAATTTGCGCTACGTGATCGCGTCCGTATTTCTCGGCCGCGTACCGGATCATTTCGTCGCGATAACGAGAGTCGAAGTCCATATCGATATCGGGCATGGAAACACGACTGGGATTTAAGAAGCGCTCGAACAAAAGGTCGTATTCGATTGGGTCGAGGTCGGTAATGCGGAGCGTGTAGGCCACCGCACAACCCGCCGCCGACCCACGGCCAGGGCCAACACGAATGCCATTGTCACGGGCGTGCTTGATGAGATCCCAAACGATGAGGAAATACGAGGAGAACCCCATATCGGCAATGACTTGCAGCTCGTAGACGAGTCGCTCGACAATGTGGTCGGGAAGTTGCTGTCCCCATCGTTCTTTCGCACCTTCAAAAGCAAGGTGACGGAGATAGTCGGCATCCTCGTTGAAGCCCTGCGGTAACGGAAAGTTCGGGAGTTGCGGCTTGCCGAACTCGATTTCGAGATCGCAACGCTCGGCGATCCACAGCGTGTTATCGCAGGCTTCGGGCACCTCGGAAAAAAGTCGACGCATTTCGGCGGCGGTTTTGAGATAGTGCTGGTCACCGTGAAACTTGAACCGATTGGGATCGCTCATGAGCGAACCGGTTTGTACACATAACAACGCGTCGTGAGAAACCGCATCGTGTTGATGCACATAGTGACTGTCGTTGGTGGCAACGAGTGGGGCCTTGATGCGACGAGCGATTTCGAGCAATTGGGGATTTGTCGTCTTCTGCTCAGGTATGCCGTGATCTTGAATTTCGATAAAGAAATTGTCGGGCCCAAAAATATCTTGTAGACGTGCGGCTTTTTCAAGCGCACCCCGCTCGTCGCCATTCATGAGCGCTTGCAACACCTGCCCCCCAAGGCAACCGCTGGTGACGATGAGGCCGTGGTGATGCTCTTCAAGCAACTCCCAATCGACCTTTGGCTTCATGTAGTAACCCTCAAGAAAAGCCCGACTAGAAAGCTGAATGAGGTTCTTGTAACCAATGGCATTCTCGGCCAACGCCGTGAGGTGATAATAGGCCTTGCGTCCACCTTCCGCCTCACCACCGGAATCGTCCATGCGGCCGCGACGAGCAGGGCGCTCGGTGCGGTGCTCGTAGGCCTGGTAAAGCTCCGAGCCAATGATGGGTTTTACGCCCTGCGCCTTTGCTGCTTTGTAGAAGTCGAGGACGCCATACATATTTCCGTGGTCGGTGATCCCAACTGCCGGCTGCCCATCGGCCACAGCTGCGGCCACAACATCGCCCACCCGCGCCGCTCCATCGAGCATCGAAAACTCGGTGTGCAGATGTAGATGGGTGAAGGAATCGGCCACCTAGGCGCTCCTCAAACTCCGCCGAAACGGTGACGCGGGATAATCGAAATAGTTGGCATGGATCGAAATTACACCGATGTCATGCCGCCGAGCGATCGTAGCGCCGGCAGGGTCATTTTGCTCGGGGATCCCCGATCAAAAACCTATGAACCTTTATCATCTCTGATAGTTCCTCTCCCCTTATCTCAAGGGGAGATCGTCGAAGGGGGGCCCTGTGGCCGTTGATGATCAATCCACCATGGACTTGCTGCGTGGTTCACGAATCACTGCGTACAGCTTGGGTTTCGTGAGTCTCGTTGCCGGCATTGTGCTGTTGGCATGGCCGGACCGGACGTTCCACGTCGTTGCCGTTATCCTTGGCATTTTGTTTGTGGTCTCTGGTTTCGGGCAGGCCGCCGAAGCCGTCACCACCCACCGTAAAGGTTCCTACTGGGGCCTGCTACTACTCCGAGGGGTCATTGGATTCGGTATCGGGTTCGCACTGATCTTCTGGACCGGTGCCTCCATCACCACCGTGGTCTGGCTCATTGGTCTCGACTTCGTAATCACTGGTGTGCTCGGCCTCATTGTGTCGTTCATGCTCTCCAAGGAAATGGGTCGCAGTTCCATGCTCATCCATAGCCTCATTTCCATCGCCATTGGCGTCGTGGTCATGGCATGGCCAAATTCCATTGAATACGCAGCCGCCATTGTTATCGGCATCGTTCTGGTGCTGCTTGGTTTGCTGTTCCTCTTTTCCGGCTATCAGTTGTCGAAGGCGAAAGTCACCGTCGTCAACTAAGTCGTTTCCGTTTCCTCCCGAACACAAAAACCCCGCCTTCGTATCTCCGAAGGCGGGGTTTTTCGATTTCGATCGGGTTGTTTTAGAGATAGGTGCCGGGGCGGTTCTCATCGCCAACCAACCCCGAGCCAGGACGACCATCGCCGGGGGGCAGCTCGCCCCGCATGTTCTCAAGCTGTTGGCGAGCTGCCATTTGCTGAGCGAACAAGGTGGCCTGGATGCCATGGAACAGCCCTTCAAGCCATCCAACCAATTGGGCCTGGGCGACCCGCAACTCGATTTCGGACGGCGTCCCTTCATCCTGGAATGGGAATGCAAGTCGTTGCAGTTCATCACGAAGATCGGGAGACAATGCCGATCCAAGTTCGACAATGGATTTGTCGTAAATCTCACGCAGGCGCTGCCGAGAAGGTTCATCAAGTTTGGTTTGTCGAACTTCGTCAAGCAGTTGCTTGATCATCGAACCAACGCGCATCACTTTGGCGGGTTCAGAAACGAACTCATGGGTTTCGTCGGGCTTCTCACCGTCGCCGCTTGCCCCTTCGATAGATCCAGAAAGGATGAGGTCCGGTTGTTCCGCGGCACTGGTCGAATCAGTCATGCTTTTCTCCTGCATTGAGTTCAGGCGAATCCCGCCAATAGAGGCACAAACATTTCATCAGCAGTAAGTGAACCATGCCGAGCGACAAGCGGATACAACCCGCTATCGGCAGGATCATAAAAACTCACCGCATCTCGAGCAACAAGCGCTACATCACCGAGACAACTTTGAGCAGCATCGGTGATGCCGGGACCAAACCATTCTTCATCGATAACTTGTTCACGCCCCACCACCCATGCGACGTCGCTGTACCTCGATGCTTCACTAAGAAGCGCCGATGCCCGACCAGGACGAGCATGCATCCAGCGGAACCGACCTTCACCTGATTGGTAGTCGACATGTGACATCACTGCCGGATCGGGTTTGATCACATTGCTTCCAACATGCACTTGGCCGTGATCAGAGGTCACAACCAGCGTCGAACCCGAGGGCATCACTGCAAGCAGATCGGCAACAAGTTGATCCGCCGCCGCAACTTCCGCGTCGTAGTGACGCTCGAGCCCGAATTCATGGGCAATCTTGTCGATGCCGTCGTAGTAAGCGTAAACGAACGGCTCGCCACGCCCAAGAGCCAGTTCAACTTCGGTGACAAGCGTGGATGTCAATCGCCAACCAGTGAAACGGGTTGCACGGAGATGAGCGAGGGTGAAACCCGATTTCTGAAATTCTGAACGGGTAATAACCGGTGGACGCTGACCACCAAATGCATCGTGAGGCTGAATGGTTTGAGGAAGAATGGATTGGCGAACATCACGACCATTGGCCTGCCAGCGCAACACATTGAGCACTTCGCCTTTCACCGCCATTCGGTACCCCATCACACCGTGTTGACTTGCCGGCAAGCCGGTGCTGATCGACGTGAGCGCCGTTGCCGTCGTGGTTGGCGTGACACTGGTGATCGGGCCACCCTGCAATGAACTCATTGTGGGGGTAAATACGGCCCGCTCCTTGAACTGATTCCAACCCAGTCCATCGAGGACCAGTAGGACGATCTGATCGGCCTCCGCTACCCCTGCCGGGATCCAAGCCGGCCACTCGTCGGCGCCCTCAAGAAGAACCGGGACGATATTGGCAATGCACGCACCGGGATAGTCGGGCAGCACAACACCGCTGGTGGGAGCAGGATCCATCCGAGCCACGGTACTGCCCAACCACCAAGTGTCCGCAGTTAGGCCGTTTCCCCTACGATGCCAAACGTGAAGGTGTCCACCCGAGGTGACTACGCAAGTCGTGCATTGCTGTCTCTTGCACTGCATAGCGAGGAGAGTGGCCCCACATCGGTTCGCGATATTGCCGAACGCACAGGTCTCCCCCCTCCCTATCTCGAACAAATTCTTCTTGCTCTCAAGGGCGCGGGACTTGTTCATTCCAAGCGCGGGGTGGGGGGCGGATACTCATTGGCTCGTTCCCCTGAAGAAATCAGCCTCTCCGACATCGTGAGCGCAGTTGATGGGCCCATCGTTGCGGGCGCCTTTGGTCAGCCTCATACCGATGGCGCCTGCGACCACGAAGGTCAATGCGTGTTGCTCGCAGTTTGGGAGGACGTCGGTGAACACATGCGCCGCTATCTCGAAGCAGCGACGCTTGCTGATGTTGTGGGCATGGCCAGAGGCAACGCCAAGTGGCCCACCGAAGTCACCACCTCTCCAGCGGTCACACCGCCTTGGGCGAATCATCCTTAAGTTGGGCAATGACTGCAGCAAGATCTGCCGGCAATTCTGATGTGAACGCCAGACGTTCGCCACTGATCGGATGATCAAATTCGAGCACCGCAGAATGCAGAACCATTCGAGGCGAATCAAGATCTTTGCGCACGCCGCGATACTTGTCGTCGCCAACAATAGGGTGATCGATAGCAGCCATATGCACTCGAATCTGATGGGTGCGTCCGGTTTCGAGTTGGCATTCCACTAACGCGACCTTGGTTGGTTCGGTAAACATTGAAAGCACGGTATAGCGAGTGCGCGCTTCTTTGCCTTGTGCACTCACAACCATCTTTGTTGGTTCACGAGCTGAACGACCGATAGGGGCATCGACAAGACCGCTCCCCGATTGCGGATTTCCCCACACCAAGGTGAGATAACGCCGCTCAATTACATGATCGGCGAGCATGCCGCTGAGTTCTGCCTGTGCTTCATTGGTGCGGGCCATAAGCATGAGACCCGAAGTATCTTTATCGAGACGATGTACGACACCAGGTCGACTCGGCTCACCAACTTCGGCGATCTCGGGATAACGAGCCAGCATTCCCTGAACCAGTGTGCCGGTTGCGTTACCAGCCCCAGGATGCACAACAAGTCCTGCCGGCTTATCGATGACGAAAAGATCGTCGTCGACATACACGATGGTGAAGTCGACATCAGGCTCGCCCACTAACGGTTCAGGAGCAAGATCAGGATCAATATCGACGATGACGACATCGCCTTCGACGATACGACGAGACCGCGTAGTGATCACTTTGTCATTCACCTGCACGAGCCCCTCGGCCAACCAATCGGTGACACGAGTGCGACTTGCGCCAGTAATCATGGCAACAACACGATCGATTCGTTCGCCGTCGAGTGGAGCGGGAATGGTCTCAACGATTGCCATCAGTCTGTGCTCGTTTCACTTGTGTCGGGACTGCGCAGCACCGAGATGACTAACAAAATTGCTCCGCAAACAACCCCGATATCAGCGAGGTTGAACACGGGCCACCACTGGAAATCGATGAAGTCAATGACTCCGCCACTGAAAAATCCGCTGTCACCACGAAAAGCTCGATCAAGAACATTGCCAACCGCTCCACCAACAATCATGCCGAGAGCAACTGCCCCCAGCCGAGTGCGAACCGAACTTCCTTGCCATACAAGAACTCCCACAACCAGTAACGCGAGAACTCCGATCCACGCGCCGTAACCGGCACCAAGACTGAACGAGGCTCCGGTATTGATGGTCTTTTGAAACTGCAGGGTCCAGAAGACTTCGATGCGGCGATTACCAAGGCCGTTGGCCCACCACTTTGTAAGTTGGTCGAGGAGCACCCACCCACAAGCGACCGCGCCGAACAAGACCCTGCGAGTAGGGGGCGTGTCGTTTGTCATGGGGTCGATGGGGGTGATCACGACCGCCAACCTAGGCGGCGCGACCAGCCGTCCAACCTCGAATCAGCGACGGAAGTTTCCGACCTTGTATTCGACGCGCTCTCGACACCACGCAATGGCCTTCAAACGTTCGCGAGGAATGCCAAGACCAGAAATCTCGCAGATGCCATATGTGCCTTCAACAAACTTGAGCATGGCCCGATCGATTTCGTCGACCTGATCCATGAACTGAGCCGAGAGGGCGATGTCACGCTGACGTTCAACAGCGAGGGTGTCGCCTTCGCCGGATTCTTCGTCGAACTGCACATCGCCAGGCTCACGGAGTTCGGCCAATGCGTTGGCTTCGGCAGTGAGTGTTTCCGCATCATGCACAAGTCGGCGACGCTCCTCGAGAAGCAGCAGGCGCTGTGATTCAAGGAACTTGGCGTCGAATGGATACTTCATGGGCTTCGGAGGCTTGGGGGTCTGTTCCTTCTTCGGCGCTGGGGCTGGGGCCTTCTTGGCCGGAGCCTTCTTCACCGCCGCCTTCTTGGCCGGAGCCTTCTTCACCGCCGCCTTCTTGGCCGGCACGGCCTTCTTCACCGCCGCCTTCTTGGCCGGAGCCTTCTTGGCCTGAGCGGCCTTCTTCACCGGAGCCTTCTTCACCGGAGCCTTCTTCACCGGAGCCTTCTTCACCGGAGCCTTCTTCACCGGAGCCTTCTTCACCGGAGCCTTCTTC